>OBIC01000199.1_pt1 | contig 22994 bp, 13 predicted proteins | sample 1519831 | NCBI WGS metagenome assembly OBIC01 (sample SAMN03019805, study PRJEB22545) | beach sand metagenome | biome: beach; feature: sea beach; material: beach sand | place: USA: Municipal Pensacola Beach, FL | collected 2010-10-20 | depth 40-45 cm m
GGCAATGATTACCTCGAAGGCGGCGACGGCGAAGATGTGCTGGTCGGTGGCCGTGGTCATGACGACCTGACGGGCGGTGCCGGCAATGACTTCCTGGCTGGCGGAAGAGGGCATGATCTGCTGCTCGGCGGTGACGGGGACGATACGTTGAATGGCGGTCGTGGCCATGACGAACTGTTCGGGGGTGATGGCAATGACACCCTGAATGGTGGCCTTGGCAGCGATATCCTGTCCGGTGATGCAGGCGATGATCTGCTTTATGGCGGTCGCGGCGATGACCAGTTGCATGGTGGCGACGGCCATGACTTCCTGTCAGGTGGCAAGGGCGCCGATCTGCTGTTTGGCGGTGCCGGCAACGATGACCTGAATGGCGGCAATGGCAATGATTACCTCGAAGGCGGCGACGGCGAAGATGTGCTGGTCGGTGGCCGTGGTCATGACGACCTGACGGGCGGTGCCGGCAATGACTTCCTGGCTGGCGGAAGAGGGCATGATCTGCTGCTCGGCGGTGACGGGGACGATACGTTGAATGGCGGTCGTGGCCATGACGAACTGTTCGGGGGTGATGGCAATGACACCCTGAATGGTGGCCTTGGCAGCGATATCCTGTCCGGTGATGCAGGCGATGATCTGCTTTATGGCGGTCGCGGCGATGACCAGTTGCATGGTGGCGACGGCCATGACTTCCTGTCAGGTGGCAAGGGCGCCGATCTGCTGTTTGGCGGTGCCGGCAACGATGACCTGAATGGCGGCAATGGCCATGATTACCTCGAAGGCGGCATGGGTGACGATAATCTGATCGGCGGTCGTGGTCATGATTTGCTGGTTGGTGGTGACGGCAATGACTTCCTTGCCGGCAATCGCGGCCATGACGAACTGTTTGGCGGTAATGGCGATGATAGCCTGATTGGTGGTCGCGGCTACGATATCCTGGATGGTGAAGCCGGCAACGACTTTCTGTCCGGCGGTTGGGGTGATGATGTGTTGTCCGGCGGCGAAGGCAACGATGTGCTGCAGGGCGGCAAGGGGCATGACGAGCTTTACGGTGGCCTGGGCAATGACGAGCTGACTGGCGGTCGCGGCAACGATCATGTTGACGGTGGCGATGGCGATGACTGGGTTGTTGGCAATGCCGGTGACGATTCCCTTTATGGCGGCGCAGGCAATGACGATCTGCGCGGCGGCAAGGGTGAAGATTGCCTTGATGGCGGCGACGGCAATGACAGCCTGCACGGCGGTCGCGGCAATGATCATATGGATGCCGGCGCGGGTAATGACGATCTGTTCGGCGGCAGTGGCGACGATCTGCTGATCGCGGGGGAAGGCGATGATTGCCTTTTCGGCGGTTCCGGGTGTGATGAGCTGTATGGCAATGCCGGAAGCGATCATCTGTCGGGTGGCGGTCATTTCGATTATCTCGATGGCGGCGCAGGCGATGACCATCTTGATGGTGGCGCGGCGGCTGATCAGTTGCTTGGCGGGCTGGGCAATGACTGTCTGGTTGGCGGCGCGGGCGATGATTTGTTCATTTTCCAGGTCGGCGACGGGCATGATGAAGTCATGGATTTCAACTGCGCCGAGGGCGATCTGATCGATCTGACCGATTATGGCCTGAACGGCTTCAACGAGTTGCAGATTGCCGATGTCAGTGGCGATGCGGTTATCACGCTTGATAATGACAGCAGCATTACCCTTGCCGGGATCGATGCAAACAGCCTGGATAGTGGCGACTTCTTGCTGTAACGCCTGATTATCTTCACCAGTTCCTGACGGTGCATTTGGCGGTGTGACAGTATCACGGAGATAGAGGCCGGCCCTTCGGGTCGGCCTTGTTATTTACAGCTGATATATTTGCGGGATGTGCAGCCGCTATGTTGAAGCTGGCATCGCACGCAAACGCTGATAATCGTGTAATTATAATGCTTTCGGGGAGCGTTATGTTAAGCTGCGGCTGGTTGGGGGCGTCATGCGTCTGTTATTCTCGAATGCCGGGTTATCTAGGCTGACATTGTGCCCTCCGCAGTGCGGGCAATTGGTCGGGTAATGGAAACCACACCACTGAAAACAACGATCAGCGCGGTGCGCAAGGCGGTTGGCTTTGTGGCGTTTGTCAGCCTGGGCATCAATCTGCTGATGCTCAGCAGTGCCATCTATATGATGCAGGTTTATGACAATGTATTGACCAGCCGTAATATCGATACATTGATCCTTTTGTCGGTGATTGTTGCCTTTGCCCTCATTGTCCTGGGAGTTCTTGACGGGCTGCGCGCGCAGATGATGGTGCGGGTGGCCGGTTGGTTCGAGCAACAGCTGAGCGCCCCGGTCATGGCCAGTGCGATTGCCGCAGGCGTGCGCGGCGGTGGCAGCACGGCGCAGGGGCTGCGCGACCTGGCGTCATTGCGGGCCTATATCGCAAGTCCCAATGTCTTTCCGTTATTCGATGCGCCGTTTGCGCCGGTATTTCTTGCCATTATTTTTCTGGCGCACCCGTTGCTTGGCACAATCGCCTTTGCTGGAATGGTTTTGTTGTTCGTTATTGGCGTTATCAACGACCGCGTAACCCGGCGCGCGGCCGCGGAAGCAAATAGCGGTAACAGCAAGGCATTGAATTTCGCCGAAGCTGTTATCCGCAATGCCGATGTCGTCAGCGCCATGGGGATTGCGCCAGGGCTTCAGCACAAGCTGGCGCAGGTAAACGGGCAGGCGTTCCAGATGCAGCGGCTGGCAGCCGACCGCAGCGGTATCCTGAGCGGTATGGCAAAGGGATTGCGCTTCATTCTGCAAAGTGCGGTTTTGGGGTTTGGCGCCTGGCTTGTTATCGGTCAGGAAATAACACCGGGCCTGATGATTGCATCTGCAATCCTGATGGGACGTGCGCTTGCGCCAGTGGAACAATCCATTGGCGCCTGGCGGGCCCTGACAGGCGCGCGAACGACATATGCACGTCTTGCGGCAATGCTGCGCGATTTGCCGATTGGCTATATTCAGACGAAATTGCCTGAACCGCAGGGGCAATTGTCGGTTGAGACGGTTATATTCGTACCGCCCGAGAGTAATGTTCCTTTGATAAGAGGTGTGAGCTTCAGGCTCAATGCCGGTGAGGCAATGGCGCTTATCGGGCCAAGCGGGTCTGGCAAGTCGACTTTGGCCCGGCTTCTGGTTGGTTCGCTGACACCCGCGCGCGGTGCTGTACGCCTTGACGGCGCGGATATGGCGCACTGGGCACCGGCGGAAAAAGGCCGGCATGTCGGATATCTGCCCCAGGAAATCGAGCTGCTTGACGGAACGGTCTGGGAAAATATTGCGCGTTTTGATGCTTATGCGGAGGACAGGGAAGTTGTGGCCGCCGCGCAGCTTGCTGGCGTTCACGAACTGATTTTGAACTTGCCGGATGGATATGAGACCCAGCTCGGGGTCGGCGGAATAAAGCTGTCGGGCGGATTGCGGCAGCGGATCGGCCTGGCGCGGGCGGTATTCCGCCTGCCCAGATTTATCGTTCTGGATGAACCCAATTCGAATTTGGATGCGGTTGGTGAACAGGCATTGGTCACGATGATCGGTGCCCTGAAACAGCAAGGCTGCACAATGGTCATCGTTGCGCATCGGCCGCGTATTCTGGCGGAAATGGATAAGGCATTGATCCTTCAGGACGGGGCTGTCGCGAAGTTCGGTCCACGCGATGAGGTGTTGCAGGCAGTAACGCCCGCGGCGACCGCCTTGCCGGCTGCGGAGCAATCGTGAGATGACAAAGACGTCGACACAGATTGGTTGCAAGGGGAGTGTGTGGGCATATGGGGTCTGAGGTAACGGTGTCGTCAGGCGCATCGGCTGGCGGACTTCCTGCTGAACCGATACCGGCCTATACGGCCCCCACGATGAAGGCGATGGGGATGTCGTCCCGTCTTTGGCTGGCGCTGATCGTCATTGGCATATTTTTCGGTGCATTCGGTCTTTGGGCGGCCTTCGCGCCGTTGCAATCAGGGGCAATTGCCTATGGTCAGGTCACCGTTGCGGGCAATCGCAAGACTGTGCAGCATCTGGAAGGCGGGATCGTAAAAGACATCCTCGTGCGTGAGGGCGATACGGTCGAGGCCAGTCAGTTGTTGTTACGCTTCGACGGCACGCAGGCAGAGACGCAAATACGTCTTCTGGGCGGGCGGCTGGCGGCAGCAATGGCAACCCGCGATCGTCTCATGGCGGAACAGAATGAGGCTGATGAAATCACTTTTCAGTATGATTCCAGCCAGCCGATGCGCGACAGGCAGTCCGAATATCTCGATATCCTGCTTGGGCAGCAGGAAATTTTCAACGCGCGGCGCAGCTTCCTCGACAGTCAATCGGATCTGACGCAGCAGCGGATCGCGCAGTTGCGAGAAGAGATCAAGGGACTGAGCGCTGAGGTTCAGGCGCAGGAGCGGCAGCTGGCTCTGATCAAGGAAGAGACCGATGCGCTGGAAATCTTGCTGAAAAAGGGGTTTGCGCGAAAGCCGCGTATTCTGGAGCTGAAGCGGCAGGCGGCGGTCATTGCGGGCGAGCGGGAGAAGAACCTGGCTGCGATCGCGCGGGCGCGTCAGCGCATCGTCGAGGCTGAGTTGGCTCTGGGCAGTACCCGGACCCGGTTTATGAATGAAGTCGTCATGCAGTTGCGCGAAACCGAAGAAGAAATTGCCGATCTGCGTGACCGTATCATTGCGGCATCGGATATATTGGAGCGGCTGCAGGTGCGTGCGCCTGTCAGTGGGCGGATCGTCAATAGTCAGGTTTTTACCGAAGGCGGGGTAATTGCGCCGGGCGCACCGTTGATGGATATCGTGCCGGCCGACGAATTGTTGATTGTCGAAGCCCGGATCGATCCGCTGGATATCGATATTGTCTATCCCGGGCTTGAATCTGAAATACGGTTGTCATCCTACCGGACAGATGAAGTCCAGACGATTTTCGGGCAGGTTGAAGATGTGTCAGCCGACAGCCTGATCGATCCGGCAACCGGGCGCAGTTATTATACCGCGCGTGTTGTGATCGATGCGGGCGTGAGTTTGCCTGATGACAAGCGCATCTATCCCGGGATGCCTGTTGAGCTCGTCATCGTGGCGGGTCATCGCACGGTGTTGAGTTATCTGTTCGAACCCTTGTCGCGGCGGTTGGGCCGGGCAATGCGCGAAAGCTGATCAATCGGGTGCCTGCGCGTGTGTCAGGCGGTAGGCTGTCAGCGCACCCAGCAGTGCCATCGTGGATAGGGCGGCGATCGCGGCCTCAGCCCCGAAGCTCAGCAATATGCTGACCAGCCCGCCAATCATGAGCAGCAAGATACCGATCAACGTATTGCTGACCGCGACATATTCAGCCTTCCGGTCACCACCGGCCAGATCGACGATATGCGTCTTGCGGCCAATTCTCACACCCGCATGGGCAATGCCCAGAATGAACAGAACCGCTGCGTAAAAGCCAATATGGGTCATGGCAGCAGGCAGCAAGTATGAGGCAGCCAATACGGCAAAACCCAAAACGCCGGCAATCGCTGCTGCCATTGCCATGGTCGCGCGGCTGGAATAGTCCGACAGCGCGCCCCAGAATGACGCGCTTAATGTACTTGCAAGCCCGGTCGCCAGCATCAGCCAGCCCAGCGCGCTAAGCTCCTGCCCGGTTCTGCTTTGGGCAAGGGTTACATAGACCGGCCCGACAAGCGCTGTTGCGATCATCAAAGCGCGCGCCAGCAGGAATTTCTGTAACTCGCGATCCTGCAACAGCAGCTTGATCTGGGCGGTCAGCAAATCGGAAATACCGCGCGCGCCTTCTGTCGCGCCAGGCAGCTCGGGAATGCGGGCATAAGCCGTGGCGGCGGCAAACCAGCTGATGCCCGCCAGTATGAGCAAGCCGTAAAGCAGCCAGTCGGGTCGAAAATCAGATGGTGCAAGCGCGAAATAGGCGCCGACCGCGCAGGCCACGATGCCAGATAATGTGGCGGCATAGCCGCTGACTTTGCCGCGCTTGCCTTTTGATACAGTTTTTCCAAGTGTATCTTTTGCCGCGACCGAGGCAACGCCGCGGGCGCAGCTGAACAGCACCAGCAGCCCGATGATCAACCAGCCTGCGAGGCTGCCGCTCACACCAAACATGGCCAGTAAACCCATTGCGAGAATAGACGCGCCCTCTATGGCGGACCCGATGACCCAGAACCATTTTCTGACTGCGAAATGTCGAATGTAACCGCCGACCAGGATCTGCGGTATCAAGGCCAGCGCTTCACGTATCGGCACAAGCAGCCCGACAAAAAACATCGGCGCGCCAACTGCGCCAAGCAGCCAGGGCAGGACGATTTTGGCATCAGCCAGGCTGTCGCCGATCTTGCTTAGAGCCTGTGATAGCGTCTGCAGTACAAAACTGCGGGGTTGTTCATTGCATTGCGCTTCGGGGATATCGCGGCATAGCCGGGCATCATCGTCACCCGATACAAGATCAAATATCTGGAAGGTCAGTGTTCGGTTATTGGCGGCGTCCACATAGTCTCTCTTATTGTGATTGTTGTGATCTTGCTATCGTGAAGCGTGCATAAAGCCATAAAGCTATGTCTGTCTTAGTTTAGCCCTAATATAACAAGAGGAGAAGTTCCCGGTGATTCAGCCGCCGGTCGCAGCAATAGTCGGTATCCATGCGAATTGTTGAAGTTTTCCTGGCCTTTCTGAAGCTTGGGCTGACCTCGTTCGGGGGGCCTGTTGCGCATCTTGGCTATTTCCGCGATGAATTTGTGGTCCGCCGCCGTTGGCTTGGCGATGAAGCCTATGGTGAGATACTTGCATTGAGCCAGTTTTTGCCCGGACCTGCGAGCAGTCAGACGGGATTTATGCTCGGCTGGATGCGGGCGGGGCCAGTGGGGGCGCTTGCCGCCTGGATTGCATTTACGGCCCCCTCAGTTGGTCTGCTTGTGATCTTTGCAGCCGTTGTTCAGATGTCGGCGCAGGGCGTTTTGGATGGTGCGTTGCATGGCTTGAAGCTTGTTGCTGTTGTGATTGTGGCGCAGGCGTTATGGGGGATGGCGGGCACATTGGCCCCCGATACCCGGCGGCGGCTCATCGCGATCGGGGCGGCATTGATCGTTTTGATCGCCAGTTCAAGCCTGTCGCACCTTGCGGTTATATTGCTGGGGGGCGTTGCGGGCTGCCTGATATGCCGCGATATACCGACGTCCGGCCGGTCAGGGGAGGGGGGTGGCCTGCAGGCGTTGCGGATTTCGCCCCTGGCTGGCGGAATAGCGTTACTTGTTTTTTTGCTGTTGCTGTTGGCAGTTCCGTTGTTGGAGCTTGCGGGCAATGGGGGGTATCTGGCGCTATTTGACGTGTTTTATCGCACCGGCGCGCTGGTATTCGGGGGCGGGCATGTGGTGTTGCCATTGCTGGAGGCGGAACTTGTGCCTGCGGGCTGGATCACCGCGGACCGGTTTCTTGCGGGCTATGGCGTGGCGCAAGCGTTGCCTGGCCCGTTATTCAGCTTCGCGGCCTATCTGGGTTTGGTTGCCGATGTGCCGCAAAATAGGCTGTTGCTCAGCCTGATTTGCCTTTTGGCAATATTCTTGCCGGGCTTCCTGCTTGTCGTTGGATTTGTGCCCTTTTGGGCCCGATTGCGGCAACGGCGTTTAGTGCTGGCTGCGCTGTGCGGTGTTAACGCTGCGGTCGTGGGGATTTTGGCGGCCGCACTTTATGATCCGGTCGCGCTGGGCGCGATCAAGGAGCCAGGCGATCTTTTACTTGTCGCTGCCGGGCTTGCGCTTCTGATCGGCTTTCGCTTACCGCCCTGGCTTGTTGTCCTTGGGCTTGCACTGGCAGGCTTCGCGGTCGATCGCATCTAGCCTGCCCGATCATATTGCACAAGAGGCGGCCGGAAACAGCCTTGCCGGCAGGGCGTCAAAGCGCTTCGCCGGTTGCTTCGCAGATCCAGTCCGCGACCACATATTCCGCTTGAACATCGCCCGATTGCGGTGCGCGATGCCGGAACAGATTGACCGCAGCATCAAAGGCCAGCGGGTCGGCCAAGCCTAAATTCCGCATTTCGCTATACACCCGAAGGGCAGCATCCCTGATTTCATCAAACATCTTCCTGGCATCCTGCTATTGAAATTCATTCTTAACTTAAACTCACAATAAGATTGGGGTCTTGTCAATGCAAATAGTCGGTGAAAATCCGTATTGGCCCGCCTGCGGCAAATTTACACAGGGTCGGGCGGCTGACCACATGCCAGCGCACCCAGTGGCTTGGCTCAAAAACTATCCCGTAATTGCCTTGTTATATTTGACGAATGCGTTGAAAGGCAGCTTTTGCATGAATAGCGCAAGAATAACGTAGGAAATAAGGAAGGTGATACCTGTCGCTGCCATATAGCCCAGTCCATAATAAGCATATCCGACATTAATGGATACAATAGTGAGGACAGTACTAAGTATTGTCAGGATGCTCATAAGTGTCAGGGTAATGCGTTGTAAGTCGAAATAGGATAACATGACCGTGGAAAACATCAGCATGCATTGAAAAAAGGATCCGATTACGCCAAAGCGGAACATAAACAGCTGCGTCAAATCGGTTTGTACCAATTCAAACATTTTAACCGCACCAAAGACGAAGAGCACGGTCAGACTGCCCTGAAGCACGATCATGTTGCGCATTCCGGCATTCAGGGTGGAAATCAAACTTTGCTGGTTTCGCTGGATCGTCGCCAGTGTGCCGTGGTTCAACATGTCCTGGTAGTAGCGGTGATAGCGCTCGAAAAAGCCTGTTTCCACTATGACCAGAAACAATGACATGCCCGGTACGACAGTGAGGTAGGCAATAAACATCGCGCTGTCGTAATCAGGATATGAGATCAGTCCGCTGGAATGCATTTCGCTTTCGGGCGCAAAAAACCACATGATGAATTTGTCCATCCACAAGGCGATGTTGTAGACGAAGCCGTTCAATCCCAAAATCCAGTGATTTTTGAATGCGGTAAAAATGAGCAGGTAGCTGCCTCTGCCAACAGGATACTCCGCGTATAGCTCGCCGATGAGAACAAATAATGTAACGGTGATGCCAAAACTGAATCCCGCCAGCAAACCGGCGGTGCCAAAATCAGATACAGCCAGAAGAGCGCCTGTTGCGCCGAGCACCAGTCCGACGAAAAATGCCAAGGTCACGCGGGAATAAGCTTTCAACGTACTTAGAAATACGCTGGCCAGCCAAACACCACTGACCAGAAAAAAGTTAATGCACGCCATTGCCGTGGTTATCGGGTCGAATTCCGCATAAAAAACATAAAGCCCCAGCATGATGGGCAGATTGATAAAGGTCAGCAGAAGAACGGCCCCAAAGAACAGGGACGCGCATTCGTCCACCCGCTTCGCAAATACGAGATCCGCAATCTGACGGGTTGTAACCATCATCACCGGGCCTGCCGCGATCAGAGACAGAGCAAAATTGTAAATAACGATGAGACGAAAACTTTGCAGCGTCGCCGCATCGGTCATCTGCGCGCCAAACAAGGAAATGGAGCCCAGCGACAACACGGTCGCAAGCCACGGTCCGGTCGACGAAAAGACGGCGTGTCCGTAGGCTTGGAAAATTCCAGAAAGGTTGTCCTGGCGGGTGAGGCGTCTCAGGCTGAAGCCAATTCCGGCCATACTTCCTCCTCCGCTTCATTCGATAGTTGAAATGGCGTTGTGGGTTGTTCGCTTAATCGCGTGTAAAGCTCGCGATATGCGGCGTCGACATCCGACTTGCGGTAATAGGTCTGAATGCGCTTTTGCATTGCCTCGCTGCAACTATTGTAGCTGGCCTCGTCTGTCAGCAGTTGAATTATACCCTTGGCGGTTGCATGTGCGTTGGCGACCGGCGTCACATACCCGCCCGGCGGCAGCAGCGGACGCTCATCACTCCTGCCGTTCAGCATTTCCCAGCAGGCGCCGACATTTGTCGTTACAACCGGTATGGCTGCGGCGCCGCCTTCCAGGATAACCAACGGTTGCGATTCACTGATGCTGGTCAGGACGATGACATCGGTTTTCGGCAGATATTCCGATAATTTGACACTGCCAAGGAATTTCAGATTATTGGTCAGCCCGAACTGCTCCACAAGCGACTGCATCCGGGCGAAATACTCCTCATCTTCCTCCGTCGGCCCCATCACCAGAAACTCCGCATCCGGCACCTGCTTGATGACAAAGTTACAGGCCTGAATGAAGGTTGCGACGTCCTTGATCGGCACGACGCGGCCGATAAAAGCGACGGTGCGTCGCGGGCGTTGCGGGGGCTTCAGCTTGCCATAAAAATCGATATCGACGCCGTTGGGAATAACACTCAGCCTGTCGGCAGGTGCGCCATCGTGAAGCTGCATCTCCTTGTTCACTTCATGCAAGGTGATGATTTCATCGCAGGTTTCATAACAGGCGAGCGCATAGGCAGAAAATGCATTTATCCAGACATTGCGCAGGTCATTATGACGTTTGCCGAGCTCAAGTGTCGGTGCGCTGGTATCATGCAGCCAGTCCGCCATCGCCAATTCGATGCGTCGCTCGTTCGTGTAAAGGCCATGTTCAGTCAGCATAACGGGTCGGCCGGTTTCAATTTTTGCACGTGCTGCAGCCAGACCGGCATAGCCAGTTGATAATGCATGGTACACCTTTGCCCGCGGCAGAGGGGCCAATAATCCGGCATACAGGCCGGTTAGCAATGTTCGCCAGGACCAGAAAAAGTCGATAAAGGAAAGATCGTCATAGGAATGGCTGTACATACTGGTAACCAGTTCCCAGGCAGGTAATGAATTCAGCAGTGAATTGCTTCCGACCTGCGCCTTGAACGGGGCAATCGAGTGAATGATTGACATAAGGTCCGCCGCCGATCCGCGTTCGAGCAGGTTGACCAGCGGCTTTTCAAGTTCCCGGCAAAGATGCCGTTGTTTTCTGAATCTCTTTGCGCCAGCGCGAATTGTCTGAATAGAGACGATAGTCAGGCTGACAATGTTATCCGGCATCTCATAGCGGATATTCTTTACCTGATCTTCGGTCGTAATACAGAATAGAGCAAAGGTCTTGTCACTTTGCATTCCGATGACATCGTGGACCCAATTGGATACCCCGCCTGTGACATAGGGGTATGTACCTTCCAGCAGCAAACAGACATCAGCATCATATTCATCTGGTTGATACTGCTTCCTCAGTAGGCTTCGCGGCGGATTGATGGCATTAATTTGTGTAACCACTTGTCTCGCCTCCCCCCCAGAATTGAAGTGATTGAATCAGTGCGATCGGGTGATCCTCCGATGACAGACGATCTTTCCAGTAACGCGCGGCGGCGCGGAGTTCATCAAAATGTGCGGTTTGATATAGCGCTTCGATCGTCCATGGCAGCATCTTGAGAGGGATTTGCTCCACTCCCTTGATTTCCTTGCTGAGCAGTGAAAGAGCCTCGAACGGTTCACCGTTACGTAGATAGAGGCGAACCAATGCGAGGCGGTAGTTGCCTTTGTCTGTGGCGGCATCGGCTAGTTGCTGATACATTCTAATCGCATTGCCACGCACTTCATGCGCCGTTACGTCCGCCAGCAGCCCGCTGAGCGCATAGCGGTCATAGGCATCCGCCAGATTTCTGAGTATGTCTAGATCACCTGGCTTTGCTTTCAGCGCTTTTTCGAATTTATCGATTTCATCGCGATGTTCGCTTTCGACCCGCGCGGCAAGCGCCGCTGCCTGTACGCGAATAGCGGGTTCGTTATTGTTAAGCGCCTTCTTCAGGGCATCATTGAAATGCGGTTTGTAGTTTCGCGCCAGATAGGCAATGACTTCCACACGCTCATCAATCGTGCCGTTCTCAAAAACATCCGATAATGGTGCGACATCCGTATCCAGATTGTTCATGATCGAGCGTTTTTTCATCCGTACTTCCTGATAGATCAGCTCTTCGGGCGTGTGTTCCCATTCGGGGAATAGCAAGTCGTACCAGTCGTCCGCACCGCTTCTGCTGTGGGGTGACAGAAACCATGCGCTAAAACTCAATAATGTTCCCAATGCGCCAAACGGCCCCATGATGGCGGTTGCGATGGCCAGGGTGATGGAAAAACGCCGGTCTGCAAGTTTGCGCAAGCCCGCCCAAAGCAGCAGCAGCGCACTGAGTGCTGCATGCACGATAAGAATATCTCGGAAATCAAGTAATCCTTCTATCGCGTAATATCCGGCGAATAACTCAACCACAACGGAAAGGATTGCGATGATCAAGAATTCAAGATGATTAAGAAGGCCGCGCATGCTTTTCCCGTATTAAGAGCTTCACTTTTCGCCGAGTAACTCTATTTCGCAGCGAATAAGTTCCGGATAGTGTTCCAACCCAAGCGCAGAAGCGATTTTCGGTCTGATTTTCTCGACGACCATTTCTGCGGATTGCGCATCGGCGGTGGGCAGCAATATATGATAACTATTCCCGTCTGCATCACCTTCGAAGAATAAATCGGTATCGCGCAGGGAAGTATCGATCACCGTATTGATCCGGGCTGCAGACTCGTTCGCATTGTTACCCATTCGGGTAACCTCGGGAGGCAGGAATAACGAGGCGATGGCAATATTGATGCCAGTTCGTCTTGCCAGAGAGCTCAGAAAGTTGATTTGCTTTTCATAGAAAACAGACGACAGTGCATTTCCGCCGTCGGCAATCATGCTGTTTTGCGCCATTTTTCCGTAACGCTCAGCCTGCCCCAGCGTGACGCCGATCCAGCCAGCGACAGCGCGGATCATTTCGACGGCGTAAAATGTAAGGTTTGTCAGAGGAATTGATTGAATAATCAGCGCTCCCAGCACTTGCTCTGTCAGGGGGTCGATGATCGGCGCTGCAACAATACCCGAATGATCGAGTATTTTCTGATCAACTTCCCGGTTTACCGAAACCAGGCGGCGCTCCCCAACGAGCGCCCGAAACAGAGCCGTCTCGGGTTTAATTAATTCAGGAAATCTGTCGCTCTCTGTCCAACCGTTACGAACATTTACACGTAACCCCTCTTCTTCCAGAAAATAAAAAGCGAACTTACTTGCATTTGTTGTGTGTTGAACAAGCTCAATAGAATCTGAAAGAGCTTCGTCATAATGGCGGACATTCATTGTCCCGGCGAGTACGAACGCAGAAACCGACGACTTCACCTGACTGGCAATATGTTCTTCCAGCCGGGTCTTGGTTGCGTCGCTTTCCTTATAAGCATCGGTCATATCATCGGCGCGTTGTTTCTCCGAGACTAGCGCGTTAACCAGCTCTATTCGGTTTTGAACATGCCGATTGGTCAGCTCACCGAGAACGATCGAAGTGACGAACCACATCAGTGGGCGGGCAGACAAAGTGAACAGGTAATTAAAATAATCCTGCCCCATGTCCTGAGATGGGAAATCGCCGGTGAACAGCAGAATGCTGCTGATACCCGCAGCCATCATTCCCGGCGTTGTGCCATATTGCACACTGAGCAGGATAACCGGCAGCCAGAACGGGTGAGGATAAATGCTCCAGTAACGATCGCCCGCAAAAAAATAATGATCGGCCGCAATCGCTATCACCATGAACAGGGTGATTTCCACGAATGCACTCAACTTGATGCCCGGAAGTATGGTTTTGGGCGGCGTCGTTAATTCGGTTATGATTTCATTTGTAAAGCTTGAACTCATCTCAAGTTATACCGGTATTAATTGGTTTAGTTGTAAATCAAGAATTAAGTATACGCTGAATTAATAATATTTTCCTTATCGTTTTAAATTGTCGATAAGGCGCTTTAATCCACTATTATGATCTTCGGCATATCGATAGACGAAACCGAGGCTGGCGGTAATCACCGAACGGTCCGTATCCGTCAGATCGACACCGAAACTCACATCACCGCGCAATTGCAGATCCTGCGTGACGTCGGCGATGAAGCCGGCGCCGGCGGAAGGCCCCGCCTCGCCATAGCGATCCTTGCCATAGCCAAGTGTGGCGCGCGCCTGCAGCCATTCATCCCATTCATGCCGAACGGTTGCCTGCACGAAATGAAGCTCCCGGTGTTCCAGGGGGATCGGAAAAAATTCATCATTATTGACCGGATCGAAACGGCGGGTTCTGGTTAGCCGATATTCTGAATCGTACACATAACCAACTTCCCACTGTGGAAAGCTCTGATTAATCGGGTAGGCGACTGTAAAATTGCCGCCGACGCTTGTTGCCAGCCCGTCATTTTCCCTCAGATTATAGCGTCTCAGAAAGGCCTGGAAGCTGATGGGAATTTCGCGGCGGAATGATGTCAGATAACTGCCCAGAATTTGGTCTCGGCTGCCATCCTGCACGAAACTCTCGACAAAGTCCCAACTCGGCTCATGATAGGTAACTGCAATGCTGCGTTCGGGCTCGACGCCGACGAAATTGTAGCGAAGGCCAAGCCCCGGCCCGGAACCACCGGCAAACAAGGTGCCTTGCACGGAATCCGCTTCTGGCCAGTCATATTGCACGTTAAGCGCGGCACGGTGCCTGAAGCCATCAAAATCCGCCAGTGCACCGCTGCGCCGCCGCAGACCATCGACGCCCGATTTGGCCACTTCATAGTGAAGTCCGGTCTTTATGTTATCGGTCAAATAGTCTTGCCAGTCGAAAATCGCTGTGATCCGGCGCTCACCATCCTCCGGGCTGTTATTGATCAATTCGCCTGCGATACGCGGACGATGGATGTCCCGTAGTTCCTGTTCGGCACGACGCAAGGTTTCATCCAGGGGGCGGAGTATCAGCGCCCGCTGATATTCCGATAGTGCGGCCCGCCAACGGCCGCGCTGCCGATCCACATCCGCCAATGTTGAATAGATCTGCGGATTGTCGGGCGCGCGTTCCGCAAGTTCAACCAGCATGAGTTCCGCATCGTCATATTCGCGGGTACGCGCCTTGTAGGTGGCCCGCAACAGATCCGTTTGCAATGCAGTTTGGAAATCCGCCGGCTCTTGTGCACTGTCGCTTTCGGAAATGGCTGTGGAAGCCAGGCTCATCCGGATCAGCACACCATTATCCAGAAGCTCGATATCATGTTCGACTTTACTGGTCGCCACGATCAATACCGCGTCATAGCCATAGGATAACTCAGCGAGCCAATCGGGTGCGTCTTGCTGTAGTTCCGGCAGCCGTGTTGCATCAATTGCATCTGCAAAACGCAATAAGAGCTCACGCGGATTTCTTGTGTCGATTTCTGTGACCAGCGCGTCAGTGCTCAGGGTGATCCGCGCCTGATCCCCGTCAATCGACAACTCGCCAACCACCGGAAGCGGAGCGGCCAGGGCCGTACCACGCAAAAATGCGGATGTGACGATAATTGCCGCCGCCACGTATTTTAGTGGACGGCACGCGCATCTAAAAATTGCCATACCAATTATCCGGTTGGCCACAGAGTTTTCCGGGCCGGTCGTAATTCATTTTTGTCTAATAAAAACTGTGCGTAATAAGGGATGACCTCCTTGCGTATTGCGCTTTTGGCCATCAGATTTTCAAATTCTTCCCGGGCCTGACTATCATTGCCCAGACGATGTTTAACCAGTGCCTGAATTATTTTTGTAGATGAATCTTGTCTATCAATTTTATCAATAGCCGCCAATGATTTTTCATAATATTTCTGGGCAATATCGTTCTCTTGCGCATTGCGTGCAATTTCACCCAATTGGAACAAGCTGTTATAATCGGCCTTATCACCAACCAGGCTGACATAATGTTGCAGCCGGTTCTGGGCAGCGGAAAACTCCCCTGCGAAAAATGCGGATTGCCCGGCTCCTTTCAGCGCCTCGATATGTTGCGGACGGACAACCAGGATCCGTTCAAATCCGCTCCGCGCAATATCCGTAAAACCTTCTTCGAAACCGACGGTGGCGAGAAACAGGACATCGGAAATCTTGGTCGCATGGTTGAGATGAAATCCGACATATTCTTTCAGCTTATTGCGGTCTTCGAGCGACCGCAGCGCACGTATCGTTGCGCGTGCAAGATCGTCAAGCTCGCCTGTGACCGGCTCGAGTTTCGCCAGTTGTATTGCAATATCGGGCGTACGTGCATTAGTCAGGATTTCAACCCATTTCGCAAGCTCTGCGCGGCCGCGATAGTTAGTCATCCCCTGATCGGCTAACCAATTGACGGCCTCGGGGCCAGGTCTGGGGCCCCACAGATAAAGTAGCTGGTTAAGGTCATCGGAATCCGGCGCGGCACCATCAGCGAGCAGTTTCAAGACTTTGACTGCGCGATCCTTGCGGCCGGATTCCAGTAGAAGAAAAACAATATTGCGGCGTTCTTCGATACTGATACCCGGCTGCGATCCCCGCGCCTCGAGATAGTCGAGCAAGGCCTCAAGCCCCTTCGCTTCCTGCAGCGCAGTCTGGTAAGTAAACTCCCAATCGCCGCCCTTCTCGCGGGCCAGCCGTTCGATAAAGGGAAGGGCAGCCCCCGCCCCGCCAACCTCCAAGAGGTAGTAAGTCAGACTTTCCCTTGTCTCATCGTCAATATTTGACGACGTCAATGTCCGCGACAAGGCGCGCAACCCGGCGCGCGGCTTTTTCGCCTTGAGCGCGGTATCCACATAGGCTGTCAGCCAGTCGATCCCCTCCGACTGAACCAGCCGTTCCATCCAGGGCAGCGCTTGACGGAAAGCTTCCGCATCGACAAGGCCCTGCACATGGGTGGGATATTCCTCAGTGCCCTTTGCCTCGCGCAAGCCAAGCAAAGAGGCATCAATCAGCTCCCCGCGTATTGGCGCGCCTTCGGCATAGGCTGCCCGTAACGCAGTGACATATGTGGCGATCAATGCGGTGCGTTCTTCTATTTCAGGTTGCTGCACAAGTTCGCGCAGGAATGGCAATGCCTGTTTGGCCTGCCCTGTGCGGATCAGTGCGTCGGCAAGCAGCCTGCGTCGCACACTGTCAGCCTGGATCATGAAGCGGTCTTCGGCGACGGCTAGCGACAGTTTGTCCGCCTTGCCATCCACTGCCGCAAAGTACAGATCCTGCAATGCATAAGGCTGGATCTGCCGTGGATCCTGTTCCTTGTACCATTTCAAAACTTCTGTCTCGCGCCCGGCCGCAGCGCTCAATACTGCCCAGCCAGCATAAACAGGCGGTGTCGTGCGGCCGTTATCGATCAGTCGCTGGAAGTAATTGCGGCCAGGCTTGATTTCATCGAGTACCCAGTAAAGGCTGGCAACCTGACTTAGGACCCAATCGGGAATCTCATCGCCTTCGCGCTCTAACGTTTCCACCAGATAAATTCTGGCCAGATCGTTGCGATCAAGATCCATCAGAAGCTGGAGCAGTGTCATGCGGCGTTCAAGTGGCAATCCTTCGCGTTCCAATGCGACCATCGCCCATTTCATCGCCGATTTCCGGTCACCAAGAATGAGCGACAGGCGTGCGCCCAGGACCGGCGCGATTTCAAGGAACTGTTCGCCGCGCCCGTGAACGATCGTCTCGGCAACTTTGATCGAACCTGTTTCAACTGCGGTTTCAACCACATAGACAAGCGTACCGCGCGCGAACAGGAAAGGGTCGGCCGTCTGGCTGATGTCAAAAGCTGTATCGTAATCTTTTTCATCAAGCGCAAGATTGACGAGCATATCCAGCATGCTGTCCTTCAGCTTGCCCGCGTCATGCACTTTCTTCAGCCGTGCGAGCGCGCGCTGCTTCTGGCCTGTTTCGGCTTCGGCAATCGCCAGTTGAACTTCGATTGCGATATTGTCGGGATAGCGCTCCTGCGCCTTCAAGAGAAACTGATAAGCAACTTTCTGACTTGAGCGGAATGCGAGCGCTTCAGCGAGTTCTGCGGATGCATCGGGATTGTTTTTCAGAACAATCCATTCCAGTGCACGCTGAACAGCAAGTGTGTCCTGATCGGTCTGCGCCAGCAGACTGACCCAAAGCAGGATGGCATTCAGTTCGACGTCGCCTTTGGTATCTTCATACAGCGCCTGCAGGGTTTCGGCGGCGACATTGAGCTGGCCAAGCGATGCGCCGATTTGCGCGAGGTTCAGGTAATCGCGGGGTTCCGCCTCGGCCGAATTCACAATACCTTGCAGGATTGTCACCTGGTCCTGATAGCGGCCGAGCGTGTTATACAAATCCGCCAATTGCCGTAAAACGCTCACATCCGGTTTTAGCTCGCGGATCTCCTCCAGTGTCCGAATGTAATCGTCATAACGCTGCGCATACTGATAATATTTTGCGAGCTTTTGCAGGGCGGAAATGTCATTCGGGTGCTTTTTGACATAACTGCGCATCAGTTCGATCGCCTGATCGACCTCGCCATAATGAATATAAAGTTCGACAAGCCCGCGCACGACTTCGACGGAATCGTTGCCTTTTTCGATTTCCTTCATGTAGGTGGCTTGGGCGGAATAAAACTCCTTGGAGCGGAATCGTGCTAACGCCAGATCCTGCTCTTTGGGGATAAAGAGGTAACTCATTCCCGCCGCAAGAAGTATAACGGGCAGGATCCAAAACAGGTTCCGGATCATGACTCATTTACCTTGCTGACCAGGATATGAACCTGCCTTTCGCTCCAGGGGCCAACCGGTTCATCCGCTGCAGAGAATGCGAGAATACCGCTATCGTCGACTTTGACCTGCCTCTCGACAATGGTATCGCCACGATCAGTTACAGCGATTTGATAAGTTCCGGGATTTGGAACCAGCCAACGCATATCCCCTTTGCCAAAACCTTTGGCAGAAAAAGTGAAGCTATCGGCTTTGACTTGTCTTTTCTTCAGAATGTCCCATTGCGCGCCAAGCAGATAGGGCGCTGAATCCGCATTTGGGCGGTCTGTTTGAGACCGTGTGGTGAGGGCGATGACCGGCTCGATAGCGCTGGGATCGATAGAAACGTAAAGACTTCCATGTAGCCAGCTTTGCCCGATGACGCCGGAAGAGCGTGAAAAATCGACGGCGCGATAAAGTGCGCGGTCAAAGCGGAATGTATTTAAGGCGCCGCGATCCTCGATGCGCCATTTATCCTTTTCCAGGCGAATGACTTTCGTTGTGAAAAAGCCTTCGCCAATACGGGCATATTCAGATGTACGCATACGCAGCAAAGGCAGCTCTTGCGCGTGCTGATAGTTCAGATACAAGGCATTCAGCGCCGCTTCGCGTTCACCTGAATAATAGTGGTAATAGATGTTGAGCGGTTTCAGCCGGATCGGGGAGTTTGTGTTTCGGGCCGTGTTTTCCAGGAAGCGAAAACCAAAGAAACGATCGGTCCAGTCCTCTGTATAGGTGTTTTCGTTGCTGTTGGATGAGTAGATTTGAATCTCATCACCAACCCGCAGTCCGACAGGCGCTACCCAGGCGAAAGACGCGAATTCGGGATCAAACCGTGTGTCGCCACCATTGATGTTCGTGAGGCCGGCTTCGCGCGTGCTTTTCAGAACTGCTTCGAATGGCTGTGTGTTGCCCGACCATTGTATGACTTCGACGCGTTTGTGCTCCGGCGCAAGCTCTTCAATAACGCGATTTGCCTCAATAACTTCGAGCTCGACAGAAAATGGTTCCAGCGCATAGGCGCGTGGGCGTTCATAGCGATCTTTGATCAGCCTCTCTTTCTTGTCTTTATCAAGCTTTTTTTGCCGCTTTAGTTCAGGGTATTTTGCGAATAACTTTTCAGCAGCCGGGTATTCCTGAAAAAAGAATGTTTCGAGATCGCGGTGATTGTTATTTGCGAAAAAGCCCCAATCAAAAGGGTGGCTGAATGTGTGACTGCCGACTTCGACATTGGGCAGAGCGAATGTTTCACGCACGACTTCGCGTGTTTTCGCGCTGCCATGCCAGTTCAGGTCGATATCCGCAGCAATCGGTGCAACCGTAACCGGCATATCAGGAAATTTTTTTAGGATTTCATCCAACACCACTTTCGATGATAATGTCGGCGTTTCCTTGTAACGCTCAATCCACGAGATGTTGGCGAGGCCATCGCCGTCAATGTGGCTGTAAAAAATCCGCCGCCCGGCACGGGTGGTCGTGTCGGGTACGGGGTCATTGCCCGGTTCGAAAACTTCGGCAAAAAACCGGAACGGGTTAAGGCGCCATTTCTTGATCCAGCGTTTGGTACCCGCCACCTTCAATTCATACATCGCATAGCCATCGGCCACGAATCCTGCATTGCGGGTCGTCACGATTGCATCGGATTCCAGACCGTCGCGGGTTCTTAAAATCAGATAGCGATTACCATAATTCGTATCCAGTGCCCTTACGATGTTATACGGAGGAAGTGTGCCCGATAAATCGTGCTCGAATTCCACCATATTTTTGTCGGCAATGATCGTCTTGACATCATAGGTAACTGAAACGGAGGAGGCCTCCTCCCTCAGGCCGATCAATTCCAGAAAGTTACCAATACGGACGGATGAAACGGGTCGGCCATTTTTGTCATATGAAAAACCGAACTCACCCAAGATCGCAAAGCGCATGCCGCGTGCGGCCATCCTGGATGCCCAATTGAGATAGGCATTTGGATCAGTAAACACATCATTTGAACGGAACCAAGTTATGACCCCCCTGATGTTTGAATAATCCTCAATCTCCGGCAGGCCATCCTCGACAGCGTGGAAACGCAGGGTGAATCCCATGTGATTGAGTGGCGTTTCCGCAGCCGTATGAATACGGGACAGGACAGGCGTTTCTTCCGACTCGCGGGAATAAAGTGCCAGAATTTCACGCGGAACCAATTTCCCGTCTGCCTGCCCGGAATCCCCAGACAGCTTTGCGGCATGCAGGCTGGATGCCGTGCAAAATGTGAGGGCAACGGCAAGCAGGAGGACAAACGCCGCGAGCTTGCCGCGAACATGGTGTTTGTTCATCGCGCCGAACCGGTTCATGGTGCAGGCTCCGGAATGAGCTTGTGCAGATCAACCGTTGCGACATAGGGCAGAAAACCGTTTGAGCGCTGCTTTGCGTAAAGCTCCCGTACCCGTTGGGTATCGCTGATGTCCCAATAGTCGAGTGTCATGACAATCAGATCGGGATTGATTTTCTTCAGGCTTTTCAGCATGTCGACTTGATAGGTGTAATCGTCCTTTGTCGTCGGTTTGGCGCGCTTTTCTTCAAAGTCATAAGTTGTGTAGACCGATTCACCCAGAACGCCGGTAATGGAAGCGGCGATTTGAGGCAAAATTTCGTATCCCCGGTTGACGATTATTTTCGTTTCGGGGAATTCTGCGGCAATTGTCCGAACAAGCATCGCCGCGGCATCGGCCATGCCCCGATATTTAACGGGGTCTTCCTGTTCGAGCTCGATCGGGTTATCGAGTGTATCGATAAAGATACCGTCAAACCCCGAGCGTAAAATCTCCGGCACGAGCTCATAAATAACCCGCTCGGTCCAGGCGCGGCTGCGCATATCCACATAGTAGCTGCCCGGCCAGTTAACATTTTCGCGCAGCAGAATGCCGTCCTTCTTCACTGCCTCGAAATGGCTGCGATACTGTTCCACCTCGCCCAGGCTGATATAGCCATAGACGGTCGCGCCGGCCGCCTGTACAGACTGGATCGACGGATGGTGCTCACTATCAAAGACGACAATATCGTAATCTTCGAACGCACTGGGGGGCAGTTCGTTATGATAGTAGACCACCCAGTTTTTCGGGTTGCTGTTGCCAAGTGCAGGATAGGGCATATTGCAGACTACAACCGTAATTGTGAGCAACCCGCAAAGAAGAACATATCTTTTTAATCGATTGCCTAAACGCATTTCAGGCCCTTCATTATAAATAATTCTCGCCCTAAAACCCAATATCACTGGAAGACGAGCTTGCCATAGCAGCAATAAATTTTATGTTACACTATGCGACCTCAAAAGGTTTCCAACAAATGGAAATCTTTTGTAACGGTTTTGTAAAGGAATGTCGCAGTAAGAAGGTGGCAACTCTACCGAAAATTAAAAATTCTGGTGTTGCTATATGCTCTCCGCCGATATCGACGCGCATTTGTGCAAGTTTTACGGTAGATCTGAAGTGGTTGTAATCAATCTTTCTGCAAATTCTCTTTACGGCTAATATATTCGTCAAAATTCCTTGCTAAACGCTGAATTCTTTCTTCAAAACACATTGGCTACGAATATCAAGGTAACCATTTTCTTAGTTAAAACCCGCCCTAAAATTCACTCCAAAATCAGAAGCTGAGCGGCCAATCCACCAAAAACAGTGGAATTTAAAATTAACCTTTCCTAACTGTTCTGAGTGCGAATGTCAAATATCAATGGTGTGATGAATGCAAGATATTATTGCAAATTTTGTTGCAGGATTTTGTGTATCGCACGGTTCATGTGCGCAGGCCCGCCACATTGATTTGCCCAGAATAGTTTTATTCGCAGGTTCGACGTGTTGGGCCGGCCCTGGTCTTGCAAACACTCATCCAAGTAAACCGTTAACAATTAAGCGTTCTTTTATCGACCGCAAGGGCGGCTTCCTTGATCGTCTCGGCTAATGTGGGATGAGCGTGGCAGGTGCGTGCGAGGTCTTCGGCCGCGCCGCCAAATTCCATGGCAAGGGTCGCTTCACTGATCATATTGCCCGCATCAGGCCCGATAATGTGGACGCCCAAAATCCGGTCGGTCTTGGCGTCGGCCAGAATTTTGACGAAGCCTGCGGTTTCGCCTGCTGCCTTTGCGCGCGCATTGGCCGCAAATGGCGCTTTCCCTGCGCGATATTCAATGTTTTCGGCTTTCAGCTCATCTTCGGTCTTGCCAACCCATGCGACTTCAGGGGCGGTATACACAACGCTGGGGATCGCGTCATAATTGACATGCCCGGACTGACCGGCAAGCAGTTCCGCAACGGCAACTCCCTCATCTTCCGCCTTATGCGCGAGCATCGGTCCCGCAATAACGTCGCCAATCGCGAAAATACCGGAAATATTCGTCTGATAATGGGAATCGGTGACGATCATGCCGCGTTCCATCTGCACACCGATATCCTCAAGGCCAAGGCCTGCGGTTCGAGCGGACGCTTGCGCTACCTCGCGCGTCACGACG
>OBIC01000202.1_pt1 | contig 22578 bp, 17 predicted proteins | sample 1519831 | NCBI WGS metagenome assembly OBIC01 (sample SAMN03019805, study PRJEB22545) | beach sand metagenome | biome: beach; feature: sea beach; material: beach sand | place: USA: Municipal Pensacola Beach, FL | collected 2010-10-20 | depth 40-45 cm m
TGCGGCCCCTGCGGTTACTCCCCCCTCCCACCCGGCCAGCCATTCGGCCAGTTCCTCCAGCCGCCCCAAGGCACCCGCCGGTTTTGTCAACTCCCGCTCCCGCGCACGCACTGCCGCCACCGCCGCCGCGTCGGCCTCCGGCAAGGTCCGCATCAGATCGCGAATATCGTCAAAAGGCGCGGCGGTATCAGAATCGGGCATGCGGTCTCTCGTTTTGTAAATTGAACAATGCCGGGTAAATCGAACAATGCTGGCGGTTGATTGAATAAAGCAGGCAAGATCGTTTGCCTGACATCATAATTGACCTATACCCGTCACAAAGATTTTGTGCCAGAGGCCATCCATGTCGCCACGCCGAATTCGCAACCCGCTTCGCGATATCGCATTCACATTGCGTTTCCTGACACGTTTTCCCTTGCCTGCCGCCCCCATGCCGGATCCTGCTGAAGACGTGGCGCAATTCGCCGCGGCGCTACGCTATGCACCGCTGGCCGGCGTAATCATTGGCGGGGTCGGGGCAGCAATTTATGCCCTATGCCTATGGCTGGGACTTGGCCCATTGCTGGCTGCGGCTCTGGCGGTGGCTGCCATGCTGCTGACCACCGGCGCGCTGCATGAGGACGGGCTGTCTGATGTTGCTGACGGTTTTGGCGGTGGCCGCGACCGCGATCACAAGCTTGCCATCATGGCCGATAGCCGCATTGGCACTTATGGCACTGCGGCACTGATCCTGTGTTTGCTGCTGCGGATCGCTGCGCTGGTCGAGTTGCATGATGTGGCGCGGGTGTCTATCGCGCTGATTGCCAGCGCCAGCCTGTCGCGCGCCTTCATGTATACGGGGATGCGGCTTTTACCCTCCGCAAAGCAAGCTGGCCTGTCTTATGAGGCCGGCGCTCCTGACTGGCGCGACATTGCAGTCGCCGGCCTTCTTGCCGCTTTCGTGCTTGTCATTGCCTTACCGGTTGGGGCGATCCTGGCGATGCTGCTCAGCGGTGGTGCGGCAGCCCTTTTGCTCGCCTGTCTTGCCAAACGTCAAATCGGCGGCCAGACCGGCGATGTACTCGGCGCAATTCAGCAAGTCAGCGAACTTGCCTGTCTGATGGCGCTCTGCGCGATTTTCTGACCTTAAGCGCAGCATATAAGCTTGGCAGATGGGCTCTGCCTCTTGAAACCGATAATCTATTAGCATAGATTTCAGCTAAGTTCTTACCTGATTTGTTTTGCGAGTCACCTATGAGCCTGTCCGCCCAACGCCAATCGCCCTGCATCCGCGTCTGCCAGATGGATGAAGAAACCGGATTTTGTTCCGGTTGCTTCCGCACCCCGGAAGAAATTGCAAAATGGCTCCGCTATAGCGACGACGAACGGGATGCGGTGATCGCAGGGCTTGGTAAACGCCGCGCGGAATATTTTGAAAATGGCGGCAAGCCGGCCTTTTCTTTCTTCAGCTTCGACGATTAAGCCGCGCGCAGCTTAAATCCTGCCCCTCATGCCACTGACCTGTTGCAGCCATGCGCAATAAATGCGGGCGCACGCCCCGGCGGCTTGCAATTCAGGCCCGCAGGGCGCATCACTGACACCGCAATTTCAATCCCGGCGGTGGTAGCATGCTTATCATCCAGATCAGCGATTTGCACATTCGGGCTGAACGCGCCCTGTTGAACAGGCGCTATGACAGTGCGGGGAATCTTGACCGCTGCGTTGCCGCAATCAATCAATTGCCGCGCCAGGCCGATCTGGTCATTGCGACCGGTGATCTTGTGCAATTCGGGGCGCGCGCGGAATATGCCTGTTTGCGCGAGATTTTGGACAAGTTGCACGCGCCGCTTCTACTGTTGCCGGGCAATCACGACAATCGCCAGAAACTGCGCGACAGCTTTCCCGAACATGATTATCTCACGCTCTATCCAGATAGCTGCCGTTTCGTTTGCGATGACTATCCATTGCGGATTATCGCACTCGACACGGTGATTGACGGTGAGGTTGAAGGCGCGATCGGCACAGAACAGCTTGAATGGCTCGAGGATCAGCTTGCGGCGCGCCCCGAAAAGCCGACACTGATCGCGATGCATCACCCGCCCTTTTCAGGCATGATTGATTTCGGCAACAAGCCAAGCTGCGCAGACGGCCCCGCACTTGCCGCGCTCTTGCAAGACCATCCGCAGGTCAGAAAAGTAATCAGCGGGCATCTGCACCGCGCAATCGCGACAGGCTTTGCACAGACGCAAGGCACCGTCGCCCCCAGCACGGCAGTCAGCTTTGGCATCCCGTTCTTTCCCGATACACCGTTCTACCGAACAGACGAACCGGTAGGGTTTCAAATCCATGTCTGGGCGGATTCAACAGACGATTCAGCCGTGATCACCCACACAGTTTCGCTGGCTTGCGACACGCAGGCGGCAAAAATATTCGCAATAACTGACGAAACAGCGTAAGCAAAAACTCCGCTAATCTGTACAACACCGTAAGCAACCGATGATGAGCCGATGTTTCCCAAACCAGCCGAAAAACTGACCCCCAACACAGCCGAGTTTGAAGTTACCCCGCTTACCGCCCCTACCGGCTTCCGCGAATATGATGCGCGCTGGGTGTTCAATGACGATGTCAACCTGATGGGGATTCAGGCGCTGGGCATGGGGATCGCGACCCAGATGCAGGAATTGGGTCTGCGCCCTGCGATTGCGGTCGGCCATGATTACCGCTCCTACAGCCAGTCGATCAAATATGCGCTGATGACCGGGCTGATGGCAGCTGGTTGCGAGGTGCATGATATCGGGCTGGCCCTGTCGCCCATGGCCTATTACGCGCAGTTCGCACTCGATGTGCCGGCGGTTGCCATGGTCACGGCAAGCCATAATGAAAATGGCTGGACCGGGGTGAAGATCGGCATGGAACGCCCCCTGACCCATGGCCCCGATCAAATGGCACGGCTCAAGGAAATCGTTTTGACGGGCAGCTTCGCGATGCAAGGCGGTGGCGGCTACCGGTTTGTGCCTGATCTGCGCGAACGCTATCTTGCCGATATGACACAAGGGGTCAAACTGGCGCACCCCTTACGCGTTGTCGCGGCCTGCGGCAATGGTACAGCGGGGCTGTTCGCCCCTGCGATGCTCGAAGCCATCGGGGCGGAGGTCATTCCGCTTGATTGTGAGCTTGATTTCACCTTCCCCAATCACAACCCCAATCCCGAAGACATGAAGATGCTGCATGCGCTGCGCGACACCGTGCTGGAATCGGGGGCTGATGTCGGGCTGGCCTTCGATGGCGATGGCGACCGCTGCGGCGTTGTGGACAATGAAGGGGAAGAGATCTTCGCCGACAAGGTCGGCCTGTTTCTGGCGCGCGATTTATCGGCGCAATATCCCAATTCGACCTTTGTCGTGGATGTGAAATCGACCGGCCTTTATCAGACCGATGACGTGCTGAAGGCAAATGGCGCAAAAATCGATTACTGGAAAACCGGCCATTCACACATGAAACGGCGTGTCAAAGAGCTTGACGCCCTGGCCGGATTTGAAAAAAGCGGCCATTATTTCTTCAATCCGCCGCTTGGCCATGGCTATGATGACGGGCTTGTTTCAGCCATCGCCGTCTGCCGCTTTCTCGACAATAATCATGGCACGCCGCTTGCCGATCTGCGCCGGGCCCTGCCGCCCGCCTGGGGCTCACCCACCATGGCGCCCTACTGCCCCGATGAAACGAAATATCAGGTCGTTGAACAGGTCACCGCGCATTACGTGAAGATGTTCGAGGCGGGTAACACAATCCTTGGTCAGCGTATCCGCGATGTCGTCACGGTAAATGGCGTCCGTATCGTACTTGATGACGGCACATGGGGACTTGTGCGCGCCTCCTCCAACAAACCATCGCTTGTCGTGGTGGTGGAAAGCCCTGTATCGGAGGAAAAAATGCGCGATATGTTCGGTGAAATCGACGCGCATCTGGGCGCCATACAAGATGTCGGCGATTACGACCAGAAAATCTGAGCTGTAGCCACAGCCACGCGCAACGGGTGGCTGCAGGCTATCTCAAATCACACCGCAATTAATCAGCACACAGAATATCTAGCACGCTGCTTGTGCGCTAATGCATAAAGGCGCCACCGCTGACGCTGATCGTATCGCCAGTGACATAGCTTGACTGTTCCGAGGCGAGGAAAGCCACCGCATTGGCAATTTCCTCGGGCTTGCCCCAGCGGCGGATAACACCGGCGAATGGCTGCGGATCGTCGCGCGTGGCCATTTCCTTCAGCACGGTCCGTGCAAGCGGCGTATCAATCGGCCCCGGCGCCACCGCATTGACGCGAATATTGTGCCGCCCCACCTCACCCGCAAGTGCGCGCGTCAGCCCGGTTACCCCGGCTTTTGCGGCGGCATAGGCCGTACCGCCGGGATAGCAGACATAGCCCGCAACCGAGGCAATATTCACAATCGCGCCGCCCCCCGCCTTGATGATTTCAGGGATCGCGGCTCGGCAGCAATAGAAGGTGCCCTTCAGATTAACATCAATCTGAAGGTCCCATTCCTCATCGCTCAGTTCAACAAGGTCGCGCACAATATCCGTACCCGCATTATTCACCAGAATATCCAGACGACCGAAATTTTCCGTCGCAGCGGCGATCATCGCCTCAACCTGGTTTCGGTTGCGCACATCCACCTCCACGCCGACCGCGCGGCCGCCAGCGGTCGTCACCGCCTCGACCGTCGCGGCAATCCGGTCGCGCACAAGCTCGCCTGCGACAATATCCGCGCCGGCTGCTGCGAGCCGCAGGGCAATCGCACGCCCGATCCCCTGCCCCGCGCCGGTTACGACCGCGACCTTACCTTTCAGATCAGTCATCACAACTTCCCTCCCTGATTAGCCTGCCATGCCTCAGCTATCCATCATGATGATCTGCCGTGCGACGCCGCCTTCGCGCAGATTGTCGAACGCCTGATTGATATCTTCGAGCCGGATATGGTCAGAGATCATTTCATCAAGATGCAGCCGACCGTCGAGATAGAAATCCACAAGCCGGGGCATATCGACCCGGAAGCGGTTTGATCCCATCAACGACCCCTGCAGGCGCTTTTCCTGCAACAACTCCGCGCCATGCACCGCCACCATGGTACCCATCGGGATCATGCCGATCACGGTGGCCACACCGCCGGTCCCGACCATCTTGAATGCATCTTCTGCGGTTTGCTTGAGGCCGATAGCCTCGAAGCTGTAATGCACCCCGCCGCCAGTCAGCTCGCGCACCTGTTCGACCACATTGCCCTGGCTTGCATCGATGACGTCGGTTGCACCGAACTGCCTGGCGAGGTTCAACTTCGCGCCCAGCATATCAATGGCAATGATCCGACCCGCGCCCGCAATCGCCGCGCCGTTGATCGCGCTCAACCCGATACCGCCGCAGCCAATGACCGCGACCGTCGAGCCGGGTTCCACCTTTGCGGTATTGATCGCTGCCCCTGCGCCGGTCATGACGCCGCAACCGATCAGTGCTGCGCGGTCCAGCGGCATATCCTCGCGGATTTTGACAAGCGCATGTTCATGCACAAGCATCTTCTCGGCAAAAGCCGATAATCCGCCAAACTGCGTCATATATCTGCCATCAAGGGTGAGGCGCGGTTCCTCATCCCGGCCGCGCTGGGTTTCCTTGCTGGTGCAAAGTGACATATGCCCCGTCAGACAATGCTCGCAATGGCCGCAGAAAACAGATGGGCAGGTGATCACATGGTCGCCCGGCTTCACATAGGTCACATCCGCGCCGACCTGCTCCACAATTCCGGCGGCCTCATGCCCGGGAATAGTCGGCAATCGCATTGGCCAGGCGCCGTCCGCCATATGCACATCACTGTGGCAGACCCCGACCGCGACGGTCCGGATCAACACCTCACGCGGGCCGGGTTTCGAAATCTCGGCCTGTTCGATCTGCAAAGGCTGTTTGACCTCACGTAATATTGCAGCTTTCATGGAACCGCTCCCTCCCCTTTTCATTGTTATGGGGACAGGGTTTCAACTATTACGGCGAACGGCAACAAAAAACGGGCAAGACAGGACGCTGACTGTCGACAAGCACCCGAAACGCGCAGGACAAAATCATGGCGACAATCATCCTAATTCACGGTGCCTGGCATGGCGCATGGTGCTGGAACCAGGTGAGCACGCGTCTGCGTGAGGCGGGACATACGCCGATTGCGCTCGATCTGCCGGGGCATGGGGATAACCCCAAACCCTTGTCGGGGATGACGATCGAGAAATATGCCGCATATGTCTGTTCGGTTCTGGCGGCACTCGATACGCCCGCGATCCTGGTCGGGCACAGCATGGGCGGCATGGTGATCTCACAAGCCGCCGAAGCCATGCCTGACAAGGTTCAAGGGCTTGTCTATGTCTGTGCCGTGCTGCTTGGAAATGGCGAGACATTGCAGGATCCCGCCTTTGCCGATCCGGACTCGCGGCTTGCGGGAAATATCGGATTTTCCGCCGACGGTTCGGAAGTAACGCTTAACCCCGACGCAATCACAGATCTGTTCTATCATGATTGCCCGACCGAGGATGCAGACCGCGCGGCTTCGCTGCTTTGCCGGCAATCAGCCGCCCCCTTTGCCACCCCGATCCATATCAGCACGGAAAATTTCGGACGGATCCCGCGCTACTATGTCGAATGTCTGAATGATCGTGTCCTGACACCATCCCTGCAAAAGCGCATGTATGAACGGAGCCCGTGCAAGCAGGTCTTTTCTCTCGATTGCGGGCATTCGCCCTTCTTCGCCGCGCCCGAAGAACTGACCGCGATCATGGACAAGATTTCCACTATGGAAAACTAGACGATCTGCCCTTTTGAATTGCTGATCGGCGACCAATCAGCTTCACACGGCAAGCAGATACAAAAAAGCCGCCTCTCTCATCGAGAAGCGGCTTTTTCGCTAATCAGTATAGCTGATCAGGTGCCGATAATCAGCTATCCATCATGATGACCTGACGGGCCACCTCGCCGGTGCGCAAATTATCAAATGCCTGATTGATGTCCTCAAGCTTGATGTGATCGGAGATCATTTCATCAAGCTTCAGCTTGCCGGACATATAAAAATCGACCAGGCGCGGCATGTCGACACGGAAGCGGTTTGACCCCATCATCGACCCCTGCAGCTTTTTCTCCTGCAGAAGTTCAGCGCCGTGCACCTCAACCATCGTGCCGACGGGGATCATGCCGATAACCGTTGCGACACCGCCCGTGCGCACCATCTTGAACGCGTCTTCGGCGGTTTGCTTGAGGCCGATTGCCTCAAAGCTGTAATGCACGCCGCCGCCGGTCAGCTCACGCACCTGCTCGACCACATTGCCGTCTTTTGCGTTGATGACATCGGTCGCGCCGAACTGTTTTGCGAGATTAAGCTTGGAGCCGACCATATCGATCGCAATGATCCGGCCCGCACCCGCGATTGCCGCACCGTTGATGGCGCTGAGCCCGATGCCGCCGCAGCCGATCACCGCGACCGTCGAACCCGGTTCAACCTTCGCTGTATTGATCGCAGCCCCCGCACCGGTCATGACGCCACAACCGATCAGCGCCGCACGATCAAGCGGCATATCCTCGCGCACTTTCACGATGGCATGCTCATGCACCAGCATCTGTTCGGCATAGGCGGACAGGCTTGCAAACTGCGTCATATATCTGCCGTTCAGCATCAGCCGGGGTTCGTCTTCCTTGCTGCGCTGGGTTTCGCGGCTGCCGCAACGGGCCATATGGCCGGTCAGGCAGTGCTCGCAATGGCCGCAGAAAACCGACAGACAGGTGATCACATGATCGCCCGGCTTTACATAGGTCACATCCGAGCCCACCTGCTCGACAATACCGGCAGCTTCATGGCCAAGCACGGCAGGAAGCCGGAACGGATAATGACCGTCAGCGATGTGCAGATCGCTGTGGCAGACGCCAACAGCGGAAGTCCGCACCAGAACCTCGCGCGGTCCCGGCTTTGAAATTTGAACATCTTCGATCTGAAGCGGTGTTTTTACTTCATGCAATACGGCGGCTTTCATGCCGTTCCTCCCTGCTCGCTGTTAGTTTTCCGTCGTTCTGCCCTAGCCCTGGAATGCGCGAAAACTCCGCTGCAATAAAAAGGCCGGGCAAATCCCGACCTTTTCATTATCAGACTTTCGCGCATTCAGCTATCGCTCAAGGCGCCCAATGCGCATCGTGCCGCATTAATGGTCGAATGTGATGACCTGCCGGGCAACACTGCCTGACCGCAGGTTATCGAAAGCGCCATTGATATCCTCAAGCTTGATGCGATCCGAAATCATTTCATCCAGCTTCAGCTTGCCGTCCATGTAGAAATCGACAAAACGCGGCATATCGACGCGCGACCGGTTTGACCCCATCATGGACCCCTGCAGCTTTTTCTCCTGCAGCAGTTCAGCACCATGAATTTCCACCATCGTACCGACCGGAATCATACCAATGACAGTTGCCGTGCCACCGGTTCTGCACATCTGGAACGCCTGCTCCGCAGTCTGCTTCAGGCCGATCGCCTCAAAACTGTAATGCACGCCGCCACCGGTCAGCTCACGCACCTGTTCGACCACATTGCCGTCACTTGCATTGATCACATCGGTCGCGCCGAACTCTTTCGCCAGATTAAGCTTGGAGCCAACCATATCGATGGCAATAACGCGCCCGGCGCCCGCGATTGCTGCACCATTGACGGCACTCAGACCAATCCCGCCACAGCCGATCACGGCAACTGTGGATCCGGGCTCTACACCGGCAGTGTGAAACACCGCGCCGACCCCGGTCGTTACCGCGCAACCAATGACGGCAGCCCGGTCAAGGGGCATATCCTTGCGGATTTTCACAATCGCATGCTCATGCACCAGCATCTGCTCGGCATAGGATGACAGGTTGATGAACTGGAACATGGCGCTATCGGCCTGGCTAAGCCGGGGCTCAGCATCCGGTTCCCGCTGAACTTCAGGGCTTTGGCAGCGGCTCATATGACCGGTCAGACAATGCTCGCAATGGCCGCAGAACACCGACAGGCAGGTGATGACGTGATCACCCGGTTTGACATAGCTAACGTCGGAGCCAACCTGCTCGACCACGCCGGCCGATTCGTGGCCAAGCACGGCAGGCAACATGTAAGGATAAAGCCCGTCAGCGAAATGCAAGTCGCTGTGACAGACGCCGGCAGCGGCCGTCCGGATCAAAACTTCGCGGGGACCGGGCTTGCTGATATTGACATTTTCAATTGTGAGAGGCTTGCCCGCCTCGCGCAGAACGGCCGCTTTCATAGGTATTTCTCCCTGCTGTAAAGCATCTGATTTAGTTACAGCGATTGTGACCGCCTCTGGCCGGACGGTCAACGGATTCCCTGTGACCTCGCCTGATTTATAAGGAAATATTTACGCTTTCCCAGTGATAATTAGCTCAAATTAACTAGCCAAGCTAATCAACCTCCAACCTGACGCCCAATTACAGGCTGTCAGGGCACATCCGGTCAGAGAATGAGTACCCTACGCACTAAAATTCTGGATTATTTGTTTCGCAATGAGGGCAAGGCCGACGAAATTTTTCCGGCCAACATCGCTCAACATAACAAACCGCAGAAAACAGCCGACAATGCGCTGAAGTCGCCACCAGCAAAAAAGACAGCCGAGAAGACGGCGGCGGGATCGAATTCAGCTCGAACACAGTCGGCATCAGATGCAACGAAGACCGCTGATCTCAAACAGGTAACCGAAGCAGGTTTTGAATCACACCTTCTCGACCTCCTGTCGGCACAGCCTGCCTGCATGATCGGTCGGTTGAATCTCATTGGCCTGCATCAGCTGCGCGACGCGTTGGGCAAGCGGTGGGAACATGTGCAAGGCAGGATCCACGAAAAAGTTCAATCGATTTTACACAAAAACCTGGCGCGCGAAGATGTCTTTGTCCGCCGCAGTGACGTTGAGTATATGATTTGCCACGCAAACCTCAGCGATCAGCAGGCGCGCATGAAGTCCATTCAGATCGCGCAGGAAATCATGTCATTTTTTCTCGGCACGACGGAACTCGAAAAAGTTTCCATCCGAACTGCCGTTGCCTGTGCAGATGGCAGCATCAAATTTGAAGAGCTGACATTTGACGATATCAATCATGAAGAAGAGTTGGCCAAGGCAGCAACCGCCTCCGATACTGTCGGCCGGGCCAACAACATTAAAACCCAACCCATTTCCAACAGCATAGATATTGCTGACATCGGGTTGAGTTCCACCATTACAGAACTCGCCTCGATCAATCGTCTCGACTATTGCGATTTTCTGTTTCGCAGCGTCTGGCATTCAAAACAAAACGTTCTGGTTGCGCACCATATCCTGCCGCGTTTCAGCCACGATCTGTTCGGGGAGCGAACCGGCTATCTCCAAACACGTAGCGTTCTGAAGGAAAACGAACAGCAAGCGCTTGATTTCCTGATCCTGGCGGAAGCGGTGGATGTCTGCGCGGAACTGATTTCCAATCTGTTCATGACGCTTGTTGTCATTCCGCTGGATTTCGAGACGATGACATCACCTCGCCTACGTGAGAAATATCTTGCCATCTGCCGGCAGATTCCAGCGAAAATCCGCGAAATGATCGTGTTTCAAATATACGATCTGCCGGATGGCGCCCCTTCGAGCCGAGTACAATCTGTGGCGCAAACCATAAAACCTTTCTGCCGTTATGTCTTCGCGTCAGTCGGTATTGCCAAGCAGAGCTATCGTAATTTCGAAAATACAGGCCTTGATGCGATCTGTCTCATTCCACCAAAGAACTTCGGTTCGCAAAAACCATCGGCAATGGCCAAACAGCTTTTGCAGCTGGTGACACAATGCAAAGCCACCGACATGATCCCCTGTCTTGAAGATGTCGCCGACATAGCCATGCTGAAACTCGGCGTGGACGCCGGTGTTATATTCATCGCAGGTGATGTGATCAGCAAACCAAGCTTTGCACCCGGTCATATGGCGCGTTGCACATTCAAGGATATCGTGGCGCAGAACGCTTCCGCATCAGCCAGTCCGCATATGCCGATTTCAGCGTAAAGAAGCCCCAATTACGACCCGGCCGCGCACCACGCCTTACTCTGAAAACCTCAGTTACTTATAACAAGGACGCCGTTAACATGGACGCTGTGTCCTCGATATGCCCTGCTGGCTGCGCCATCTGCCGAGTTTCATCTTCCTGTTGATCTACGCCGTGCACGAAACACATCGTTAATGGTTGTGTCCTATACGTAAATACAATTTTAGCGCGCTTTGCCGATAAAGCTGGCGTGATCGTATAAGCAGGGCAAGAATGGCTGGCATTCGCAACAAGGTATTGGCGTTGTTGTTCGGCACTGGACACCCCTCCGACCAGGAACCGCGAACCCCTGCATTCTCGGCACCAGGCAATCGCGCTGCTCCTGTCCAGAAATTGGAAGCAACCGATACAGAAACGCAAAAGCACACATCGCCACGTGTCGCCGACTACGACAATTTCGAGAAAAAGCTCCTTTCTGTTCTCAGTGATCAGCCAGAATGCATGGTCGGACGTCTCAATCTGGTGGGGCTTGATGCTGTCAAAGCCGCATTAGGCCCAAAATGGGAGGCCGCACAAGCACGCGTACATGAAAAAGTCAGCCAGATCATCGCCCGTCACCTTGGGCCGCAAGATGTCTTTCTGCGTCATTCCGATGTCGAGTACCTTATCTGCCATGCTGCACTGACTGATCAGCAGGCGCGCCTGAAATCCTTCCAAATTGCACGCGAAATCCATAGCTATTTCATTGGCAACGTAGAATTGTCTGCACTGACAATCCGCACAGCCGTCGCCAAAGTCGGCCGCGGCGTCGCTTTCGAAACCGTAAAGTTCGATGATGTAAGCATTATCGAAATGCAAGCCGCTGCCGCCGGACACCCATCGGTTAATGCAAACAAGCCGACAGAACCCGCAAATGCGAAGACGGCACGCAGCAGGCGGGGAAATGATACCGACCCGCAATCCTGGCGGGACAAGCTCGCCGCAAAATCCATCGATGAAATCGATACCCGGCGCCTGCCTTATTGCGACTATAAATTCCGGCCCGCATGGCAGGCACAGCGTAACCACATTATTGCCTATATGACCGTCCCCACCTTCTTACATCCCCAGATGGGCAGCAGGGCCGGCTATCTGCAGACGCGTGACATACTCGAGGTGGATGAATATCTCGATTTCGATTTCCAGATTCTTGACAAGAGCGTGGACGCGGCGATTGATCTGCTGGCAGCGCATAGCCAGAACCTGATAGTCATACCAGTCAGTTACGACACCCTGGCGACACCGCAATCTCGTACCCGGTACCTTAATTTATGTAAGGAAATCCCTGAAAAAATCCGCGACATACTTGTGTTCCAAATCTACAGGCTGCCGGAAGGCGCACCATCCTCACGCATTCAATCCGTCGTCGAAACCCTGAAATCTTTCAGCCGGTATGTATTCGCTTCAGTCAGCCTGACGAACAAGGACTATCGCAACCTCGAGCAAACCGGTCTTGCCGCCATCTGCTTGATACTGCCGCGCAACAGCGCAACCAACAAACCATTACTGCGCGAGCGGCTGAACCATCTGATCAACCATTGCAAGCAGCAACGACTGATCCCCTGTGTCGAGCAGGTAGACAGTAAACAGATTCTGCAGCTCGCGCTGTCAATCGGCATCATATTCATCAGCGGCGATCTGATCGGCAAACCGATCGATACCCCGACCCCGCAACCCTGCCCCGCCCTACAGGAATTTCATGAGATGATGAATGGCCCCTGACATCCGAGCCCGGTTTTCTGATGCGATCAGAGGGGCCGCTCCGCATCAAGGCTAAGCAAGCCTGCATTACCGCCTGCCGCCGTGACGTTCCACGACACCGCCCGTTCAGTTGCAAAGCGGTGCAGATAGCGCGGGCCGCCGGCCTTTGGTCCGGTGCCTGACAAACCCTCCCCGCCAAAGGGCTGCACCCCGACCACGGCCCCCACGATATTGCGGTTGACATAAAGGTTGCCGACTTTGAGCCGTGCGGCCACCTCAGCAATTGTTGCGTCGATGCGCGAATGAACACCGGCCGTCAACCCAAAGCCCAGGCTATTTATCGCCGCACATACTTTATCGAGATGGCCCGCCTGATAGCGCACAATATGCAAAATCGGGCCGAATTTTTCCCCGCGCAGCTGGGCGTGACTGTCAATTTCATAGGCGCAGGGGGCGAAGAAACAGCCCCCGTCGATCCCATCCGGCATCGGCGTTTGCGCAAGCTGGCGCCCGATGCCGTTGAGATAGGTTTGATGCGCGCGCAGCATCTCCCGCGCCGCCTCATCGATCACAGGGCCGATATCTGTGGCGATTTCCATCGGATCGCCGATGCGCAGTTCCGCCATCGCGCCCGCCAGCATATCGAGCACACGCGCAGCGCCATCTTCCTGCAAAAACAAAATGCGCAATGCGGAACAGCGCTGCCCCGCGCTGTTGAATGCGGAGCGGACGATATCGTCCACAAGTTGTTCCGGCAGGGCAGAAGAATCCGCGATCAACGCATTCAGACCGCCTGTCTCGGCGATAAACGGGACAATCGGTCCCTCGCGGGCGGCAAGGCCACGCGCGATTGCGCGCGCCGTTTCTGTGGAACCGGTGAAGGCCACGCCTGCAATCCGGGGATCGGTCACAATCGCCGCTCCCAGCTGCGCACCGTCGCCGGGCAACAGATGCAGTATATCGGGCGGCACCCCCGCCTCGTGCAGCAATTGTGTGGCGCGGTATGCGACAAGGCTTGCTTGTTCAGCCGGTTTGGCAATAACCGCATTACCCGCGGCAAGCGCGGCGGCGATCTGGCCGGTGAAAATCGCAAGCGGGAAATTCCACGGGCTGATACAGGCGAATATCCCGCGCCCGTTCAGCGTCATACTGTTCTGCTCGCCCGTCGGTCCCGGTAAGGGAACAGGACCGGAAAACTCTTCTTCTGCCCGCGCCGCATAATAACGCAGGAAATCAACCGCCTCGCGCAACTCGTCAAGCGCATCGGGAATGGTCTTGCCGGTTTCCCGAATACAAAGGGCCATCAGTGCGGGGCGATGTGCCTCGAACAAATATGACGCATTGCGCAAAATCGCCGCCCGCGCCGCGCCGCCAATCGCATCCCATTCACCGGCTGCTTTCTCAGCGGCGGCAATCGCCATCCCGACTTGACCGGGTGCCGCATCGGCAAGGGTGCCGACCGTGCGCCCGTGATCGGCCGGATCGCGGATCGCGCGCGAATTATGACCGACCAGCGCACCGCTGATAACCGGGCCAGCCGCCAGAGGCTCTTTCCCAAGATATTGCTTTATACCCGCAAGCAGCGGATCAATTACCAACGGATCGAACAGCGCCAACCCCTCTGAATTCCGTCGCTCGGCCCCGAAAAGATCCGCCGGCAAAGGAATTTGCGGATGCGGCAGGGATTTATAGCTGTGCACAGCCTCCACCGGATCGCGCACGATTTCCTCAATCGGGGCGGCATCATCGCTAAGGCGGTTCACAAAGGAACTGTTCGCACCATTTTCAAGCAACCGCCGCACAAGATATGCCAGCAGATCCTCATGACTACCGACCGGCGCATAGATACGGCATGGGATCTGCGCAGGCGTCAACTCGCTCAACAAGTCATAAAGCGGCTCGCCCATTCCATGCAGCCGCTGAAATTCAAAGTCGGGCTGCGCCGCGCTGCGATCCGCACCCGTCATGACAAGAATTGCCGCGACGGTGTGGGCATTATGGGTCGCAAATTGTGGCAGGAAACACCCCTTTGCACTGATCAATTGCCGGGCACAGGCAAGATAGGACACATCGGTTGCAGCCTTCCGTGTAAAGACGGGATAACCGGCGAACCCGCGTTCCTGCGCCCATTTGATCTCGCTGTCCCAATAGGCGCCCTTGACCAGACGCACAGGAATGGGCCGACCGCCCGAAGCGGCCAGATCCGCCAGCCGATCCAGCACAGCGCCCGCGCGTTTCTGGTAGGCCTGCACCGCAAGCCCGAACCCCTGTCCCCTGCCAAGCGTGCGATAAACAGCCTCAAAAACGTCCAGCCCAAGCCCGAGCCTTGCCGCCTCTTCCGCATCGACCGTAAGTAGTAGCCCGCGTTCCTGCGCCAATGCCGCCAGATCAAGCAGCCGCGGCACCAGCTCGGCCATTATCCGCTCATGCTGCGCGAACTCAAATCGCGGATGCAGCGCGGACAGCTTGACCGATACGCCAGGTGCGACAAGCCCGCTACCCGGCGCCCCCACCGCCTCGATCGCATTTGCATAAGCCGCAAAATAGCGCGCGGCATCGGCTGCCGTCCGCGCGCCCTCACCCAGCATATCGAAAGAATGGCGAAATCCATGTGCGGCAGCACCACCTGCCGCCGCAATTGCTTCATCGATCGTCCGCCCAAGAACGAACTGCTTGCCCATGATCCGCATCGCATGGGTCAGCGCCTGGCGGATTACCGGCTCGCCCGTTCGCGCGACAAGCCGTTTCATAAAGCCCGATACATCGCTGACCGGGTCTTGACCCAGCCGCTCGATCCGCCCTGTCAGCATAAGCCCAAGTGTGGAGGCATTGACGAACCAGGAATCGGAGTGACCAAGATGCCGCGCCCAATCGGCCGGGGCGATCTTGTCACGGATGAGCCTGTCGGCGGTGTCATGATCGGGTATGCGCAGCAACGCCTCGGCAAGACACATCAGGACAAGGCCTTCCTCGCTCGACAGATCATATTCGCGCAGGAATGCATCAATTCCCCCCGCTGGCCTGCGATGCGCGCGAATATGACCGACAAGCTGCCTGGCGATCGCTTGCACGCGCGCCTGCGCATCCGGGGACATCGCCGCCTGTTTCAGCAGCGGTTTCAACGCTGCCTCCTCCGCCCCCATAAGAGCGGCGGAAAGTGCCTCATGTGACATCCTCACCTCCGCCATAAGGACCTCCCCGCACGCATTGCGGCAAAGCCCGATACGCCGTCAGCAAGCAGTATGACAAATTTCCATGCCAGCGTCCGAGGAATAGCAAGCACAGCTAATTTGAAACCGGTGGAACAGCAGAAATTCCGTTTCAACATATTGAAATTACTAGAAAATATTTCCCAAGCATATGTAAATCAGTTGGTAAGTTTCTTCTGGCAACTTTTCAACTATAGTCCTGTGTTCGTTTTTGGGGATCAGTAGTTATGCCACGCGAGCTTCGTCGAATTGTTTTCGATAATTCCGAGATTCAACGCGCCTTCAATATGATGACGTCAAAGGATCTGCCCAAATTTACGGAAGGCGAAATTATTGCATTTGAAGCTACGGAAGATGACCCCGGCAAAGTGCGGATCGAGTATCAGAACTATAATCGCGACGAACGATCGAGTTGTGAATTATCAATCGCCAATCTTGGTGCAGTGCTTGTCAATTATTGTCTGAAAACACATATCGTGCTGGCACGGAATGCGCGGAAAACGGTTAAAATTGCCGATAATATGGTGGCCCTGCAACTCTCGATCGACACGTAACGGACGCTCCCCTCCCTCTGCCTTCTGTTAAATAAGGCCAAGTGCGGCAAGCTCCGCCCGCATTTCAGGCGGCATATCAGCATCCTCCCCCAACTCCTGCGCTGCCTGATCCAGATCGGCGGGCGCATCTTCGGGCTTGAGATAACGCCACCCCTGAAACGGGCGGCGTGGTTGCGCAACCGTACGCACAAGCTCGGGATCAAGCACTAACGCACAACGTCCAATTCCGTCGGCATCGGTAAACCGCTCGATCGCGCAAAGCCGTTGCCGCGCCTGAATTTGCCCCCGGATCACCCAGTAAAGCGACCCGCCATCAAGCAACGCGTCAGCACGTTTGGGCGTCATGCGGGTAATATGGCTCAGAAAGGCTGGCTTGCCATCGGCCGCCAGTGCATGCAGCCGCCGCTGCTGCCATTGTGCAAGCTGCGTAAACTCATCGATCCCGACACAAAGCTTGATAAGATGCAGCGACATGGGACGGGTTATTCCGCCGCCTCGAACGCGATGATGGTAACCCCCTCCTCCACCTGGTCGCCTTGCGCGTAATGAACCGCGGCGATTACCCCGTCTGCCGGTGCGATCAGCGTATGTTCCATCTTCATTGCCTCAAGTACGGCCAGCGGGTCACCCTTGCGCACGCTGTCGCCCTTGGCGATGCGAACCGACACAAGCTTGCCGGGCATCGGTGCGGTAACATCACCTGTGCCACCTTCTTCAAGCTCGGCGGCCTGCATCGGGTCATGCAGCGCGATCACAAACGCATCGCCGGCAAGCATCACCGTCACCCGCCCCTCGCTCACATCAAAGCCTGCAGTAAGCCTTTGCCCGTCAATCTCGGCAACAAGCTCCCCATCATCAAGGGAGCCAGACACCTGTACCCCGTGAGCATCCTCACATGATGGCAGAACAAGCCGCATGCCACCCGGCGCATGAATAACCCCGACCTCGCGCAACGTCCCGGCAAGCAGGAATCCAAGCGTTTCACGACCGATACCGTTCAGCCGCCACCCCGATGTCGCATCCCAGGGGGAATAGGGATCGCCGGATGCATCCGCCTGCTTGCGGGCACTTGTCTTACGCGCGCACAGCACACCTGTGGCCGCGAGCGCAAGCAGCTTGTCATCGGATGCCGCCCCCGATTGCGGCAAAAGCGCCTCAAGATGCCGGTCAATGAATCCCGTATCAAGATCGGCTGCCGCAAAGGCAGGATGGTCGACAATCGCACGCAAAAACCCGGCATTGGTTACCGGACCGGCCACCCGCACCGCCTCAAGCGCGGCACGCAAACGATAGCGCGCCTGATCCCGATCCGCCCCATGCACGATCAGCTTCGCGATCATCGGGTCATAGAACATCGATACCGCGTCACCGGGCCGGACACCGGTATCAACACGAACATGCCCAACATCCCCCGCAGGCAGCCGCAATTGCCGCAATTGTCCGGTCGATGGCAGGAATTTGCCGCCTGCCGGATTTTCAGCATAAAGCCGTGCTTCCAGCGCATGGCCAGTGATCGTCAATGCCGCCTGCTGCAAGGGTAACCGGTCGCCCGCCGCGACGCGCAACTGCCATTCCACCAGATCAAGCCCCGTGATCATTTCGGTGACCGGATGCTCCACCTGAAGCCTTGTATTCATCTCGATAAAGAAAAATCCGTCCTCGGACAGCCCACCTTCCGCATCGGCGATGAATTCCACGGTCCCGGCTCCGACATAGCCGACCGCTTTGGCCGCACGCACGGCCGCCTCCCCCATCCGCTCACGCATGGCGGGTGGCATGCCCGGGGCCGGCGCTTCCTCGATTACCTTCTGATGGCGGCGCTGAATGGTGCAGTCGCGCTCGAACAGATGCACGACATTGCCATGGCTGTCGGCAAATATCTGGATTTCGATATGCCGGGGTTTCGCCAGATAACGCTCGACCAGCACCCTGTCATCGCCGAACGCCGCCTTCGCCTCACGCTGCGCGGCGGCAAGCGCTGTCTGGAATTCGTCCGCGCTATCCACCCGGCGCATGCCCCGGCCACCGCCACCCGCAACCGCCTTGATCAATACGGGATAACCGATCCGCTCTGCCTCCCGGCCAAGCAATCCCGGATCCTGCGCCTCCCCGTGATAGCCTGGAACAACGGGCACACCCGCCGCTTCCATCAGCCGCTTGGCAGCATCTTTCGCCCCCATCGCCCGCATGGCATCAGCGGGCGGGCCGACAAAGGTAATACCGCTCGCAGCGCAAGCCTCGGCGAATTCGGCATTCTCGGACAGGAAGCCATAGCCCGGATGGATCGCCACCGCGCCGCTACGCGCCGCCGCAGCCAGGATCGCCTGCTGATCGAGATAGCTTTCAGCCGCCGGCGCCGGGCCGATATGCACCGCCTCATCGGCAAGCGCGACATGCATCGCCCCCGCATCGGCGTCCGAAAAAACCGCAACCGTCCGGATACCGAGATCGCGGGCGGTACGGATCACCCGGCAGGCGATTTCGCCGCGATTTGCGATAAGTAATTTGCTGAACATGCCGCTATCCGCCCCGTCGCCCTGTTGCCTGCCCGCGCAGCACCGACCGCGCGCCTATTCCTGCCACCAGGGTTTACGCTTTTCGAGAAAGGCGGTCGTTCCCTCGCGCCCTTCATCGGTCTGCCGTTGCGATGCGATAAGATCGGCGGTCATCTGAATAAGCTTCTTGTCGATTTCCGCGAAGGAGACATCGCGCACCAGCTTTTTTGTCACATCCACCGCGCCCGGCGCGGTCTGGAAGAAATCATCGACCAGCCGCTCGGCCGCCTCGGCCAGCGCATTGCGATCCTCGAACACCCCGTGGACAAGCCCCATGCGAAACGCTTCATCCGCACTGAAACGTTCGCCGGTGAGGAAATAGCGGCGCGCGTTACGCGGCCCGATCGCCTCGATCACATAGGGTGAAATCGTCGCAGGCGTCAGCCCGATCCGGACCTCGGTCAAGGCAAAAAAGGCGGATTTCGCGGCAATCGCGATATCGCAAACAGAGACAAGCCCCATTCCGCCGGCAAGGGCGGGGCCATGCACCACCGCGATCGTCGGTTTGGGCAAGGTATAGATGCTGTTCAGCATCTGACCGAGCGCATTTGCCTCCGCCGCATTGGTATCCTTGTCATATTCCGCGGCCGCCCGCATCCAGGCCAGATCGGCACCGGCAGAAAAGCTCTTGCCATTGCCTTCAAGCAGCACCACGCGCACCCCGTCGGCAACGCGCAGTGTCTCGAAGATATCGCTCAACCTTTCGATCACTTCCGGATTGAAAGCATTGTGAACATCAGGCCTGTTCAGCGTGACGACAGCAACCCCTTCACGGGTTGTATTGAGTGTGACGACTTCGTCCTGCGCCATCTTGTTTCCTCCACTAAACGCGTGAAATTACATCCGGAATACGCCGAATTTCGTGTCCCGGAGCGGCGCGTTCTGCGCCGCCGACAAGGACAGGCCAAGCACCATGCGCGTATCTTCGGGCGCGATAATCCCGTCATCCCAAAGCCGCGCGGTTGCATAATAGGGGTGACCTTCCGCGTCATACTGCGCACGGATCGGCGCCTTGAACGCCTCTTCCTCTTCCGCAGGCCAGTTTTCCCCCTGTGCCTCCAGCCCGTCGCGTCGGACGGTCGCCAGCACACTTGCCGCCTGCTCACCGCCCATCACCGAAATTCGTGCATTGGGCCACATAAACAGGAAGCGCGGCCGATAGGCGCGCCCGCACATGCCATAATTGCCCGCGCCATAAGAACCGCCGATCACCACGGTAAATTTCGGCACAGCCGCCGTCGCCACCGCGGTCACCAGCTTTGCCCCGTCCTTGGCGATGCCGCCCGCCTCATATTTCGCGCCGACCATGAAGCCGGAAATATTCTGCAAGAACAGCAGCGGAATATTGCGCTGCGCGCATAATTCGATGAAATGCGCGCCTTTCAATGCGGATTCAGAAAACAGAATACCGTTATTGGCCAATATCCCGACCGGATAGCCATGAATATGGGCAAAGCCTGTAACAAGCGTGGTGCCGTAAAGCTTCTTGAACTCATCGAACTCACTGCCATCGACAAGCCTGGCTATGACCTCGCGCACATCATATTGCACACCGGCCTTGCGGGGGATCACGCCGCCAAGTTCCGCCGGATCGTAACGCGGCGCACGCGGCGGCTGCACCGCAAGCGCTGTTCGCTTGGGCCGGTTGAGATTGGCCACAATACGCCGCACAATCCCCAAGGCATGCGCGTCATTCATCGCATAATGGTCGGTGACCCCGCTTGTACGTGAATGCACATCCGCACCGCCCAGCTCCTCCGCCGTGACAATCTCGCCGGTTGCCGCCTTTACCAGCGGCGGACCGCCCAGGAAAATCGTCCCCTGTTGCCGCACGATGATCGACTCGTCGCTCATTGCGGGCACATAGGCGCCACCCGCTGTGCACGAGCCCATCACCGCCGCGATCTGGGGAATACCCATCGCCGACATGTTCGCCTGATTATAAAAGATCTGACCGAAATGGTTGCGGTCGGGGAAAATTTCCGCCTGATTGGGCAGGTTCGCGCCACCTGAATCCACAAGGTAGATGCAGGGCAGATGGTTCTCCATCGCCACTTCCTGCGCACGCAGATGCTTTTTCACGGTGATCGGATAATAAGTGCCACCCTTGATCGTCGCATCGTTGCAGACGATCACGCATTCCTGCCCTGATATACGCCCGATCCCCGTCAGGATGCCCGACGCGTGGATCGGTTCATCATACATGTTCCAGGCGGCAAGCTGACTGAATTCAAGGAAGGGGGCACCCGGATCAATCAGCCGTTCAATCCGGTCGCGCGGCAACAGCTTGCCCCGCGCCACATGCCGTTCGCGCGATTTCTGATTGCCGCCAAGGCTTGCGGTTGCAACATCCTCGCGCAGCTGCGCCACAAGCGCCTGCATATGCGCCGCATTTTCCCTGAACGCATCGCTGCGCGTGTTTATTGCCGTTGCCAGGACCGCCATATACCCCGCCGCCCGAATTTACCTGTGATTCCACCCTTGGACGGCAGCATAGGCCGAACACCGGGCTGTCCCAAGCCCGGAATTCGGCAAACCGCCACAGGCGGGCTCAGTCGATCAGTTCGACTGCGACGGCAGTCGCTTCGCCGCCGCCGATGCACAAAGCCGCGACGCCTTTCCTGCCGCCATATTTGCGCAGCGCCGAGATCAGGGTAACGATGATGCGCGAGCCCGAGGAGCCGACCGGATGGCCAAGCGCACAGGCCCCGCCATGGACGTTCACCTTTTCATGCGGCAGATCGAGTTCACGCATTGCCGCCAGGGTAACGACCGCGAACGCCTCATTGATTTCGAACAAATCGACATCAGCAAGGTTCCAACCGGTACGCGCCATCAGAGTCTGAATCGCCCCGATCGGTGCGGTGGTAAACCATTCCGGGTCGCGCGCATGGGTCGCATGCCCGACGATCCGGGCAAGCGGCTTCAATCCGCGTGCCGTGGCGGTCGATTGGTTCATCAGTACAAGTGCCGATCCGCCATCGGAAATCGAGCTGGAATTGGCTGCTGTCACGCTGCCATCCGGCGCAAAGGCGGGCTTGAGCGAGGGAATTTTATCGGGCGCGGCATTACCGGGCTGCTCATCGACCGCGACCACCGTTTCCCCCTTGCGCGATTTCACGGTGACGGGGACGATCTCCTCCTCGAAACTGCCTTCGGCAATTGCCTGATTGGCGCGGCGCAGTGATTCGATCGCATAAGCATCCTGCGCCTCACGGGTAAATTGCAGTTCGCGCGCGGTATCTTCAGCAAACGATCCCATCAACCGCCCGTCATAGGCATTCTCGAGCCCGTCAAGGAACATCGCGTCTTTCACATCGCCATGCCCCATGCGCAACCCCTCACGCACCCGCGGCAACACATAGGGCGTATTGGTCATGCTTTCCATGCCACCCGCAACGACGATCCCACCGTCACCGAGCGTTCCAGCCGCCAGCGCATCATAACCCTGCATGACAGTCTTCATGCCGGTAGCGATCCGATCGTCA
>OBIC01000203.1_pt1 | contig 22515 bp, 26 predicted proteins | sample 1519831 | NCBI WGS metagenome assembly OBIC01 (sample SAMN03019805, study PRJEB22545) | beach sand metagenome | biome: beach; feature: sea beach; material: beach sand | place: USA: Municipal Pensacola Beach, FL | collected 2010-10-20 | depth 40-45 cm m
CGCATCCGGGAGAGGGGAACGCTCTGAATTTATAGACCGATCTACCGCAGCGCCTGTGGCACTGCGGGCGCCGGTGTTGCCTCGCCTTAAACCCGCCTGAGGCACACAATCTCCGCCGCACCGGACTGGCGGCGGTCGGCCTCTTCCCAGCCTGGGCCGGGTTCGAAGCCTTCATCGGCGGCGGTTTCCACCACGGCGACGGCTCCCTCGGCCAGCCAGTGGCCGGAGAGCAGGGTTTCCAGCGCCGGGGCCACCAGCCCCTTGCCATAGGGCGGGTCGAGAAAGGCCAGCATAAAAGGCGCGCCGACCCCGGCCGGCTTCTCGCCGAGATCGGTGGCCGAGCGGCGGTGCAGCCGGGTGATGCCGTAAAGGCCCAGCGCCTCGATATTGGCGCGGATCGCCCCGCGCGCGGCATGGTCGGTCTCGACAAAGAGGCAGAAGCCCGCCCCGCGCGAGATCGCTTCCAGCCCCAGCGCGCCGGAGCCGGCAAAAAGGTCGATGACGCGGGCCCCCTCCAGATCCGGCGCCCAGCCGGCATGGGCGAGCACATTGAAGAGGCTCTCGCGCGCCCGATCACTGGTCGGCCGCGTGCCCTGACCCTTCGGCGCCTGGAGGGGCCGCCCCTTGTGTTTACCGGCTACGATTCTCATAGAGGTCTAGTAGGCCACCTGCAGGACAAGGCAAAGATGCTGGACAAGAGGAAACTGTCAGACCGTCTGAAGGAACTGGGCGTTCCCGAGCATATGATCGCCGAACTTGTGGAGGCGGGCTATTCCAGATGGAGCCACCTGTTGCTCACATTCGCCTTCGTTGCGGTCATGATGTTGTTTGCGATTGCGCTTGTGCTCCTGACAACTCTGCCGGGCGGGATTGCGCAAATGGAGGCGTGTACCAAGGCAGACGGTCTGGCACCTATATTTTTGATGATGTCGGCCATGATGACAGGTGGTGCGCTGGGTATAAAGGTGTTCGTTGCATTCTCAGATCGCCTGCCGAAACGGCTGCGTTTTCAGGCTTTCAATGCGAGTTTCCTGAATAAGAGAGGCGGGGCGACGACAGCCTGGATGATCGGCAAACTGCTGACTGAACAGGGGCCGTTCTTCGGGGCCGAGGATCTCGTCAATGCCAGCGATGCCATGACGAGAAGGCTGTTCATGAAAGCTCTGGCCGTTTTGGTGCCGGCGATGGCGCTGTGCTATGTCTGGACGAGGCTGACATGCTGATTTCACCCATGCAGCGCGCCCTCGAACTGGCGCGTGAAGCCGCCGAAGCGGGCGAGGTGCCGGTCGGCGCGGTGATCGTCGATCCGGCGACGGGTGAGATTGTCGGGGAGGGCGCCAATGGCCCGATTGCCGGTCACGACCCCACGGGCCATGCAGAAATCCTTGCCCTGCGCGCGGCGGCGCAAAGCCTCGGCAACTACCGCCTCACCGGCCTGCATCTTTTTGTGACGCTGGAACCGTGCGCCATGTGCGCCGGGGCGATCAGCCTGGCGCGGATCGGGAAGGTGATCTTCGCCGCCGACGACCCAAAGGGCGGGGCGGTGGAACACGGGCCACGCTTTTTCGAGCAGCCGACCTGTCATTGGCGTCCGGAAGTGACGCGCGACGAGGCTCATGCCGGCGCGGCGAGCGAGCTGCTCAGGGAATTCTTCCGTGTGCGGAGAACCTAGCCTTTCATCAGGCTGGAGAGGAAACCACGCCCGCCATCCATCACCAGGGTCTCACCGGTGATGATGGCCGCATCGTCCTCGGCGAGGAACCGGGTTGCTGCGGCGATTTCGTCAGCGCTCGCCGTACGGCCCATGGGCGTGCGCAGGGTGAGCGTGGCGCCCTCGGCCTTTTCCGCACGCGGACGAAGCGCGGCGATGGCATTGACGCGGATGTTCGACTTGGCGAGCTCCAGGGCGCTCGCGCGCACAATGGTCTCGGCCGCGCCCTGCAATATGGTGGCGGTGAACTGGCCCGGCTGTGACATGCGCGAGGCGAGCGACAGGATCACGGTGACCGAGCCACGCTGGTGGCGCTGCTGCGCGCGCGCCTCGACATCCTGTTCGAGCGCCTCGACATGGCGGGCAAAGCTCTGGATCGCCATGACCAGGCTGTGCAGGCCGTGCCCGGCATCGTCCCTGAACTGATCGAGGCTGAGATCGGCCAGTTTGTCAGTGGGCTGAATGCGGGGGATGAGGATCAGGTGATCCAGCCCGCCAAACATGGTTTCGGCGCGGGCGAAACAGTTGTGCAGCCCGGTGAATTCCGACACCGGCGCCTGAACGACTTCAATCTTTTCAGGCAGGTCCTCGCGAGCCTTGCGGATGCGGCGCTCATCCCCGTCGCCGACAACCACATTGTGGCCGGCATCGAAGAAATGCCGGGCCACGGCGACGCCGACCTCAAGTCCAAGGCCGGCGATGACTGTGGTGGGATGGTCCATGGCTCAGCCGCGCTCCGGCCGGTGTGAGAGACCTGTCGAGGTTTGGATGTCCATGGAGGCTCCGGTCTGGCGCCGCCGGAATGTCCGGCCAGCGCCGTTACGGGCGTGTGACCTCTGGCGGCTAATAGGCCTGCAGGTTTTGCAGTTCTTCCTTAATTCGGAGTTTCTGTCGTTTCAGGTCCTTGAGCTTCAGCGTGTCGGTTGCAGGGCGTTTCTGTTCGTCTTGAATGGTTTCGTCGAGTTTGCGGTGACGCTGGGAGAGTTCTTCAATCCGACCTTGCAGTGACATGTTCTGAGCTCCTTCTTTTTTTGGCGGGCAACCCCGCTGTTGCAAGATAATCACACCTGCCCGGGGAGAGTCACGCGGCGCTGCGGGAAGAATCGGGGGATTTCGTTTTCCGCCGGGCCAATCGGGAAGTTTCGCCGCACCGTCTTGCGCGCCTTGCTCGGATTCTGGGCAGGCCCGACGGATCTGGTCGCTTGACCGGGGAAACTTGCGCCCTATGCTCCGGCGCTTTCCTGCATCCGGGGACGCATTTTCATGTCGACCTATCCTTCAGATCCCGCGCCGAAAGTCGGCGTGATCATGGGCAGTCAGTCCGACTGGCCGACCATGACATTAGCCTGCTCCATCCTGAAAGAGCTGGACGTGGCCCATGAGGCGAAGATTGTATCTGCACACCGTACCCCCGCGCGCCTTTATGACTATGCCGGTTCGGCGGTCGAGCGCGGCCTCAAGGTGATCATTGCCGGGGCCGGCGGCGCGGCCCACCTGCCGGGCATGACAGCCTCGATGACGCGCCTTCCCGTGCTCGGCGTGCCGGTGGAATCGAAGGCCCTGTCAGGCATGGACAGCCTTTTGTCCATCGTCCAGATGCCCAGGGGCGTACCGGTGGGCACGCTGGCCATCGGCACGTCCGGCGCGGTAAATGCCGGCCTGATGGCGGCGGCGATCATCGCGCTGCAGGACAATGATGTGGCGGCAAGGCTGGAAGCCTATCGCGCCGCGCAGACCGATGGCGTGGACGAGCAAGTCGACACCGCATGAGCCTTGAATATGGCGATACGATCGGCATTCTTGGCGACGGGCAGCTCGGGCGCATGCTGGCGGGGGCTGCAGCGCGGCTGGGCTTTCGCACGATCAGCTTCGGGCCAGGCGAGGACAGCCCCGCCGGCCAGGTCTGCGGGCGGCATTTTACCGCCAGCTATGACGATAGCGCCGCGCTGACCGAGTTCGCCAGCCACTGCGACGTGGTCACCGTGGAGTTCGAGAATGTCCCGGTGAGCGCGGCCGAGACGGTGATTTCCACCGGCACGCCCTTCCGGCCGGGCGCCAACGCCCTGTCAGTGGCTCAGGATCGGGTGGAGGAAAAGCGTTTTCTGGAAGATGCCGGCATTGCCTGCGCGCCCTGGCGAGCCATTGACAGCCTGGAAGACCTCATCGCCGCTCATGCCGCGCTTGGTCCGGATGCGATCCTGAAGACGCGCCGCGACGGTTATGACGGCAAGGGCCAGGTAAGGCTGTCGACCGACAGCGACCTTGCCGCCGCCTGGGCGGAGCTCGGCGCCCAGCCCGCTATTCTTGAGGGTTTCGTCGCCTTCAAGCTGGAGATTTCTGCCGTGATCGCGCGCGGCGCGGACGGCGCGGTTGCGGCCTACGCGCCTTCGCGAAATGTGCATGAAGGCGGCATCCTGCGCCGCGCCATTGTGCCCGCGCCGGTTGCCACAGATGTGGCCAGCAAGGCCCAGACCCTGGCCGCACGCCTGACCGAACGGCTCGACTATGTCGGCGTGCTGGCGCTGGAATTCTTCGTCCTTGCCGATGGCAAACTGCTGGCCAACGAATTTGCCCCGCGCGTGCACAATTCCGGGCACTGGACGCCGGAGGCCTGCATGACGGGCCAGTTCGAGAACCATATCCGTGCCGTGGCCGGCTGGCCGCTGGGCAAGGCGAGCCTCTTGCATGGCGCCGAGATGGAAAACCTGATCGGGGAAGATGCCGCTGCGCCGGTTGAGGACCTGCTCGCGCGCGGGCACCTGACGCTTTACGGCAAGCGCGAGATCCGCCCGGGCCGCAAGATGGGCCATCTGGTGCGGCTCAGGCCTCTTTAGCGGCTCCGCGCCCGCCGAGCACGTTCAGGAACGGCTTTACAAACCGCCCGCCCGTGCGTCCGAACGTCATCGCCGATTTCAGCCGGCGGGCGATGAAACCGTCGAGCGCTTCGCTGTCCGGCGCGCCCTGCCAGTAGAGCACGATCGGCGGGATGACCGCGGCCAGCAGCGTGCGTTTGGAATAGTAATTATAGTCGCCTGAAATATCGCCAATCGCATCCCAGACCATGTCGGCCACGCGCCAGCAGCGCTGGGCGGCCGCGCCGGCCTCGGTCGGCCAGAAGGCCCGCCCGCTGGCGCGCTCCACTGCGCCGCGATGAGGCGCGAGCGCATCCAGCCAGGCGCGCACCCCGAAGGCCACGCGCTCATGCACGCGCATCTCTGTGAGCGGAGCTGCGGCGATGGTGTCGCGCGCCGCGCGCTCGGCGCGGTCGAAGAAGGCCTCGATCAGGTCGTGCACCCTGCCCGGTGCGGCCAGGGCCTGTTCGCCGGCACTCAGGCCGGCGGCGTCGGCGGCCTGGCGGGCGGCCATCTCGCTCCAGCCCTGCTGTGGGACAAGGGGAACAAGCGCCTCCAGCCAGCGTTCCCTCAGGGCACGCGACGGCGTTGAACCGGCTGCATCATCTGGTGTAGTCATCCGCAAAAGCCCGTGGTATACGCGCGGCTTGCACTGCCGACGCATCACTCAACTAGAATATCCCCGCGCCTCAATCGGCCGGGACCCAATGGAGATTTGACCATCGTACAGATCATTGTCCGCGACAACAATGTCGAACAAGCCCTTCGCGCGCTGAAAAAGAAGATGCAGCGTGAAGGTCTCTTCCGGGAAATGAAATCGCGCACCCATTTCGAGAAGCCCTCGGAAAAGAAAGCGCGCCAGCGCGCCGAGGCCGTGCGCCGCGCCCGGAAACTTGCCCGCAAGCGCGCCCAGCGCGAAGGGCTCGTCTAGAGCCCGATCGCCTTGAAGGCTGGAAAGGCTCTCGCGCACGGGCGCGGGGGCCTTTTGCTATTCCGGCGGCAGCGCGCCGGTCTCGCGCTGCAGGAAGTCGCCATGGACATCCACGGAGCTGTCCTTTCCGACCTTGTCGAAACAGGTCTCCAGCCAGGTGTCGGCGAAGGAGCGGCCGGTCTCGCGCAGCTGCTTCAGGAAGGTCCAGCGGGTATCGAACTTGCTTTCCAGTGACAGGTCGCGCAGCGCCTGGCCACCCATGATGGCGTGCAGGTTGATACGCCGGTATGCCTTGCGCTTGCGGTCGGCCAGCCAGCTCTCGTCCAGCATCCGCCGGACAAAGGCGATCGCGCGCAGTTCACCGATCAGGGCCGAGTTGAAGCTGATCTCGTTCAGCCGGTCCTGGATCGCGCCGGCGCTCTTGGGCGTGCCCTTGCGTGTGAGCGGGTTGAGCAGCACCAGCAGGAAGTCGCCCGGCGCCTCGGAATAGATCAGCGGATAAAGAGCCGGATTGCCCATATAGCCGCCATCCCAATAGGGCACCCCGTCGATTTCCACGGCCTTGAAGGTCTGCGGCAGGCAGGCGGACGCCAGCGCGGCATCCAGGGTGATCTCGTCGCCGGTAAAAATTCGCACACGCCCGGTTTCCACATTGGTGGCTGCGATGTGCAGCGTGATCGGGCTTTTCGCGATGGCGTCGAAATCGATCGACCGATCGATCGCATCGCGAAGTGGATTGAAATCGAATGGGTTCAGATCATATGGACTCACAAAGCTGCTCAGGGCAGTCGCGAAATTGAACGGCGTCCAGGCCGTGAACGGGTTCATTGCCTCGATTGCCGAGGGCGGTGCCGCAACGGCCAGGGCTGCCGAACGACGGGAGATTTCCCGCCACAGGAATTTCAGTGCGGCACGTGCGCCGTCCGGTCCGTTCTCGGCCATTCCCGAGGCGAGGGCCAGGGCGTTCATCGCGCCGGCGGATGTGGCGGTGATGGCCCGAATGTCCAGGAGGCCACATTCCAGGAGCCGGTCGAGCACGCCCCAGGTGAAGGCACCGTGCGCGCCGCCGCCCTGAAGAGCGAGGCTGATCGGTTTGGGTTTGGCCATTCTGTCCACCTGAAGCGAGGCTTCGTGCACCTGCATGTTGCACTGCAACCTTAATACCAGCCTTCAACAGGCGATCAAACTTCTGACGCAGGCTTGCGTTGCCCCGTAGGTAGTCGGTTAAAGTATAAACGAATCAATAGTACGAATACTTGGAGGATAAAATGACGTATGCCCCATTCGACTTGTCAGGCCATGTATCCCTGATCACTGGAGGGAATCGCGGCATTGGCCTCGGCATGGCGCGCGCGCTGGCAGCCTCCAATGCCAACGTCGCGATCTGGGGCCGAAACAGCGAGCAGAACGAGGCGGCCGTCGAAACTCTCTCGCGCCTCGGCACCGGTACGGCGACGGCCTGGAGCGTGGATGTTTCCGATGAGGATGCGGTCGTATCGGCGATGCAGGAGGTGATCGGCCAGTACAAGCGCCTGGACAGTTGTTTCGCCAATGCCGGGGTCGGCATGGGCGCGCCGGCCTTCACCGAACTCGATACCGAGACCTGGCGCAAGAACATGGCGGTGAACCTGGAGGGTGCGTTCTGGACCATGCGCGAGGCGGTCAAGCACATGGTGCACCGCGCCCATGCCGGCAATCCCGGCGGATCCATTGTCGGTATCGCCTCGCTGGCCGCCACCGAAGGCGCCGCGCGCAACCAGGCCTATGCCGCGAGCAAGGGCGGCGTAATCTCGATGATCAAGGGAATCGCGGTGGAGCATGCCCGACACGGCATCCGCGCCAATGCCATCCTGCCGGGATGGATCGCCACAGAGATGACCGAGGGGGCGCAGAGTTCGGAAGTGTTCCAGTCCAAGGTGATCTCGCGCGTGCCGGCCCGGCGCTGGGGCGAGCCGGCAGATTTCGGCGGCATCGCCGTCTATCTGGCCTCGAGCGCCTCGTCCTATCATTCCGGCGACCTGCTTGTGGTCGACGGGGCCTATTCCATCTTCTAGCGCCAGGCGCGCGGACATGAAAAGCCGGCAGCTTGAGGGCTGCCGGCTTCTCTTTTTGCGCTGAGGCGCGGAACCGAGGTTTATTGCGGCTCGGGAACCTCATTGTCGGATTCGTCGGCCGTGGTGGCGTCGTCGACAGCATCTTCCACCGCATCGCCGGCATCCTCGGCCGCCTCTTCGAGATCGTCGCCGGCTTCTTCCAGGGCGCTGTCATCGGTCATCGCGTCGTCGATGGCATCGCCGGCGTCCTCGGCCATTTCCTCGATCTCTTCACCAGCCTCGTCGAGGGCTTCGCCGGCTTCGTCGACGGCGTCCTCAATGGCTTCGCCGGTTTCATCGGCCATCTCTTCCATATCCTCGACGATTTCGGAGGAGGTGTCGTCGGCCGGCTCGGGAGCCTCGCTGCTGCAAGCTGCCAGCGTGAGAGCCGCCAGCGCAGTCATAAATGTGTACTTCATGGATCTATCTCCATACTGATCCGCCCGAACACTTGTCTTGTTTGTGAGTATTTGGGCAAGGGTGAAGGGATGGGCCTGTCAGATTCTCTATCTTTCAACGCGTTGTGTGCGTCAGGCATAACTCTACATGCAGGGCAATGCATATCCCGATTTGCTGCTCTGTCTAATCTTCATGTCCCTCATCTAGAGCGTGAATGCGGCAGAAAATCGACCAGTTGCCTTGCCTTGCGGCAAGCCCGTTAACTCTGTTGCACGCTACAAACACGTTCCGGCTGAGCCGGTTCGACTAGAGGAAACCCCATGAGCCTTTCCACACCGCTATGCGATTTTCTTGATGTGCGCTACCCGATCATGCTCGCCGGCATGGGCGGTGTGTCCTATGCCGAACTGGCTGCGGCGATGTGCAATGCGGGCGGATATGGCGTGCTGGGTATGGCCGGGACCGGCCCGGATTTCATTGATTCGCAGATGAAACGCGTGCGTGAGCTGACCGACAAACCCTTCGGCGTCGACCTGCTGGCCGCCCAGCCGGAAACCCTGGAGGCCAGCGTGGATGTGATTATCGCGAACGGGGCTGACAGTTTTATCGCCGGGCTCGGCGTGCCCATGCCGATCATGGAAAAGCTGAAAGCGGCCGGGGTGAAGGTGATGGTGGTCGGCGGCGCGGTGAAGCATGCCGTGAAGGCCGAGCAGGCCGGCTGCGACGCGGTCATCCTGCAGGGAGGGGAGGGTGGGGGACATACCGGCCTTGTCGGCACGCTGCCGCTGGTCGCCCAGGCGGTGGAGGCGGTGGACATCCCGGTCATCGCGGCGGGCGGGATCTATGACGGGCGCGGGCTCGCCGCCGCGCTGGCGCTCGGCGCGGTAGGCGTGTGGATGGGCACGCGGTTCATCGCGTCCGAGGAAGCCCATGCCGCGCAGAGCTACAAGGAAGCCGTGGTCGCGGCCGGCGATACCGACACCACCCGCACGCGCTGTTATTCCGGCAAACCCATGCGCTGCCGCACCAATCCATACATCCAGGATTGGGAATCGCGGCCCGGCGACATCAAGCCCTTCCCCTTCCAGGCCATCCATTCGGTGCAAGCCGATGTGATCGGCGGCATTGGCGGGGTGACGGACGAAGCGCGCCTGGATCCGGACCGCTCCTGCTTCGCCATGGGCCAGAGCGCGGGCGGGGTGAAGGAGATCCGCCCGGTGGCCGAGATTGTGGCCTCGATTGTCAGCGAGGCGGAGGCGGCGATCGGGCGGGTGTCGGGATATGTCGGGGCGGACGCCTAGCTCACTGGTGCCCTGCCGCCATTTTTTGCGACTCCCCGTGACTTGATCACGGGATCCATCACTGAGAGAGGCGATCAGGAACTCCCGGCGGGAGATGGGCACCGCGCTCAAGCCGCGGCGAGTCGTTACAAGATTGCGTTCCTATCCCAGCCGCCGCACCAGCTTCGCATGCCGGCGCGCATTCTCGACATAGTGCACCGCGCTGCCCGCGATCACTTGGCGCTGTAGCTCGGAAGTTTCCTTGACCACCTTTCCCGGCGCACCCATCACCAGCGAGCCGTCGGGGATTTCCTTGCCCTCGGGGATCAGCGCATGGGCGCCGATAATGCAGTTCGAGCCGATATGCGCGCCATTGAGTATCGTCGCGCCGATGCCGATCAGCGTATTGTCGGCAATCGTGCAGCCATGCAGCATGGCCTTGTGACCGACGGTGACATTGTTGCCGATGGTGCATGGTTTGCCGGCATCGACATGGACCACCGTGCAGTCCTGGATATTGGTGTTCTCGCCGATGGAAATCAGCGCGTCATGGTCGCCGCGGATGACGCAGCCATACCAGATGCTGGCGCCGGATTTCAGCTCCACATTGCCGATCAGTGTGGCGTTTTCTGCCACCCAGTAATTGCCGTCCTCCGGCAGGACCGGCTCCCAGTTGTCGAAAGCGTAGATCGCCATGTTGGGATTTCCCCATTTTTCTTCGTTACGTGCGCGGAATGTCGCCTAAGCTTTGCTTAACCTCGCTATGGTCAACTCGTAAACAGATTCGCATGGAGAGGTTGGCCGACGCCTGATGCCTCAGACACTGGCTGAATACGCGCCTGTAGAGTTTCACAGACAGGCTCCGCCGCCACCCGGCGACGCGCCCTCTCCCTTCCCGTTTCCTCCCGTTTCGTCCGCCGCTGCGTGCATTCTGCCCAGCGGCTTTTTTGTGCCCCAAGCCCAAAGGAGTGTCCCATGGGAAAACGCACCGCAACCAAGCGCATGAAGGCTCAGGCCGACTTCGAAGCGAATTTCTTCGAGGAAGGCCGGGCGCCGACCAAACCGGATCTTTATGCAATTGATGGCGGCTGGCATCCCGACGACTCCGATGGCGGACGGCCGCATCCGGCCGATCAGCCACAGCGCGACAAGCGCTATCAGAAAACCATCAAGCCGCGCTCTGAAAACCAGGCCGAGCTCCTGAAGGCACTCGACACCAAGTCGCTCGTCGCCGCGGTCGGCCCGGCCGGCACCGGCAAGACCTATCTGGCCATCTGCAAGGCGGTCGAGGCCCTGCAGAAGGGCAAGGTCGACCGCATCATCCTGTCGCGGCCGGCGGTGGAGGCCGGCGAGCAGATCGGCTTCCTGCCCGGCGCCATGGAAGACAAGCTCGCGCCCTATCTGCGCCCACTCTATGATGCGCTGTCCGATCGCCTGTCGCCGCAGCAATTGAAGCACATGATGGCCGAAGGCCTGATCGAGATCGCGCCCATCGGCTTCATGCGCGGGCGCACGCTGAACAATGCCTTCGTGGTGATCGACGAGGCGCAGAACTGCACCTACACCCAGCTGAAAATGCTGCTCACCCGGCTCGGCTGGCACTCCACCATGGTGATCACCGGCGACCCGAACCAGACCGACCTCTTGCCGAACCTCTCCGGCCTCGGCCCAATCGCGGAGAAGCTGGAGACCATGCAGGATGTCTCTGTCATCCGGCTGCAAGCGCGCGACGTGGTGCGCCATCCGCTGGTCGCGCAGATGCTCGACGCGCTCTAGCCGCGGCTCAATCCACCGGCAGGGCAAGCACCGACTTGCCCTCCGGTCCCATCAGGACAAGCGCGCCGAATTCGTTATATTCATAATGATCCGCGCTCGACAGCGCGTCGAGGAAGCGCTGCTCTTGCAGCATCAGGGCTTCTGCCTGGCAGAGTTTTTCCGTCACTTCGAGCTTGCCGAAAATGATCCCGCCATTGCTGCTGAGCTTGTAGCTGCCGCCATAGGTGTTGCAGCCGGCATCGCCGTAGATCCGACCATCGGTGTTGAAGTCCATCGTCAGGAACGCATAGTCCATGATGCCCTCGCGGTTGATGTCCTCCACCCGCCAGATTGAGCCGGTGAGCTGGGAATCCCGGGAGGTCGGCGGGGGGCCGGGCTCGGGCGCGCAGGCGGCCAGAACGGCCATCAGGCCGGCGAGCAGAACCAGCCGGGACTGACTCAGGCTCAATGCGCGTCCTCGATATCGGTGATTTCCGCCAGTTTCGTGCCGGCGCACTCGACATAGATCACGCGATAGCCGCTCTCCAGTGCCTCGGCTTCATAGGACACGGTCTCGGTCGTCAGCACCTGCAGGACCATTTCGTCCTCCGACGGCGGCGTAACGACGAGTTTCAGGTGCAGGCCGGGCGGCATGGCGCGGTCCATGATGCCGCCCACCAGTTCCAGCGTGTAGCCGGGTGTGGGCAGCACCACATCGCCGGTGACATGCAGGGTCGGGCCGTCTTCCAGGCCGGGCATGCGGTTGATCCAGGCCGTCCAGCCTGTGCTTTCCAGGACAGGGCACTCCATGGCGGCCTCCGGTGTCAGTTTGTCGAATTCGGCCGGTGCAGGCTCCGGCGCGGCTTCCTCGGCCGGTTCGCTCGCCTGGCAGGCGGCCAGCAGGCCGAGCGACAGGCTCGCAGCCCAGAATTTCAGTCCGGTTTTCATGTCCACCACCCTTTGTCTGGTTGGCGACAGGCTACTCGCGTGCGTGGCGAAAACAAGTCGGTCTGAAGGCACTGGCAGTAGAAAAGCTGCCTTTAGTACCCGCCCGCCGCGCCATCCTTGCGCATTTCGGTCGCGGCGATCCAGGCGCCGGATTCGAAGTCGCGCATGATGGCCTGATAGCCGCCGGCATTGGCGCGGCAGCACTCGACCGTGTGCCCGCGTGCTTCCAGCTCGGCGCGGCTGGCTTCCGGGATGCCGGCTTCGAGATGCACGACGCCCATATCGGCCTCGCATTCGTCGCCACCCAGATCATCGGTCGGTTCGCAGCCGCCAGTATGCTCCCAGCGCGCCGCATCGCCGGCTTCCTGCAGGCCCATATCGAAATCGACGAGGTTGAGGATGATCTGGACATGGCCCTGCGGCTGCATGCCCCCGCCCATCAGGCCGAAGCTCATCCAAGGCTCATATGCACAGAACTCGACTGGATCGCCTCCTGCCGTACTGGTCTCAAGCGGAGCATCACCCCCAGCAGCAATCCGATCCTGAAGCCTCTCAGGGCAGTTTGAATATGTATTTCGCTTGAAGGCGAAAGCCGGGATGATGGTGTGGAAGGGCCGCTTGCCGGGCTCGAACACATTGGGATGGGCCGGGTCGAGCGAGAAGAGCTGGCCACGATCCTGGAACATGAAGCCGAGCCCGTCGGGCACGAGGCCGGAGCCCATGCCGCGATAATTCGACTGGATCAGCGAGACCATCATGCCGTTCTCATCGGCCACGGTGAGATAGGTGGTGTCGCCATCGCCAAGCCGCACATCCGCAACTTCCAACGCCAAGCCAAGCGAGCCATCCTGAACGACTTCACCAGGCAGTGCGTTTTCAAGGTCTATCAATTCAGCTTTTCGAGCATTGAAGCCGGGAGCAACAAAAGCATCTGGAGGAATTCCGACAAAATCCGGATCCGCATAGCCACGCGCCCGGTCAGCAAAAGCCAATCGCTTGGCTTCCACCTGCGCCATCAGCGCGTCGGGCGATCCCCAGCCCATGGCGCGCAGGTCGAAGCCTTCCAGCATTTGCAGCATCTGTAGCGCGGCTACGCCTTGCGTGTTCGGTGGCAATTCGCAGACTTTTGTCTCGCGGTATTCGACACAGATGGGCTCGACCCATTCGCCCTGATGATTGGCGAAATCCTCATAGGTCAGAAAGCCGCCGATGCGCTCGAAATACTCACCCATGCGGTGGGCCAGATCGCCGTCATAGAAATGGCGCGGGCCGTGATAGGCGATGGCTTCCAGCGTGTCGGCGAGATCGGGATTGGTGAACAGCGAGCCCTCGCGCGGGGTAGGCGAGAAATAGGTCGCCTTTGCGTTGTCATACTCCTCCAGCATGCCGCTCTCATGGGCCGGCTCGAAACGGCGCGGGCCGAACTGCCAGTAAAAGGCGATAACTTCCGGGATCGGCGCGCCTTCGCGGGCATAGGTGATGGCGGGCTCCAGCAAAGTGTTGAAGGGCAGCTTGCCGAAACGCTCATGCAGTGCGCCCCAGGCTTCCACCGTGCCCGGCACGGTGACGGGCGCGGCGCCGACGGGCGGGATTTCCTCGCCGTCCATGAACTCATCCGCCTTCGCCTGGATGTCTTCCAGCGTCGCGCCCATGGGGCTGCGGCCCGAGCCGTTATAGCCGTAAAGCTGCCCGCTCTCCGGGTCCCAGACGATGGCGAAGAGATCTCCGCCGATCCCGTTGGCGGTGGGTTCGACAAGGCCCAGCATGGCATTGGCGGCAATCGCCCCGTCCATGGCACTGCCGCCCTGTTTCATCACATCGAGCGCCACCTGCGTGGCCAGCGGATGGGCGGTTGCTGCCGCTGCATGCGGGGCAACGACGGCCGAGCGCACGCCGAGATCGCGGCCGGACGGCATGCGCTGGCCGGGGCCGGGCGTGGTGGAAAGCTCTGCCATAGGGGCCGGCTCGGCGGCTTCGGCCTCAGTGCGCTCGGGTTTTACGCTCGGGCTGGTCGGCGTGCTGGCGCAGGCGGTCAGGAGCAGGGCGGGGACGGCAAGAAAGAGGTTGCGGATCATGGCGTTGCTCCCGGGCCTTGAAGTCTGGGAGCAAGCTAGGGCGGAAGCGCGAAGCTGTCGACTTGCCCGGGTTCAATGCTCGAAATAATAGCGCGCCAGCCGGTCGGCGAGGTCGCGGCCCTCGGCGGCATAGCGCTTTTCCGCGTCCACGGTGGCCTGGTCGCAACGGCGATAGCGCCTGCGGGAATCGGAGAAACTGTTGTTGAAGGCTTCCACCATGGCCTCGCGCAGCGGCCCCCGGCGCGGTGCTTCCAAGGTCAGCAGCTCGATCATGTGCTGGCGCCAGTACTGGTCGTCCTCGCCATTGCAGACATAGCGCACGCCATGGGCCGAGCCGAGCACGCCGGCCAGGCGCACTGTGTCGCGCAGATAGGCCTGGTTGCGCAGGGGCAGGTCCTGCGCGCTTGCCCTCGGGCCGATGCTCAGGCATGCGGCGAGGACAAGGAGGATGCAGAAATGGGAGACTTTCTGTGCCATGCGGCCACATTTGCGCGCATCGAGGATCGGCTCAAGCGGTTTGGTGAGTCGCTCAGTCCACTGGTGATGAAGGATGACGGAAGCTTCATCCGGCCCTGGAGCGGGAGCGGTGATTCCGGGGGCGTGCTGGATGTGGTGTACTGCACTACGGATGTGTTTTTCTCCCCCTCTGCACGAGACTTTTTTGCCCGGATCTTTCAGGCCCAGAGGCTCGACTGGTTCCAGTCTTCCGCAGCCGGGCTTGACGCACCCATCCTGCGCCAGGTTGGGCGGAAGGCGGGGATTTATACCTCCGGCCACGAACACGCCGCAGCGATTTCCGAATGGGTGCTCTGGGCAGCACTGGAACACTTTCAGGGCGGCCCGGCCCGCCGCGCCGCCCAGGCAAGGGAAGAGTGGGCCTATCTACCGTTCCGCGAGCTTTCCGAGACGCGCTGGGTCATCGTGGGATTCGGCCATATCGGGCGTGAGGTCGCCCGGCGCCTGCGCTGGCTCGGCGCGCATGTCACCGGCGTGCGCCGCACCCCGGGTCCGGACGTGGACGCCGATGCCATGGTGGCGCCCGATGAAATCCAGGCTGCCCTGGGCGAGGCCGATGCGGTCCTGCTCTGTCTGCCACTGACGCCGGACACCGAGCGACTGGCCAGTACGGACTTCTTTGCTGCGATGATGCCTGGTGCCCTGTTTTTGAATGTCGGGCGCGGCAAGCTGGTCGATGAAGCGGCACTACTTGCCGGGCTCGATGCCGGACGCCCCGGCCATGCCAGCCTGGATGTGACCGTCACGGAGCCACTGCCAGAAGGCCATCCGATCTGGCAGCATCCGCAGATTACCCTGACCCCGCACATTTCGGCCCAGACACAGGCGGCCAGGGTGCGAACGGACGCGTTGTTCCTGGACAATCTCGAAGCCTATCTCACTGGCGCCGAGATGAAGAATCTGATCGAAAAGAGCGTGTTCCTTGATGATTAGCGCAGCGTTTTGAGCCGCAAAGTCTGGTCCAGGGCCGTCGCTTGGATGTAATAGAAAGACATGGTGTCGTCCCGTCCAATCCTTCGCATGTTCAAGGCGGAAGCTGCGCCCTCGAGCCATGACCCCGTCGAGGCCCTGACCGAAACGGCGGAGTCAGCGACCGAGGCAGCAGGCTCGCTGCTTGCCTGGTTGCGCTCGGGCTCGCGCGAGGCGCTGGTCGCTGCGGGGATCACCGTGGTTGCCATCATTGCGCTCTACGTATTGCGCTGGGCGCTCGGGAAGGCCATCGGCCGACTGCCGCAGGCCGACGATGTCTCCCTGGCCGCCATGGCCGAGCGCATCGTGAAACGCTTCCGCGGCTATTTCATCATCGCCATCGCGCTCTATATCACCAACACCATCGTGCCGCTGCCCGATGCCGCGCAGGCCTTCATCTCGGTGCTGCTGGTCGTGACCGGCGTGCTGCAGCTGGCCGAGTGGGTGCAGGAGGCTTCCACGTCTGTGGTGCGCCGGAATGTGCGGCGTTCCTCCAATGACGCCTCCTCGCTGGCTTCGGCGGTGAACATCATCAAATGGTTTGTCACCGTCGCCGTCTGGTCGGTCGCCGCCCTTTTGATCCTGGACAATGTCGGCGCCGATGTCAGCGCGTTGATCGCCGGTCTCGGCATTGGCGGTATCGCTGTCGGTCTGGCCGCCCAGGGCATGTTCCGCGACCTGTTCAGCTCGCTCTCGATCATCTTCGACAAACCCTTTCAGGTCGGCGATACCATCCGTTACGGCGACACTTGGGGCACGGTCGAGGATATCGGCCTGAAGACCACCCGCATCCGCGCCAAGCATGGCGAGCAGATCATCATCTCCAACACCATGCTGCTGGATCATGAGATCCACAACATGAAGCGGATGGCGCGCCGGCGGATCGAGACCGGCTTCGGCGTCATCTACCAGACCCCGCCGGACCTCGCCGAGCGCATTCCCGGCATCGTGGCCGAAACGGTCAAGACCATCCAGGGCGCCGAATTCGACCGCTGCGGCATGTCCGGCTATGGCAATTCGTCGATCGATTATGAACTCGTCTTCTATTCGCTGAACCCGGATTTCAACCGCTCCATGGCGATCCGCAGCCATGTGCTTCTGGCCCTGTTCCGCCGGTTCCGGGAAGACGGTATCGAGTTCGCCTATCCGACGCAGACGCTCTATATTGAAGGCGCCAGCGAAGAGGCCGTCGCCGCCACCGTGCAGACCCTCAAGGCCGCCGGCGAATAGCGCCGGCCTGACCCGACGTCCCGGCTTGACGCCTCGCGCCAGCCGGTCACCTTTTCTGCCAACGAGACAAAGGGAGGTGCGGCATGGCAGGCCATGAATTCGCAAACGTCACGACCGAAGGCAATCTGCTGATCGTGGAGATCAACCGGCCTGAGAAGATGAACGCGGTCCACCCGCCGGCCAACAAGGAACTCGGAGAGATCTTCGACGATTTTGCCGCCAATCCCGATCTCTGGATCGCCATCATCACCGGGGCGGGCGAGCGTGCCTTCTGCGCCGGCAACGATCTGCGCTACCAGGCCGAGGGCGGGGACATGTTCCAGGTGCCGAGCGGCTTTGGCGGGCTGACCAGCCGCTATGATCTCGACAAGCCGGTGATCGCGGCGGTGAACGGGGTTGCCATGGGCGGCGGCTTCGAGATTGCGCTCGCCTGCGATCTCATCATCGCGGCCAATACCGCCCGCTTTGCCCTGCCGGAGCCGAAAGTGGGCCTTGCCGCCCTTGCCGGCGGGCTGCACCGCCTCCCCCGCCAGATCGGGCTGAAGCGGGCCATGGGCATGATCCTCACCGGCCGCCATGTCATGGCCGAGGAAGGCATGGAGTTGGGCTTCGTCAACGAGGTGGTGCCCCAGGCGGAACTCATGGACACCGCCCGTCGCTGGGCCGGCCTGATCGCCGAGTGCAGCCCGATGTCGATCCGCGCCTCCAAGCAGGCCGTGATGGGCGGACTTGATATCGCTGGCCTGGAAGAGGCTCTCAACACGCGGTTTCCGGCGGTCGGCGAGCTCTTCAAATCTGCTGATTTTATCGAAGGCCCGCGCGCCTTTGCCGAAAAGCGAAAGCCGAACTGGACCGGGCGCTAGGCTGAGGGCCTAGGACTCGTGCGGCTTGAGGAAGCGAATCCCGAAATTGCGGCCCTGACTGCGCACGACCTCGCCGCGCAGGTTGCCGACACTGACGCGCTCACCGATCGGCGGGGGCAGGCGTTCGGCCTCGAAGCCGGCCCCGGTCAGCGAGATGTCGACCACGCGGCAGTTGAGAACACCGCCAGCCTCCAGCTTTACCTCGGCCAGGCCCCGCGTTTCAAAACGGGGCGAGGCACGGTCCTCGGCAAGGCCCAGCTTGTCGCGATTGATCAACCAGGTCAGCTGGTCGGCCAGCTTGTCGCGCTTGCGGTCGGTATGTTCGAATTTCAGCAGGAAGGCGCCCGCCGCCACGCGCACAACTTCGCCCTCGATGCGGCCAAGATCGTCGATGTAGCAGACCAGCTTGTCGCCCTGGTTGGGCACATTGCGCGTGCGAATTTCGGCGCTGCGGGCGGACATGGAGACCGTGCGCAGACGCTGTTCCTCACCGGCGCTGTTGCGGAACCGCCCCGTCAGGGCCACGGGCAGTCTGCGCTCGGTCTGGATCGTTCGCCGTATGGGCGCGGGCGTGCCTGCTGTCTGGCGCGGTGCCGCCGTCATGTCTGGTCGCTCCGTGGTTGCAATGCACAGTTTCGGCGCATGCTACGAAGTCTAGGTAGAAGCCATGTGTTCATAAATGGTTGCGGCAACAGATCGAGAACGACAAAAGCTTTATCAATATAAGCACACACCGGGAGGAGTAACGGCATGCGCGGGAAGGAATTTGACTTTGTCATCATTGGAGCAGGCAGCGCCGGTTGTGTGCTCGCCAATCGCCTGAGCGCCGATCCTGACATTTCGGTTTGTCTGATCGAGGCCGGCAAGAAGGATACCTCCCTGATGGTGCGCATGCCGGCCGGCGTGGGCAATCTGATCAAGGATGTGAATGCGTATAATTGGGGCTTTCACACTGCGCCCCAGGCCCATATGGGCGGCCGGGAACTGTGGTGGCCACGCGGGCGCGGCTGGGGCGGCTCCTCCTCGATCAACGGCATGGTCTATATTCGCGGCCATGCGCGCGACTATGACCAGTGGCGCCAGACCGGACTGACCGGCTGGGGCTATTCCGATGTCCTGCCCTATTTCCGGCGCTCGGAAAGTTATGGCGGCGGCGAGAACGCGTTTCATGGCGGCGAGGGCCCTCTGTGCGTCTCCGAAAGCCCGCTCGACAGCCCGCTCTACTCGGCCTTCATCGAAGGCGGGCGCGCGGCGGGCCATCCGGTCACGACGGATTTCAACGGCGCCCAGCAGGCCGGCATGGGGCCATACCAGCGCACCATTTATTGTGGCGAGCGCTGGAGCGCCTCCTTCGGCTATCTCCGCCCCATCGCCGATACGCGCGAGAACCTGACGGTGATCTCTACCGGGATGGTGACGCGCGTGCTGGTGGAGGGGGCGCGCGCGGTCGGCGTGGAACTGGTCGAGGGCAAGGGCCGTCAGACCGGGGAGATCCGGGCGGCGCGCGAAGTGCTGGTGTGCGCCGGCGCGGTGCAGTCGCCCCAGCTTCTGATGCTCTCGGGCATCGGCCCGGCAGAGCATGTCAGGTCCCATGGCATCGCGCCGGTGCTGGATGTGCCCGGCATCGGCGCCAATCTGCAGGACCATCTGGATGTCGTCGTGGTCAACCGGATGACCCAGAAACTGTCGGCCTATTCCAGGCAGAAGGGTCTGAAGAAGCTCGCCGTCGGTGTGCAGTACCTCATCAACAAGACTGGGGCGGGTGCGGACAATTTCCTCCAGGCCGGCGCCTTCCTCAACTCACGCGAGGGTCTCGACCGGCCGGACCTGCAGCTGCATTTCATCAATGCCGCGATGATCGACCATGGCCGGGTCGACCTGAAGGATGACGGTTTCACGCTGCATGCCTGCCAGCTGCGCCCGGAAAGCCGGGGCACGATCACGCTGCGCTCGCCGGATCCGTTCGCCCCGCCGGTGATCGACCCGAACTATCTTGCCGCCGAGGAAGACCGTCGCGCCATGCGGGAATCCGTGAAGATCTGCCGCGAGATTGTCGCGCAGACGCCGTTCGATGCCTTCCGCGGCGAGGAAGTGGTGCCGGGCGCGGCCTGCCGGAGCGATGCCGAGATCGATACCTATATCCGCGAGACCGGCGAGACGATCTATCACCCGGTCGGTACGGTTGCGATGGGGGCCAATGACAGCGCGCCACTAGATGGCGAGCTGCGCTTGCGTGGGATCGAGGGCCTGAGGGTGGTGGATGCCTCGGTGATGCCGACCCTGATCGGCGGCAACACCAATGCGCCGACCATCATGATTGCGGAGAAGGCAGCCGACATGGTCCTCGGCAAGCCGGCCATGGCGCCGGCCGAGCTGGAGCTGTCTGCCTAGTCGTTGCTGGAAACCAGCCGCAGATGCGGGCGTTTGACCGTGCGCTGTGGCGCGCGGATTTCGGAAATGGTGTGGCGCCAGAGCGGGCCATTGGCCAGCGTCTCGCCGCCGAGCGGCTGGTAGTGACCGAGAATCCGGCGCGGCGCATTGATCGGGCCGGGCAGGGGCGCCAGGGCGATCTCGACATTCAGGATCTTGCCGAGCAGGGTCTCGCCGCGCGCGCGGATGATGCCGGGGCTGGCTTCGGCGGTGACCGCACCGATAACGGAGCTGGCGAGGTTGCGGTCCGCGCCCATCCACAGGTCCATGAAGTCCTCATCGCAGACCGACTTGCCGAAATAGTCGGCCAGGGCCTCGCCCGCGGTCCGGAAGGTCCAGCTCTTCGGGCCAGCCTCGCGCAGGACAAAGATGTTACGGATCAGGGCAGTAGGTTCACCAGAACGTGTCGTGGGTGACAGGCCCAGCATCGGTGCCTGTTCCATACGGCGCCATGCCTCCAGCATGATGCGTGTGTTCGGATGCGCGGTACGGTCCAGCATTCGGTATTGCTCCAGCCAAGCTCTTTTTTGAGGCGTGCCTCATGGTCGGGTGCGGTGTCGGGCCGGCCCTCGCAAGCTCCGCGCCAGACCCGTTTGCTCAACCTGCAGGGGGCAATTGAAGCTTAACGCGGCCCCCTTGTTCGCCAGCCAAGGGAAAAACGGCACGGATGATGCTTCTGGTCAGGGGAATTCTTCAGGAGGCTTCACATGAATGTGTCAGCGCGGAACATCTGGCTTGGCGGAGCGGCAGCGGTCTCCCTTCTGGTGATCGCCGGTGCGGCCACGGGCCAGACGCCCTGCTCGAACATGGGCTGTGGCGGTGGCACCCCTCCGCCACCCCCACCGCCGGAGAACAATTGCTGTGGCATGCCGACCGGCCAGACGGTGGCTCTTCCAAATGTCCATATTGGCGGCGCCAGCGTGTCGGTTTCCACGCCCACGGTTTCGGTCCAGCAGAGCCAGTTCAGCTATTCGCGTTCGTCCTATTCCGGCTATTCCAACCAGTATAGCGGAGAGCGCCAGGTCACGACCTTCCTGTCGGGCGGCGGTGCTTATTTTGCCAGCGAGGGCACCGCGCCTTCCTCCTTGCAGAGCCTGAATGTCACGAGTTCCGAGCGCTATACTGAAACCATCGAGGAGCAGGTGCCGGTCAGCGAGGAGATCTGCGTCGAGCCGGAAAACCCCTATATCGAAAAGCTCATCCCCGTGCGCGCAGTGTGCCTCGACGATACCGGTTCGCCGCACCCGGCCAGCCAGGTGACCGGCGATACGCGCATTCCCAATCTCTATGAGGGCGAGATCTATCGCTGCATGGCCGGCACCTCGATGCAGGTCACGGTCGGCGCGCTGGACGGCGAAGAGGCCGACTTCACCCACGGCGAGAGCTTTTCGTGTCAGAAGGGCGAGGCGCTGGTACGCCGCGCCAATGGCGAGCTCTCCTGCGCTCCGCAGATCCCGCAGCGCGACTGCAATGAGCGCTCCCTGCTGCGCCAGTACGGCCCGGGCGTGAAACTCGTGCGCACCGTCGAGCGCGCCGAGTGCGTGCCTGAGACCCGTACGCGCATGGAAACCCGCACCCGCGAAGTCGAGCGCATCCGCCCGGCCATGTCGGCTGGGCCCATCGTGCTCGATGGCGGCGTCGGCCAGGGCGTGAACTAAGGAAAAAAGGCTCAAGGGCCCTTGGGGGGACCCTTGCGGGCGGGGCTGGCGACAGCTCCGCCCGGTCGATTCCGGAGAAAGGCTTTAGCCCACCTGACCGCGATGGCGCAGTTTCGCGTCCGCCAGCATACAGGCCATCATCGCCTCGGCCACCGGCACGGCGCGGATACCCACACAGGGATCATGGCGGCCCTTGGTGCGCACCTCGACATTCTCCCCGTCGCGCGTGACGCTCTCGACTGGCGTGAGAATGGAGGAGGTCGGTTTGATCGCGATGCGCGCCACCAGCGGCTGGCCCGTGGAAATACCGCCGGCCACGCCGCCATTATTGTTCGAGCCGAAGCGCACCCCGTCATTGCCCGAGCGCATGGTGTCTGCGTTCTGCTCGCCGGTGAGGGCGGCGGCGGCAAAGCCCGCACCGATCTCCACACCCTTGACCGCATTGATGCTCATCAGCGCGCCGGCAAGCTCGCCATCAAGCTTGCCATAGATTGGCGCGCCCCAGCCGGCTGGCACGCCTGTGGCCTCGACCTGCACCACCGCACCGACCGAGGAACCGGCCTTGCGGATCTCGTCGAGATAGTCTTCCCAGCGTGCGGCGAGCGCCGCATTCGGGCACCAGAAGGGATTGTTGGCCGTCTCGGCCCAGTCCCAGTCGGCGCCCTCTTCCAACGCCAGCGTGCCGATCTGCACCACGGCGCCGCGAATGGAGATGCCCTCACCGAGCACGCGCCGGGCCACGGCGCCGGCGGCCACGCGCGCCGCGGTCTCGCGCGCGGAGGGCCTATCTGCACCACGGCGCCGT
>OBIC01000204.1_pt1 | contig 22483 bp, 22 predicted proteins | sample 1519831 | NCBI WGS metagenome assembly OBIC01 (sample SAMN03019805, study PRJEB22545) | beach sand metagenome | biome: beach; feature: sea beach; material: beach sand | place: USA: Municipal Pensacola Beach, FL | collected 2010-10-20 | depth 40-45 cm m
CTGATAAACAGGGCTGAGATTCGGGCAGATGTACCCCCTCGGCGCGCAGCGCAAGCGCAAGCCCGACATCACCGGCCACCAAGAATGGCAGGCCGCGCCGGGCGCAAAGCGCACGCAGCTCTGCCCCCAGCGCGGCGCGGTCGGCCACCGCATAGTGGCGGAAGATGACGCCCGCCTCCCGTGGCAGGGCGGCAATTGCCTGTTGTGGCGCAGGCAGGCGCGTGGCATCGGTCATCAGCCAGACGGCTGGCAAGGCCATGCGTTTGCTGGCCGGATTGCGGCTTGCTGCGGGGCAGCGGCGTTTGAGGCCCGTCGCGAGTTTTGCTAGCTTGCGCAAGAGATCCCCCGCTGCGGGTGTGAGTCGGTTGGTGAGTGGCGCATGAATGAAAGTCTAACCCGGAACAATATCGATGTGGCGGCCAATCTTGCCGCGATTCAGGCGCGCATGGATAAAGCGGCCAGCGAGGCTGGCCGCGCGGCAACCGATGTGACCCTGATCGCGGTCAGCAAGTTTCACGGTGCCGATCGCATCGTCCCCGCATTGGCCGCGGGGCAGCGCATATTCGGCGAAAACCGGGTGCAGGAAGCCGCCGATAAATGGCCGTCCCTGCGCGAAGGTTATGACGATATCAAGCTGCATCTGATCGGTCCGCTGCAAAGTAACAAGGTTCGTCAGGCCGTGTCGCTGTTCGATGCGATCGAAACCATCGACCGCCCGAAACTTGCCCGCCGCATCGCCGATGCGATTGAGGCGCTGGCGCGCGCGCCGGAACTGTTTATTCAGATCAATATCGGGGAAGAGCCGCAGAAGGCCGGGATTGCGCCGCGCGAGGCGGATGCTTTCATTGCCCGGTGTCGTGACGAATTCGGGCTGACGATCGCGGGTCTGATGTGCATTCCCCCGCAGGGAGAGGCGCCTGCCCCCTATTTCATGCTGCTTGAGAAAATTGCCAAACGCAACGGGCTTGCAAAGCTCAGCATGGGGATGAGCGAGGATTTTGAAACCGCCATTGCCTTTGGCGCGACACATATCCGCGTTGGCACGGCGATTTTCGGGGCGCGTGACTAATCACGCAGCCGAATTTCCGGCCGTGCCGTTTGATTGCCAACTTGGGCCAACCAAGGCCAACCTGGCGCTTTAAGATTGCATTTTAATGCGGGTCATGTGCGACGCCTGCGCCCGAGGGGATGCGGATGTCATCGACCAGCTCCTGCACCTTTTCAGGCGGGGCGGCGGTAACCGCGCTCACCGCAAAGGCGACGGCGAAATTGAGCAACATGCCCAATGTCCCGATCCCTTCCGGGGAGATGCCGAACCACCAATGCGCGGCATTGTTGAGCTCGGGTGCCATGAATTTGAAATAGGCGATATAGGCAAAGGTGAAGATCAGCCCGACCAGCATACCTGCGATCGCACCTTGTTTGTTGATCCGCTTGAAGAAGATCCCGAGGAAGATTGCCGGGAACAGGGAGGCTGCGGCAAGTCCGAAGGCAAATGCCACCACCTGGGCAACGAAGCCGGGCGGGTTGATGCCCAGATAGCCGGCAATCACAATCGCTGTCGCGGCAGCGATTCGCGCATAGGCAAGCTCCTGCTTGTCGCTTAGATCAGGCCGGAATGTCCGCTTCATCAAATCGTGCGATACGGCGGTGGAGATTACAAGCAAGAGCCCCGCTGCCGTCGATAGTGCGGCGGCAAGCCCGCCCGCCGCGACAAGTGCGATCACCCAACCGGGCAGCTGCGCGATCTCGGGATTGGCGAGTACCATGATATCGCGGTCGACATAAACCTCGTTGGCGTTGTCAGTCGGCTTATTGGTCAGCGCGCGTTGGCCTGAGGCGCCACGTTCGCCATTAAAGGCGGGTGCGCCGTCAAATGGCGCGCCTGCGCCATACTGGATCTTGCCATCGTCATTCTTGTCGAGCCAGCCGATGAGCCCGATCCCTTCCCAGTTCGAGAACCAGCCCGGCGTATCCTCATAGGCGGTCTGATGCACCGCATCGATGAAATTCAACCGCGCGAATGCCGATACCGCCGGTGCGGTGGTGTAAAGCAGCGCGATGAAGATCAGCGCATAGCCTGCCGACAGCCGCGCATCCGATACTTTCGGGACGGTGAAGAAACGCACGATCACATGCGGCAGCCCGGCAGTGCCTGCCATCAGTGCGAAAGTGATGGCAAAAACGTCGATCTTGTCCTTCAGCCCTGCGGTATAGGCAGCAAAACCCAGATCCTGCAGTGTCAGGTCGAGCTTTTGCAGGACCGAGACGCCGGGTTCGCCCACAACATCGGCCCCCAGCCCGAGCTGAGGCACGGGATTGCCGGTAATCAGAATGGAAATGAAGATGGCTGGCACCAGATAGGCAAAGATCAGCACGCAATATTGCGCGACCTGGGTATAGGTAATGCCCTTCATCCCGCCCAGCACCGCATAGACAAACACAACCGCCATCCCGATCAGCACCCCGAGTGTGATGTCAACTTCAAGAAAGCGCGAGAACACGATGCCGACGCCACGCATCTGTCCGGCGACATAGGTAAATGAAATGAAGATCAGGCAGATCACCGCGACGACCCGTGCGGCGCGCGAATAGTAACGTTCGCCAATGAAGTCAGGTACGGTGAACTCGCCGAATTTGCGCAAATAGGGTGCAAGCAACAAGGCTAGCAGTACATAACCGCCGGTCCAGCCAAGCAGGTAAACCGAACCATCATAGCCCATGAAGGCGATGATGCCCGCCATGGAAATAAAGCTTGCCGCGCTCATCCAGTCGGCGGCGGTCGCCATGCCGTTTGCCACCGGATGCACACCACCGCCCGCAACATAGAATTCCTTGGTGCTGCCGGCACGTGACCAGATCGCAATCCCGATATAAAGGGCAAATGACAGCCCCACGAACAGATAGGTCAGACCCTGCGTACTCATTTTTCGTCCCCTCCGGCGGTGCGGCCGCTCAAACCCTTAATCGTCATCATCCACGCCGTACCGCCGCTCGATCCGCTTCATAGCGATGGCATAGACGAAAATCAGGATGATAAAGACATAGATGGCGCCTTGCTGCGCCCACCAGAACCCCATGCCGAAGCCGAAAAAGGGTATCTTGTTCAGATCATCGACAAACAGGATGCCGAACCCGAATGAGGTGATGAACCACACGGCAAGCAGGGCAAGCAGCAGCCGGATGTTCGCCCGCCAATAACTGCCGACCGCCCGTTCGCCGATGATTTCCCTGTCATGGTGACCATGTGCGGGCCGGTTGCCCGCCTCGTCATGGTGATAGACATGCGCGTTGCCGGTCTGTCCCTGTTCGCTGGTTTCGGCCATTCCCACCCCTGAGCTTTCCTGAACTGTTTATTGCACAGCAGTTTAGGCGTTTCAGGCCTGGCGCGAAACCGTTTGATTGGAGATTTGTGTTGTGGGGGGATGTTGCAGGATGTGCCAGGGCATGCTGTCAGCGCGCCCTGACACCTTTTTGGGATAGCGGGGAAAAGTTAGGGGGGGTGATCCCGCAGTTAGCCGCCCATCGCTGCCTTCAGCGCCTCACCCAGCTCGCCGATCAGCCGTGCGCCGATCGCGTCTTTCTGTATCGCTTGCCAATAGGCGGCAAGCTTGGGGGTGTCGGCCAGCGGTTCGGCGAGACCGAACAGCGGCAGCAGGCTTGTTGCGAAAAACAGCCCGCCGATCAGCGCGCCATCGGCATGGCTGAGCTTGCCGCCTGCGGCAAATCCGTCTTCGCCGATATATTGTTCAAGATAACCAATTGCCGTGCGGGCATTGGTAACGCCATCGGCGATCAGCTGCTGATCCTTTTGCGCGGCCTGCAACTGGCCGAACAGGGGTGACATTGCCGGGATCACATAGAGGTCGATCATCCGCGCCAGCAATCGTGCCCTGGCGGCCTCAAACGGATCGGCCGGGCGCATGGCGGGTTCGGGGAAGCGATCTTCAAGATATTCGCAGATGACCTCCGATTCGGGCAGCACCGTCCCGTCATCGAGTTCAAGCGCGGGAATTTTACCCACCGGATTGACCTGTTTGTAGGCGTCGGTGCGGAAGCCCGGCGGTTCTGCGAATTCAATATCCAGTCCCTTGGCATAGCAAAGCAGCCGTACCCTTGCGGTATAGGGGGAGAGGTTGAGTTGATAGAGCTTCATGGGCGCAGTCTCCTGTTATTTGATGTTGCCATTATTCTTCCCGCGGGCATGTTGTCATGCTGCGCGGGTCTTCTACCGATCATTTCGCCTGATATTTTGTTTTGGTCCCGCTGGTGATTATGGTGCAGGGATGGCAATGATGATGTGGGGATCATGCGGGCAACTGCGGGAGTAGGGAAGTGAAATTATGAAAGCGATTTTGTGTCATGACTATGGGCCGCCCGACAGCCTCACGCTTGGGGAATTGCCTGATCCGGAAGCAGGGCCAGGCAAGGCGGTTATAGACATCCATGCGGCGGGGGCGAATTTTGTCGATGCGTTGTGTATTCAGGGGACCTATCAGATCAAGCCGCCGCTGCCCTTCATTCCGGGGATGGAGCTTGCCGGGGTGGTCCGTGCGGTGGGCGAAGGGGTCGGTAATGTCGCGCCCGGCGACCGGGTTGCCTGTCTTGCCGGGATCGGCGGCGCCTTTGCCGAACAGATCGCTGTCAAGGCCGACCGGCTTGTCAAAATTCCCGACAATATGGACTTCGATACCGGTGCGGGGTTCAGCCTGACTTACTGCACATCGCTTTATGCACTGGAAAATCGCGGTCATATCGCGGCGGGTGAAAGCCTGCTTGTGCTGGGCGCGGCCGGCGGTGTCGGGCTGGCAGCGGTTGATCTTGGCAAGGCACTCGGCGCACGGGTGATTGCGGCGGCTTCAAGTGAGGAAAAGCTCGCGAAATGCGGCGAATTCGGTGCCGATGCACTGATCAATTATGATCGTGAGGATCTGAAGGCGCGGGTGAAGGAGCTGACCGGCGGAGCGGGGGTGGACCTTGTTTATGACCCGGTGGGCGGCGATTATTCCGAAACCGCATTGCGCACCATGGGGTGGAATGGCCGGTTTCTTGTTATCGGGTTCGCAAATGGCGAGATCCCCCGCATTCCGATCAATCTGACGCTTCTGAAAGGATGCGAGATCGTCGGCGTTGACTGGGGTCAGTTCGGGGCACGCTTTCCTGCGGAAACCGCGCCGGTGCTCGGCCGGGTGATGCAGCTTTTCGAACAGGGCAAGATTAATCCTTGCGTGACCCAGCGTTACAGCTTCGAGGATGCGCCGCGCGCACTCAACGATCTGCTCGCCCGGAAAGTGGTGGGCAAGGCCGTTATCCGGATTCGCGATTAGGCCCCGTTGCGATGACGTCGGGGCCCGGTGAAGGGGAAAAAGTGGCGCTTGATCTGCGGGGGTTGAAATGCCCGTTGCCGGTGTTGCGTGCACGCAAGGCGGCAAAGGGGCTTGCCCCCGGCACGTTGCTTGAGGTTCTGGCAAGCGATCCGCGGGCACGCGACGATTTCCCCGCCTTTTGCGAAAATGACGGGCATGCGTTGCTCGACTGCGCGGCGGAAGGCGATACGCTGTGGCGTTTCCGCCTGCGCATCGGCGGTTGAGGGAAGGGTTTCCCGTCCTAGCTGAGTCCCGCGATCACCGCGCCCATAACCGTGAGCGAGGCAATCTCGGAACCGCCATCGATCAGCACAAGACGCATCTGTTTGCCGGTGAAGCCTGCCGATTTCGCCTCATGCATGAAGACAAAGCCAAGCCCCACCGCAAAACCCAGAATGCCGCCTGCAACGGTGCCGTCAGTGGCAGTGGCTTGTTGCAGCAGCGCCATGGCAATCGCAGTCAGTATGCTGATCACTGCCGCATGTCCCATGGCGCGTATCGGATTGCCAAGTTCTTCAGGTGATTTGCCGATCGCCTCCTGCCATAAACCGCCAAACAGAAATGGCGAGTACCAGAGCGCACCGACGGCGAATGAGGCCGCTGCCCCCGCAAACACCGCAATCCAGTTAAAAAATTCGATACTCATGACATCCCCTCCCGAAATGGATCGCCGGCCGTCCTGGCCTGTTACCAGTTACGTTTGTGCCGGCGGATGTCAGTTTACGGATCGGGGCTGATGCGTACCAGCGCCTTGCCGAAATTTTCCCCGCTGAACAGGCCGATAAAGGCATCGGGCGCCTTCTCAAGCCCGTCATAGACGGTTTCTTTCCAGCGTATTTTACCTTCCGCGATCCAGCCGCCCATTTCAGCCGCAAAGGCCGGGAATTCGGCAAAATGATCCGATACGATGAAACCTTTCATCATCAGACGCTTGCCAACGATATAGAACAGATTGCGCACGCCCACCGCATCGGGTTCATTATATTGGCTGATCATGCCGCAGCCGACAATGCGGCCATTGATATTCATATGTTCAAGGGCGGCTTCAAGATGTGTGCCGCCGACATTCTCGAAATAGACATCGATACCATCGGGTGCCGCCGCGCCGAGCGCGTCCATAAACCCCTCGCCCGCAGCGCGATAATCGATTGCCGCATCGACACCGATTTCGTCGCGCAGCCAGGCGCATTTTTGCGCGCCACCCGCGCTGCCGATGACGCGGCAGCCCTTGAGCTTGGCGATCTGGCAGACCAGTGCACCAACAGCGCCCGAGGCGGCTGAAACGAATACCGTCTCACCCGGCTTCGGCGCGCCAATTTTCAGCAGCCCGTACCAGGCGGTCATCCCCGGCATGCCGAGCACGCCGAGATAGGCCTGCAGCGGCGCAAGGGCAGGGTCGATCTTGGTCAGTCCAAGCCCTGTCGATATATGATAGGTACGCCAGCCGCCGGTCATGCCGCTGACATAATCGCCTTCTGCAAACGGGCCATTGCGCGATTCCTCGACAATGCCGACAGCGCCGCCGTCAAGTACCGTGTCGAGCCCGAATGGCGGCACATAGCTGTCGCGGCTCGGGGTCATTCTGCCGCGCATATAGGGATCGACCGTCATCCAGATATTGCGGATACGCATTTCCCCGTCCTTGAGCGGTGGCACATCGCATTCGACATGATCGAAAATCTCTCTGGTCGGCAGGCCATCGGGATAGGCATTGAGCCGGATTTCGTAATTTTTCATTTTATGCCGCCTTTCGGGTAGGAAACGGATCTGCTGCGCAATGTAATGATGCGCGCTGGTGAGCGCAAATCGGCATGAATAACCGCAATGGCTCGGAATCCGTGGCCGCGTGGCGCGGATTTGTGCTACATCAGCCACAACAGAAATTCATAAGGGAGAGGACACATGAAATTCACATGGTTCAATCTGATGCCCTGGCCGTATTTACCGGAAGATTTCCGGGAAAAAAATCGCTCGGTCTGGGTGGATATCGATTCCAAGCTCTACGATCCGGTGCGCGGCCACGACGTCTATAACGACTATCTCGATCTGCTCGAATATGCCGATCAGCTTGGCTATGACGGGGTCGGGGTGAATGAGCATCACCAGAATGGCTATGGCATGATGCCCTCGCCCAATATCATGGCGGCGGCGCTGACCCGGCGTACGAAGAATGCGGCGGTCGTCGTGCTTGGTAATTCCATCGCGCTTTACAATCCGCCGATCCGGGTGGCCGAGGAATTCGCCATGCTTGACGTGATGGCGGGCGGGCGCTTTGTCGGCGGGTTCCCGGTCGGCACCTCGATGGACACGAATTACTGCTATGGCCAGATCCCGGCGCTGACCCGTGAGAAATATCAGGAAGCGCATGATCTGATCATGAAGGCGTGGAAAGAGGATGAGCCTTTTGCCTTCAATGGCCGCTATAACAAGTTGCGGTGGGTGAATTGCTGGCCCAAGCCGATCCAAAATCCGCCGCCACTGCATATTCCAGGCGGCGGTTCGGTCGAGACTTACGATTTCTGCCTCGATAACGTCTATTCCTATTCCTATCTGAGCTTTACCGGCTATATCCGCGCCAAGGCGTTGATGCAGGGCTATTGGGATCGGCTGACGGAGCGGAACGAGCCGGACGAATCCCCCTATCGCGCGGGCTTTGCCCAGACCATCGTTGTTGGCGAGACCGACAAGGAAGCGGAAGATCTGTATAAGGAGCATATCAGCTACTTCTACAATCGCTGTCTGCATGTGCATGCGGGCTTTGCCGATGCGCCGGGCTACCGCACGATCAATACGATCAAGACGGGTGCCCTGTCGCAATATGCGCCGAATATGGGCGATCTGTCGAAGATGAGCTGGGGCCAGCTGCTCGATGAAGGTTACGTCATCGCCGGCAGCCCCGATACGGTGCGTGAAAAGCTTGAATTCCTGATCAAATCGCTGCGGGTGGGCAATTTGTTCTGCCTGATGCATGTCGGTGATATGCCGAAGGATAAATGCATGCATACGACCCGTCTGTTCGCCGAGAAGGTCATGCCGCAGCTGCGCAATATCTGGCCCGACTATGCGGATGACAACCGGTTCTGGTGTTCACCGCTCGATAAACGGGCGACGCCCGCGCCTGTCGATGGGGCGCTTGGCGCGCGTGCGGAAGCCTTTGCGGGAGGTGATGACTGATGGAATTGCGTAAAATCAAGACCCGGCATACCGAAGCACATCTGCTGGAGGGCGGTTCGGGCCCTGACCTTCTGTTCCTGCACGGGGCAGGGGGCATCACCGCGGAAGACCCGTTTCTCAACGCGCTGGCATCGAAGTTCCATGTCTATGCGCCGTTTTTGCCCGGTTATGGGGCATCGGAAGAGTGTGGCGAGATCCGCGACATGCTCGATGTGACCCTGTTCGAATGGGATATTGCCGAAGCGCTTGGCCTGTCCAAACCGATCCTTGTCGGCCATTCCATGGGCGGGATGATCGCGGCGGAGATGGCGGCGGTTGCCCCCAATGATGTCGAGAAGCTGGCGCTGATCTGTCCTGCCGGCATATGGCTCGATGATCATCCGATCCCGGATCTTTTTGCGCTGTTGCCTTATGAGCTGCCGCCGCTCCTGTTCCATGATGTGGAAGCGGGTACGAAGCTGATGACAGCAGGGCTCGATCTTGGCGATCCGGAATTCCTGAAAGCCTATCTGGTGCAGAATGCGCGGCAGCTTGGCATGGCGGGCAAGATCCTGTTCCCGATCCCTGATCGCGGATTGAGCGACCGGCTGTACCGGATCAAGGCGCAGACGACGCTGATCTGGGGGGATTCGGACAAGCTGATCCCGCCGGTCTATGCGCAGGAATTCAAGAAGCTTATTCCCAATAGCAGCCTGGTCAGCATTCCCGAGGCAAGCCATATGGTGCCGATCGAGCAGACCGAACAGGTGGTCGCAGCGATTGCCAAGCTTGCAGGTTAAGCCGGGCAACATAAAGAACCGATCAATTTGCGGGCGGTGCGCGGTGGCGTGCCGCCCCTTTTTATACCTGATCGTCAGGGCGTTGCCGTAGCAGCGCGGTCGTCAGAAAGCCGGTCAGCTCGTCGGTATGGTGGTGGATGTGTTCGGCAGTGTGATGGGCGTCAGGGCCGCTCCATTCCGATTTGCCGCGGACCCACACAGTCGTCATGCCCAGCGCATGCGCGGGCAGCAGGTTTTTCGCACTATCCTCGAACATCGCCACGGTTTGGGCGCGTGCGCGGGTCTGCGCCAATAACTTTCGATAAGGATCCGGTTGCGGCTTCGGCACGAATTCGGCGGCCGCGATATCGAAAATATCCTCGAAATGATGCGCAAGGCGAAGCTGCTCAAGCACCCTTTGCGCATGTTTCAGCGACCCGTTCGTGAACACGATTTTCTGTCCCGGCAATCGCTCAAGCGCCGCGTCAAGATGCGGGTCCGCGCTCAGAACACTCACATCGATATCATGCACGTAATCGAGGAATGGTTCAGCCGCCATGCCATGTTCAGCCATCATGCCGCTGAGCGTTGTGCCGTGGCTTTCCCAATAGCTTTTTTGATAGCGGCGTGCGGTAACGTGGTCGACTTCAAGAAAGCGGGCGATGAATTCCGCCATGCGCTGATCGATCTGGGAAAACAGGTCCGAATGCGCCGGGTACAGCGTATTGTCGAGGTCGAAAAACCAGGCTTCGACATGGCTGAGGTCTGCCCGGCGCATGGCGGTTTTCCCTTTTGGTTTCGGTTCAGAACCTGTCGTGTGATGGTTCAAAACCCATATTGTGCTTTCAGATCAGGATCTTTTTCGGCGACAAGCCGGGCGCGATCGACAATCACCTTTGCCTGTTTCCAGGTCGCGTCATCCTGCATCTTGCCGTCAAGCAGTACCGCGCCGGTCCCGTCCGGCATCGCTTCCAGAATGCGCTTGGCGAACAGGACCTCGTCGACTTCAGGGCTGAAGACGCGCTTGGCGATATCGATCTGGCTCGGATGCAGCGACCAGGCGCCGACGCACCCCATCAGGAACGCATTGCGGAACTGTGCTTCGCAGGCGTCAGGGTCTGAAAAATCGCCAAATGGGCCGTAAAACGCGCCGATCCCGGCGGCCTGACACGCATCGACCATCTTGCCGAAGGTGTAGTGCCACAGATCCTGCTGATAGAAATTACGCGCGCTCTGGCCTTCTTTTACATCGGCAAGAATGCCGTAGGATGGATGCCCGCCGCCCACACGGGTTGTCTTCATCCCGCGCGAGGCGGCCAGATCGGCCGGACCAAGGCTCATCCCGTGCATACGCGGGCTTGCCGTTGCGATCGATTCCACATTATTGACCCCTTGCGCGGTCTCAAGCAGCGCATGGATCAGGATCGGCTTTTTAACCCCGTGCTTGCCTTCAAGCTGCGCCAGCAACTGGTCGAGATAATGGATATCCCAGGGGCCTTCCACCTTGGGCAGCATGATGACGTCGAGCTTGTTGCCGATGCTTGCGACAATCTCGCAAATATCGTCAAGCACCCAGGGGCTGTGCAACGCATTGACCCGCGTCCATAGCCCGGTATTGCCGAAATCGGTTGCCTGCGCCACTTCGATGAAACCGGCGCGCGCCGCCTCTTTCGCGTCGGCGGGGATCGCGTCTTCCAGATTGCCAAGTAATACATCCACCTGCTTGGCGATTTCGGGCACCTTGCCGCGCACCTTGTCGACATGCGGGGGGAAGAAGTGAATCATGCGTTCGGCGCGCACTGGCAATTCGCGCAGCGGTTCCGGCGCGCCAATGGCAAGCGGATGATAGAAATCAGCAGGCAGTTTCATAGTTGCTCCAGCATTTGCGCTCGTTTTTCTCAATGGGCCATGGGGTAACGCGGCGCGCGGGCCGCGTCAATCCATCCTGAAGCCACCGGCAGGCATTCCGGACACTGCCTCTCCCGGGTCACGGCACGGTCAGGCGCGGACCGGTCACCGCTTTGTGACGCGTGGGTGCGGCCTAGACCGCCAATACATCGCCCAGATGTTCGGTGATATCGGGGATCGTGGCGTGGGTGAGATCCTTGTGCAGTTCGCCGCTTACCAGATCGCCGACATCGGCGGGCAGTGCCGCGCGTAAATCGCCGAGCGCCTGCGGCGGGGCGACAAGGATCAGGCGCTCGAATTCCTGCGCCTTGTGCGCGTTGCTCAGCAGATCCGCGATATGAGCGATAAAATCCTGTGCCGCCTGTTCATGCGGGTCGCTTGATGGTTCCATCGCACTTTGCACATGGCCGCCGCGGCTATGGGTCTTGCCGGGGCCATCGCTTGCGATTTCCGAGCTGCGCCGGGTATCGCCGGTCAGTTGTGTGTAGCGCGTCGGTGTGATGCCCTTGCCGGGGCCGTCATTCTGAAAGATGCTGGCATGTGCGCCGTCGGCGACCACGATCCAGGTGATTTTCTTTTTCATCGGTTACTCCTGCTGAGTATGTGGTGGCGCTGGGTGGAGAAATGCTGCGCCTGAATATATGGTCAATCTAGTCCAGATTTTCCAAGTCGAGCTTGAGCGACATCAATTTCAGCATATCTTTCAGCACGACGATCCCGATGAGCCGGCTGCCATCGGCCACCATCAGGCGGCTGCGGCCGCCCCGCTGCATCAGTGACAGCGCCTTCAGTGCATCTTCGTGCGGGCCGATCGTATTGGTCTCCGAACGCGGGGTCATGATCTCGCCGATCTGCGTGCTGGCCCATTCTTCCCGTGGCAGCGCCTTGACATCATGGATTGTGACAGATCCGAGCAGCTGCCCCGAGGCCAGAACGGGAAACATGTCATGCCCGTAGGTGTAGACATAGTCATCGACAAGTTGCGCGACGCTCAGCTCAGGCGGAACAGTGACCGGGCTTTCAGTCATGAAACGTGCAACGGTCTCACCTTCAAAGGCGCGGCGGGTTTGCAGCTGGATATAGGAACCGCGCGCCGCGCCGATCAGAAACATACCAATCAGAAACCACCACATGCCGCCAACAAAATTGCCGGACAGGATATTCAGCACACCAAGTATAATAAGCACGAGCCCGAATCCGGAACCCGCGCGCGCGGCGATACGGGTCGCCCAGCGTACATCCCCTTTCCAGCGCCACAAGGCCGCGCGCAGGACCCGCCCCCCATCGAGCGGAAACGCGGGCACCAGATTGAATAACGCCAGCACGCCGTTGATCAGGGACAGGTAGGAAAAAATGCCACTAACGGCTGCAGTTGCGCCAAAATTAATGCTGATCGTCGCGCATAATCCGAAAACAAGGGCAAGCAGCAGGCTTGCAATCGGTCCGGCAATCGCCATCAGGAATTCTGTCTTGGCGTCTTTGGGTTCCTCTTCCATTTCCGCTACGCCGCCAAAAATGAACAGTGTGATGCCGCGGATCGGCAGGCCGTATTGGCGGGCGACAAGCGAATGCGACATTTCGTGGAAAATGATGGAGAAAAACAGCCCCAGCGCACCGGCGATCCCCATTGCCCAATAGGTGGTTGCGGAAAGCCCGGTATAGGTGACCGGAAAATAGCCTGTGGCAAGCGACCAGCTGATGAGCAAGGCCAGAAAAATCCAGCTGAAATCGAGCTTCACCTCGAAACCGAACAGGGTAAAAAGGGTGATATGCCTCCCAAGCATCAGCTCATATCCTTTCAGCTATGGGTTGGTTACATTCGGTTTGTGTTGCTTCCGCTGGCCCGGGCTGTATGTGCAACCCTTCGCCCCCGGCTACTTGCGTCGGTGCGTCGATGGTCCCATCTGCAGTATCATCCGGTTGGATAGTCAGGTCACTTATTCTTTGACGTCCATCCTACTCTTTGATGTCTATCGTAACGTTTGACAAAGTTTCGCTTGAGACCAATTGCCGCGCGCGATCGATGGATTTGGCAATAGACTGTTAACCAACCGACTTTTACGCTTGATCTTATATTTAATCCGGCCAGACAGGATTGCTACCATGCTGAAACATAAGGCCGTTGAAACGCCCCCCGATTTCGACACGCGCTTCCGCCAGAATTTTGCAGATCTTTTGCGTTGGCGGCGCGATGTGCGGCATTTCCTGACCGATCCGATTGACGAACATATCTTTCAGAAGGTCATGGCGCTCACCAACTATGCGCCGTCCGTCGGCAACAGTCAGCCCTGGCGTTTCGTACGGGTGAACGACCCTGCGCGGCGTGAGCGGGTGATCGACAATTTCAAACAGGTGAATTCCGCTGCCCTGTCCGATTACAAAGGAGACCGGGCGGCGCTTTATGCAAAACTCAAGCTTGCCGGCTTGCAGGAAGCGCCTGTGCATCTCGCTGTGTTTTCCGATGAGGGGACCGAACAGGGGCACAAGCTTGGCCGCAAGACGATGCCTGAAATGCTGCGCTATTCCGTTGTCACTGCGGTGCATACATTGTGGCTGGCTGCGCGGGCCTATGATCTCGGGGTGGGTTGGGTGTCGATCCTCGATCCGGAAGAAATTTCCGCAATCCTCGACGTTCCGGAAGAATGGCGGCTTGTCGCTTATCTTTGCATCGGTTATCCAGCGAAGAAGGAAATGACGCCGGAGCTTGAACTCAAGGGGTGGGAACATCGCCATCCTGAAAATTGTGAGGTCCTGCTCCGCTGAACCGTGCCGGTCGGACCGGCATATGATTGCCGGTAGGGAGAGATTGCAGCCCAAGCATATCGATACCGCGCCGCTCCATGGTGGTGATCTTGCCGCCGCCGAACACCGGTTCGGGCGGCCCGCCGAAGGCTGGCTTGACCTGTCGACCGGGATCAATCCATCACCCTATCCGGTTGGCGAGCTTGCCCCGTCTTTGTGGCACAGGCTGCCCGGGGGTGCGCAGTATGATGCCGCGCTTGCCGCATTGCGCGGCTATCTTGGTCTTGCGGGTGACCGGGCGGTCATTGCGGCACCAGGGACCCAGGCGCTGATCCAGTGGTTGCCCTATCTGCGCGCGCCGTCGCGGGTTGCGGTCTGGGCGCCGAGTTATGCTGAACATGCCCATTGCTGGCGGCAGGCAGGGCATGATGTGCACGCGATTTCCGCGCGACCATCGATTGCGAATGGTGCGGATGATCGCGGGCTTGCAGCGCTTGCCGATATGATCAGCGGCGGGGAAGTGGATGTGGCGGTGCTCGTCAATCCCAACAATCCTGACGGGCATTTGCACGATCCACGCCGGCTTGAGGAATTGCGCGGTCTGCTTGCGGCGCGTGGCGGCTGGCTTATCGTCGATGAAGCTTTCGCTGACATCGTGCCCGATATCAGCCTGGCGCGTGCCCCGCAAACAGAGGGGCTGCTGCTGCTGCGCTCCTTCGGTAAATTTTTCGGGCTGGCGGGGATTCGGCTTGGCTTTGCGCTTGGCGATATCGAACTCGTTGGCCGGCTGTCACGCGCGCTGGGGCCGTGGGCTGTCTCGGGGCCTGCGCTTGGATTGGCTGCACGCGCCTATGCAGATCGTGACTGGATCACGGCAACCCGCGCGCGGCTTGGCACTGCGCATGGGCGGCTCACTGAACTGTTGGCCGGGCATGGCTTCGCGCCGATCGGGCAGGTGCCTCTCTTCACTTTGCTGCGCACCCCGGAGGCTGTGGAGATTCATGAATTTTTCGCCCGGCGCGGGATTCTGCTGCGGTTGTTTGCAGATGATGCACAATCCCCGCATTCTCTGCCCCGGCATGCGCTGCGTATCGGTCTACCGGATGAGGACGGTTTTGCGCGCTTTGCCGCCGCATTGAAGGAATTGCCGCCCCTGAGCAGATAAGCGCGCAGATAAGCGCACAAGACAGGGGCGCGGGTAAGGGAAAATTGACAGCGCCGCGCGCCTCTTTCATGCTTTCCGTCAGCTTCCAACAAAAATACCCGGCGTGGCCGACAAGGTTGGTCTGAACAAGCCGGGCAGCAAGGGAGGATGCCATGCAAGAATTTTCCGTGCCGACCCATCTGCCGAAATGGATCCAGGACCATGCGCGCCGTTATATCGAAAGCGGCGGCAGAGAGGGGCATATGCTCGATCTCAGTGCCGCAGGGGCGGAAGGCGAAGTGCCGACGCTGCTGCTGCTCACCAAGGGCCGTAAAACGGGTAAATATTTTACCGCCCCCCTCGTTTACGGGGAAAAGGATGGCAAGATCATCATCGTCGCCTCCCTTGGCGGCGCGCCCAAACATCCCAACTGGTACCCCAATCTGGTGGCTGAACCCAATGTGACGGTGCAGCTTGGCACCGAACGCTTCCGCGCCATTGCCCGCACTGCCGAAGGTGCGGAACGCGATGTGCTGTGGCAGCACATGGCGACGGTGTTTCCGACTTACGAGGAATATCAGGCAAAGACCGATCGCCGCATTCCCGTCGTGGTACTGGAACGCCAGCCCGGTTAGGTTTGGGGTGCCGCGCTGGTGGCGCTCAGGGGTGGGCCACGGCCTGTGCGGTTTTGCGCCAGACGAGTAGCTGATTGTTGGCGGGCATCGCGACGTCCGCCGACAGGCTAAGCCCCGCCTGCTGCGCCAGCGCATCGACCGCCTCGAAATCGCGGATGCCGCTTTCACCGTCGCGTTGTCTGAGCCAGTCGTCAAACCGCGCATTGCTGTCGCTCGTATAGGTGCCGTCATAGCGGAACGGGCCATAGATACAGACAATACCGTCATCAGACAGCACGTTACCGATCCCTGCAAACAGACAGATGACCTCAGGCCAGGCCATGATGTGCAGGCAATTGGCGCTGAATATGCCGTCATAGCAGGGCATGGGCAGTGCCCAATCCGCCGCGCATGCATCCAGTGCAAGCGGTGCGCGCAGATTTGCCGGCGCTTGCGCTGAAATCCGTGCGGCAAGCGGCGCAAGGGCACCGGGAAGTTCGGTCGGTTGCCAGATCAGATGCGGCAGATTCTGTGCGAAAAACACGGCATGCTGTCCCGTGCCGCTACCGATTTCGAGCACTGTGTGGCACGCGGCAAACCAGTTGCCCAGCTCCTGCATGATCGGTTGTTTGTTATTCTCGGCGGCTTGTGAAAATGCCAGCATTGGGGTGCCCGCTCCGGGATCGTTGAAATTCGGCGCGCCAGTCCCGCGAACAGGAAAGCCAGTCCTGCGCACAGGAAAGCAAGAGCGCGTGAAAAGGGTAATGCGCGTCGACGATAACACTGTTATGGTCTGTTCGCCGCGATAAGGGAAGCCGGTGACGTGCTGCGACAGGATTTGCACGCACTATTCCGGCACTGCCCCGCAACTGTGATGGGAAGGCTTCTGGCAGCAAGCCACTGGTGGGAGATCGCCGGGAAGGCGCCAGGAGCCGTCGAACCTCAGTCAGGAGACCTGTCGGGCGATATTGTGTGTTGGGTTCCCGACGGGGGAGCGCGCACCGCTGATCCGTTGGTTGCGGTCTGGCCGCGCTCTGTGTTGGGGGCGTGCCCGGGCGTGCGATGGTCGGTGTGCCTGCCGCCGTTATAAGGACCGCCGATAAGGAACGGACAGATCATGGCCACAGCCAATACCGGGCAGAAAATCCCCGCAACCGTCATCACCGGCTTTCTTGGTGCCGGTAAGACGAGCCTTATTCGCCATCTGCTGCAATCTGCGGGTGGGCGGAAACTTGCCCTTATCATCAATGAATTCGGCGATCTGGGGGTCGATGGCGATATTCTGAAAGCCTGTGGCGACGAGAACTGCACCGAGGAGGATATTGTCGAGCTTGCCAATGGCTGCATCTGCTGCACGGTTGCCGATGATTTCCTGCCGACGATGGAGGCGCTGCTTGCCCGTCCTGACAGGCCCGATCACATCGTGATCGAAACCTCAGGTCTTGCCTTGCCCAAACCGCTGGTCCAGGCATTCAACTGGCCCGAAATCCGCACCCAGGTGACCGTTGACGGGGTGATTGCCGTGGTCGATGGTCCGGCGGTGGCTGATGGATTGTTCGCAACCGATCCGGCGGCGGTGCAGCGTCAGCGGCAGGCGGATGACAATCTCGATCATGAAAGCCCGCTTGAGGAGCTGTTCGAGGATCAGCTTGCCTGTGCCGACATGGTGGTGCTGAACAAGGGCGATCTGCTTGATGACAGCCATTTTGGATCGGTAAGCGAAATCATTCTGGGGCAGACCCGGCCGGCGGTCAGGCTGATCCGCGCAACCCATGGCGTCGTGGATCCGCAGGTGCTGCTCGGGCTTGGCGCGGGGGCGGAGGACGACCTCGCGAACCGTCCATCGCATCATGACAGCGACCCTGATCATGATCATGACGATTTCGAAAGCTTTGTGGTCGAGCTTGCGGCGATTGCCGAACCCGGTGCGCTCATCGCGCGGCTCGAGCCGGTTATCGCGGCGCATAATATCCTGCGCGTCAAAGGCTTTGCCGCCGTGGACGGCAAGCCGATGCGGCTTTTCCTGCCGGGGGGGGGGGCGCGGGTGAACCATTATTACGATCGGGAATTGGAGCCGGGCGAAGCACGGCAAACGCGGCTTGTCGTGATCGGCGAAACCGGGCTCGATCAGGCGGCGATCCGGGCGGCGCTTGCGGATTAGGAACGCGGATCGACGATGCATCTTTTGGCGGCAAAACCGGGTGAGATCACCGACGGATCGGAAGCGGTCGATCTGGGCCAGACGCCCGGCGATATCGTGATTCTGTCCGCCGCGGACAGCGAACTTGCCGGGATTGCCACTGCCTATGCCGCCGATGCGGATAATCTGCCCAGCCTGCGGCTCGCCAATCTGATGCAGCTTGGCCATAATCTGTCTGTCGATATCTATACAGATGATATCATCGCATCGGCCAAGCTTGTGGTGATCCGGTTGCTCGGGGGTGTCGGCTATTGGAATTACGGGGTTGAGCGGGTCACCGCTATCTGCCGCGCGCGCGACATCGCGCTTGCCATTCTGCCAGGCGACGATCAGCCTGATGCCGAGCTCGTTCGCCTCAGTCGTCTGCCTGCGGATATATGCCACCGGCTGTGGCAATATTGCATTCACGGGGGGCAGGCCAATTTCCGCAATCTGCTTGCCTATTGCGCGACGCTGACTGGCCAGGCGGTTGAATGGGCGGAGCCTGCGCCCGTGCCGCGCGCGGGCATTTACTGGCCCGGTCTTGCGCATCCCGATTTGCGTGACCTTGCGCCAGGTTGGCAGGCAGATGCGCCTGTCTGTGCGATTGTGTTCTATCGTGCGTTGATGCAGGGCGGAAACCTTGCCCCGATTGACGCGCTGATCGTGGCGTTGCGGGAGGCGGGGCTTAATCCGCTGCCGCTCTATGTTACAAGCCTGAAGGATCCGGTCTCAGCCGAACTTGTCGCCGCACTGCTTGCCGATGCGCGTGCTGATATCGTGCTCAATGCCACGGGGTTTGCTGTGGCAACACCGGGGGAAATACGTGCGGCGTCCCCCTTTGATGGTTGCGATTGCCCGATATTGCAGATCGTGCTCGCCGGCGGTTCGGAGGAAAGCTGGCGTGAAGGCTTCGCGGGGCTCGGTGCGCGTGATATCGCCATGAATGTTGCCCTGCCGGAGGTGGATGGGCGGATATTGAGCCGCGCGATCTCGTTCAAGGCAGAGGCGCGATATGACGCGGCAACCCAATGTGCGGTCGTGACCTATGCGCCGATTGACGACCGGGTACGGTTTGTCGCGGCACTCGCGGCCAATTGGGTCAGGCTGCGCCATACACCCGTTGCGCAGCGGCGGGTGGCGATCATCCTTGCCAATTACCCCAATCGCGATGGCCGGATCGGCAATGGGGTGGGGCTCGATACCCCGGCGGGCACGATTAATGTGCTGCGCGCCATGGCTGCGCGGGGCTACGCCATCACCGATATGCCGGAAGATGGCGCGGCACTTGTCGCGCGGATACTGGCGGGGCCGACAAATGCGATCGCGGGGCGCAGCTTGCGACGCGCTGAATTGCATTTGTCGCTTGCTGATTATCGTGCATATTTCGACGCGCTGCCCGACATGGTGCGGACGGCAATGTGCAGCCGCTGGGGGCAGCCTGAGGATGATCCGTTTTTCAGCAACGGGCAATTCGCACTATCGGCCTTCCGTATCGGCAATATCGTGATCGGGTTGCAGCCCGCGCGGGGCTATCAGATCGATCCGGTATCAAGCTATCATGATCCCGACCTCGTCCCGCCGCACGGCTATGCCGCCTTTTATGCCTGGCTAAGGTTGGAATTCGGCGCGCATGCGATGCTGCATATGGGCAAGCATGGCAATATGGAATGGTTGCCGGGCAAGGCGTTGGCCCTGTCCGAAGCTTGCTACCCTGAGGCGATGTTCGGCCCGACGCCGCATCTTTATCCGTTTATCGTCAATGATCCGGGGGAGGGGACGCAGGCCAAACGGCGCGCACAGGCCGTGATCATCGACCATCTGACGCCGCCTATGACGCGCGCGGAAACTTATGGTCCGCTTGCTGATCTCGAACGGCTTGTCGATGAGTATTACGAGGCAGCGGGCGTTGATCCGCGTCGTGTCAGGGTGCTGGGCGAAGAAATTCTGCGCCTGACTGTTTCCGCAGGGCTTGATCGTGATTGCGGCATCCTGCCCGAGGATGGCGAAGACGACCGTCTTGCCAAGCTCGATAATTATCTGTGCGAGCTGAAGGAGCTGCAGATCCGTGACGGCTTGCATATTTTCGGCACGTCGCCGCAAGGCCGTCAGTTGACGGATCTTCTTGTTGCGCTTGTGCGGGTGCCGCGCGGCGCGGGTGAAGGGGGCGATGCCTCCCTGATCCGTGCGCTTGCTGAAGATGCGGGCTTTGGCAGTCGTGCCGATTTCGATCCGCTCGATTGCCGGTTCAGCGATCCTTGCGCGGGTCCGCGCCCGGCGATTATGGGGCCGGCCGCAGGCTGGCGCAGTCTTGGGGATACGGTCGAACGGCTGGAAATATTGGCCGGCCAGTTGGTTGCCGGCACATTGTCGCCGCCGTCGGACTGGCACAGGACGCGCGCCGTGCTTGCCACGCTTGAGTGCGACATCCGGCCCGCAGTCGCCGCCTCGGGCGAGGCGGAGATTGCCGCTGTTTTAAAAGGGCTCGATGGACGCTTTGTTGAACCCGGCCCGTCCGGCGCACCGACCCGGGGACGGATCGATGTGCTGCCGACTGGGCGCAATTTCTATTCCGTTGATAGCCGCACCGTGCCGACTGCCGCAGCCTGGCATCTTGGCTGGAAATCGGCGGGGCTGCTGCTGGCACGGCACAGGCAGGAGCATGGGGAATGGCCACGCGCGTTGGCCATCAGCGCCTGGGGCACAGCAAATATGCGCACCGGCGGTGATGATCTGGCACAGGCGCTGGCACTGCTTGGCGTGCGGCCGGAATGGGATGCGGCCTCACGCCGGGTAACCGGGTTTGAGATCCTGCCCTTGTCGGTGCTTGACCGGCCGCGCGTTGATGTGATGTTCCGTATATCGGGATTTTTCCGCGATGCTTTCCCGCAGCAGATCGCCCTGTTTGATTCTGCCGTGCGCGCCGTTGCAGCCCTTGACGAACCCGATGCCGACAATCCGCTTGCCGCGCGCTACCGTCAGGAGATGGCGGCTCACAAACAGCGCGGCATGGATGAGGCGGAGGCGGCGGCCAGGGCGGGCTACCGGATCTTTGGATCGAAACCGGGTGCTTATGGCGCGGGGTTGCAGGCATTGATGGATGAGCGCGGCTGGGAAAATGAGGAAGATCTGGCGCGTGCCTATATCGCCTGGGGCGGCTATGCCTATGGAGCGGGCGCGGAAGGGCGGCCTGCGCATGGCTTGTTCGAGACGCGCCTCGCCCAAATCGATGCGGTGGTGCAAAATCAGGATAATCGCGAGCATGATCTGCTCGATTCCGATGACTATTATCAGTTCGAAGGCGGGCTCGCGGTTGCGGTTGCGGTGACCAAAGGCTCCGGGGTGCCAGTGTGGCACAATGATCATTCGCGGCCTGAAAGCCCAAAGATCCGCAGTCTTGAGGAAGAGATCGCGCGGGTTGTCCGCGCCCGCGTCGTCAATCCGAAATGGATCGAATCGGCAATGCGGCATGGCTATAAAGGCGCGTTCGAGATGGCGGCGACGGTTGATTATCTCGTCGCATTCGCCGCCACCGCGCGCGCGGTGGCGGATCATCATTTCGATGCGGTGTTTGATGCTTATCTGGGGGATGAGCGGGTCTGCGATTTCCTGCGCCGCGAAAACCCCGATGCGCTGCGCGAAATGGCGCAAAAGCTGCGGGAGGCGCAGGATCGTGGTCTTTGGCAGCCGCGCGCCAACAGTATTCATCCGCAACTTGAAGCGCTGATCGAACGGAAAGGGAGAAACGCCGATGGCTGATGAACAAGCCGGAGAAGATTTTACCCGCGCCAATGAGAAGGCGCGCAAGAAGAAGGCGGCGCGGGACAAGATCCTTGCCACCAAGACGATCGAAAAAGGTCTTCTGATCGTACATACGGGCAATGGCAAGGGTAAGTCGACGGCGGCGTTCGGGCTGGCAGCGCGGGCAATCGGTAACGATATGCGCGTTGGCATCGTGCAATTCGTCAAGGGGAAGTGGGAAACCGGTGAACGTCGCGTGCTTGAAGCCTTTCCCGATCAGGTAACCATCCGCACAATGGGGGAAGGCTTTACCTGGGAAACCCAGGATCGCGAACGTGATATCGCCGCCGCCCGCCGCGCATGGGATGCCTCCAAACAGATGATCGAGGCCTGCCGCGGGCCCGATCCCGCCTATGACATGGTGATTCTGGATGAGCTGAATATCGTGCTGCGTTACGACAGTCTGCCGCTTGATGAAGTGGTGGCCTATCTGCGTGACAAGCCCGAAATGCTGCATGTGGTGGTGACGGGCCGCAATGCAAAGGAACCGCTGGTCGAGGCGGCGGACCTTGTGACCGAGATGACGATGATCAAACATCCGTTCCGCTCGGGCGTCAGGGCGCAGAAGGGGATCGAGTTTTGAGCGCTTCAACCCGCCTGAAAGAACATTCCCGCGGCAACAAGTGCGATGCCCGCAGTGAGCAGCAGCTCCGCACGGTCGATAAGTTTGCGTGCTGCGGCGATTGCGTTCGCATCGGCTATCTGCGCGCCCGGCGCGCCGAGCCAGGCTGCTTCATGGACATCGCCGGGATAGCTGCGCGGGCCGCCAAGCGCGATACCCAGCGCGCCTGCCATCG
>OBIC01000208.1_pt1 | contig 22218 bp, 19 predicted proteins | sample 1519831 | NCBI WGS metagenome assembly OBIC01 (sample SAMN03019805, study PRJEB22545) | beach sand metagenome | biome: beach; feature: sea beach; material: beach sand | place: USA: Municipal Pensacola Beach, FL | collected 2010-10-20 | depth 40-45 cm m
TGCAGATTAAGGAATAATATGCTTTTGGCCACGCCGCTTTGCCTGATCGAAACGAGTTGAGAAGGGTTGAATGAAAGTCATCTTGTGTCCGGTTTCCGAAGTTGAAGAGGGAAGACCGGTAAGTGTCAACCCGGAGGGACTGCCCGCTCTGGCGGTTTACCGGATCGGAGAGGAATATTTTGTAACGGATAATCTGTGTACGCATGGAAACGCCATGCTGACCGACGGTTATCAGGAAGGGGAGGTGATCGAATGCCCCTTTCACGGGGGAAGTTTCAATATCCGCAGCGGCAAGCCCTCCGCCTATCCGTGTACAGACCCCCTGACGGTTTACAGGGTCATTATTGAAGACGGGCAGATCGCGATAGAAGCGCCATAAGAATAGAAGAGGAATCCCCATGGGACAGCTTGATGGGCAGGTGGCCCTGATCACCGGCGGCGGATCGGGGATAGGCGCGGCGGTCGCCGCACGCTATCTCGAAGAAGGCGCCAAAGTCAGCGTGCTGGTGCGGGATGAGGCGCAGGCCGAAGCGGTGACCAAAGCCCATGCGGGCGTTCCGGTGACAATCGGCGATGTGCGCCTGACCGCCGATAATGAAAAGGCGGTTGCGGCCACCCTCGCCGCCTTTGGCAGACTGGACATATTCGTCGGCAATGCGGGGATATGGGACTTCATGGCGCCGCTCACGGAACTGCCGGAGGACAAGATCGCCGGCATCTGCGACGAAATCCTCGGCGTCAACGTCAAGGGCTATCTGCTGGGCGCCAAAGCCGCGCTGACGGAATTGCGCAAGAGCAAAGGCTGCATGATCTTCACAGCCTCGACCTCCAGTTTTTATACGGGCGGCGGCGGGCCAATCTATGTGGCGGCCAAACATGCGGTATTGGGACTGATCCGGCAGTTGGCCCATGAGCTGGCCCCGGATATCCGTGTGAACGGGGTTGCGCCGGGCGGCACGCTGACGCCGCTCACCGGCAGCAGCGTAGCGGGGCAGGGGGGCATGCGGTTATCCGCAACACCCGGGCTTGACGCCATGATCGCGAAGACGACCCCGCTCGGCTTTATCGCCAAACCGGAAAATCACGCCGGTCATTACGTGCTTCTCGCCTCACGGCGCGACGGCGCCTACACCACGGGAACCGTCATTATGAGCGACGGCGGCGCGGGCACCGGCCGCCGCCGGGGGTAAACGCTTCATTCTAACTTAGCCCGGCAGTTTCGCGGACTGCTTCACCCCCGCAAGAGCTTTGCTGCTGGCGGCCCAGGCGTTACCGGCGGCGATATTCCTGAAGCGGTTTTCCATCAGATGGGCGAGCGCCGGATTGGTGAAGATATAGGGCTGATTGGCCTCGATCGCCTCCAGCACCAGACGCCCGACGATATCGGGGTCCAGCCCGTCCGCGAGCGAGCCTGCGATGGCGTCCTTGGGGTTGGGTTTGGCTGCGCCGCCATATTGATCCTGTCGGTTGCGCGCCGAAGTGCCGAGATTGGTCGCGACCAGCCCCGGGCACAGCACGGATACTCCCAGATTGGCGTCTTTCTGTTCCGCCATCATTGTTTCCATGATGCCGACCACGGCGTATTTGGTGGCGTTATAGGGGCCAGTGCCGGGAATGCTGATCATGCCCGCGACCGAGGCGGTGCTGACCACATGCCCGCCCTCCCCATGGGACTGGATCAGCGGGACAAAGGCCTGAAGCCCGTGCACCACGCCCCACAGATTGACATCCACCACCCAATGCCAGTTGCGCATCTTGGCGGTTTCGCTGCGCCCGCCGCAACCGACGCCCGCATTGTTGCAGAGCACATGCACCTTTCCAAACGTATCCACGGTCTTTCTGGCCGCTTCCTGCATCGCCTCAAGGCTGGTGACATCGACCTTGACGCAGGCGGCCTGCAGGCCCTTGCCTTTCAGCTCGTCCACCGCGCGCTGGGCAGGTTCAGCCTCGATATCGCCGATCATCACCTTCATGCCAGCAGCGGCGAAGGCGCGCGCCATGCCAAGCCCCATACCGCTGGCCCCGCCGGTGATGAAGGCGGTCTTTCCCTTGACGTCTTTCATAGTGATTTCCTCCCTTCTTCAACCGGGCAGCGCGCTGGACTGCACCGCGCCTTCAAGCGCTTTGGCCTTGTCGGCCCAGTCATAACCCGACAGAATGCGCCGCATGCGGATCTCGATCAGATTGCGCAGCGCGGGATCGGTGAAGATATAGGGCTGATCGTCCAGAATCGCCTCCAGCACCAGCCTGCCGACGGCGTCGGGATCAAGCCCCTGGGTCAGCGCGCCGAGCGAGCCTTCGCTCTCAGTTATCGCGCCGCCATACTGATCCTGGCGGTTGCGGCCGGAAGTGTTGAGGTTGGTGTTCACAACCCCCGGGCAAAGCAGGGAAATGCCGATGCCGGTCTTGCGGTTTTCCCCCATCATGGTTTCGGTGATGCCCACCACGGCGTATTTCGAGGCGTTGTAGGGGCCTGAATTGCGGATGCCATACATGCCCGCCATGGAGGCGGTGTTGACCACATGTCCGCCTTCGCCATGGGATTTGAGCAGGGGCATGAACGCCTGCAGGCCGTGCACCACGCCCCAGAGATTGACGTCCATCACCCAGCGCCAGTTGCGCATATTCGCGGTTTCGGACTTGCCGCCAATGGCGATCCCCGCATTATTGCAGACCACATGCACCTTCCCGAATGTCTCGACGGTTTTCAGGGCGGCGGCCTGCACCTCCTCCAGCCTGGTGACGTCCACCTTCACGAAGGCGGCCTGATGGCCTTTTGCCTTCAGCTCGTCCACCGCGCGCTGGGCCGGGCCTGCCTCGATGTCGCCGATCATGATCTTCATTCCGGCATTGGCGAAGGCGCGCGCCATGCCAAGTCCCATGCCGCTGGCGCCGCCGGTGATGAATGCAACTTTTCCCTTAACGTCTTTCATGGTGATTTCCTCCCGCCCTTTGACGGCGTCTCCCTGTTATGATGCTGAGGGTTCAGCTTCGCGCAGGCGGCAAGCCCGGTCAAGCCGCCAAAGCCGGCAGGCAATATTTGTGGTCTGGGTGCTCACTCCGTCTCCGGCTCCTTTCATTTTTTTATTTATTCGTTGACAGGGGCGTCTGGTTTCATTAAGGGTATCCAGTTTCAAAGAAAATATCTCACTAAAAATCTATTTAATTAAGGTGCTTGTATGAGAAAGCTCTCCGGGTCTCAAGCGCGCGCTTCTGCTGCGCCAACCTCGGGCGACCGTCTTTTAGCTCATGGAAATTTCAGACGGATATTAACCGCCGGCACGGCTCTTGCCGGGCTCTCCTTTGCCGGGATGAGCTTGCCAGCCAATGCCGCCGCCATCTTCTGGGATGGCGGGGGCGGCACTTCCAATTGGGGAACCAAAAATAACTGGTCCGGCAATGTGCTTCCGGGCTCTGCAGACGATGTGACCATAGACGCAAATGCGGGCGCGGACACGTCAGTTGTGCTGAATGTCACAGGGAATGTCAAAACTCTCACCATCGATAAAGGGGACAGTCTGTCAGCCAGTAATGGCAAGAACCTTACTGTTCATGGGGGCGGCGCATCAGTTGTCAACAATGGCCAATGGTCGATGAACGCCACGACCTCCAACACGATACTGACGCTGAACGGAAGCAGTACGCTCGCCGGCGCCGGCATTCTGGAACTGAGTGACGATGCGCAGAACATTATCCGCTCCAATGCAGCGGCCAATGTGATTACCCATTCCGCGACACACACCATTCAGGGTTCAGGGCGATTGCTGAACAATCAGGCCGGCATGGTGAATGAAGGAACGATCCGGGCCACGGGCGCAACGGCGGCGCTGGTGATCGATCCAAGCAGTGCAGGCTTCATAAACAAGGGCGTATTGCAGACGGCTGGCGCTGCCGGCTTGACCTTCAAAGCGGGAGAATTCACCAATACAGGTTTCAGCATCGATGTGCTGACAGGTTCCCGGCTGGATCTCAACTCCGGTTCCAAAGTCACTGGCGGCGCGCTGACCACGGCGGGGACGGGGATTATCAGTGCGAATAATGGCGCAACGCTTGACGGGGTGACGCTTTCCGGAAATGCCGTTCAGGGTAACGGATCGAAAGTGACAATAGCGAATGGCCTGACCAACAATGGTCTGTGGTCAATGGACGCCACAACGTCCAATACGATACTGATATTCAACGGAAGCAGTACGCTCGCCGGCGCCGGCATACTGGAGCTGAGTGACGATGCGCAGAACATTATCCGCTCCAATGCAGCGGCCAATGTGATCACGAATGCCGCGACCCATACCATTCAGGGATCGGGACGATTGCTGAACAATCAGGCCGGCATGGTGAATGAGGGGACGATCCGGGCCACGGGCGCCACGGCCGCCTTGGTGATCGACCCCAGCGGTGCGGGGTTTGAAAACAGGGGGACGTTACGCGCAGCAGGAGCGGCGGGCATTGATCTGACAGATGGCGCCAACACCAGAAATACATCGGGCAAAGTGGGAGTTGGGGGCGGCAGCCGGATAGATGTGACAGGCAATTACCAGCAGACAGGGGGCTTAACCATTGTGGAGCTGGGCGGTCTTTTGACGGCGACCGGTAATGTCAATATCAGTGGCGGGACCCTGGGAGGGAATGGCGTTATCAGCGCCAATGTGAACAATAGTGGCGGGGTTACGGCCGCTGGTATGTCGGTAGGGCTTCTCACCATCGATGGGAAGTATACCCAATCGGCGCTGGGCGCATTTGAGGTGGAGATCGATTCGCTTGCCAGTTTCGATGTTGTCCGGGTGACGGGCGCCGCCACGCTGGATGGATTATTGGATGTCATCATCGATGATATGCTGGCGAACAGCAGCTTCGCCGTTGGCTCGACTTTCGAGATATTGAACGCGGCCTCTATTACCGGAACATTCAGTTTGCTGACGGATAATTATAGCGAACTTGTATTCAGCCACAGGGTGGGCGCAGGCTCCCTCGGAGGGGAGAGCGTCTATCTCACCCTTATTGAAAACCACTTTGCCTCTCCCGTGGAGGCGCCGGAACCGCTGACCTTGCCTCTGCTGGGCGCGGGCATCGCCTGGCTGGGGGCTCTTCGCCATAAAATGAGAAGAGAATAAGCCGGCCGGCCAGACAGGTGGTGAAGGGCGTGCTCAGGCCTGTTCCCGGCGCTTCAGTAAAAGTGCGCGCAGGCTGAGCGGGTCGGTGGGTTGCCCGCCAAACCGGTTGAAAAACGCATCGAGAAAACGTTCGATGCTCCTGATGAATATGCTCAGATCAGCCTCAGAGCGCACATAGGGCGTGTGTCCCGGCTCCAGGGAAGGGCTATGATAGGTCAGGCTGAAAATCCGGTATCCCCGGGCGATCATCTCTTCGGCAAGCCTGATCTGTTCATCTACGGGCACTCCCTCCGGCGTTAAAGTGCTGTGTGCGAGCAGATGGGTGCGTGAAAGGGCGCCCCTTAGTCTGAGAGCCCTCGCCAGCGGAGCGTCGAGTAATTTGTTCAGTCCCTCTCCATAGCGGCTGAGCGGTCCGAAAAATCCGCGCGTCAGGGGGATTGAAAGCAGTCCGCCAGGTGAATTGATCCAATAGGGACAGGGGCGGATTCTGCTGAAATCAGGCCCGTATTTATAGCGCATGTCATTGTAGGGCACAGGACTGAGGTCAACCAGATAGCCCATTTCCGCCAGTGTGTGGAACGTCTTTGGCCCCAGACCATAACGGCCGGCCTTGTATATGACGGGACGCTGACCAAAATTTCTGGTGATGGTTTCGGTCAAGACCTCAAGCTTGCGGCGTTCCAGATCGGGCGTCAGGTTGCCGGGGTAAGAATTGTAATCACAGATCTCTTCTTCATCCGGAAGATTTACCCAGGGCTGTAAATGCGCCCCGATCAGGCATTCGTTGCTTTCCAGAAGTTCCCGCAAGTCGGTATAACCCGTCGCCTGTGACGCGACCGGGTAATCCACGGCATAGGTCGGGCGGACATTATGATCTTTATAGATTTGGCGAAGTTTTGACTGGCCGCGAATAGATTCCACGCCTATGGATTGCCGGTTGAATGGCGCATTCCAGTCAAACTCTTCTTCCGTATCGACGATGACCTGCAGCATAGGCGGAAGATCCGCCAGCCTTTCGATCGGATACCAGTCATCGCCGTAAATAGGATTTTCCGGTTCTGGCTTCACTTTTTTTTTCTTTCAGGACTGTGGCTCAGACAACCAGACATGATCAGGGATGCGCCCGTTGTTTTCTTAAGATCCTCAATAAATTCCGTACAAGCCTGTCTATCGTGATCAAAGGTGATCGCCTTTGGAGCTGTAACCAGGCCATCTTCCGAATGCCTGTAGCCAGACTGAATTTGTGCTGCGCTTCGCCAGCCATGAAATCATATACTGACTTCCCCCCATTCAGCGCATTCTGGATAGCTAGGTAATGCGATACATATCCGGGACGGGCTGTCTTGTCATCCGTATAGATAAATCCGCTCTGATAGGCGTAGACTATATCTCTCCAGATGAAATTATATAGATAACCAATGCTATTGTCCCCTGCGGAAATTCGGGCCAATTCTACATGACCGGCAGTAAATGCCGAATTAATCAAGGTCGTATGAAATTGCCTGAAAAATGTGTTGGCGAAAGCGCCCGGTTTGCCGCGCTTGCGCCAGTAATGCTGATGGGCCGCTTCCAGCGCCGCAAATAGTTCTAGAGCCTCGGCGGGGGTATTGGCGGTATGGTAATCAAATGGACCAAGCTTTTCGTAGTGACGAAGCGACCGTTTCAGCGCTTGGCGTGTGTTGCGGCTAAGAAAGGCGTCATATTCTTTCCCCGACCCCCTGATGCCCGCAAGATCAACAAATGGGCAGGGCGAGGTATTCATCACCTGCACCTGCCCCCTATGGGTTTTCGCCTGAGAGGATGCTAGCGCCACTAACGCTTCATCAACACCGTTCAGCCGGATTGAATGATTGGGAATGCCCCCGCGCAACAGCCAGCCAAGGGCTTCACGCTCAACCGCCTCCTGCGATCCGTCCATGCTCAGAAAACCGTTATACTCCATTGTAATTGTATCGAGACGGCGGTCTCCCGTGGTGTTCAGGGCGACCTGCTGCATGCGCAGAAAACGCAATAGAGATGTTTTTCCTTCGCAAAGTACGGCCAAGCCTATCAATCTTTCGCGCTCTTTAACGCGTAATATCCGGGGCTGCACGGACGGGGGCAGACATTTCAGCCAGCTTCCGATCCAGTGCCAGGAAAGAAAAAAGGAATGTCTGGTGCTGAGGTTCTCGAGCGCGCGCCATTCGGAGCCCAGTTCCTCTACATCGCCAAGTGGTGACGCTGTTATCGTGTAAATCAATCTGTCCGGCGCCAGCATGAAGATGCTCTCATCTCCTGCCTGGGTGCGATGTGAGCCCGGTCAGTGGTGGGTTGGGCGCGTCAGAGGAGGTCATCCATAGTGAAGGTATCCCATTCAAAAGCCTGCTGAGCATGGGGTCAGGAATGCGGTGCTGATCAAGACGGAACGCGCCTTTGGGGGCTGGCCTTAGGATCATGAAGCCGCAGACGATAAAAATCGGATAGATTGGGCGTGTTCCAATATAATCCTCCTCTATCAATCTTTTTCTTAAGGTCCGCCAAGCTTATTTTGCGGCCATGTAAAGAAGCGGAAATGATATGACTTCTTTCATCCTGTCAAAATGCCGGGAAGAATTAACCTGCAAGAGAGTGATTCACAGCGCTGCATTATAGCACATACGGCTTGTTCCAGTGTTTGACTTACTTGCGTTCGGCAGAAAGAAATCGGGGGAAAATGATGGTTCATTCTGGAAAAGGCCCGCTCTCCCGTTTCAGGGTGCTGGATCTTACCCGGGTTCGGGCGGGGCCGGCAGCCGTGCGGCAGTTCGCGGATTGGGGGGCGGATGTTATCAAGATTGAAGCGCCCCGCACCGCCCATGTGGATGATGGTCTTGGTGGCTCGCGAAACAGTTCCGACTTCCAGAATCTGCACCGCAACAAGCGCGCCATGACCCTTAATCTCAAACATCCCGAAGGCGTAGCCATACTTAAGCGCCTGGCGGAAACGGCGGATGTACTGGTGGAAAATTACCGTCCTTCGGTCAAACACCGTCTGGGCTTTGATTACGAGACTCTGCGTAAGGTAAATCCCAGGCTTGTATACGCCAGTATTTCCGGTTTCGGGCAGGATGGCCCCTATGGGGATCTGGCGGGTTTCGATCAGGTGGCGCAGGGCATGGGCGGGCTGATGTCGGTCACCGGCCTGCCGGGGCAGGGGCCAATTCGCGCGGGTATTCCCGTGGCCGATCTTACGGCGGGTCTGTACTGCGCCCAGGGGGTTCTGATCGCTCTGCTGGAGCGGGAGCAGTCCGGCGAAGGGCAGTGGGTGCAGACTTCCCTTTTACAGGCGCAGGTGGCGATGCTGGATTTTCAGGCGGCGCGATGGCTGATGGATGGCGTAATTCCCCCTCAGGCGGGGAACAATCATCCGGTTGGCATCCCGACCGGGGTGTTTCAGACCAGCGATGGTCATATCAATATCGCAGCGACCGGCGATGCGATTTACAAGCGCTTCTGCGAGGTCATCAACCGTCCAGATCTGCTGACCCATCCGGATTTCGCCACCCCCCGCGCCCGTTCCAGAAACCGCGACTCCATCAACGCCATCATCCAGAAGATCACCGTTAAGAAAAGCAGCCGGGAATGGGTTCAGGCTTTCAACGAAGCCGGGGTCCCAGCTGGTCCTATCAATAATATCAAGGAAGTATTTGAAGATCCTCAGGTGAAACATCTGGGTATGGCGGCCCCTGTCACCCATCCGGAACTGGGGGAGATCAAATTGGTCGGGCAAGGAGTCAGCCTCAGCCGCACGCCGTCGCGCATTGCAGATCCGGTGCCGGAACAGGGCGCGCATACAACGCAGATTTTGGCCGAAGCCGGCTACGATGAAAGAACTATCGCTGAGTTGCATCAAAAAGGCGTCATCTGAAGGGTTCAAGCTTATTTCTTTGAAGGGTCAGATATGAGGCTGCCCTTCCCGAAGCCGTGTAATTGCAAATCTTTTCCCTATTCTGGGAAGGAAATATTTTTGCTGGTCATGCTTCTTCTTCTATATATGCAAGAACCTATTGCGTAATTGCATATAGAATTAGATATGAACTGGGATGATCTTCGATACGCCTTGGCGGTTTCTAGCAGGGGAAGTCTGACTGCGGCGGCGGAAGCTTTGGGGGTGAACACCTCAACTGTGTTGCGGCGAATAGCGGCTCTGGAAAGATCCATGGGCGTCAGATTGTTCGAACGGGACCGCACGGGCTACCGCGCCACCAGCGAGGGTGGAGCGCTGATCGAGGCTTTACAGCCCGTTCAGGACCGGATCGAAGGGATTGCCCGCACCTTCTCGCAGGATGATTCGGCATCGGAGGCCATTGTCCGTCTCGCAGCGCCGGCCGCCTTGAGCCAGGTGCTGATAGCGCCAAGGCTGGGCCAGCTGCGTATGGGGCATGCCGGACTGTCAATTCTTCTGCATGTAATTTCAGGCGCTGCGCCCGCGAGGCTGGGCATGCTGGATATGGCCCTCACATATGGAAGGCCGGTTGCGGGTGATATGATCATACGCAAGCTGGCGGATGTGGGATATGCGCTCTACGCCATTCCTGAGCTTCTGGCGCGGCATCGGATGGTGAAATCGGGTGATTTGACCGGTATGCCCCTGATCGGTTTTACCGGACAGGAGCCGGCATGGCCGCCCGCGCAATGGCAGGCGCAGGCGGAACGCGTGGCGCAGACGGTGTTTCGTTGCGATGACGCAGAATCCCGCCGCGCGGCTATGGAGGCAGGGGTCGGCGCCGCCATATTACCCTGTTTCCTGGCCGAGCAGAAGCCAGGGGTAACCCGGTTGCTTGGGCCGGAAACTCTCGGAAGTGTGGAGCTTTGGCTAGCTGTCCAGAAAGAGGTAAGGCACGTCAGCCGTTTACGGGAAATGGCTGATTTTCTGGTTGATCTGATGAAGGATCGTCAGCCCCGATTGGCGGGGATTGCGTGAGCAGGAAAACCATCCTCAGGACCGTCCCCGTCCGTTCCTGTGAAAACGTGGGTTTCATGATTGGAAATGCTCACTTCGGATATGTTATGTCTTGCCGAACTGGAAGAATTTACCGTAAATTGCCTGAAGCCTAACCGGATCCCGACGGGTGGAAAGTTCCCTATCGGGTTTGTTAACTCCTCAATCTTTAACATGCGTAATGCGTAGAGTTAATTGCAGATATGATGACCGAGCGGAGTAATTCTTTATCATGGGCTCATGCGTCTGGCCGCCGGTCAGGGCGTTCGTCCATTGCCGCCCAAGGGGTCAGCTTTCCGGTTCTGCTATCTGCGCGGCATGCCTCTATTCTCCTCCTTATTTGCCCCTAAGCATCTGCAGGCGCAGCGCCGGGTGTTTGGGGGAAGTTTCATCAGGGCGGAAAGCCCGGAACTGAAATTAAATAAGGAATGGAAATCATGACAAAGACCAGCAAGAACAACCGCATATTGATATTCGACACCACCATGCGCGATGGGGAGCAGTCGCCAGGCGCTTCCATGACGCTGGAGGAAAAACTCCGTATAGCAGAAATGCTGGAGGCCATGGGAGTGGATATCATAGAGGCGGGATTTCCGATTGCTTCGAATGGCGATTTCGAAGCGGTCCGGGAAGTATCAAAGATCATCAGGAACTGCACCGTGGCGGGCCTGTCCCGTGCGAACGCCAAGGATATCGACCGCGCCTGGGAGGCGTTGAAACACGCCAAACGCCCGCGGATCCACTCTGTCATCTCCACCAGCCCTGTGCATATGAAGCACAAGCTGCAACTGGAGCCGGATCAGGTGCTTGACGCCGTGATCGCAAGTGTTACCCATGCCCGTAATCTGTGTGACGATGTTGAATGGTCGGCCGAAGACGCCACACGTACCGAGTTTGACTTCCTGTGCCGCTGTATCGAAGCGGCGATCAAGGCAGGGGCGACGACGGTGAACATTCCCGATACCGTCGGTTACGCGATGCCGGCCGAATATGGAAAACTGATCGCCGACCTGATCGCGAATATACCCAATAGCGACAAGGCTGTGTTTTCCACCCATTGCCACAATGATCTGGGGCTGGCGGTCGCCAATTCTCTGGCGGCGGTCGCCAATGGCGCCCGGCAGGTGGAGTGCACAATCAACGGGCTGGGAGAGCGCGCCGGGAATGCGGCGCTTGAGGAAATCGTCATGGCTCTGCGCGTACGCAGTGATTATCTGCCCTATACAACCGATGTGGTCAGCGAAAACTTCATTGCCGCCTCGCGCATGGTTTCGACGGCCACCGGTTTTCCGGTGCAGTTTAACAAGGCCATTGTGGGTAAAAACGCCTTTTCCCACGAATCGGGCATTCACCAGGACGGAATGCTGAAACATACCCAGACCTATGAAATCATGACGCCCGAGAGCGTGGGCGTTCACCAGAGTTCGCTGGTGATGGGCAAACATTCCGGCCGCCACGCATTCCGCAATAAAATTGAAGAGATGGGCTACCAGTTAGGACAGAACGCCCTGGAGGACGCCTTTGTGCGTTTCAAGGAGCTGACCGACAGGAAAAAACAGGTCTATGACGAAGACATCGCCGCATTGATTGACGATACGATGCTGAGCGGTCAGGACAAGATCAAGGTTGTCTCCCTACAGGTCATTGCAGGGACCGCAGGGCCGCAAAGCGCAACACTGGAATTGAATGTGGATGGGGAAATCCGCAAGACCACCGCTACCGGAAATGGCCCCGTTGATGCGATTTTCAACGCTATTCACGCCCTTTACCCCCATGAAGCGCGGCTGCAGCTCTATCAGGTTCATGCCGTGACCGAAGGTACGGATGCGCAGGCGGAGGTGAGTGTCCGTCTGGAGCAGAATGGCAAGGCCGTTACCGGGCAAGGGGCGGACCCGGACACGCTGGTGGCCAGCGCGCGCGCTTATGTGAACGCGTTGAACCGTTTGCTGGTCAAGCGGGACAAGACCGTGCCGGTTGCCTTGACGACCACGGTCTGAGGTCGGGTTGGCGGCGGACCGGCCTGTATAAAATTGGGCGGGGGATATCCATAAACAGAGGTCAGGGGCTAAAATCCCTGACCTCCATCACACGAAGAAGTAATTCATTAACCATTTATGTAGTGTAGTTAATGCAACCGGAATTGCGCAGCGATTGGCGAAGCGGCGGTTGGCGGTTGAATGGGGGTAATTTAACGCATGTTTTCCAAATTGTTAGGGGTGTTCTCGGCCGATATGGCAATCGACCTCGGGACGGCCAACACCCTGGTTTATGTCAAGGGGCGTGGGGTGGTGCTGAACGAACCCTCGGTTGTAGCAATCGTCGAGATCGGCGGGCGCAAGCAGGTGCTGGCGGTAGGCGAGGAAGCCAAGCAGATGCTGGGTAAAACCCCCGGCAATATCGAGGCGATTCGTCCGATGCGGGAAGGCGTGATCGCCGATTTCGAAGTCGCGGAAGAAATGATCAAACATTTTATCCGCAAAGTTCACAACCGCCGCTCGTTCGCCAGTCCGCAGGTCATGATCTGCGTCCCTTCGGGCTCAACCGCAGTGGAGCGCAGGGCCATACAGGATTCCGCCCTTTCCGCGGGGGCGCGGCGGGTGTTTCTGATAGAAGAGCCCATGGCTGCGGCGATCGGCGCCGGCCTGCCTGTGACCGAACCCACCGGGTCCATGGTGGTGGATATAGGCGGCGGCACGACCGAAGTGGCGGTGCTGTCCCTTGGGGGCATCGTGTATGCGCGTTCCGTGCGCGTGGGTGGTGACAAGATGGACGAAGCGATCATCAGCTATATCCGCCGTCATCATAATCTGATGATCGGCGAAGCCAGCGCTGAAAAGATCAAATCGCAGATCGGCGCCGCCTGTCCGCCAAGCGACGGGACAGGCCCCTCCATGAGTATCCGGGGCCGCCATCTCATCGATGGCGTGCCCAAGGAAATATCCATCACGCAGGCCCAGGTCGCGGAAAGCCTGGCTGAGCCGGTAAGCGCTATCGTTGAAGCGGTAAAAGTGGCGCTGGAGCAGACTCCGCCGGAGCTGGCTGCCGATATCGTGGATAAGGGAATTGTCCTGACTGGCGGCGGCGGACTGCTGAAGAATCTTGATATGGTGTTGCGAGAAGCAACGGGTCTGCCCGTTATCGTAGCGGAAGACCCGCTTTCCTGCGTTGCCAAGGGGACCGGCAGCGCGCTGGAGCATTTGAAGACCATGCGCCATGTTTTGGCCGGAATTTCTTGAGAAACTTGTAGGCGAATCGGGGGAAAATGCCGTTATCTACAGATCTGGTTTTAAGGCTTCACCAGTGAGACGGGCCAGCCATGCAGCGATTTAAGCCAGCAAAAAACCGCGGGAACCGAATGGCCGTCAGTCTTCAGGATCTGGGCCAGAGGCTTTCCTTTTTGCTTGTGGCCGCCGCTGCCGTCGTGCTGTTTCTTGCAGGAAAGGCCGAATCCGAAAAAATGGAGGATTTCAGGGCCCTGGTGACGGATTGGACGGCGCCCGTTCTGGACGTCGCGTCACGACCCGTGCAGATGCTGCGAGAGAGCTTCTCGCAACTTGACGTCTATCTCAGCACGACTGAAGAAAACCGTCTTTTGCGGGAAAAAGTTGAAAGATTGCAATCCTGGCAGGCGCTTGCCTTAAAGCTTCAGCAGGAAAACCGCGAATTCCGCTCTCTGCTGAACATGCATGACGTCCCGCCTATGCCCTATCTGTCTGCGCGGGTGATTGGCGATATGGGCAGCCCGTTCGTCCATACGGTCCTGATCAATGCAGGAAAAAAACATGGCGTCCAGAAGGACATGCCCGTTACTGGCGCAGAAGGCCTGATAGGCAGGATTGTCTCGACGGGCAAGCAGGTTTCCAGGGTTCTGCTTCTGTCCGATCTGAACAGCCGTGTTCCGGTCCGGCTTGAGGCAAATGGTTACCAGTCCGTATTAGCCGGGGATAATAAACGCCAGCCCCTATTGGTGTATTTACCGGATCGCGCGCAGATCAAGGTGGGGGATCGGGTCGTCACCTCGGGGCATGGCGGCGTGTTTCCGCCTGGCATCCCGGTGGGCGTCGTCAGCGCCGTGAAGCACGGGCAGGCAAATGTGGAAGTGCGCGTACAGACCTTTGTTGACGAACAGCGATTGAGTTTTGTTCAAATTCTGCAATTCAGCGATCCGGAATATCCGCCTGGCACTGTAGGGGAAAAAAAGGCCGGGTTAAATTCCCGCAGTGAGAAGGACATCACCCCGATCGCAGCAGAAAGCGCTGGCCGGGCGCAATTGAGCTTTCAGTGACTCCACTCCGCCAGGCTGGCGAGTTTCGCCGTGTTGTGTCAGGCGTAATCCCCACCTTGTCGGCTGTCATCGTCGTTATCATGGGCGTCGCCCCGACCGGAGTGACCGGCGTTGGCCCACTCACGCCCTTCTTTACCGTCGCGGTGATTTTTTTCTGGGTATTGGCGCGCCCCTCACTCATGCCGCCCGCCTCGGTGTTCACTATTGGCTTTCTTCAGGATATCTTGTCAGGCGGACCCATTGGCCTTTGGGCCTTGACGCTTCTGGTCGTGGAGTTTTTTTCGATTTCTGAACGAAAGCTGATGTTTGGCCAGAGTTATTTGATCAACTGGCTGGGCTTTGCGCCAATTGTGCTCATCGCTGTGATCACGGTTTGGACTGGGGCTTGCATTTTTTATGGCGTCCTGCTTTCTCCTGTGCCGGTGCTTGTGCAGGGACTTCTTACGGCTCTTTTGTACCCTATAATTTCCTGGATTTTGATCGCAACTTTGCGCTGGGTACCTGCAAAAGAGTAAGGTTGGATGGGCAAGGGTGAAATGTTTGCTATCGGCCGCGAAAATAAGCAGATCAAAAAGTTAACGCGCCGCGCCGCCATACTGGGCGGGGGGCAGGCGCTGCTGTTCGGTCTGCTGGCCAGCCGCATTTACTATCTGCAGGTCATGGAGGCCAGCCAATACAAGATGCTGGCGGATGAGAATCGGATCAGCCTGCGTATCTTACAGCCAAAAAGGGGTCGTATCCTTGACCGTTATGGTGAAGAACTCGCCTCACTGCGGCGGAATTACGGCATCGTTTTGATCCCTGAACGCACGAAGGATATTGCGGGCACTTTGGATGCCCTGGGTGAACTTGTTCCCGCCACTTTGGATAATCATGAGCGCATTCTGAGTGAGATTCGCGGCAAGCGCAGTTTCATGCCGGTAGTTCTTGCAGAAAATTTAAGCTGGGAGGAATTCGCGCGCATCAACCTTCAGAGTTATGATCTTGCCGGAGTTCAACCCTTTGCTGGAGAAATCAGGTCCTATCCCCATGGTCCGCTGTTCTCCCATCTGATCGGCTATGTGGCCCGGGTCTCGGAGGCTGATCTGGCCGCCATTCCCGATCCCGAACCTGTATTTCGCACTCCGGGTTTTCGTATCGGAAAGAGCGGAATTGAAAAAATTCAGGATGACTCCTTGCGGGGACGCGCCGGCAATATGCAGGTGGAAGTAAATGCCTATGACCGGGTGATTCGGGAACTTTCCCGTAATGAAGGAATTCCTGGAAATGATGTGGTGTTGGGCATCGATGTCGAGTTGCAAAAAGCCTCGGCGGCGGCGCTCAGCGGTCAGAGCGGCTCCATTGTCTGCCTCGATATTCAAAGCGGAGAGGTGCTGACACTGGTTTCGGTTCCAGGATTCGAACCTGACGCCTTCAACCGGGGCTTGACGTCATCTGAATGGCGCGCGTTGCGTGATGATCCCATGCATCCGCTGATCAATAAATCCATTGCAGGTCTTTATCCGCCAGGCTCTACCTATAAACCGCTGGTGGCGCTTGCTGCGCTGGCCACGGGGGCCATGTCGCCCAGGGACACCGTATTCTGCAACGGCAGGCACAGGCTGGGGAATCATGTCTTTCACTGCTGGAAAAAGGAAGGCCATGGCGCAATGAATATGCGCGAGGCTATCAAACATTCCTGCGACGTTTATTTCTATGAGACTGGACGCCGGACCGGCATCGTACCCATACAGGAAATCTCCAACCGGTTTGGCCTCGGCGTGAAACTCGATACAGGATTAACGGACGAGAAGTCGGGCCTTGTGCCTTCTCCGGCCTGGAAAAAAGCGCGTTTTAACCAACCCTGGATGGGAGGGGAGACCCTGGTCGCTTCCATTGGCCAGGGATATATTCAGACAACCCCCTTGCAGCTTGCAATCATGACCGCGCGTCTGGCCAGCGGCAAGCAGGTCATGCCGCGCCTGATACGCGATCACTCCGGAGAGGCGGCTTCCATCGGTTTTCCGGATTTGAACCTGCGCGCCGATCACCTGAGGCTGATTCAGGAGGGTATGTGGTCAGTGGTCAACGAGGCGCGCGGCACGGCATATATGAAACGGATGCAGGATCCGCTCATGCTGGAAAAAGGCTATCAGTATTCTGGTAAAACCGGCACGGCGCAGGTCAGGCGCATCAGCAAGACGGAGCGTTACGGCAGGGGCGGCGTGATCAAGAACGAAAATCTGCCCTGGGAATTGCGAGATCATGCGTTGTTCATTGGCTATGCCCCATCAGATCACCCGCGTTACGCCATTTCGGTTGTGATCGAGCATGGCGGCGGCGGTTCCGCCGTCGCCGCGCCGATCGCCCGTGACATCCTGACCCTGGCGTTGACGCGGGAGTCCCAGGGTCTGAAACTATACAGCCCGGTCCGGCAAACTTCGTGAACGCGCTATTACCGGTTACGGTGATCGCGGGCCAGCCCGGGCGCCTTTGGATGCGGATAGGGATGATGCACTTCCTTACGCCGGAAAGGAAGTTTCGCCATTTTTTCCTTCGCTTCGTTATAGATCGCCAGCAACTGATCCTCTAAGGCGTAATTCAACGGATCCGCTTTATGACTGAAGCGTCCTTCATTGTCGGGGCGATGCTTCAGCATCCATTCCACGGTCAGGGGAACGGCTTTCTGCACCGGTACGATATCGCGGTAACCCAGATCATTTTTGATATTGTACAGATCCATCAACTGATGATGGGTGGACGTATCCAGCGGCAGAAAATCACGGCTGGTATGCGCATAGGCGTCCGGAATGCCGCAGATTTCAAACTCCCAATCCATGGCGCGGGCAATCATCTGCGCCCAATGCGCGACCGTGATGGCCTGTTCATCGGCGCAATTATAGATTTTGCCGGCCGAGGCGTCGGGATTATCCACCGCCAGCAATACCGCATGCGCCATGTTTTCCGCATAACCGCGCGACACCACGCTGAGTCCGAAATCGGGCAGGGCGATCTGGCGCCGTTTATCCTGAACGCGCTTCATGATCAGCCATTCCATCGACCCGATCGAATTGGGGCCATAGACCATGGGGTAGCGGAACAGGCTGGCGTTATAATGCCCCGCGTGATGAAAGCCTAGAACCGTGTCTTCCGTCTGCCGGATCAGCCAGCCAAAGCTGGCTTCTTCAGATGATTCTATCCGCTGGGCGTTTTCCGGCGTTGGAATAGGCATGCCTGGAGGGAAATTGTCCTGCGGGTTGAACATGCCGCGATAGCTGGGTGGTCCGCCAATGGTGATCAGACGGGGAGTGATGCCGATCAGCGCTTCCGCGATAACGCGAATGCGGCCATAAGTGGCGATCACGATGTCGAATTTCCGCCCTTCGAGAAAAGGATCAATGGTTTCACGAAAATGCGGATCGGTATGGATATGTTCAACTTCCGGCGGGTTCTCGTCCAGTTCATGGGTGCCGCGGTGCATCATGGCCACCTCATACCCGCGCGCAATCAGTCCGTTCACCAGATAGGGGCCGGTTGGCCCCGTTCCCCCCACGACAAGCGCTTTCATTTATATATTTCCCTTTCTGAGTAAGATGACGTTACCGGTTGCGGTGATCGCGTCCTTCTCCCGGCTTTTTCGGATGCGCATAGGAATGGTGCACCGGAGCTGGGGTGAACGGAATATTTTGTAACCGCTCTTTGGTCTCGTTGTACACAGCCAGAAGCCTGTCTTCCAACGTATAGTCCAGCGGCGCGGCGTCCGGCCGGTGCTGCTGCATCCACTGAACCGTCAGGGCTATGGCCTCTTGCATCGGGACCACATCACGATAACCCAGATCCTGCCGGATGGCGGCTGTATCCATGATCTGATGATGCACGGAATTGTGGTAGAGCAGAAAATCTCCCGCGGAATAGGCGAACTGGCCCGGGAGGCTGCAGATTTCAAATTCCCAGTCCATCGCGCGGGCGATCATCTGCACCCAATGCGCGACAGTCATTCCCTGTTCATCGGCGCAGTTATAGATTTTTCCTGCCGAAGCTTCAGGTTTGTCAGTAGCCAGCAAAACGGCATGGGCCATGTTTTCCGCATAACCGCGGCTGAGCACCGTCAGCCCGCCTTCTGGCAGAATGATCTGACGGCGTTTGTCCCGCACCCGCTTCATGATGTGCCATTCCAGCGATCGCAGGGAATTAGGTCCATACACCATTGGATACCGAAACATGGTGGCGTTGTAATGGCCTGCGGCATGCTGGGCCATCACGACATCCTCTGTGTGTCGGATCAGCCAGCCAAATTCGAACTCCTCGCGGGAGGCGATGCGTTGCGCATCCTCCCGTGTCGGGATCGGCATTCCTGGCGGTCTATTGGCGTAGGGCTGCACCATGCCGCGATAGCCGACGGCGCCTCCGACCGCGATCAGGCGTGGCGTTTTGCCGATCAACGCCTCCGCCACCAGACGGATGCGGCCGTAAGTGGCGACCACAAGATCAAAGTCGCGGCCTTTCAGCCCTTCGTCCAGAGTTTCCCTGAAATGCGGATCACTGTGAATATGTTCGATCTCTGGCGGATTTTCCGGCAATTCATGACTGCCTCGGTGAAACATCGCCACTTCATAACCGCGCGCCATCAGCCCTTTGATGATATAGGGCCCCGTTGGGCCGGTACCCCCGACAACCAGCGCTTTCATGTTCCCTCCCTTCTTCTTATGAATTATGATCATAAATAGAGAAAGAGGCAGGCGCAACGCCCTGCCGGAACAGGGAGGTGGCAGATGAAGCACAAGATGATTTCTGCGGATGGACATATCGATTTTCCTCTGATGCCGGAGAATCTCTGGAAAGACAATGCGCCCGCCGCGCTGAAGGACCGGATGCCGAGGGTGGTGGAGCGCAAGAACGGACGGATATGGGAAACCGCAGAGGGCGTCTCTCTCGGGCTTGCAGGGGGCATGGGATCGGGCGGGCGGCGCTATCAGCCTGGTCAGATTCACCGCTCCGATCGGATGGCGGAGCAGGGGCTTTACGCGGATCAGGACAGAGGCGTCATGCGTCCCGCCATTCCTGAGCTGCGCATCAAGGATCAGGATCTCGATGGAGTATGCGGGGAGGTGCTCTATGGCATTCTTGGGGCCGCAAACAAATTGGGCGATCCTGAAGTCACCAAATGCGTAGTGCGCATTTATAATGAATGGCTGTCGAATTTCTGCAAGACGGCGCCCAACCGTTTCGCAGGGGTTGGCTGCATCGCCGGCGGAACGCCGGAGGAATCCGCCGCCGAAATCCGGCGGATCGCCTCGCTAGGTCTGAAGGGCGCCGAGCTTGGCCTTTCCCACGACATGCTGCCCCTATGGCACAGTGACTGGGAGCCTGTCTGGAAGGCGGCCGCTGAAACCGGAATACCCGTGCATCTTCACACGATTGGCCCGAAACTCGACGAGCGGTGGTATAGCGATCCAAAAACCCGCCGCCCCTGGTTTGCAACCCATATGACGGGCTTCCAGATCGTCATGCTTAGCGTCCTTGCAGGGGTCATTTTCGGCGGCGCTCTGGAACGTCACAGAAACCTGAAAGTGGTGATCGGCGAAGCCGGGATAGGCTGGATTCCATATGTGCTGGAACGCATGGATTATGAATGGGAGGACCAGTTCAAGGATGTCGTGCCCCGCAAACCCAGCGAATACTGGTATGGCCAGATGTATGCGACGTTCCAGATCGATCGTACGGGCCTGGAAAACATCGGGCGGGTGGGTGAAGACAATATCATGTGGGGAAATGATTTTCCGCATCCGGATGGAATTTGGCCAGACAGCCGCGCCTCGCTCGATGAACAGCTTGCAGGCATGGATGAAAGAATCGTTCGTAAGATCACCCATGACAACGCGGCGAAGCTCTATGGTTTCACTGTCTGAGGAATTCTGGGTGGGAGTCAGTTTCTGTCGCCAATGAACGACTCCAGCCATCTCGAGGAATGTATCACAGCTCCATCCGGCGCTGAGGGGGTGAAGCGGATTCTGACCGGTCTTCTGAATGAGCTGGAGGGTTATGAAAAGGGCGTCCGGACTGGAGAGGATGTAAAATGCCTGCATAACTATCGTGTCGTTCTCCGGCGGGCGCGGGTGGCGGTCTCTCAATTCAGGAGAATCCTGCCGCCGGACGCCCATGCGTATCTGACCGGAGAATTACGCTGGCTCGGCCGGGAGTCGGGAGCTCTGCGCGATTATGACGTCTATCTAGAGGCCCTGGAGAGCTATCAGGAATGGCTTCCGGCAGAGTTGCATTCGTCATTGCGAATTTTCCGTGAACACTTGCTGGAAAACAGGAACACCGAACAGGAGAAGTTCACGCGCGCCATTTCGGAAAACCGGTATCATCAGTTCATCGCCTGGTGGCGGAAGTTTTCGGGTGAAGATCAGGCGGATGGGGAAACACCCGGCAACCCCGATTTCGCGGCGGTTTGCCGCAGGAGAATCTGGCGTATATATCGGCGCATGCTCCGCGAGGGAGCTCTGATCTGCAAGGACAGTCCGGCTGCCGCGCTGCATGAATTACGCAAGGATGGCAAGAAATTGCGTTATCTGCTGGAGTTTTACAGCCAATATCCACCGGGCGGCAAAACCGGAAAATTGACGTCTCGCCTGCGTCAGTTACTCGCCATACTAGGGAAGCATCAGGATGCAGAGGTGCAGGCTGAGGCCCTGATACAGTTCAGTCAACGGCCTCCGCCCGAAGATGCTGACGCAAATTCATTTTTTTTGGGTCTTGGCATGCTGATTGGCCATCTGAACGCTCTGAAGATACAGGCGCGGAAAGATTTTGAGGCCGGTTTTCAAAAGTTTTCCAGCGACAAGAACCGGCGGCGGTTTCGTTCGCTCTGCGGCAGGCGCAGCCTTATCCGGGCTGGGGATAGGTGAGCGTTTTCCGGATATGATAGGCCCGCCGCACGGATTTGCGTACGCCTTGTGATAAGGCCAACAAGTCTAACGCGGCCGGTGAAAACCAGTCCAGTTCAGAATGTTCGTGGGTCAGGGCCAGTTCTGTTTCGGGCCCGGAGAGTTTGCAGAAATGACTGACCAGAAATACGTCTGTCTTTCCGGGTCGGCGCCTAATCCAGCGGTGCAGGAATCTGCCCGGTTTGACGGTCAGGCCTGTCTCTTCCCCGACTTCACGGATCAGGCATTGCTTGGGGGATTCCTCCTCGCCCAGCCGGCCGCCAGGAAGATCCCACTCGCCACTGTGTTTGCGCAGCAGTAAAACCTTGTTGTGCTGCAGGATGACGCCCTTCATGGAAACATAAAACAAGATGTCCTGCTGAGGCATGGGCGCTCCATTGAACGGTAATCCATAGTATATTGAATGAACGGCATCGTTCTGGAATGTTTAGTGCATCAGCATGGGGGTGTGAAGTGACTCTTATATGAAGCTTCGCGGGTTGGACCTCAACGGGTCAGCCGGTGGTCAAGGGGGGGCGTCGGTAAGGAAAGGATTTTTTTCCCTCTACCCCGTAACAGGTTCGAAGGGATAGAGACTCCAACGGGCGCCGTCCCGGTCCTGCGGGGAAACACAGACAAGAAGGACGATGCCGGAAACGCGGCGAGTACAGGCCAGCATGAAAATTGGATTCATCTTCAACGCCCAATCACACCAGATTTTTCACAGCCTGCCTGTAGCCAGCGTCCTCGCGCGGGATTATCCGGAGGCGGAAGTGACTCTGCTCGCCCGCAGTCCCGCGCAGCAGGATTATCTGCAAGAGCTCGTCTCTTTCTACGAAGCCCCGAATCTGCGCTTTCAGATCGCCGCGCCGCCATTTCCTTATGGGAGGCTGGGGCCGGAAGTCACGGCGCCGAAAACCCTGACTCTGATATGGGTGAATAAATTTCGTTTTT
>OBIC01000209.1_pt1 | contig 22206 bp, 23 predicted proteins | sample 1519831 | NCBI WGS metagenome assembly OBIC01 (sample SAMN03019805, study PRJEB22545) | beach sand metagenome | biome: beach; feature: sea beach; material: beach sand | place: USA: Municipal Pensacola Beach, FL | collected 2010-10-20 | depth 40-45 cm m
TGTGCCGGGATCTGTTTTTGGAGTCGTTGGGGATTCAAGACAGACAGCTCCGATGGGATCTTCCAATTGATCCAGCGGCTCAAATGTATGCGAAAAATCAGCTGGGGGATCAACGCACATTGATAATCAACCCGGCGGCCAGCTTTGCTTATCGCAACTGGTTTGCCGATCGTTATGCTGCGGTGGCGGATTACGCCTTTACCCGGTATGGGCTGAAAACGGTCTTAACCGGTGGCGCTGCAGAGATCGAAAAACAACTCGGTCGGGACATTGAAGCCGCTACGAGTTGCCCGGTCACGAACCTGATTGGGTCAACCTCCTTGCAGGAGTTGCTGGCGCTGATTTCTCAGGCCGATCTTGTGATTGCTCCGGATACAGGGCCTGCTCATATGGCGACAGCGGTGGGCACGCCGGTTATTGGGCTTTACGCAGCAACCAACCCACTGCGTGCAGCCCCTTATTTGAATCAACGAGATGTTGCCGGCGCCTATGAAACGGCAGTTCTTAATGCCTATGGCAAGCCTTCTGATCAGCTACCATGGGGAACGCGCGTGCGCGATCAGCAAGCGATGAAACTGGTCACGGTGGACCAGGTTAAGCAGCAGTTGGATGGCATAATGATTCGGTTAAGCTAATGGCTTCAGGTCCAGTGAGTTAATAAAGTCTCTCCACACCGCCTCTATTCAAAGCGCTCGCTCGCTTGATAGGCATAGCAGCAAGCGCTTTCGTTTGCAATCGCAGCATTGTAAAGTATGCCTGTAAGAATTCACCAAAGGATAGGTCGCCATACCTTGGATACATGCACCCCAAAATTTGATCGGGGCTCACTCTGGGATCGATTAACACATGTCAGCGCGCAGGCCGAAAACCAGCGTGTACTTCATCACATAGCCACGGAAACAGTGTTGGTTGAGGATCAGGATATTCAATATGTGGTGCGTGTTTTGCGGCATTTGCGCAAAAAGATCGAAGCGGGTATTGAGCAGCGCAAAAAGACCGAAGCAAGTGGACAGTACCACAATCCTTTTCTACCTTACGAAGAGGCCTTGTACGTTGCCGATGTGACCGATTCACATTTGGTCATTCTGAATAAATTCCCCGTCCTTGATCATCATACCCTGCTGATTACGCGGGCATTCGAAGAGCAGCAATCGTTACTGACCGAAGCAGATTTTACGGCCCTGTGGGCGTGCATGGCGGAGTATGATGCGCTGGCTTTTTACAATGGAGGCCGCGAAGCGGGTTCCAGTCAACGCCATAAACATCTGCAAATGATCCCTTTACCGTTACATCCGGATGGCCCCCCTCTACCCATTGAGCCGGCCTTAAAGCGTGCCCACTTCAGGGGTAAGATCGGTGTTGTGCCGGATTTCCCTTTTGTGCACGCTGTCGCCAGGGTCAACCCCGATTGGCTGGATCAGCCTGAAAAATCTGGCCCGTTGTGCAATCACATTTATCAGGAAATGTTACTCCAGGTAGGAATGGGCTACACGGGCGGAGTTGCCGTGCCCCCGTACAATTTCATTGCCACGCGAGAATGGATGCTGCTGTTACCCCGGTCGGTTAGTAATTACAAGCAAATCTATATCAACTCTCTCGGCTTTGCGGGCGCTTTATTGGTCAAAGACGAAGAACACCTTGACCAGTTGTGCAAAACCAGGCCCAGTAATGTTTTGCAGCGTGTATCGATTCCTGCCAACAATCAATGACAGCGGCGCTTGCTCTGCACAACGTTCGCAAGCATTTTGATGATGTTGAGGTCCTTAAAGGTATTTCTTTGACGGCGCACCGGGGTGATGTCATTTCATTGATTGGGTCTAGTGGTTCAGGGAAATCAACGTTACTGCGTTGTATGAACTTGTTAGAAATTCCCGACGCGGGGGATATTGATTTAAGTGGTGAGCGCATTAATCTACGGCAAAGCCGGGGCGGTAAGCGGGTACCTGCTAATCAAAAACAGATTGACCGTGCGCGTGCGCGGATTGGTATGGTCTTCCAAAGTTTTAATTTATGGGACCATATGACATTACTGGAAAACGTCATGGAAGCACCGGTGCATGTGTTGAAAAAAACGAAGCGTGATGCGCGCGAGAAGGCACAGGCATTGCTGGCGAAAGTGGGTTTACCGGATGCAGCGCATCGCTACCCGGCCCAACTGTCAGGCGGGCAACAGCAACGGGTAGCGATCGCACGGGCGCTTGCTATCGAACCGGAGATTTTATTATTTGACGAGCCGACTTCTGCACTGGACCCCGAATTAGCCAGTAGCGTGTTGCTTGTTATTCAGGAGTTGGCTGAAGAAGGAAGAACTATGCTATTGGCCACCCATGAAATGGGTTTTGCCAAAGAGGTTTCGTCTGAAGTTGTTTTTCTGCATCAGGGAAAAATCGAGGAGCAAGGTGCACCGGAGCAGGTTTTTGATAACCCTGTTTCTAAACGTTGCCATGCATTTTTACAGGCCTCTCGATAATAAACTTTTAACCACCCCCATAGGAGAGTCAAGTGAAAACCACCATAAATGCCGTATTGCTCATAACAGGCCTTTTTATATTCAGCGTCAGTGCCGCTGAGATGAAAACCTTGCGTTTAGGAACAGAGGGTGCTTATGCGCCGTTCAACTCCGTTAACAAGGAGGGTGAACTCGTTGGATTTGATATAGAAATCGGAAAGGCGCTATGCACTGAAATGAAGGTTAAATGTGAATGGGTGACCTCCGACTGGGATGGTTTAATCCCTGCCTTGCTGGCAAAGAAGTTCGATGCAATTGTTGCGTCCATGTCGATCACAGAGGAGCGTAAGCAAAAAATAGCGTTCACGAGTAAATATTACACCACGCCTGGCCGTTTTGTGCGTATGAAAGGTGATGCGGTTGAGGCGAGTAAAGAGAGCCTGAAGGGTAAAGTCATCGGGGTTCAGGGTGGGACAATCTCCGAAAACTTCGTCCGAGGTGAGTTTGGTGAAGTCGTGGATATTAAAGTTTATGGCACGCAGGATGAAGCCAACCTGGATTTTATGGCCGGGCGAGTGGATGTCATTTTTGCTGACTCTGTAGTGCTCGTTGACTTTTTGAAGTCCAAAAGTGGTCAGCAAGCAGAACTCTTTGGGCCGAGTTTTACCGAGGCAAAGTATTTTGGAGAGGGGATCGGCATTGGTTTACGCAAAAATGACCAAGCGCTCCTGGAGGCTTTTAATCAAGCCATTGACGCAATTCGTGCAAACGGAACCTACCAAAAGATCAATGCAAAATACTTTGACTTCGACCTTTTCGGCGAATGACATGTAAACACTGGGAGACGGCCTCCCGAGCGTTGATAGTCATTTATGTTTGATTTGCAGGGTTATGGTCCCTCGCTCTTAGCTGGGGCCTCCATGACCATTGCCGTTGGTTTAAGTGCGATGGTCATGGCCTGTATTCTTGGCTTGGTAGGCGCTTGGGCCAAGCTTTCAGCGTCGTATACCGCGAGAGCTACTGCAGCTGTGTATACAACGGTGATTCGGGGAACTCCCGAATTGATTTTACTGTTACTGCTTTATTACGGTGTGCCCACACTGGTACAAGATCTGGCGAGTTTGGCTGGCTACGAAATCATTTTGAACTTTAACCCCTTTTTAGCCGGGGCAGTGACCTTGGGGTTAATTTACGGAGCCTTTGCAACCGAAGTCTTTCGAGGTGCCTTTGAAGCCATACCGCGAGGACAGACAGAAGCCGCTCAGGCACTCGGAATGAGCCGTTTCAGAGTCGCGGTTCACATCACGTTACCTCAAGCAATGCGCATTGCACTACCGGGTTTGGGTAATGTTTGGATGATCTTGATTAAGGCAACGGCCCTGGTTTCCATCATCCAGCTGGATGAGGTGATGCGAAAAGCAAAAATTGCCGCCGGCGCGACACATCAACCCTTCACTTTCTATTTATTGGCTTCTTTTATTTTTCTAGGCATCACACTGATTTCCAGTCTGGTGCAAAGGCAACTGGAAAAGAAAGCCCATCGTGGTGTGGGGCAAGCTTAGGTCATGAATTTCACCACCATGCTGGAATATTTGCCGCAGATGTTGGATGGAGCCTGGCTGTCTCTTCAGATTACCGGTTTAAGTCTTTTTTTAGGTTTTTTGTTGGCCATCCCTGTCAGCTTGATGCGATTGTCGCATTTGGCTGCTTTAAGGTTGCCGGCACAGTTGTATATGTTTTATTTCAGAGGAACGCCGCTATTAGTGCAGCTATTCCTGATTTATTATGGGAGCGGGCAGTTCCGACACGAGCTTGAGCAAATTGGATTGTGGGCATTTTTCCGCGATGCGTGGTTTTGTGCCGTATTCGCGTTAACGTTAAACGCTTGTGCGTATACAGCCGAAATTTTTCGTGGTGCGATTTTAGCGGTACCCAAAAGTGATATCCAGGCCGGAAAGGCATTTGGTATGTCGGGGTTGTTACTGTTCCGCCGGATCATCTTTCCAAAAGCTCTTCGAATTGCGCTGCCCTCTTATGGGAATGAAGTGATTTTTTTGTTACAGGCGAGTTCTTTGGTCAGCATTATTACGCTCATGGACTTAACGGGTGTTGCAAGCCGCTTGGTTGCAAAAACGTTTGCTGTTTACGAGATTTACATTCTAACGGCAGCCATTTATATCGCTATAACGTATATGCTTGTAGTCATATTTAAACTTTTTGAACGTATACTTAATAAGCATTTGCGAACTGATTCTTAAAACGCTAACGCTAGGCTTGAGAGGGCCCTCAGGTCATTCTATTATTTTTTTTAATAAAAAGAATAAAATTTAAAAGGAGCTTGTCAGGGACTACTTAATTATCAGCACCAGGACCCATTTATGAATGAAAAAACGGAAGCAACAACAGCCACTTTTTTGCAGACTCTCCGTGAGCTCAGCGAATCACGTAAAACAGGTACAGCGATGGGTTCCACGAATGAGAATCGTTTTTTTAGGTTACGCATGCAGGAAGGCCTCATTACACATTTTGTCTATGGACGAGAATATGGTGTAGATGCCGCGGAACGATTTACTTTTTCTAAAACAGTCCATTTTTCATTTTCTGATGATTTGGATATTCCCTTTCCTTCGAAATCAGGAGTGAGTACTTACGATCGTCTGGAACTAATCGAAGTTCTTCACTTAAGCCTGCCCAGCTCGGATCAAGCTCAAGACGCGCCGAAAAAAGTGGAAAAGGCCGTCACCTATCGCGGTCAAAAAAAGCAGGTTCAGTCTGCTAATGCGGCGGAGCCCGAAGCAGACAAAACCCGTGTTTACCGAGGCCAAGGGGGTCGTGGGAAAAGCATTAACACTGTGGACCTGGTTGAACGGATTCGCCGTAAAAAGCGACAATTGCTGGGTGAATAGTATTTCTTATGGTTTAGTGACTTCCTAGGGTTGCTTGCCTTGGTCTGCTTCAAACCGCCCGGATAGCCAGCGACCAATATCAGCAATTTCTTCTGGACACACTTCGTGGCCCATGTCGTATTCGTGCCACTCAAGTGGGTTAGTGAGGCGCTCAAGCGTCTCTTTTGAACGATAAGCGTGGCGAATATTAATCATTTCGTCATGACGACCATGGGCGAGGAAAATCGGCGCCTGTTTGTTGGCGGGGTGAGCTGTTGATTCCACACGCTCGGGAGCCGGCAAATAAGTAGAAATCGCCAATATACCAAGCAGCGTTTCCGGGTAGCGGAGCGCGGTATACAAGGTGACGGCTCCTCCTTGGGAAAAGCCGGCTAAGATAATCCGGTTCGTGGGAATGCCGCGTTCGTTTTCTCGTTGAATCAGCTGGTGTACATGGTCTTGTGCGGGAGAGAAAACCGCATCGTCCGTGCTTCGGTTTTCTAGGTCCAGTGAGTCGATATCGTACCAGGCCCGCATGGGAAAGCCGTTATTAATGGTAATCGGCCTAACTGGCGCATGAGGGAATATGAAGCGTACACCGGCTGTATGTAAACCCAGGTGAGGGACAATCGGGGTGAAGTCGTGGCCATCGGCACCCAGACCGTGTAACCAAATGACGGAAAAATCTATGTTTTCCTGAGTTTCGAGTTCGACACATTCCAATTGAACATTGCTCACAAATGGGACTCCTTAGTTTGATGCGATGCTTGGCAGATGATTTGTCCTATGACGATATGCGCATTTGAACGCATTCGGCGCTATACTGTCACGCTTTATTTTTGGACTCGTGGCATGCGCAAACGGCACTTCCGTCTTCCTACCGCTATTCTGTATAGCCTGTTCCTGCTTTTAATCGCAGGTTGTGGGCAGAAGGGGGACTTATATTTCCCTCCCCAAAATAAACAGGTCCAAGACAACCCAGCCGTGAAGAAAAATAAATCAACCCCCCCAGAAGGTGTTAAAGAATGAGTGTTTTTGAGTATCGTCACAATACACTTTATACGGAAGGTGTGGCGTGTGACGCATTGGTCGAACAGTTTGGTAGCCCCTTGTTTGTTTACTCTCGGCAGGCGATTGAAACGGCTTGGAGAAAGTTTGACCAAGCCTTAAATGATCGGCCACACCTGGTCTGTTACGCAGTTAAAGCGAACTCAAACCTGGCGGTACTGAATGTGCTGGCATCACTCGGGTCGGGTTTTGATATCGTCTCTGTCGGTGAGTTAGAGCGGGTGCTTAAAGCGGGTGGAGAGCCGAACAAAGTCGTCTTTTCCGGTTTAGGCAAACGTGCTGATGAAATCCGCCGTGCACTTGAAGTGGGTATCCGCTGTTTTAATGTGGAGTCTATGGCAGAGTTGGACCGAATCAATGATGTTGCCCGTGAATCGGGCAAAGTGGCAGCCATCTCGATTCGTGTTAACCCGGATGTCAATCCAAAAACACACCCTTACATCTCAACAGGGCTAAAAGAAAACAAATTTGGCATTGCGTTTGAAACAGCGCACGAAGCCTACCGGAGAGCCGCCTCACTGCCTCACTTGAAGATTACCGGCATTGATTGCCATATCGGTTCGCAGTTGACCGATATCGCACCCTATATTGATGCGCTTAAGCGCTTATTGGTGCTTGTTGATCAATTGGAAGAAGATGGCATCTCCTTGCAGCATATTGACCTGGGTGGTGGGCAAGGCATTCGGTATAAAGAGGAAACCCCGATCAACTTAACCGAGTGGGCAGCGCAGGTATTTGCTGTATTAGAAGATCGAGACGTGGAGCTTATTGTGGAGCCCGGCCGGTCCATTGTTGGCAATGCGGGTATCTTGCTGACGCGAGTGGAATTACTCAAATATTCTCCGCACAAAAATTTCGCAGTGGTTGATGCGGCAATGAATGACCTTATCCGGCCCTCACTGTACACCGCGTGGCAAGGCATTGATCCTGTGCATCGGCGCGAAGGCCAGGCAGTGAGCTATGATGTGGTGGGCCCTGTTTGTGAGTCAGGCGACTTTTTAGGTAAAGACCGCGACTTGGTTTTGACGGCGGGTGATATCCTGGCTGTCCGTTCAGCAGGTGCTTATGGGTTTGTGATGGCATCGAACTACAACTCGAGACCACGGGCTGCGGAGGTGTTGGTTGATGGGGTGAAAGCACACCTCGTCAGGCGCCGGGAAACGATTGAGGAGTTAATGGCGCAAGAGTGCCTGATTGATTAAATCAGGGGCAAGGCAACGCCCGCTCAATGGCTCAGGTATCATAGTTTATCAAGCTCGGTCATTTGTGTTTCAATCCAGGACTGAGTCAGCGCGTTGATTTCATGAATACTTCGCTCTGTTGTATCAATGGGCAGTCCAACTCGAACAGTGATTGTGCCCGGCAGTTTGATATAACTGTGCTTGGGCCAATATTGGCCTGCATTATGGGCAATGGGAACAACCGGCAAGTTTAATGATTTTGCAAGAATGGCCCCGCCTTTTTTGTATTCATGGGTTGAGCCAGGAGAAGTACGGGTGCCTTCCGGGAAAATAGTGATGTGGAGTTGGTTTTCAACACACTTTTTCCCTTGCGCCAATATATGATTTAACGCTTTTTTGCCGGTGCTGCGGTCAATTGAGATAAAGTGCAGCGGGGCAATCGCCCAGCCGAAAATGGGAAGCCAGGTGAGTTCCCGCTTCAATACATAAACTGTTGGCGCAAATTCCAGAAAAATGGAAAAAGTTTCCCAGGTTGACTGATGTTTTGCGAGAATCACACAAGGTGTCTCGGGTAGATGCTCGCGGCCTTCGACACGGTAACCTAAACCGCATGTCCACTTTAACCAGGTTAAGACCGACTTGTTCCATTGCCTGGCAATTTGAAAACGGCGCTTGAGTGGAAAAAGTAAGGTGAACCACATGGGAACTAAAAAAAGACAGATCAGTAGCGTTGCGCCTAGCCAAAAAGCAGTTGACCCAATGAATTGTTGCAGGTAGCGCCAAGGCCCTAACCGGCTATACATGGCTGCCTATCCAGGCACTCGCAAATTCAGCGAGATCTTTATAAACCGGTATGTTTTCATCATGCAGGCTTTTGGGTAAACCTTTGTCCAGCGTATGTTGGCCTTTTCCAGTTCGAACAAGCACGGGTGACGCTTGTGCGGCCATTGCCGCTTGTAAATCGCGCACGGCATCGCCCACGCAGGGTACATTTTTAAGCGAGTGGTTCAAGCGTTGCGCTATTTCAAGCAACATTCCTGGCTTGGGTTTACGACAACGGCATGTTGATTTAGGGCCATGTGGACAGTAAAAAACGGCATCAATAAACCCACCAACATGGGCAAGTGCATCATGCATTTTTGCGTGGATGGCATGGAGCATTTCAATATCGAAATAGCCGCGTGCAATGCCGGATTGATTGGTTGCAACAACAACGTGGTAGCCTGCGCGATTCAATTGTGCGATCGCCTCCAGACTGCCTTCAATAGGATGCCATTCATCCGGAGACTTGATAAAGTCAGCAGAGTCCTGGTTAATGACGCCGTCTCTGTCCAGAATAACCAGCTTCATATCGCTACTCAGCCGGTAACAATGACAAATCGGCCACGGTTGAAAATAAGTCCCTCAAGCGAGTTAACAAGGCAATTCGATTGCTTTTCAGCTGCTTATCTTCAGCCATCACCATGACAGAATCAAAAAAATGATCCACGGGGTGTTTGAGCTGTGCAAGGATTTGCAAGCCTTCTGTATAGCGTCCTTCCTGGAAGCAGGGTTGCGCAGTGGCGCTGAAGGTCTCGATTTGTTCGTAAAGTGTTTTTTCTGCGGGCTCGATTAAGTTGTCGGGATTCACCGGATGAACCTGTTCGCCTTCAACTTTTTTTAGAATATTGCTGATGCGCTTGTTGGCGGCAGCGAGGCTTTCTGCTTCAGGTAGCTCCGAAAAGTGCTTCACGGCTTTGATGCGTTCGTCAAAATCCAATGGGTTCGTCACGCCCAGTGCATGAACCGCCTCGAATAACTGGGGCCTATAACCCTGTTCATTGTAGTAACCCCGCAACCTCTCCATCATGAAGTCCAATACGTCATTGACAGCGTCCGGACTATTTAATTTGGTTGAGAGTCCGTCGGCAGCCAATTGAAGCATTGCGGCCAAGTCAACAGACAGCCTTTTTTCAATCAGTATGCGTAGAACACCCAGTGCAGACCGGCGAAGGCCATACGGGTCACTGTTACCACTGGGCTTTTGACCAATAGCAAATATTCCCACCAGCGTGTCAATTTTATCGGCCAGAGCCAAGGCTTGCCCGCATGCGCTCGTGGGGAGTTGATCACCTGCGAAGCGGGGCATGTATTGTTCATCCAGCGCTTTGGCAACTTCGGAGTCTTCGCCTTCCAATGTGGCATAGTATTTACCCATTGTGCCTTGTAGAGATGCAAACTCTCCGACCATTTCGGTTACTAAATCGCATTTACTGAGTTGAGCGGCTCTTTCTGCTTTGTCCTGATCGCCGTGCAGATAACCGGCAAGTGCCGAGGACAGCAACGCGATGCGCTGGACTTTCTCATAAACAGTGCCCAGCTTGTTTTGGAAAATAACCCGTTTAAGGGCGCTTTGGCGGGACAAGAGCGGTTGCTTTTGGTCCTGTTCCCAAAAGAATGCGGCGTCGGCCAATCTGGGGCGAACCACACGTTCGTTGCCTTTTCGCACAACATCAGGGTCCTGACTTTCTATGTTTGAAATGGTAATGAAGTGAGGCATCAACGTCTGGTTTTGATCGACGAGTGGGAAGTACTTCTGATGGTCCTGCATCGTTGTAATCAAGGCTTCTGCAGGAATATCCAGAAACTCAGGCTCAAATCCGCCCGTTATGGCGACTGGCCACTCGACCAAGGCGGTGACTTCGTCAAGCAGGTCATCATTCAGAATGGGTTGGGCATTCAGCCGATCAGCTTCGCTTTGGACCATGGTTTCGATGAGGGTTTTGCGCTGTTCGAAGTCGGCGATGACATAACCGCTTTCACGTAACAGGGGTTCATAGCGATCAGCGTGATCAAGTGGCAGTGGATCGGGAGCATGAAAGCGATGGCCAAAGGTAAAGTGGCTGGCTTCTAAGCCCAGAATAGTCAGCGCAACAGGATCGTTCCCAAATACGATGGTAACCCAGTGAACAGGCCGGACAAATTCATGGTCACTATCGCCCCAGCGCATGCGCTTAGGGATTGGCAAGTCGGCTAATGCTTTTTCAATAATGGGTTTCAGGCAGTCTGTTGTGGGACGGCCCTCTTCTGTGCGGGTATGGACCAGCCATTCGCCTTTGTCGGTTTTAAGGCGGCCGAGTTGGTCGACTTCAACACCGCAGGAGCGGGCAAAGCCGGTTGCCGCCTTGCTAGGATTCCCTTCGTTGTCGTAGGCCGCTTGAATGGATGGCCCGCGTTGTGTGACTGGCTGATCAGTTTGTTGAAGAGGCACATCATCCAAGAGCACGGCGAGGCGCCTGGGCGCAGCAAAGTATTTGTATGAGGTGGGTTCAAGCCGTGCTTTTTTGAGCCCGTTGTCAATGCCTTCTGCTAAAGCTTCGGCCAGCGATTTTAGCGCCTTTGGCGGCAGTTCTTCGGTGCCAATTTCGATAAGCAAGCTGCGTTTTTCCATTAGCGGGTTCCTTCTTTGTGGCTTGCTTTGAGCAGAGGAAAAGCCATTTTCTCCCGGCTTTGATAGTAAGCTGTGGCAGCATTTTTGGCCTGTTCCCGGATGCGCAGGATATAGCCCTGCCGTTCAGTGACTGAAATGGCATGCCGGGCGTCAAGCAGGTTGAAAGTGTGCGAGGCTTTGAGGACTTGTTCGTAGGCCGGTATGGCCAGTTCCAGTTCGGCCAATCGAGAGGCTTCTTGTTCGGCCGTATTGAATTGTTGAAAGAGTGATTCAACATGTGCATGCTCATAATTGTAAGCAGACTGTTCCCGTTCGTTTTGCAGGTAAAGGTCACCATAGCGAATCTCGCCATGCTCACCCCGCGACCAGACCAGGTCATAAACACTCTCTACGGATTGTATATACATGGCCAGCCGTTCAATTCCGTAGGTGATCTCGCCGGTGACGGGTTTGCAATTAAAGCCTCCCGCCTGTTGAAAGTAGGTGAACTGTGTGACCTCCATGCCATTGAGCCAGACTTCCCAGCCCAGTCCCCAGGCGCCGAGTGTTGGTGATTCCCAGTTATCTTCAACGAAACGGATGTCGTGAACCAGCGGATCAAAGCCGAGCAGAGAGAGTGAGTCGAGGTAAAGGTCCTGGATGTTTAACGGAGAAGGTTTTAGCGCAACCTGGTACTGGTAGTAGCGTTGCAACCGGTTTGGGTTTTCTCCATAGCGGCCGTCCGTTGGGCGCCGGGACGCTTGTACGTAAGCGGCGCGCCAGGGTTCGGGGCCAATCGCTCTGAGAAATGTCGCAGGATGAAATGTTCCGGCGCCGACTTCCATATCGTAAGGCTGTTGGATGACACAGCCTTTGTCTGCCCAATAGCTGTTTAAGGCAGCGATCATGCCCTGAAATGTCGAAACATCATGCTGTAATTGGCCCACCGGTTTTAGTTCTCCAGTTCAAGTCTGTCTAAAAGTTTTCCAGTATAGCGAGCTAATTGAGTGGGTGCACTATCCGGGCTGAACGGTCTTAAGGTTTTTCATCTGCGGCAGATACAAAGATAAAGCACGAGCAAGAGAATGTGCTGCATGTTGATCCTCAACTTTAGTAGAGGTCGCGTTAGCAAAATAATAAGAGGTATTAGGCGCTTACATATGAAAGTATCTGATTTTAATATGAAAACCGTGGAGCGATGGACAGATACGATTAGAGAAGCACAGGATGTGAACCGGGATAACCTTGATGAAACAACAGAGAGCTATTTGGTCTTTATGATGATGCGTTTTGATCATCTGCTGAGGGATGGGTGCTGGTTGCGTGAGGCGGCAGCCCGCTTGGCGTCTCCCGACCAGGCAGGGTATTCAGGCACGCAAATGCGCGATGTCGGTGACTATTGTTTGCTCATCTGTAGCTTTGTTCCAGTGACGGAGTATGTTCAAGTGTCAAAGGCCCATGACTATGTCGAGCTAGGACGTGGTGCTTACTGGCAATTAGCGACCTCGAATACTGGGCCTGTCAAAAAGCTGTTCACGGGTTTGTGTGATAATTTTTGCCAGCATGTGCGTTTATTGCAGACCGTTCAGGCGAATGAAGGTTTGGGACGGCTGTCTCCGTTGGAGAGCCATGCCTGGTGGCAAAAAACGGGCAGTTCCCAAGCGTATCAGCAAGTGCGTGCCTATACGACTGGGGAGCCCATTTTCCCCCCGGATCATCAAAACAAGAGCCCTCATCACTAACATCACAAATAAAAATATATTGCCTTTCTGCGCTGTCCGCGTCCTTGGTATCGTTCAGCGCAATTCCTGTTAAAATGGCCATCTGTATTGCCTGAGCCCAGGCATGTGATTGTCGTTTATCCAATATTGATAGAGTGGAATGAAAAAACAACCCAAAGCAGTTTCTTTGATTTCTGGCGGTCTGGACTCCATGCTGGCAACCAAGCTGATTCTTGATCAAGGGGTGCATGTAGAAGGCATCAATTTCTTTACGGGCTTTTGTGTTGAAGGGCATACCCACGCCATTCGGCAAAAAGACAAAGACAAAAAGAAACGAAACAACGCGTTGTGGGTGGCGGAACAGCTGGGAATAAAACTACATATCATTGATGTAGTTGAACCATATAAAGAGGTACTTATTAATCCCAAGCATGGTTACGGGGCTCATTTAAACCCCTGCCTTGACTGCAAAGTATTTATGGTACGCCAAGCCTATGAGTGGATCCATAAGCATGACTTTGACTTTATCATTACGGGTGAAGTGGTCGGCCAACGGCCAATGTCACAGCGCAAGCAAATCATGCCCGTTGTGGCCAGAGAGTCCGGTGCAGAAACGTTACTTGTCAGGCCCTTGTCGGCTAAGAATCTTCCCGTGACAAAACCTGAAGCAGAAGGTTGGATTGATCGAGAAAAGCTTCACGGAATTTCGGGCCGCACCCGTAAACCCCAAATAGCCCTCGCGCAACAATACGGTATTGATGATTTTGCTCAACCGGCCGGAGGCTGCTGTTTTTTGACCGATCGCAGCTATTCGAAAAAACTCGGTGACCTTTGGGGGCATCGGGGGCACAAAGATTATGAGCTTGATGACATCATGTTATTAAAAGTGGGTAGGCACTTGCGTCCAAAAGCTAACTTCAAAATGATCATCGGACGGGAAGAAGGTGAAAATAACTTCATGGAAGGTTACAAACGTGAGTTCACACATATGAAGACGGTGAGCCATGCTGGGCCGCTGGCATTAGTAGACGGCACATTGGAAGCCGGTGATGCCCAGCTGGCCGCCCGTATCTTGGCTCGTTTTAGTCAAGGTAAGGAAGAAAAACGAGTTGATGTTGTTTTGCACCACAAAGACACGGCAGCTGAAGGTAAAGTCATTTCTGTTGAGCCGATGAGGGAACAGGATGTCAGCAAAGACTGGTATGTTTAGGGTGCGCAATGAAAGAGATTGATGCGCGCAGACTTCTCTGTCCCATGCCAGTTATTCGATTGCAAGAGGCAGCCTGTCAAATGCCACCGGGTGAGGAAATTAAAATGATTTGTACTGACCCGGGTGTGATGAGCGATATTCCTGCATGGTGTAAAGTTCATGGTCACAGGGTTGTACAGGCGGAAGAAACCCATGGCGAGTATCACCTCGTCGTCCGGCTACAATAGAGCCCTATTTTTGTGCGTTTGAATTTGATGCGCACCCAAGTAGTGCGCTCTGGATTTGAATGCTTGCGTGATACCTTTTCTTTTCAATGTGTTATGAGGTGTCCATAGGTGGCACATTAAGTGCTTTGAGGTTCAAGAGCCGTTTGTATATAGCTTGAATTGGGGCGGGATATCCTGTATCTAACATAAGCCGTTAGCTTGGCTGACTCATTGTAGAGAGTCACGAGCTCCCTGCAAACACAAAAACCATGTATTTTTAATTAAGGAGGCTGTATGTCTGCGAGTGACGTGATAAAGCAACTCAGAGATGAAGACGTCAAATTTGTTGATTTTCGATTTACGGATACCAAGGGAAAGGAGCAGCACGTCACTGTTCCGGCTTCGGAAGTGAGTGAAAGTACTTTTGAAGATGGAAAAATGTTTGACGGCTCATCCATTGCTGGGTGGAAAGGCATTAATGCCTCAGACATGATCTTGATGCCTCAGGCAGAAACAGCGGTTATGGATCCCTTTTTTGATGATATAACGATGAATATTCGCTGCGATGTTATCGAGCCAGATACCATGCAAGGGTATGAGCGTGACCCTCGAAGCATTGCGAAACGTGCTGAAGCCTACATGGCATCTTCCGGTATTGCAGATACAGCCTACTTTGGTCCAGAACCCGAGTTCTTTGTTTTTGACGATGTGCGCTGGGGCGATGAAATGAGCGGCAGCTTTTTCAAAGTTGACTCGGATGAAGCCGCCTGGAATGCAGCAAAAATCTTTGAAACCAGTAATGTTGGCCACCGTCCAAGGGTTAAAGGCGGTTATTTTCCTGTTCCGCCAGTAGATTCGCTCCAAGATGTGCGTTCGGCGATGGTGACTGTCATGGCTGAAATGGGCTTGGTACCCGAGGTGCATCACCATGAAGTGGGTACCGCAGGTCAGTGTGAGATTGGCGTACGTTTTAACACCTTGGTACAAAAAGCCGACGAAGTTCAAATTTTGAAGTACGTGGTGCACAACGTCGCTCACTCCTACGGGAAAACAGCGACGTTTATGCCTAAGCCTTTAGTTGGTGATAATGGTAATGGTATGCATGTTCATCAGTCTCTTTCAAAAGGTGGCGAGAACCTGTTTTCCGGTGACTTGTATGGTGGTTTATCACAAACAGCGCTGTACTACATTGGTGGTATTATCAAGCATGCAAAAGCTATTAATGCATTCAGCAATGCGTCAACCAACTCTTATAAGCGCTTAGTTCCTGGCTTTGAAGCACCTGTGATGCTTGCGTATTCGGCACGTAACCGGTCAGCCTCTGTGCGGATTCCTTATGAGTCGAACCCTAAAGGGCGCCGTATCGAAGTACGCTTCCCTGATCCAACGGGCAACCCTTATTTTACTTTTACAGCCTTGTTGATGGCGGGTCTTGACGGGATTAAAAATAAAATTGATCCAGGCGAAGCCATGGATAAAGATCTTTACGACCTGCCACCTGAAGAAGAAGCTCAAATTCCACAGGTGGCATTTTCTTTCGATCAGGCGTTGGAAGCACTTGATAGTGATCGAGAATTCCTGAAAGCAGGTAATGTTTTCAGTGACGACACCATTGATGCTTACATTGGCCTGAAGATGGAAGAAGTAACGCGCTTGCGTATGGCCACGCATCCTGTTGAGTACGATATGTACTACAGTGTTTAATATTCAATAAACACGCAATAGCAAGGCAAATTGGAGCGCCTCTTAAGTCTTTAAGGGGCGCTTTTTTTGTGTTGCCTTGCGCTTGCTGCATCTTTTGTTACTCTTACAAGATGCGCTTTCTTTTACTGACCATCTTTTTAACACTGCCCTCTTTGTCTAACGCGGATATTTTCCGGGAGAAAAATGCTGATGGAGGTGTTTCTTTTACGGATATTCCACAGAGCGACAGTGCTGAAAAAGTTCAACAAGCTCCCTTGAATACAATGGATAGCAAGGCGGTTGTTGGTGATAGAAAAACAACAAAAGAAAACAGGGACGAGTCGCTTGGAAAAAGTATTGGACTCAAGCTGATAGAGCCGCTCCATGATCAAGTGATATGGGATAATACGGGGCGTGTTAATGTTGTTTTAGAGGTCGTGTCAGGGGAAGTGTTGCCACCTAACTCTTCAGTACACATCTATCTTGATCAGCAGCTTGTGTATCAAGGGGTGAAGAGATCTGTGGTACTGGAAAACATTGCTCGTGGCACGCACACACTCGTTGTTAAATTCCTGGTGGGTTCACCGGCGGGTAAAGGTAAGCATGTATCCGAAACCCCCGAGATTACTTTCCACGTTAAGCGCCACAGCGCCATTCCGGCGCACGAGAGTCTACGTTACCCGGTCGCTGATTAACGCCGGCTTGTTTTTGATGCACTAATGTAGTGCTTTGATTGGGTTTAGATAGCCTCATTATTTTTTAAGCATGTTGAGTGTATTTTTTCTTTAAAATAATAGTCTTATTTTACAGTAACTTAACATTAATTTTTCTTTTTTTGAGGCAATTATTAATGTTGGTTTATTTTTTGCACATGAAAATACATGAAGCAATACAAAGCGTCAAAATCGTGCATTGAAGGAAAAATACTCGACAATATTGCAACTTCTATTGTTGTTGTTGATGATGCCTTTCTTATTCAAGAGCTCAATGCCGCCGCAGAAATTTTATTCTCAACCAGCATAAAGAAAGTGCAGCGCACTTGCTTTTTTGACTTGGTGAATCTCTCGGGCATTGTGATCGAGCAGATACAAAAGTCACTGGAGTTAGATCGTCCCTACACGAGTCGGGAAACCATCTTATCAGTGGTAGGTAAACAAACACATACTGTTGATATCAGTGTTACGCCACTGGTTGCAGACAGTCAAAACCGGTATCTGATCATTGAATTGACCGAGGTGGACAGGCACATACGTATTGCGCGTGAAGAAGCATTGCTTCGTCAGCAGACTACAACCAGCAATATTATTCGCGGCCTTGCACATGAAATCAAAAATCCCTTAGGCGGCTTGCGGGGTGCGGCACAATTACTGGAACGAGAGCTTCCAAGCGATGAGCTGAAGGAATACACCCGTATCATTATTGGTGAGGCAGATCGATTACAAAGCCTGATCAATCGAATGACTGGGCCTGTGAGCCGGCCGAATCTTGCAATGGTCAACATCCATGAAATTCTGCAATATGTGCGACAACTGTTGATGGCCGAAGACAGTGGCCATGTTGAATTCAAAACCGATTATGACCCCAGTATCCCTTTAATTTACGTTGACCGTGACTGGATGGTCCAAGCCATATTGAATATTGCGGGTAATGCACTTCAAGCGGTCAATGGTGAAGGTACAATTTCTTTTGTGACCCGCATTATGCGTAATTTTACGATCGGCTCGGAAATATACCGGCTCGTTTTGCGCATACAAGTCATTGATGATGGTCCGGGTATTAGTCAAGAAATGCTTGGCACGGTCTTTTACCCGATGATTACAGGGAAGGAAGGCGGGACAGGGCTAGGTCTTTCTATTGCGCAGACTTTAATCAGTCAGCAGAAGGGCTTGATTGAATGTACCAGTGAACCGGGCAGGACGGTTTTTACAGTATTAATACCAATTAGGAACGGTGATGATGAGTGAAAATGTATGGGTGATTGACGACGATCAATCAATAAGGTGGGTGCTGGAAAGAGCCTACCAGCAGGAAGGGATGCAGGTAAAAAGTTTTTCGTCAGCTGACTCTGCGCTCAGGGCGTTGCACAATACAAAAGTACATCCAGATGCCATTGTCAGTGATATACGCATGCCGGGATTGGATGGTCTGGATTTCCTAAAACAAATACACCAAGGCTTTCCGGATACGCCGGTGATCATCATGACGGCACACTCTGACCTGGACAGTGCAGTGGCAGCCTATGAAGGAGGGGCATTTGAGTACCTGCCGAAACCTTTTGACGTGGATGAGGCCATTGACCTGACCAAACGAGCCTGTCATGCCAGCAAAGAGTCCAGTGGTGCTCAGAGTGATATAAGCCAAGTCGGTGAAGATTACGACATCATCGGCAATGCCCCTGCGATGCAGGAGGTTTTCCGTGCGATTGGTCGCCTCTCACGATCTAATATCACCGTGATGATTAATGGTGAGTCAGGTACAGGCAAGGAGCTGATTGCCCGTGCATTGCACCGCCATAGCCCCCGAGCAGACGCTCCTTTTATCGCGCTGAATATGGCAGCAATTCCACACGAATTAATGGAATCTGAGCTTTTCGGGCATGAAAAGGGTGCTTTTACCGGGGCGCATACTCAACGCCAAGGGCGTTTCGAGCAAGCCGATACAGGAACTCTGTTTTTAGATGAAATTGGCGACATGCCCTCGGAGCTGCAAACGCGGTTATTACGGGTGCTGGCTGATGGGCAATTCTATCGAGTGGGTGGCCATGTCCCTATCAAAGTTGATGTACGTATCATTGCTGCCACGCATCAGAATTTAGAACAATTGGTTACAGAAAGACGGTTTCGGGAAGACTTGTTTCATCGTTTGAATGTCATACGTGTACATGTGCCTTCTCTTCGAGAGCGTCGGGAAGACATACCCGTTTTGTTGAGGCATTTTCTGACAACTGCGGCTTCTGAGTTGCAGGTTACACCCAAGAAAACCACAAAATCTGTTGAAGAGTACCTCCAGCGCCTGAACTGGCCCGGCAACGTTCGCCAGTTACAAAATGTGGCGCGGTGGCTTACGGTGATGGCAAGCGGTAATGAAATTCTCATGGAAGACCTCCCCGAAGATCTAAAAAATACGACGGAGGAACCGGAAGGTAATCATTGGGAAAATGAGTTACAACGCTGGGTTGATAGTGCTTTACACCGGGGCGAAAAAGACCTGCTTTCTCAAATTGTTCCGACATTCGAGAAAATACTGATTGAAAGTGCGTTGAGGAAGACCGGTAACCGGCGTCAGGACGCGGCAAAGTTGTTGGGTTGGGGCAGAAATACGCTTACGCGCAAGATCAAAGAATTGGATATTGACTGAAATACTCAAAACCAAAGTGGCGAGTAGATTCTGGACTATTTAATATGCTCGAGGATGCCCTCAAGTTCGTCCAGGTTACTGTATTTCACTTCCAACTTTCCTCCGCCTGTCCGTTTATGAGTAATTGCAACAGGGGCACCCAAGGTTTCAGCAAGGCGCTGTTCCAGTGAGGCAATATCTGGGTCACGTCGTGGCTTGTCTTCTTCCTCCCGAGACCTTGAGCGCTGGTCTGTTAGTTGTTTATTAACCAAAGTTTCGGCTGCTCTGACCGTCATCCCTTTAGCTGCTATGGCTTTGGCCGCGGTGACTTGGTCACTGCCTTTCAGTGCCAGCAAGGCGCGGGCATGCCCCATCTCCAATTCTCCGTGGTCGAGCATTTTTTTGACGTCAGGCTGTAGTTCAAGTAGACGTAACAGGTTGCTGACAGCGGCTCGTGAGCGTCCGATGAGTTCTGCGATTTGTTGGTGTGTCAGATCGAAATGTGCTTGTAGGCGTGAAAGTGCATTAGCTTCTTCCAGTGCAGTCAAATCTTCTCGTTGGATGTTCTCCACCAGTGAGATGGCGGCAGCAGAGCGTTCATCCAGTTTACGAACAACAGCAGGAATTTCATGGAGCCCGGCAATCTGTGCTGCCCGCCAGCGCCGCTCCCCGGCAACAATTTCAAAACCTTGATCAGACTCCCGTACAACAATCGGCTGGACAACCCCTTGCTTGGCAATGGAGTCCGCAAGTTCTTGTAATGCTTCAGCATCAAATTTAATCCGTGGCTGGTGTTTGCCGCGATGCACTCTATCAATCGCAAGATTTTTGAGCCCTTCTGTAGAAGCGGAGCCACTGACGACCTCTGCAACAATCTCGTCGCCACCAAGCAGTGCACCTAAGCCGCGGCCTAAGCCTCGCTGTTTTGCCATATCGTCTCTCTAAGTTGTTTCTTCTCTTTGTCGTCGGTCATTCCGGCGAAGCAGCTCACCCGCCAGCGCGAGATAAGCTTTTGCCCCTTTTGAATAGGGGTCATAATACATGATCGGTTTGCCAAAACCAGGCGCTTCGGCAAGTCGAACATTTCTTGGTACCACTGTTCTGTAAAGTTTTTCACCAAAGTGTTCAACCAATTGGGCCGAAACATCCTGGCTGAGACGGTTTCTTGGGTCATACATTGTTCTGAGTACGCCCTCAATAACCAGCGCTTTGTTGATTGTGCTTTGAATATCACGAATAGTTCTTATGAGTGCGGACAGCCCTTCCAGTGCATAGTATTCGCATTGCATGGGGATAATCACACCATGGGCAGCGACCAGTGCATTCAGTGTGAGTACATTTAAGGCCGGTGGGCAGTCGATTAAAATGAAGTCGTACTGATCTAAAATGGGATGTAAGGACTCAAGCAAGCGGCGTTCGCGGCGAGATTCACCCAGCAATTTGACTTCAGCGGCTGTCAGGTCACCATGCCCGGGTAAGAGATCATAACCGGCTTCACCCGTTGACAGGATAACGTCTGATGCTGTGGCCTGCTGTGTGAGCCACTCAAACCCAGAGTACTGGAGTGAGTTTTTGTCAATACCGCTGCCCATGGTGGCATTGCCTTGCGGATCTAAATCGATCAGCAGCACTTTTTTACGTGTTGCGGCGAGTGAAGCGCTTAAGTTGATGGAGGTAGTGGTTTTTCCCACTCCCCCTTTTTGGTTGGTTACTGCCAGTACTCTACCCATGCCGAGAATGCTCTTTTATCCTGTGTTTAGTGTAAGCCTGTTTGGATCTCGATTGCATGCCTTTCGCCAATTTGAGCAGGTACCTTGAGCGAGTGGCTGGTGCACGTGAATTCGGTATTCAATGCGTTCATCTCTGCTTCAGGCGGGTTACCTTTCATTGCCAACCACCGGCCATCTTTTTCACGCAAGTGTTGTGTGCTCGTCACAAAATCGGCTAATGATGCGTAAGCCCGTGAGACTATTAAATCATAGGGGCGCGGTGGTTGAAATTTTTCAACCCTCGAACAGACGACCTGCACGTTAGTGAGCGACAATTTTCCTACAATATGCGTAACAAAACGCGTCTTTTTTTGGTTGCTATCCAGCAGGGTGAAGTGAGCAGCCGGTAATGCCAACGCGAGAGGGATGCCAGGCAGCCCTGCGCCGGTACCGACATCCAGAACGTATCGGCTGCTTTTTACCAGCTCGGCGATCGAAAGACTGTCCAGTATATGCTTGTAGATCATGTCGCCCGGATTACGGATGGCCGTCAGATTATAAACTTTATTCCAGCGTATGAGCTCTTCAATAAATAGCAGCAGGCGACCTGTTGGTGCCTGCAGCGTCGATAGTCCCATCGCCTCTAAGCCGGAGGTGAGAATGGACTGAAGTTCACCGGGATGTTTGATCATTAAGCCCGACGTTTTTGGGAAAGTCGCCCTGACTTTTTCAGATAAACAAGCAAGAGGGATACAGCCGCTGGTGTAATCCCGGGTATGCGCGAGGCTTGCCCGATGGTTTCTGGCCGGAATTCCGTCAGTTTTTGCTTGACTTCACTGGATAAACCAGTGACGCAGGTGTAGTCAATATCAATAGGAAGGCTGGTTTCCTGGTGTTTATTTTGTCGGGCAATTTCATCACTTTGCCTGGCCACGTAACCTGCGTATTTGGCTTGTATTTCTACTTGTTCATGGACGGTTGAATCTCCGTCCAGTTCAAGACCTATAGCAGATAATAAAGGTGTTAAGGTGACTTCTGGCCGACGCAGTAAGTCACTGGCCCGATATTCGCGTGTCAGGTGCTGAGAAAAGTGTTGTTGGTAAGCTGTGCTTTCAGCTGTGCCGGGTCTGATCCACGTATCTTTCAGGCGCTGCTTTGCACGTTCAATCTGCTCCTGTTTTTGACAAAAAAACTGCCAGCGTTCATCGTCAACAAGTCCTAATCGGCGCCCGGTTTCAGTGAGCCGGAGATCGGCATTGTCTTCTCTTAAGAGTAAACGATACTCTGCCCGGCTTGTGAACATGCGGTAGGGTTCCTGGGTGCCCCGAGTAATGAGGTCGTCAACCAGT
>OBIC01000210.1_pt1 | contig 22190 bp, 20 predicted proteins | sample 1519831 | NCBI WGS metagenome assembly OBIC01 (sample SAMN03019805, study PRJEB22545) | beach sand metagenome | biome: beach; feature: sea beach; material: beach sand | place: USA: Municipal Pensacola Beach, FL | collected 2010-10-20 | depth 40-45 cm m
CAAACCATAGCGGGAATATACCACATCGCGCACGTAAATGAAATCGCGGGTCTGCCCGCCATCCCCGAAAATCCTGACGCCCTGATTCTGGCGCAGGCGGCTGGCGAAGACTGATACGACCCCGGCATAGGGATTGTCCGGCTGCTGGCGCGGACCGTACACGTTGAAGAACCGGAATCCCCGGCTGGGTATTGCGTGCACGCTCCAGCCAACAGCCGCATGCTGCTCGCAGCCGAGTTTGTCGGCGCCATATGCGCTCAATGGCGCGACTGGCGCCGCTTCATCGAGCGGGATATAGGCCGGTGATCCATAAACCGCCGCCGATGACGCATAGATCACGGGAAGCGGCGGCTGATCGCCCTGCCGGCGCGCGTGGTCCAGCACATTGACCGTTCCGGTCAGATTGACGTCATGGGTGCGCCGCCACTCCTCATTGGAACGGGGAACGGAGGCAATGGCGGCGAGGTGAAAAACCCCCTCCACTCCCTGCATGGCCCGGCCAACGGCGGCGTAATCGGCCACGTCATCGTTGACCAGTTCAACCCCCGCAGGCACATTCGCCCATGAACCTGTGGAGAGATCGTCCATTACCCGCACACGGCAGCCATCGGATAACAGGGCGTCCACGAGATGCGAACCGATGAAGCCCGCGCCGCCGGTAACCAGGTAGAAGGCCATGTGCGGTGTTCCTCAATATCCAGGCAGGTTGTTGCGCGCCAGCAATTCGGAAACAAATCTGGCGGGAACGGCGAAAGTGAAACCCGTAGGGGCTTCGATTGCTGATTTTTGGGTTTTGTCACGCACGCCCACACTCTGCACCACCCCCAGAACCTTCCGGGTTTCCGGATCATATAATGGGCTGCCGCTGTTCCCCGGATAGGCGTTCGTATCGATCTGGTAGACGACAAAAGAAGCGCGCAGCCGCCGCACCCGCTCCGCCGTCAGCTCTCCCTGATTATAGGCGGCAAAGCTGCGCTCCTTGACCGCGGAAATAATACCCTCATGGGTGATCGGATATAAACCCAGCAAACTGCCCAGCGGATAACCGGTGATGGCGGTGCGGGTCCCTTCCGGCGCCATGGTCCCCGACAGTCTCAGGGCTGGAAGTTTCGTATTGCCGATGATACGCAACAGCGCCAGGTCATGCACCTCGTCCTCAGCGACCACATCCAGTTCATAATTCTTTGCCTGCGCCTCAATTCCGTAAAAAGCCTGCAGGGATTCCTGATTTTTTGCATCCAGTTCTTTCGGCAGCACATGGGCGTTGGTGATGACATAACCCCCATCCGCAACGATGAAGCCCGTGCCCAGCAAACGCACCGGCGGCTGCCCAAGCAGCTGATAAGTTCCAATGGCCACCACGCTGCGTTTTGTATCCTTTATCGCCTCTACGAGACTGGCGGCGCCGGCGGGAAGCGGCTGCAAATTCACCAGCGCCAGCATGATCTGCAAACAGAAGCAAAACTGCAGGCGTCCGGCTCGCCGAATTCTCTCAGTCATCCTGCTCCCCTTTCCTTGCGCAAAAAAGCCTCCAGTATGAAAAGCAGCCATAGGGCGGGCGCCTGGTCACGCCGGCCGGACTGATGTTCATCCAGCAGATCGCTTAACGCATCAGGGCGGAAATATCCGCTTTCCTTCAGCACTGGCCCCGTCAGCGCATCGCGGATCCTGCCCCGCAGGGGGCCGCGGAACCACGCCGCCAGCGGAACGGAAAACCCCTGTTTGGGACGATATAGAATATCGTGGGGAACATAGGGCTCACAGGCTTTTTTCAGAAGATATTTGCCGGTTCCTTGGTTCAGCTTCATTTGCGGGAGGAGGCTGGCCGACCATTGCGCAAAGCGGTAATCCAGTATGGGGCAGCGCACCTCCAGCGAATTGGCCATGCTGGCGCGGTCCACCTTGGTGAGAATATCCCCCGGCAGCCAGGTCTTGATATCGGCATATTGCGCCTGGGCTAGCACATCATCCGTATCCGCCGCCTGCATATGTGCGCGGATAATGCTTGCCGGATGATAGCCCTGTAACGCCCTGCCCTGTCCGGCGCTGCGCAGGCGGGCGCGCATGCCGTCATTCCTCACCGAGATGCTGGCGAAAAAGCCGCCGGCGCTGTCCTGGCTCAATTCCTGGAAAGTGTTCTTTGCGCGCATAAAACGCGGCGCCCAGTCGGCCTTGGGATAAAGGGCGCCCAAAACGCCAAACACGCCTTTCCTGAAACCACCTGGCAGCAGCGCGCGCAGTTTTTCCTGACGCGCATGAAACAGATAGCGGCGGTAGCCCGCGAACAATTCATCCCCCCCATCGCCGGAAAGCGCCACCGTCACGTTTTCACGCGCCAGCGCGCATAATTTAAAGGTGGGCATGGCGGAGCTGTCGCCGAAGGGCTCATCGTAAAAATCAATCAGACGGTCCACCAGGTCGATACTGTCCGGATCGGCAATGCGGCTGTGATGTTCGGTATGATAGCGCGCCGCCATCTGCGCGGCGTAACTGCTTTCATCGAAAGCCTTATCGTTAAAGCCTATGGAAAATGTCTTGACCGGCTGGCTGGAAAGCCCGGCCATCAGGGCGACAATGCAGGAGGAATCAACGCCTCCCGATAAGAAAGCGCCCAGCGGCACGTCGGAAATCATCCGCAGATCCACCGCCTCGCGCAGTTCCTGGATCAGTTCTTCAGGGCTTGCGCTACGCTGGCGGTCCGTGCTGGCGAATTTCACATCCCAGTAAGCGTCAATCTTAGGAGCGCCCCCGCGCCGCCACAGCATGCGATGGGCGGCGGGAAGCTTCAGGATATTTTTGTAGATGCTGCGCGGATCAGGGATATAGCCATAGGCGAGAAAATCCTCCACCGCCAGCGGATCGATCTGGCGCGCAAGCCCCGGATAGGGCAGCAGGGACTTTAATTCCGATCCGAAAATCAGCGCGCCATCCGGCAGAATGGCGTAATGCAGCGGCTTCTTGCCCATGGGATCGCGCGCCATGAACAGGCATTCCTGTGCGCTGTCATACAGGGCGAAGGCGAACATGCCACGAAAATGCCTGACGCAGTCCTCCCCCCATTGCCGCCAGCCATACAGAATGACTTCCGTGTCGCTATTGGTGCGAAAGGCATGGCCCAGCGCCTCCAACTGCCGTTTCAGCTCCTGGTAATTATAGATTTCACCGTTAAAGGTGACGCTGAGCGTCCCGTCCGCGCTCAGCATGGGCTGCGCCCCGGCGGCCAGATCGATGATCGACAGCCGGCGATGGCCAAATCCGACCCCAGCAGAATCCCAAAGTCCAGCCCCATCCGGGCCGCGATGAATCTGCGTGTCGTTCATGCGCGAGAGCAGTTGCGCATCGATCGGACGCTTGTCCCGGCTATGAAAAATTCCAGTTATCCCGCACATCGGCTGGAATATGCAGGCAACTGAGTAAATTGTCTATGAATTACAGATTTGTCTTCAGGTTATGCCGCGAACCGGGGAAGCGCAACCATGGGATCAATACCGGCATCGCGCAGCATCGTGTTCAACTCCTCAAATCTGGCTTCCTTCGACGCTTCGCCGGACTTCAACAGATAGGTCTTGAGCACGCCCGGCTGGCCTAAAAAAGAGAGCGCAAGCTTTTGCGCGCGCTCAAGCGCTTTGCCCTGGGTCAGAATATTGGATGCAGCGAGCTTCAGCAGGGAAAGACATTTGCTAAGAGCGCTTCCCTGACCGTTGCAGATCCGGTTGAACAGGTTGTTTTTTTCCGCAACCAACAGACAGATGTCATCCAGGAAGCCTGCGATCTCGTTTTTTCTTGCAGCTTCCAGCTCCGATTTCAGGACCCTGTTCTGCAAGGCGCAGAGCAATTGCAGCCGCAAGGGCAGAGGCGTTTGGGTGGACTGGAAAAAATCTGTAAAAGCGGGAGCCTTCAGCATCGCCTGCAGCATAGTAAGAAGTTTACGCTTGTTGGCCTCACCCGTGATGTTGTCACCAATGAACAGAAGACGTTCTATCTTTTCGGGCGGGTGCTGGGCCGCGTTCAGATAGGTATCCATCGTGTCCGCTGAAACCAGGCGTTCAGAACGGATACGGAATGCGGAAATGATCTCGTCATGGGGCAGCAGATTACCACTCGCCTGCACGACTCTGGACGCCAGACGGCGTATCAGTTTTACTTCCATTTCCAGCGCGTCATGCGTCAGACGCTTTGGGCTTTCAATTTCCTGCAAGACCCTGCGAAGGATGGCGGTGCGTGAATCCGGCAGTTCCCCAGCGCCGAAATGCTGATTGAGGATTGCGCTTCCCTGAAGCGTGTTTGCGTCAATCGCCAGCCTGCCGCATGAAAGGTCAGTCAGTGTCTGAAGCATGGCGCCCAGATCCGGCTGTTCTCCAACAAGATCCTTGATCGCTGAAGAAGCAGACAGGATTTCCGAAACATAACCATCGACGGTCTTAAGGCAGAACTGGCGCAACGCGTCATCATCGCTTGCGGGAATGGCGGATATCAACTCAAGTATCTTTATCAGTTTTTCATTCCAGCTCGCGCATTCCTGAAGATGGGCCGCAATTGCCGCGTTAAGCAGATATTCCCGCCTCGGATCACTTGATAATTGAGTCGCCAGAGCCCCTATATCATTGTTCCTGATTTTGGGAATCCGGTTCTTTTCACGATCTTTGTAGACCATGACCATCCCATCGCTCACCAGCTTGTGCAGAAATTTCACCCGCTCGGAAATGGAGCCTTCGCCTGACTGCGACTGGGCGATCGCCATCTTCTGCACAGCAGCCTGCAAAATCGTTCCCGAACTTTCAAGCCGCTCGAGGTGTCCCGAATTGTGCAGTAACTCCAGTACGGTGATCTTCCAGCGGTTCAGGCTTTCTTGCAGCAAACGCGCAATCGTCTTTCGGGCCTGATAGGAATACAGATCCTGCGGCTTGAAACAGGGCAGGGATTCGACGGATTCTGTCTTGCCCGGCTTCGATGAGGAGGGCGTTACCTTACCCTCCTGGAAAATGCTTACGGAGATATAATTGCCATCGGCGGGATTGAGAGTTTCCTTCGTCACCTTTACGGCAGTGTTGCCGATAACAAGTTCTTTCGCCTGTTTCAGGGCTGCGTCCCGGGATTCGAGCGCGCTGTGAAACTGCCATTTGCCGCGCGGGGCCATGGTGTATATTTCATAATGAACTTGGCCGGAAGACATGAACCACCCTATGTATCGCTCCGGCGCATGTTGCGCGCAGAGGGACGCCGCTACATGCCCGGTTTTGTTATCGATCAACTTTCTGTGTTTAGTTGGCCCCTTCAAACACAGATTGATCGGGGAACTGGTTCGGCCATCCTCCCGGCCTGCTTGTGAATACGCCTCCAGCAAAGCAAACCGCCGCCAGACCTAAAGCTAACCATATCACTGGTTAACGTATTGTGAATGAGGATGAGAAGGAAAGTGGATGGCCGTTCCGTGGACATTGCCGGAGGCCGGGAGGGTGCGTTTTATATATCCGATGACGGCGCAGACGTTATATATAGGGTGTCTGAAATTTCCCGCCAGAATTGACAGGAGAAAATCATGCGCCTTGCAAAGCCCAGAATCAGGCCGCTGCCGGATGCGGAGCTGAACGAAGAACAGAAGTCCATCATGGAAACGCTGGGGCGCAACAAGACCTTCAATATTTTCCGGGCGCTCATTCATCATCCCGTGCTGTTCAAAAACTGGCTCACCTTCGCCAATTATGTTCTGAGCAAGAGAAGCACGCTTTCCGCCAGAGAGAGGGAAATCGCCATCCTGCGCATTGGCTGGCTGTGCAAGGCGGAGTATGAATGGGCGCAGCATGTGGTCATTGGCAAGGCGGCCGGCATAACCGATGATGAAATAGACCGCATCGCACAGGGGCCCGACGCGGCTGGCTGGAATCCCCATGACGCGGCCATTCTGCGCGCCACGGACGAACTGCATAAGGACAAAATCATCAGCGACGCGACATGGAGAAAACTGTCCGAACGCTATAATGAACAGCAGCTCATGGATCTGGTGTTTGCAGTGGGTCAGTACAATCTGGTGTCCATGGCGCTGAACACCTTTGGCGTGCAACTCGATCCGGGGTTGAAGGGCTTTAAAAAATAATGGGCGAAATCAGCCTGTTTGACGCGATCGAGGCGCAAAGCCGCCGCATGTATACGCCCTGCGGCCATGGTCAGATGATCTGGCGGATATGGGGTGAAGGCAGGCCGCTGGTTTTCATTCATGGGGGCGCAGGCGCCTGGTCGCACTGGATCCGCAATATCCCCGAATTCGCCAGGGACCGCATGGTGATCGCGCCGGATTTGCCTGGCCTGGGAGAATCCGCAAGACCGCCAAGAGGCTATACGCCGGAATCGATCGCCGGGATCGTTGCGGACGGCCTGGCGACAGTGCTCCCGGAAAACACGCGATTCGACATGGCCGGCTTTTCCTTTGGCGGCATGCTTAGCGGCCTGATCGCGCAGCGGCATGGCGAGCGGGTCCGGACGCTGGCTCTGATGGGGCCAAGCGGGCTCGGCGGGCGCTTTGGTAATCTCAAACCACCGGTCAAACTGCCGCTGCGCGGAACGGCGCAGGATATGCTCGACGCGCACCGGCACAATCTGCAGGCCATCATGCTGCACAATCCGGCCAGTATCGATGCGCTCGCCATGCATATACAAAGCCTCAATGCGCCGCGCACCCGCGTCAACAGTCCGGAACACGCGACCAGCGAAAAGCTGCTGGACGCGCTTCGGGAGGTTCCCGCCCGGTTGTGCAGCATCTGGGGGGAAAACGATATTTCCTCCCCCTATCTCCAGCACCGGCGCGATGTCATCGCCAGCGTGCATCCGGAAGCGGAGTTCCACATCGTTCCGGATGCGGGCCACTGGGTGCAATATGAGGCGGCGGAAGCCGTCAATGCGCTGCTGCGGAGCTTCATCGCCTGAACCACCGGCGCCGCCCCATCCCCGGGATCGCGGTTGCCATTCCTCCGGACCGGGTGCTACCGTATCCCTGACAAAAGATGATTACGGTTCAGGGGGGGTGTATGAAATTCGGCATTCTCTACAATACCGACTACTACCCGGAAGCGCACGGGACGGCGGCCAAATATTACGAGGACATCTTAACCCAGGTGGAGCTGGAAGACGCGCTGGGTTTTGACGCGGCCTGGTTCGGCGAACATCATTATTCAGGTTACTCCTTCGGTTCGCCGCCGGTCATAGCCATGGCGGCGGCGGCGCGCACGAAACGCATCCGTCTTGGCACGGGCGTTTCTCTCATCCCCCTCAATCATCCCATAAGACTGGCGGAGGAATACGCCATGCTTGATGTACTGAGCGGCGGGCGTCTGGAATATGGAATCGGGCGCGGATTTCTGAAATACTCCCATCAGGTCTTTGGCGTCAGCGAAGATGAAAACCATGCCCGTTATCACGAGGGTACGGACATCATCGTGAAGGCCTGGACCTCCAACGGCCCGTTTTCCTATGACGGAAAATTCTGGCGGTTAAAGGACTATACATTCTTTCCAAAACCGCTTCAGCAGCCCTTTCCCCCGATCTACGCCTCCGCCGTGCTGACGCCTGAAAGCGCGATCTGGGCGGGGAAGCATGGCTTTCATCTGTCATGCGCGCTGTTCGTGCCGCAACAGGCGCGGGTGAAGACGGTGATCGAACACTATCGCCAGAGCCTGCGTGAAAACGGATTCCGGCCGGAAGAGAAGGAAATTTCAGGGGTTTTTCAGATGTATTGCGCCCCAACGCAGGAACAGGCGGTGCGCGAAGGGGTGCAATACGCCCAGAATTATTTCAAATTCTTTGGCGCGCTGGACGCAAGGGCCGCGCATGATTCACAGGATTTCGAACATCACGGGCGCGGCATATCCCGCGCCTTCGCCGCCCAGCCAAAAGAAGGTTCCGACCCCGCCAGACAATTCATGATCGGAGATCCCTCGTTTTGTATTGATCAGATTCAATGGGCGCGGGAATATTACGGGGTCAACTATCTGATCTTCGAGGTGGCCCAGGGGGGCGAGCCGCACGAAATGGTGATGCAGTCCCTGCGGCTGTTCGCCGAAAAGGTCATGCCGGCGTTCAAATAGGTTTGCAGTCTTTGTCTGAATAAGGAGTATGGCGTGCAGAAAGTAGCGTATCAGGATTTGTCCGGTCTGGCGGGAAAGGAAATCGGCCTTTCGGAATGGGTGCTGCTCGATCAGGTAAAGGTGAACCAGTTTGCCGACGCCACTGGCGATCATCAGTGGATTCATGTGGATGTTGAACGCGCCAAACGGGAAATGCCGTCCGGCGGCACCATCGTGCATGGGTATTTCACCCTGTCGCTGATTCCAAAATTCATGTTCGAACTGCTGGAAATTACCGGCGTCAGCCAGATCATCAATTACGGGGCCAACAAGGTGCGCTTCACCAATATGGTTCCCACCGGGTCAAAAGTGCGGGGCAGGCTGAAGGTCGCGTCGACTGCGCCAAAGGGCAAGGGCGTGATGATGACCGCGGAGATGACCATTGAAATCGAAGGTCAGACCCAGCCCGCCTGTATCGCCGAAGTCATCATGCTGGCGCTTCCCTGACCGGCGGCAAGCGGTCATCGGCAGCCCGCCGCCGGTCATTCTTCACATGACGGAAAGAGGGCTTCTGCTTCATCCGTCCTGATCATTGATCTCCGGCTCGACAAGTTTTGCCAGAAACTGCAGGGATTGCTGCCAGCCGAGATAGCATTGCTCCACCGGAATGACGTCCGGGATTCCTTCCTGCACAATGCTCAGATCCGTGCCGCAGGACACCGGTTCGAGCGTCACCGTGGTGATCATTTCGCCAGGCATATTCGGGTCGTCAAAGCGGTCAGTGTATTGCAGACGCCGTCCGGCAATCATCTCCCTGTATTCTCCGCCAAAGGAATGGCTGTTGCCGGTGGTGAAATTGGTGAAAGACATTTTGAATGCGCCGCCCACCCGCGGCTCCATGTGATGAACCCTACATGTAAAGCCTTCGGGCGGCAGCCAGCGCGCCATGGCGTCGGGATCGGTAAAGGCCCGAAATACCTTATCCGGGCTTGCCGCCAGAACCCGATGCAGGTGAACCGTGTTTTTAGCTGACATGGGCGATCCTTTAAGGTTTGATTGGCGCTCCCTATAATATGGGATCGCAAGCCCATAGTTAAACATGAATGAAAGCCCGATAGCCACGGATTCCAGTAGCACGACTTGCCTGAAAACCGGTTGCTGTATTGCTGGCGGCGGGCCGGCGGGCCTGATGCTGGGCTATCTTCTGGCGCGCGCGGGGGTGGAGGTCACAGTGCTGGAAAAGCACGCGGATTTCCTGCGCGATTTTCGCGGCGACACGATCCATCCCTCTACCCTTGATGTGATGCACGAGCTTGGGCTGCTTGATGAGTTTCTGAAACTGCCCCACACCAGGCTTTACCAGGCCACCGCGAGAGTGGAGGGCCGGGAGTTCACTCTGGCCGATTTTTCAGGGCTGCCCGTACGCTGTCCCTATATCGCCATGATGCCGCAATGGGATTTTCTGAATTTTCTGGCGGAGCGCGCGGCGCAGTTCCCTAATTTCCGCCTGCTGATGTCAACGGAAGCGACCGGCCTGCTGGTCGGGGGAGAAGGCATCATTGGCGCCCGCGCCCGCAATGAAGGAGAGACGCTTGATATTTACGCGAATCTGACCATTTCCGCCGATGGGCGCAATTCGGTCCTGCGTAACGCCGCAGGCCTTTCCGTCAGGACATTTGGCGCGCCAATGGATGTTTTCTGGCTGCGTCTGCCGCGCCGTGAGCAGGATGCAGGCGCGCCGCTTTTCAATATCGGCGGCGGCTGCATGTTCATCACCATCGACCGGGGCGATTACTGGCAATGCGCCTATGTCATTCCAAAGGGAAAGGAGGATGAAATTCGGGGCCAGGGGCTGGAGGCGTTCAGGCGCCGCCTCGCCGCCGCCGCGCCGCAGCTTGCAGAAGCAGCGCAGGCGCTGCGCAGCCTGGATGACGTGAAGCTTCTGACTGTCCGCCTGGACCGCTTACGGGATTGGGCGAGGCCGGGCTTTCTGGTGATTGGAGATGCGGCCCACGCCATGTCGCCAGTGGGTGGGGTCGGCGTCAATCTGGCGATACAGGATGCGGTCGCCGCCGCCAATCTTCTGGGCGCACCGCTTCTGGCGGGCGCGCCATCTCTTGCGCAGTTGCAGGCGGTGCAGAAACGCCGACTGTGGCCCGTAATGACCACCCAGTGGGCCCAGCGCCTCATTCAGGACCGGATCATTGGCAGGGCGCTGACCCCGGGCGCCGGCTTCAGGCCGCCGCTGGTCTTTTATCTGCTCGACGCCTGGCCAGTTTTGCGGCGCTTTCCCGCCCGCGCCATAGGCTATGGCGCGCGGCCGGAGCAGGTGCTGAACACGGGGGGATAGTAAGACTGCAAAACCCGCGCCGCCTTTGTCAGATAAAGGTTTGGGCGTGACGATTTGGGAAAGCCAGGGGTGTTGAGAGAAAACCCTGAGAAGGGATCATTGTTACCCATCCGCAATTATGTAATATTTTATCTGATGGTGTTACGGGGGAGGGATGCATGTTCGAAGCACTCAAAAAATATGCGGTATTCAGTGGAAGAGCGCAAAGGAAGGAATACTGGTTATTTGCCCTTCTCTGCGTTCTTTCGGGCTTAATGGCCGGATTAATCGACGTGATGCTGGGAACTTTTTCGCTTCAAACGGGACTGGGCCTGGTTGGAGTGATTGTATCACTGGCGCTCTTTATCCCTTCGCTTTCCGTCAGTGTCCGCCGATTGCATGATACGGATCGAAGCGGCTGGTGGCTGTTAATTATGCTGGTTCCGTTTGCCGGCGTCATCGTTTTACTGGTGTTCTTCTGTTTAGAGGGAACACCGGGAGCTAACCGTTTTGGACCGAATCCAAAAGCGCCGGCATTAAGCCATATGGAGTAGGCTGTATGAGCCTACCGGAACCTGCCGGTTCAGGGTTCTCCCCGTTTTTTCCGCCAGGGCACAGGCGATTCATTGAAATTTCGCCCCGTAAAGCGCATAATTTGACTATGATTACCTAACCTTCGGACAAAGGAAGATCGGACTATGGCGGACGGTTCCCAGGAAAACAAACCCAAAGTGGTGAAGACAGACGCAGAATGGAAGGCGCAGTTGAGCCCCCTGCAATATAACGTCGCCCGTAAGGCGGGCACGGAACGCGCCTTCAGCGACAACGGTCATGACCGCAAGGAAAAAGGCACCTATCGCTGTATCTGCTGCCAAACCCCCCTGTATCATTCTGACGCGAAATACAATTCCGGCACCGGCTGGCCAAGCTTTTTCGCCCCCATAGACAAAGACGCGGTGGCTTTTCGCGAAGACCGGGGGCTGTTTTCCGTGCGAACCGAGGTGATCTGCAGCACCTGCCATGCGCATCTTGGCCATGTGTTCGAGGACGGGCCGCGCCCGACGGGCCTGCGCTTCTGCATGAATGGCGCAGCCATGCAGTTCGAGAAAGAGGAAGAATAGACGCTTCTATTTCTTAAGCCAGCCCGGTGGTTTGCACCGTGCCCGCGCGGCGGTAGCGGTTGAGATAAGACGGCAGCATCAGCTCAACCGAAGTGGGGTTGGCGACGCCCAGTTCCTGCAGCCCGGGCATACCTTCCGCAGGCAGGTTATCGGTTTCCAGCAGACGCACCTGGTCCACTGTCAATAATGGTCTGGGCAGCCATTGCAGGAGCCCCGCCAGAAGGCGCGCCGCAAAGAACGGCATCGGCGCCAGAAGACGGCGGCGCTGGGTCTGTTCCAGCACCAGCTCATAGATTTCCTTCATGTCGTAGATTTGCGGGCCACCCAGTTCATAGGTCTTGCCTTCGGTCCGGGAATCATACAGCGCATTTTGAATGGCCTCGGCTACATCGCCCACATAGACCGGCTGAAATTTCGTGTGACCGCCGCCGATCAGCGGCAGCGCCGGAGCGAACCGCGCCAGCATAGCGAAGCGGTTAAAGAAATCATCCTCCGGGCCAAAAATGATCGAGGGGCGGATGATGGCGGCCTGCGGAAAATGCTCCCGCACCGCGGCTTCGCCCGCCGCCTTGCTGCGCGCATAGGCCGAACTGGATTGCGCATCGGCCCCAATCGCGGAAACATGCGCCAGCCGGCTGACCCCCTGCTGTTTGGCGATGCGGGCGATGGCGGCGGCGCCGCCAGCCTGTACCGCGCTGAATTTCTGCGGCCCGCTCTCATACAGAATGCCGACAAGGTTCACCACTTTATCCGCCCCCTGCATGGCGCGGGCGATGGAGCTTTCATAGCGGATATTGGCCTGCACAGGTTCTACCTGTCCCACATCCCCCATCAGTTTGAGAAAACCAGCCAGATTAGGCTGGCGCACGGCCGCACGCACCCGCGCGCCCCGCCGGGCCAGACGGCGGATAAGGTGCCGGCCCACAAATCCCGAGCCGCCAAATACGGTGATCAGTTCATTCGCCATCGCTTATCTCATACCCCTGTGGAGCCTGCCGGCCCTTTTAACCCAATCCGCCTTTATGCGTATAGACTTGTGCCAGTTATTTTTTAGCACCGCTACATGCAAATAAGCTTTGACTTTAGGGCGCAAGCCGGGCTACCTCAACCCCCTTGATTGGTCACTCGTGACCCGAAGCTGAAGTTCCTCATGCCGATAGGCCGGAACGAACATCAGATTCATAGGGTAACTAGCAGGCGTGTGATTTTTAGTGTGGTGGATTTGAAATACGCTCCCGGCCCGGCCTACTAAACGGCGTATTTCATATCCACTACACTAGGCCCAGGTGGCGGAATTGGTAGACGCACTAGCTTCAGGTGCTAGCGCTCGCAAGGGCGTGGAAGTTCGAGTCTTCTCCTGGGCACCACGCTCCGGCTTTGGCTGCACATGGCGCGGGCAAAGCGGAGCCGATCGCAGGCGAGGCCATGTCTGGCGAAACCCTCCTAAACCTTAACGCAGGAAGGGCGTGGACAGGCAGTCATAGCCGGACAGGCCGGTTCCGCGAAGACGAGGGGGAACGATGGCGCTGCTACCCTTCGGCAGGCCAAAACGATTCGGTCCTATTCTGGGTTACCAGTAATGAACATTGATCTGCATATCGGCGATCTGCCTGATCACATTTCCTTCGGAACCAGTGTTGCGGTGGACACCGAAACCATGGGGCTGAATCCCCTGCGCGACCGCCTCTGCCTGGTTCAGCTATCGGCAGGAGACGGTAATGCGCATCTGGTGCGTTTCAACGCCGGAGAGTACGCCGCCCCCAATCTCACGCGTCTGCTGAATGATCCAGATGTGACCAAGCTGTTTCATTTCGGGCGTTTTGATATTGCGGTTCTGAAACATTATCTGGGGGCGGATATCACGGCGCTGTACTGCACAAAGATCGCCTCCAGACTGGTGCGCACCTATACCGACCGGCACGGCCTGCGCGATCTGGTCAAGGATCTTCTGGGGCATGACCTCTCCAAGCAGCAGCAGAGTTCGGATTGGGGCGATCCCGGTCTCAGCGAGGCTCAACTGAAATATGCGGCCTCGGATGTGCTGCATTTGCACGCGCTGCGGAACAGGCTGGACGAAATGCTGGCCCGTGAGGGACGAACGGAAATCGCCCGCGCCTGCTTTGCTTTTTTACCGAAACGCGTGGAGCTTGACCTGTTAGGCTGGCCCGATATGGACATTTTCTCTCATTAGACGCGCCGCCAAATAGTGTATGATTCGCCTCAGAATCAACCTGGCTCCGCCCTTGGCTGAAGGATCATTCGGGAAAGCTGTAGATGCACGCCAAAACCCCCTTGCGGGATAACATTCCCCCAGAGGCAGCCGGACAGCCGGAACTGGCGGCGGCGCGCCGGGTGCTGGAAACGGGAGCCAATGCGCTGCGCGCGATGGCGGAAAACCTGGACGGCGGCTTCATCGCGGCGCTGGATATCCTGTCCGCTGTCAAAGGCCGTGTGATCGTCAGCGGCATGGGGAAAAGCGGCCACATCGCCCGCAAGATCGCCGCCACCTTCGCCTCTACCGGCACGCCCGCGCAATTCATCCATCCCGCCGAGGCGAGCCATGGGGATCTGGGCATGGTCACTACGGCTGACGCCTGTCTCATCCTTTCCAATTCCGGTGAGACGCCAGAGCTAGGCGATATCATCGCCCATTCCCGCCGCTTCGGGATTCCCCTGATCGGTATTGCGCGGGACCCGAAAAGCACCCTGTTGCGCGCCGCCGATATCGCCCTGGTCCTGCCTTCCGCCCCTGAGGCCTGCCCGATGGGTCTGGCCCCCACCACCTCCACGACGGCGAGCCTGGCGTTGGGCGACGCGCTGGCGGTGGCGCTGATGGAGCGAAAGGGATTTTCCACCGATGATTTCCGTCTGCTGCATCCCGGCGGACAGATCGGCAAATCCCTGCAGCGCGTGGCCGACATCATGCACAGGGGGGACGAATTACCGCTTGCGCCCCTGCATATGCCCATGAGCGAGGTGCTTCTCCTGATGACGCAGCGTCATTTTGGCTGCGCCGGCATCATCGGCCCCGATGGTTGTCTTGCGGGCGTCATTACCGACGGAGATTTACGGCGTCACACCATTGACGGCGATCTGCTCAGACTGACGGCGGAGCAGGTGATGACGCCGTCTCCGAAAACCATTCACCAGGATGCGCTGGCTGCGGAAGCCCTGGGAATGATGGCGGGAAAAATCACCTGCCTGTTCGTTATGGCGAAAGCAGGCCCCATACCGCAACCTCCCATCGGCATAGTGCATATCCATGACTGCCTTCGGGCCGGCGTAGTTTGATGGCTTTACCTGCGATTCATAAGCCGGCCCAGCATGACTGGCTGCGGGCGCGTGAAAATCACGGGACGCTCCCGGATTTTGGCCAGAAGCGCCGGCTGCTGCTGCAGTTCGTAAAATTTGTACTCCCGCTTCTGGCGCTAGGCTTTCTGATGCTGATGCTGCTGTGGCCCCGGCTGGCCGAAAAGGAAACCGCCCCTGAATTCGCGGATACTGGAGTTGCCGCATCACGCGATGATCTGCGGATGAGCAGCCTGCGTTTTACGGGAATGGATGGGGATAACCGGCCCTATCTGGTAACCGCCACCTCGGCGACCCAGGATCCGGAAGACAACGAACTGGTGCATCTGGAGAATCTGCAGGCGGATGTCGCCCTTGATGCCGGGGCCTGGGTGGCCATCAATGCACGCTCAGGACTGATGCATAGCGGGTTGCAGACCTTGCAGCTCAATGGGCAGGTAGAAGCCTATATGGATAATGGCTATGCCTTCTACACTGAAAGCGCGCGCATCGATTTGAGCAGGAATTCGCTTTATGCAGATCAGCCCCTGCGCATACAGGGGCCGCTTGGGCGCCTCCACGCCCGGACGATGCTGGCCAGCAACAAGGGACAGAACCTGCATTTTGCAGGGGATGTCAGGGTTATGATTTATCCGCGCGGCGGGGGCGCCTGATGGGGCTGCGACTATGCCGGCTGCTGTTGTTCGTCTTGTTCACCACCTATCAGGGGGCCTGGGCCCAGAATGCGGCCCCGGGGCTCGGCGCCCAGCATGATTCTTCCCAGCCCATAGAGATCACCGCGGATACGCTGGATGTCTCGCAAACGGATCAGACCGCGCTGTTCTCCGGCAAGGTCGTCGCCACCCAGGGAGACATGCGTCTGGGATCTGACAATCTCAGGGTTCATTACCGGAACGAGGAGGCGGAGGCGGAGAAGGCCGCGATCTCCAGACTGGATGCGATCGGCAATGTGACGGTCAGTTCTCCCACCGAGATGGCCCAGGGCGAATGGGGAGTATATGATGTGGATTCGGGACAAATCACCCTGGGTGGCAATGTGGTGCTGACCCGAGGTGAGAATGTCCTTCGTGGCGAGCAATTGGTCATCGACCTGGAAAGCGGGCAAAGCAGGATAACCAGCAAGAAGGATGGCGGCGGACGGGTAAAGGGATTATTCGTTCCGTCCAAGAAACAGACTAGGTAAAAGAGGGCTTTTTGTGAGGCAATGACGCAGGCGCAACAGAACGAACTGGCTGGGGAGACCCAAGGCGGACCACGCCTGGTGCTGGAAAATTCCGGCCTGGCCACGGTGAGGATTGGCAAAAGCTACAAGAAGCGTCCCGTTGTGCGCGGCGTCAGTCTGCATTTACAGCGTGGCGAGGTGGTGGGACTGCTTGGGCCGAACGGCGCTGGAAAGACCACCTGCTTTTACATGATTGCCGGTCTTATACCGGTTGATTATGGCGTCATCACTCTGGATGGTCATGACCTGACCCACACCCCCATGTATCGCAGGGCCAGAATGGGCATTGGCTATCTGCCTCAGGAGGCCTCTATTTTCCGGGGGCTGACCGTCGAGATGAATATACGCGCCGTAGTTGAAATGGTTGAGACAGACCACGTAAGACGCGAGGCCATCGTCGATGACCTGCTGGCCGAATTTTCCATCACCCATTTGCGCCGGACCCCTGCCCTGGCCCTATCCGGGGGCGAGCGGCGGAGAGTTGAAATCGCCCGCGCCCTGGCCACCCGCCCGTCTTTCATGCTGCTGGATGAACCCTTTGCAGGTATCGATCCGATTGCGATCGGCGATATCCGCGAGTTGGTGGGGCATATCAAATCACGCGGCATCGGGGTCCTGATTACAGATCATAATGTCAGGGAAACTCTGGATTTAATTGATCGGGCCTATATTATTCATGAAGGACAGGTATTAATGGAAGGCCGCCCGGATGAGATTGTCGGTAACGCCGATGTCCGGCGGGTTTATCTTGGCGACCGTTTCAGCCTTTAACCTCTTGAAACCATTCCCTGCTATACTGGACGTCACCTGATGGCATTCAAGGCTGATTGTATATTATGGCAATATCGCCACGTCTAGTTTTAAGGCAGAGTCAGGGGTTGGTGATGACCCCGCAATTGAAGCAGGCAATCAAGCTGCTGCAATTGTCGAATCTCGAACTGGAAGCCTATATCGCCGGCGAAGTGGAACGCAATCCGTTGCTGGAGCAGGATGAATATGGCGGAAAATCTACTGCCGCCAAATCTGGGGAAGCGTCAGAGGGGGCGGCCCGGGACGCGGATTCCAGCCTGCAACTGGATGAAGCCGCCCCCCTGATGGCGGCGGCGGCCGAAAACCTGGATACGGATTATGACAATTTATATGACGGAGACAGCGGCGCCGACCGGGCGGCCTCTGACCCGGCCGAACTGCCCTTTAATTGCGATTGGTCAGGAGTGGGGGCCGGCGGCGGCAGCTTTCAGGACAGCGAATATGATCTAACCGAACGACTGGTGGGTGAGACCAGTCTGCGCGATCACCTGCTGCGGCAATTGAATCTCAGCATCACTGACCCACGCGCCCGCATGATCGGGACCCAGCTTATCGATATGCTGGATGAGGCGGGCTATCTGGTCGAGACTTTACCGCGAATCGCGGCGCGGCTGGGGGCGCATCTTGATGAAGTGACCGCCGTCCTGAAAATCGTTCAGGGGTTTGAACCTACCGGGATTTTCGCCCGCGATCTTGCCGAATGCCTGAGCCTGCAATTGCGCGAACGCAACCGGCTGGATCCGGCCATGCAGGTTCTACTGGAAAACCTTCCCCTGCTGGCCAGGCATGACCGGGCTGGTCTGATGAAGCTATGTGGTGTGGACAGCGACGACCTCAATGACATGATTGCCGAAATCCGGGCGCTTGACCCAAAACCCGGACTCGTCTTTGGCGGCGGCGCCGTACAACTGGCGGTGCCGGACGTCTTTGTGCGCAAAGGAGCGGGCGGCGCATGGATCGTTGAACTGAATACGGCAACCCTGCCCAAAGTGCTCGTGAATTCGGTTTACTGCGCACAGATCAAAAAGCAGAATATCACTTCCCAGGAGCGCGCCTATATCACAGAGCGCCTCAGCAGCGCCAACTGGCTGGTCAAGAGTCTGGAACAGCGCGCGCGCACGATCCTTAAGGTTTCGTCAGAACTGGTGCGCCAGCAGGAAGCCTTTTTCGAACACGGAATTACGCATTTGCGCCCGCTTAATCTGCGCGCCATCGCTGATGCTATCAACATGCATGAATCGACCGTGAGCCGGGTGACGGCGAATAAATATATCGCCACCCATCGTGGTGTGTTCGAGATGAAATATTTCTTTACCGCGTCCATCGCCTCCAGCGAAGGCGGGGATGCGCACTCTGCAGAAGCCGTACGTCACAAGATCAAAGCCCTGATCGATGCAGAGCATCCGAAAAAGATCCTGTCCGATGACAGACTGGTGGAATTGTTGCGCACTGAAGGGATCGATATTGCACGCAGAACCGTTGCAAAATACCGCGAGGCGCTACGCATTCCCTCTTCGGTTGAACGTCGCCGCGCAAAAAACGCGACGGCATGAGAATGTTTCACGCGAGAACCCTATTCACTCTTTTTTTACAATGGGTTATGCCAAGGTTGACAGGCTGTCCAGCCCGCATTATCGTGCCCCGCGACAGGATGAGCAGTGCAAGGGCGGCTAGATAACGTCACATGATTTACAGCATGCCTGTCCACGCAAAGCGTCGGCTGGATAAGGGAAAAGGACTGCGCGCTCTCCGGCTGCGGCGATCAACTCCTGTAAGGAAACAGGAACAGCGCATATCCCGCGAATACGCAGTAAACGGATTAATTTTTCAACAGCGCTTGTCTTTGCGTGAAACCACTCAATGAACGTTTTGATTAAACTGGCGACTTGAGGGCGGGAATGCCGTTATCCGACATATTAAACCCCGAAGGGGTGGTTGCGAACCTGAAAGCCCGGGGGAAAAAGCAGGCCCTGCAGGAGTTGAGCGCCGTCGCTGGGAAGCTGTGCAAGATCAACTCCCAGAAAATTCTGGAAAAAATTCTGGAACGCGAGAAGCTCGGCACGACAGGGGTGGGCCAAGGGGTCGCCATACCCCATGCCAAATTCGCAGAGGTGACGAAAGTTACCGGGATTTTCGCCAGACTTGACCAGCCGATAGATTTTGATTCGGTGGATGAACGCCCGGTGGATCTGATCTTTCTTCTGATTGCGCCAGAAGAGGGCAGCGCCGAACATCTGCGGACACTGGCGCGGGTATCGCGGCTTCTGCGCAATCAGGAATTATGTATAAAACTGCGCGGGTCGAAAGATCCTGCGGCGCTTTATTCACTGCTCACGGAACCTGCGGCCTCTTCTTCCGCCGCCTGATCTATCCTGCCTGTTCAATCTGCCGCAGGGTCAGATCAAACAATGTCTGCGGATCAGCCCCGGAAATTTGCGCTGCGTACCAGTCTGCCGTAAGCGCAAGGGAGTCGCCGAGCAAAAGCCGCGGCCGCCAGGACAGTTCTTCCGCGGCCTTGCGGCAATCCAGGGTAAGATACGCCGCCTCATGCGGCTGATGCGGAGGCGGATCGATACGCCATCTGGCCGCAAGGCCCTTTGCGCGCATCAGGGTGGAAAGCCGCATTATGACTTCCTGCACCTCGCACGCTTCCTGCAGCGGCGGCCCGAAATTCCATGCCTGCGCGTAGCGCGGCCCGTCCCTCATCAGGGCCTGGGCCAGCATGAGATAACCGCGCAGCGGTTCGCAGACATGCTGCCAGGGGCGGATGGCGCGGGGATTCCGGAGAATGAGTTCTTCCTCCTTCGCCCAGGCGCGCATGGCGTCGGCAATCAGCCGGTCTTCATTCCAGTCGCCGCCGCCAATGACATTGCCTGCGCGCGCTGTCGCGACCGCCGGGCCGTCACTTCCAAAAAAAGCGCGGCGATAGGCGCTGACCGCCAGTTCCGCCATGGCTTTGCTGGCGCTGTACGGGTCGTAGCCGCCCAGCCTGTCCTCTTCTGTAAAGGCGGTTTCGTCATGGGTGTTCTCATACACCTTGTCGGTAGTGATCACGATGATGGCGCGCATACTGGCCACTCCGCGCGCCGCCTGCAGCAGATGCACGGTTCCCATGACATTGGCTGCGAAGGTGTCGACCGGCATCCGGTAGGAACGCCGCACCAGGGGCTGCGCTGCAAGATGGAAGATGATTTCCGGCTCCGCCTCCCACAGGGTTTGCTCCAGCGCGGTGAGGTCCCTTATATCCGCGATCCGGTGGCGCAGTTTCCCGTCAAGCCGCGCCGTTAAATCCGTAGCGGTAAAAAAATCTTCCTTATACTCAGACGGCTGCGCAAATCCGAACACTTCCGCGCCCATCGACGCCAGCCAGCAGGCCAGCCAGCCGCCCTTGAAGCCGGTATGTCCGGTCAGGAGCACGCGGCGGCCGGACCAGAATTCCGGCGCGACGCCGCCGCGGTCACGATCTTTTTCCGGCGATACTGTATTCATAGGGCGCCTTGCATGCCTGGGAACATTGCGATAACCATCCCCTTATAGTGCAGAGGTGACGCCATTTTAACCTATATAAATTCCACATGTGCGGATTAGCCGGTTTCGTGGACCGGCGCGCCTCCCGTCATGGAAATGCGCCGGCGATGGAGGATCAGGCGCGGCGCATGGCTGCCAGCCTGCGCCACCGGGGACCGGACGGTTCCGGGGTGTGGGTGGATGCGCTGTCCGGTGTCGGCGTCGGGCATCAGCGCCTTTCAATCATCGATCTTTCCGAAAATGGCGCGCAACCCATGCTCTCGGGCAACGGGCGTTACGTGATCGCCTACAATGGAGAGATTTACAATTACAGCGCCCTGCGTGCTGAACTGGAGCGAAAGGGACAGAGCTTTCGCGGACATTCCGATACGGAAGTGCTTGTGGAAGGTTTCGTCTGCTGGGGCGTAAAAGAGACCCTGCGCCGCCTGACCGGCATGTTCGCCATCGCCGTATGGGACAGGCAGCGGCGGGTCATGACCCTGATCCGCGACAGACTTGGCGTGAAGCCGTTATACTGGAGCTATCAGGACGGCCTGCTGCTGTTCGGCTCCGAACTGCGGGCGCTACGCCAGTTCGATGGCTGGCGGCCGGTTATCAACCCGGCGGCGGCCGGTGACATGGCGGTTCATTCCTGCATCGCCGCGCCCTATACGATTTATCATGGGGTCTTCCAGCTTCTGCCGGGCTCCCTGCTCACGCTCGATGCAAACGGGGAGACAAGGCAGGAAACCTACTGGAATCTCACACGCATCGCCCAGAGCGGTCAAGGCGCGAAAGTCCCGGATACGCAGGAGACTGTCAAAGAAGTGGAAGCTCTTCTGAAAGACGCGGTGCGCTGCCGCATGGTGGCGGACGTGAATCTGGGGGCGTTCCTCTCGGGGGGGGTGGATTCCTCCCTGGTAGTGGCGCTGATGCAGGCGCAGTCTGCGTCAAAAGTGCGCACCTATACCATTGGGTTCAGCGATGACCGGCTGAACGAAGCCCCGTATGCGCGTCAGGTAGCGGATATTCTGGGGACGGATCATACCGAGCATGTATTCAGAGATTCCGACGCGCTGGAACTCGTGCCCAGGCTTGCGGAAATTCATGACGAACCATTCGGAGATTCCTCGCAGATGCCCAGTCATCTGCTTGCCTGTCTGACCCGCAAACATGTCAAGGTGGCTCTCTCCGGCGATGGCGGGGATGAGCTTTTTGCCGGCTATGACCGTTATGCGATGTTTGACCGGGCGTGGCGGGCGCTGGACCTGTTGCCGGCGGGCGGGCGCAGAGGATTGGCGCGCGCGATACAGAAGCTTCCCATGCACGGCTGGGACCGGATCGGCGAAATTCTGCCAATGCGGTACCGCCTGAACTATCCGGGCGAGCGGCTCTATCAGCTTGCGGAAGCCATGGGCGCGAAAGACGGTCTGGGATTCTATCAGGCAATGATGCGGCAGGGGCCGGCGCCGGAGCGTTTTCTGCGCCACGCGCCACAGCCCCGCATTACGCAGGCCGGACCGGTATCGGAGCGCGGCCTTCTGCTGCAGATGCAGTTCAACGACATGCAGGTGTATCTGCCCGACGATATTCTGACCAAACTGGACCGGACCAGCATGGCGGCGGGCCTGGAAGTGCGGGAGCCCCTGCTTGATCACCGTCTGGTGGAACTGGCCTGGCGACTGCCAGTATCCATGAAAATCCACGGGAGCAGGGGAAAATGGATTCTGCGCCGGATTCTGGGCCATTATCTGCCCGCCCATCTGATCGAGCGGCCAAAGGCCGGTTTCGCCGCGCCTTTACGCCAATGGCTGCACATGCCTCGCGCACGCCCT
>OBIC01000211.1_pt1 | contig 22136 bp, 17 predicted proteins | sample 1519831 | NCBI WGS metagenome assembly OBIC01 (sample SAMN03019805, study PRJEB22545) | beach sand metagenome | biome: beach; feature: sea beach; material: beach sand | place: USA: Municipal Pensacola Beach, FL | collected 2010-10-20 | depth 40-45 cm m
CAGCAACGGGATGAGACGCCGTTTTGGGGGGACAAGGCACCGGTTTCCGGTATCACGTCTGCAGCAGGCTGCAAATTTGCCGGGGTGGCGGCTGTTATGGTCGTAATATTGCGCGCATGCTGTGCCACTGCGCGCTGGGCCGCAAAAAGCGGTGCCGTCGGCAAATGTCCGATATTGCTCATGGGCAGATGATAGGCCGACCCGCAGCTTATGCAAAGCAGCGGGCATCACTGTGGGTGCAATCGCTGCTATCGGTTGAAGACAGGTGCGGCTTTTGCCCGGCGATAGACCGAGATCAGGTAAACACTCAGGAACAGGGCGAGGTAAAGCTCCTGCACCTCGCTGGAGCGGACATCGAAGGGAAACAGCACCACCCGGTCAAACGCATAGGCAATTTCTTCAGGCAGACGTACGAGCATGACGATAATGGCGGCAGGCATACAGGCGGCAGGCGGAATAATCCAGTAGCGCCAATCGTCGCGCCCGCCGATAGCGAGATAGTTCAGCCGATGCAGAAGCGGCAGGATCAATCCGCCGATCACCGCCCAGAACACCAGCAGCAGGCGCGGCTTCTGATCAAGCCAGCTAGTCATATTATGCAGATTGGTTTCCCCCTGATCATTGAGCGCGTCGACAGCCTCGGGTGTGGCCCAGCCAAAGAAATGCTGCCCCCAGCTAATCTCCTCTCCTGCAAAATAGAGTGCGCCAAGCCCGTGCAGCAGGAACCAGATCGCGATATATGGTCTGGGAAATTTGTCGCGGTGGGTAAGCAGCAGGATGCCCAGCAGGATTGTGGGCAGCAGGAACAAAGCGGTCAGGTTTTCAATCGCGCCATGTTCGCCTTCCACCCATTCAAGATAGAAGGGCAGATAGAAATAGCGCGACAGGTAAATCGTCGCCAGCATGACCAGCGGAAAGGCCAGCCAGACGAGCGCGTGCAGGTGATTGCGTGAAGATAGCTGAAATTCGGGCATGATCTGGCAAAGTTCCCGTGGCTGTTGCTTGTGTCTGACCGCAAGGGGCCGTCAGGCATCCGGCGCGCATCTTAGGGGGCGGCATTTGTCACTGCAATATGGGCTGCGCGATCGCGCGGGAGGAGCGGCATGACGGTCAGGAGCGCCGATAAAAATCGCCTGGATCGCTAGGCTATCGGATGACACTCTAGTAGTGTGGCGGTCAGCTTGCGGCAAGGGAGAATCGGATGAGCGAACAGGATCAGTCGGCGTCGCCATTGCCGCGACGCAATGTGATAGCCGCCGCGGTGGCCACTGTGGTTGCAGTCATTGTTGGTGTGATAGGTGTCGTTTTCTGGCAGTCGGAGCAGTCCGACGGGCCGCAGGGGCAAGAGCCGCCGGCTGCCGCCGCGCCGGGCGAGCCTGTGGTGCAGCGATTAGCGGACATGCCTGCGGGCACTGCAGATGCGCATCGCTCGGGGGCGGAAAATGCGGCTTCAGATCAGATACCGGAAGCTGCAACAGCAGATTCATCCGCAATGTCTGCAGATCCCGCGGCCCCCGGGGCAGAATTGCTGCCCCCAAGCTTTGATATTGTGCGTGTGTCGCCCGATGGTCGCGCGGTAATTGCAGGCAAGGCCGCGCCTGGCGCGCAGGTAACGGTATCGGCAGGGGAAAAACGGATTGGCACCGTAACAGCCGATGACAGGGGTGATTGGGTATTGGTGCCCGATGCCCCGATACCGCCAGGCGATCAGATTTTGTCCCTGCAGGCAAAATCGGGCAGCACCGGTGCCATAAGCTCCAGTCAGTCAGCAATCATCTCAATTCCCGAGCGCCCGGACGAGGAGGTGCTGGTCGCGATTACCGAACCGAATGCGCCGACCCGTCAGCTCGTGCAGGGGGCGGCAGGCGAGCTGGCGCATCTGCCCGCAGACAAGCCATTTATTTCGGTCGCCGCGATCGATCTGCTGTTGGCTGGCGATAAGGCTGAAGGCAGTGACAAGGGCGAAGCTGATGGTGCAGCAGACGCCGGCACAGCCATTTTCTCAGGCCGGGCGCGTGCAGGCAGCCGCGTCAATCTGTACCTCGATGATCAGTTCATCGGGACGACAACTGCGAATAAATCCGGGGTCTGGTTATTGCGCAGCGGCGTGGCGGTAGCAGCCGGGACACATCGCCTGCGCGTTGATCAGATCGGTGCGGCCGGCGAGGTGTTACTGCGTGCCGAGGTGCAGTTTGTGCGCCAGGCCGCTGGCAGCCTGTCGATTTCGGGGCAGCAGGTTCATATCTTGCGCGGCAATTATCTGTGGCAGATTGCGCGCAACCTGTTCGGGGCGGGGCATGCCTATAGCTATATCTATAACGAAAACCGGGATCAGATCCGCGATCCGGACCTGATCTATCCCGGGCAGATATTTGCTATTCCGGTTTCTGAACCAGCAGACAGGACCCCCTAGCGTGAGAGCTTTCGCGGCAGGGGCGGAAGACCCCGACTGGCCGGAAAACCACTGGAAAACCCTGCGCACGATGTTGCCTTATCTGTGGCCGCAAGGGTTGCCCGGATTGCGGCTGCGTGTCGTTCTGGCCATGATTTTGCTGCTGATATCCAAGCTGATCATCGTTTATGTGCCGTTTCTTTATAAGGCGGCCGTCGACAGCCTGAGCGGTGGGGTCGCGGGTGAGGGAGCGGATATCGCAACACGGGTTGCGCGTCACATCGATCTGCTGGCGGTGCCGCTTGCCCTGATTGTTGCCTATGGCGTGGCGCGTGCGCTGCACCAGATTTTTGCCCAGGGGCGCGATGCCATCTTTGCCGATGTCGGCCAGCATGCGATGCGTCAGGTCGCACTCAAGACTTTTCAGCATGTGCATGGCTTGTCGCTGCGTTTTCATCTGGAACGGCGTACGGGCGGGTTGAGCCGGACTATTGATCGCGGCATCAAGGGGATTGATTTCCTGCTCCGCTTTACCCTGTTCAACATTGCGCCCACCTTGATCGAAATCCTCCTGGTCGCGGGGGTGATGCTGTATGTTTTCGATATCTGGTTCATGCTGGCGACGCTTGCGATTGTCGCATTCTATGTCTGGTTCACCTTCAAGGTAACAGAATGGCGCACACGCCACCGCCGGATCATGAACGATCGCGATACCGAAGCGAATACCAAGGCGATCGACAGTCTGCTGAATTTCGAAACGGTCAAATATTTCAACAATGAGGCGCATGAAAGCGCGCGCTATGATCAGGCGCTTGCGGGCTATCAGAAGGCTGCGGTGACAACCCAGAAGAGCCTTGCCTTCCTGAATGGCGGGCAGGGCATCATCATTGCCATCGGTTTGGCACTTGTCATGCTGATGGCGGCGAATGGTGTGATTGCAGGGCGGTTGACGCTGGGTGATTTCGTGCTCGTCAATGCGATGCTGATCCAGCTTTTCGTGCCGCTTAACCTGCTTGGCTCGGTCTATCGGGAAATCAAGCAGTCGCTGATCGATATGGAGACGATGTTCAACCTGCTCGACGAACCCGCGGAAATCAAGGATGTCCCCGGTGCGGCCGCGCTTGTCGTGGGGGCTGGGGAAATCCGCTTCGACCATGTCTGCTTTTCCTATGAGCGGGAGCGCCCGATCCTGAAGGATGTGTCCTTTACCGTGCCGCCTGGCCGCAAGCTTGCCATCGTCGGGCCAAGCGGTGCGGGCAAATCCACCATCTCACGGTTGTTATTCCGCTTTTACGATCTCGATGCGGGGTCGATCACAATCGACGGCCAGGATATCGCGAAGGTCACGCAGCGATCGCTGCGCGCGGCCATCGGCATGGTGCCGCAGGATACGGTGCTGTTTAACGATACGATCCGCTACAATATCCGTTACGGGCGGCCTGATGCCTCGGATGCGGAAGTGGCGGAAGCCGCGCGGCACGCCCATATCGCGGAATTCATCGACAGTCTGCCGAAAGGTTATGACGCGCGGGTCGGGGAGCGGGGGCTCAAGCTGTCGGGCGGCGAAAAGCAACGGGTGGCGATTGCGCGGACATTGTTGAAATCACCGCGGATTCTTGTGCTTGATGAAGCGACTTCAGCTCTCGACACGCATACCGAGCGTGAGATACAGGCATCACTGTCGGAGATTGCGGAAGGCCGCACGACGCTTGTGATCGCGCATCGCTTGTCGACGATTGTCGATGCGGATGAAATATTGGTACTTGCGGCGGGCAGGATTGCCGAACGTGGTACCCATGCGTCACTTTTGGCCCGCAACGGGGCTTATGCCGATTTGTGGCGGCGTCAACTGGACGAAAGCGTTGCCGCGGAGGAAGCGCTGACAGATCGGCCGCCGGGTGAGGGTAGTGCTGTTTTAGCGGGCGAGATATGAGCTTGTGGCGTTGGGGCCCGGTCCGGTTTTGTTAACCCCCTGGAATTGTTATTCTTCGATACCGCGCCAGAGATTACGCTGTGAATAAGGGATTACGCTGTGAATAAAGGGAAGAATTGTGGTTGATTCAATAACGTCGGTATTGGTGCCAATCCATCGTGAGGGATATAAGTTTCTTGCGATATTTGCCGCTGTTACCTTTATTCTTTTCTTTGTGGCTGTGCCTTTGGGCTGGATCGGTGTCGTCCTCACGCTGTGGTGCGCCTATTTCTTCCGCGATCCTGAACGGGTGACCCCGGAAGGCGACGGGCTTGTAATCAGCCCGGCGGATGGTGTGATCTCGGCGATCGAGCAGGTGCCGCCGCCGCCCGAGCTTGAGATGGGTGAAAGCCCGATGACGCGGGTCAGTGTTTTCATGAATGTATTCAACTGCCATGTGAACCGGATGCCGATCAGCGGGGAGATAACGGCGATTGCCTATACGCCGGGCAAGTTTCTCAACGCCTCGCTTGATAAGGCCAGCGAGGATAATGAGCGCAACGCGTTGCGTATCCAGGGGCTTGCGGGGCAGGAGATCGCGGTCGTGCAGATCGCAGGGCTTGTGGCGCGCCGGATTGTCTGCTGGAGCAAGCAGGGGCAGTCGCTGCGCGTGGGCGGCCGTTTTGGTATGATACGCTTCGGCAGCCGGGTCGATGTCTATTTGCCCGACGGCACCGCGCCGCTTGTCGCGCTCGGGCAGACGATGATTGCCGGTGAAACGGTGATCGCGGAAATCGGCAGGTCCGAGGCACGGTCAGGGTTGCGGCAATAGGCGGCGAGGCCGTGTGCGCTGCGCCACGATAAGGGATGCTGAATTATGGCCTTGGGTGATCGAAAGCTGAGACAGTTACCGGTACGCAGCCTTGCCCCCAATATTCTCACCGTATTGGGATTATGCGCCGGCCTGACCGCATTGCGGTTCGCGCTACAGGGCCAGTTTGAGAAAGCAATTATCGCGGTGATTGTGGCCGCGGTTATTGATGCGCTGGATGGCCGCGTTGCCCGGTTCTTGAAAGGGGCGACCAAATTCGGGGCGGAACTCGACTCGCTTGTCGATTTCGTCAATTTCGGCGTTGTGCCCGTGATGGTCCTTTATCTTTGGAATTTGCGGGATCTGGGCGGGCTTGGCTGGATTGCCGTGCTTGGTTTTGCGGTTTGCTGTGCGTTGCGACTGGCGCGTTTCAATACCGCGCTTGAAGCGCCTGACAAACCGGTCTGGAGCAGCAAGTTTTTTGTCGGGGTTCCAGCGCCTTCAGGGGCGGGGCTTGCCATTCTGCCGGTTGTATTGGCATTTCTGGGCTGGGACTGGATTGCCGATTCACCGTTTTTTGTTGCCCTTTATACCGGGGCAATTGCAGCCTTGATGATCAGTCGTATTCCCACTTTCTCCTTCAAGGGCATGAGTGTCCGGCGTGATATGGTGATGCCGATCCTGCTGATCGTGGGGCTCGGTGCGGCGGTCCTGCTAAGCTATCCTTGGGGGTTCCTGACCGCGCTGGGGTTTGGTTATCTAGCGCTTATCCCGTTCAGCATTCTGCGCTATCGCCGCTATGCATCGGGGAGTGAAATGCTGGCCGCCCAGGCCGATCAGGATGATGCGCCGGTTCCCTGAGGCACATTTGTATTCAATCCTGTGCCGCCTGTTCCGCCTGAAAGGCACTGTCGAGTGCCTGGGCCAGTGTTTCGGGTTCCTGCGCGCCTACCAGCAAGTACTTATTGGCGATGACATAGGCCGGCACGCCCTGAATACCGATTTTTCGCGCCGTGGCGTCCTCGCTTCGGATCAGTGCCTCATCCGCATCGGTGGCGAGTAGTTTCATCACGATATCGGTATCCATCCCCACTTCCCCTGCGATGTCGAGCAGCACGGCATGATCGCCGATATCCTGACCTTCCGTGAAATAGCGGCGGAACAGTGCCTCCACCACCACTGGCTGCCGATCCGTGCTATGGGCCCAGCGGATCAGCCGATGCGCATCCAGCGTATTGGGAGAACGGGCGATTTTGTCGAAGTTGAATGTGATCCCGAGGGCGGCGCCCGCCTCAAGCAGTGCGTCCATCACCTTGCCCTTGCCCTTTGACTCGCCGAATTTACGGCGCAAATGCTCCTTACGGTCCATGCCGCCGCGCGGCATATCCGGATCAAGCTGGAACACCCGATAAGCAAGATCAATCGGCAAGTCAGGCCGGCTGGCCAGTGCCAGTTCCATGCGCTTTTTTCCGATATAGCACCAGGGGCATACCGGATCAGAGATGATATCGAGTTGCATAAGCCATAGCCTACCCCATTTACGCGCCGCTGTTAACCGTCAAGCGGCAATGGGTGTGCAGGGATATCCGGCTCAGGCGCTGTTTGCTATGGCTTCGGCGATCAGCGTTTCTGCGTCCCAGCCATATTCCAGATTGGCGATCCCCGTGGCGACATGCGGGCGGATCGGCTCGCCTGTCACCTGTCCGCTCGCATGCGATGACAGCTCGGTATAATTAATGACGCTGCTGATCCGGTGTGCCACCGCCGTTCCTGCCTCCGGGGGCGTTTCAGGCATCAGTAACGCGAAACGGCTGCCGCTCAACCGGGCAGACAGATCCTCGCCCCGAACCAGCGTATTGATCAGTATGCCGATCTGCTGCAGTACCTTGTCGCCCATGGCGTAACCGTGCAGCTTGTTGATCTCGTGCAGGTTTTCAACACTGAACAGCGCCAGGGTAAGGTTCTTGTGGCGCGTATGGGCATCTGCCACAAGCTGGCTCAGATGCTCCATCAGGAAGCCACGGTGATAAAGCCCGGTCAAGGCGTCGCTTGTGGCGACATCATGTGGCCTGCCATAAAGTGTCAGCAGCGCCACCCGGTAATATTGCTGTTTGATCAGAATGCCCAGCCGCCCCTTCAATTCATTGGGGTCTGTTGGCCGGTACAGGACATCGGATGCCCCGGCGAGATATGGCGCGCCGGGATCATCAAAACAATCGGCTTCAGCGAAACAGACAAGCGGCGTGTTGAATAATTTCGAATCCCGGCGGACATGCCGGCAAAATTGCAGATAGTTTTCTTCATCACCCGCTGCGACATTGATGAGAATGGCGTCATAGCGTCGCTTTTCGAGATAGGCATACGCATTGCCCGTCGTATGCGCCCGCGCGATCGTGCCATATTCTGCAAGCGTTTCCTCCAGCATCGCTTCATCATCGGCGGTTGGGCCGACCAGCAGGAACTGTGCATCGTCGATTTTTTCGGGTAATTGCAATGCACTGATTTCGTGCGAGCCATATTTTGCGCAAGTTTGCGCCCGGTGGCGCAATTCGGCCTGCATGGTGTTGATGCGCGCCAGCGAATCGAGCCGGTTGAAAAGCTGCAGGTCGTGATAGCCATGTGGCAAACAAGCGTCGGCACCGGCTTTCAGGCCGTCGCTATGAGCCGAGCCATGATTTTCGTTGGCGATCAAGATAAGCGGAACCTGCGCGGTTTCGCTGCGGTTTTTCAGGGCGCGGGTGAGATTCAGGCTGGAATTGCCCTGACTGCCTTCGCCCAGAATGATCACATCAGGGCGTGCGGTGACCACAAGATCAAGCGCATCCTCGCCACGTTTGCAGGCAATGCTTTCATAACCGCGTTGCAGCAATTTTGTTGCCAGCATATCTGCTTCGGAGGGTGTATCGTTATAGACAAGTACCCGCGCGCCGTTGGTCATGCCGCTGATCCTTTGCTTGCAATTTTGCGAATGCTAGGCGATGGGGAGTTAAGGTTCCGTTTAGAAAGCCGTGCTGCTCAGATTGAGGGCCGGAGTGACGATCGCTGGTCTCAAACGGCGGATCGCAATCAAAAAAGGAGTTGGAAAATGTCGCAGGGGATCGGGGATGTGACGGGCAAGAATATTCTGATAACCGGCGCAACAAGCGGGCTTGGCTGGCATTTCGCGCATCTGTTGAGCGGCGCGGGTGCCCGGGTCGTGATTACCGGCCGGCGTATCGAACGGCTTGAAACCCTGTGTTCGGAAATTGAAAAGGCAGGCGGCCGCGCTTTGCCCATCGCGCTTGATGTCTGCAGTCTGGACAGTATCGCACGCACCGTCGAGGAGGCGGAGACCGAGCTCGGGCCGCTCGACGCGCTGATCAATAATGCGGGGATCAGCATGGAAGGCCGCGCCCTGGAGGTGAATGGCGAAAATTACGATGCCATCATGGATACCAACCTGAAAGGCCCGTTCTTCATGGCAACCGAGGTGGCGCGCCGGATGATCGCGCGCCGCAAGGAAGGCTCCGACACGGTCGGTAAAATCGTCAATATCGCGTCTGTTGGCGCGCATACCCTGCTGCCGGGGCTGTCGCTCTATAACATGGCGAAGGCCGGGCTGATCATGATGACCCGCGCCCTGGCGCGCGAATGGGCGCGCCAGGGGGTCAATGTGAACGCAATCTGCCCGGGCTATATCGAAACCGAACTCAACAGCACATGGTTCAATTCCGAGCCCGGCAAGAAACAGATTGCGACTTTTACCCGCCGCCGTTTGCATCATGCGGAAGATCTGGACGGGGTACTGCTGCTGCTGTGTTCGGACCGTTCGGATGCGATGACCGGGTCGGTGATTGATGTCGATGACGGGCAGTCACTGGTCGGTATCGGATAAGCCACCGGGCCTGGCCGGAGCATGCGTGTGACGGTTTACGGCTCCCCGCGCACGCGGTAAAACCAATCAGATAAGAAATTCACCAATCGAGGGAGGGCGCCACCATGCCGGGACCATTATCAGGGGTAAAGATTATCGAGATGGCGGGGATCGGCCCGGGGCCGTTCTGCTCCATGCTGCTGTCGGATATGGGTGCTGATATCATCCGGATCGACAGGAAAAGCGCCAAGGGCGGCGCGAAGTTCAAGGAAGGCGCGAAGTTCGAGATTGGCGCGCGTGGTCGCCGCTCGGTCGCGCTTGACCTCAAAAAGCCCGAATCGGTTGAGGCTGTGCTCAAGCTTGTGGAAAAGGCTGATGCGCTGACCGAAGGGTTCCGCCCCGGTGTGATGGAACGGCTTGGGCTTGGTCCCGATGTCTGTCTGAAGCGCAACCCCAGGCTTGTGTTCGGGCGGATGACCGGCTGGGGCCAGGATGGTCCGCTGGCGCAGGCGGCCGGCCATGATATCAACTATATCGCGCTGACCGGCGCATTGCGCTCAATCGGCCGCAAGGGCGAAAAGCCGATGCATCCGCTCAATCTCGTCGGGGATTTCGGGGGCGGTGCGCTTTATCTCGCCATGGGCGTGTGTGCGGCGCTCTATGAGGCGAAAGTGTCCGGCAAGGGGCAGGTGATCGACGTTGCGATGACCGAGGGCGCAGCCTCGCTGATGTCGATGTTCTATGGCATGCGTGCGGCAGGTATCTGGAATGATGAGGTCGGCACCAATCTGCTCGACAGCGGTTCGCATTTTTATGACAGCTATGAATGCGCTGATGGCGAATATATCTGCCTGGGGTCGATCGAGCCGCAATTCTATGCCGAACTGCTTGAGAAAACCGGGCTGACCGACGATCCCGATTTCCAGCAGCAGCATAATCGCGAGAAATGGCCCGGCCTGAAAGAGCGGTTGATCGCGCTGTTCAAGACCAAGACGCGCGATGAATGGAATGCGATCATGGAGGGAACCGACATCTGCTATGCGCCGGTCCTGTCGCTCGTCGAGGCACCGAAGCATCCTCACAATGTACATCGCAAGGCATTCGTCGAGCTTGATGGCGTTGTGCAGCCCGCACCCGCGCCGCGTTTCAGCCGGACGCAGTCGGAAATTCAGGGGCCGCCACCCTTCATCGGGCAGCATTCCGAAGATGCGCTTGCCGATTGGGGAATTTCAGCGGACGAGATTGCCGCACTGAAGAAATCCGAGGCAATCTGATACCTGTCAGCAGGGGGAGCGGGAGTTGTGAGTGCATTACCCGGCACGACGGGCCGTCGGCGCATCTATCTGATGCGCCATGGCCATGTCGATTATTTTTCGCCCGAAGTTATTGCGTCGGGGGATTATAACGGCGTCCCGCTAACCCCGCTTGGTCGTGAACAGGCGCTTGCGGCGGGCGATGCATTGGCTGACATTCCCTTTGACCGGGCGGTTTGTTCGGGCTATCGCCGGACGGAGGAAACAGCAAGGCTCGTGCTGTCGCGGCATGCCGAATGTGCCGATTTGCCGCTTGAAACCGAGCCCGATCTTGTGGAATTGCATGGCAGTACTGACGCTCCGCCCATGTCGCGGGAAAAATTTGCTGCCGCCATGGCGTTTCAGTTCGATAATGCGGCGGAGCCCGGCGCGCGCATGGGGCTTGGTACCGATGGGGAGCTGTTTTCGGCTGCGGCCGCACGGGGTGAGCGTGCATTCCTCCGCCTGCTGAGCGAACCTGACTGGGCGACCATGCTGGTTGTCGCGCATGAGGGGATCAACCGGCTTCTGCTTGGCTGGGCAACAGGCGCCGGCCTCAAGGGCGTTCAGGCATTCGAGCAGGATACCGCCTGTATCAATATCCTTGATTTCGATCTGGTGCCTGTCGAAACGGGGGAAGGCAACGAGATCAGCCGCGCCATGATCAAGGCGCTGAACCTTACCCCTTACAACCACACGAAGTTCGGCATGAACATGACAAGCCTGGAACGGATCATGAGCCCGGCCGAGGAGCATCACTAAGGCCTGCCTGGTTCAAAAATTATCACGCGGATATTCGGTATCCCCGCGATACCAGTCTTCAATAATTTTCCAGGCGGTTTCCGCATCCTCCACATAGCGGAAAATATCGAGATCCGCTTTTGCGATCATGCCTTCTTCCGCCATGGTTTCGAAATTCACGATGCGGCGCCAGTAGCTCTCGCCAAACAGCAGCACGGGTATGGGGTCGATCTTCTGTGTCTGGATCAGCGTCAATGTCTCAAACAGTTCATCAAGCGTGCCAAATCCGCCGGGAAAGATCACCAGCGCACAGGCGCGCATCAGAAAATGCATTTTCCGCAAGGCGAAATAGTGGAACTGAAAGCACAGATCCGGCGTGATATAGGGGTTTGGCAACTGTTCCATCGGCAAGACGATATTGAGGCCGACACTCATTGCCCCGGCATCATCGGCCCCACGGTTAGCGGCTTCCATAATTCCCGGACCGCCGCCTGTCACAATGACGAACTTGCGTTCGCCGTCGGTTTGGCCAATTTCGGAGACAAGCCTGCCGAAACGACGCGCCTGTGTATAATATTCCGAATTTGCAACCATCCGCCGGGCGGCGGCCTGTTCACGTTCGGCGGCCGCTCTTTCTTCCGAATTACGCGCCGATGCCAGCGCCTTTTCGGCCGCTGCGAGTGTTTGTTGCGCCAGATCGGGTGGTGGCAACCGCGCGCTGCCGAACACCACGATTGTCGATTCGATATTCTGTTCCTGCAGTACAAGTTCAGGCTTCAGCAGTTCAAGCTGTAGCCTGACCGGCCGCAGATCCTCGCGCATCAAGAATTCTGTATCGGTATAAGCAAGCCGGTAGCTAGGCGCCCGGGTTTGCGGCGTCTGCCTGTGTTCGGCGGAACGCTGCGCGTCTTGCCGGGCGGTCGGAAACTTGTCATGTGTGTCCGATTGCTGTTTCGTCATCGCGTTTCCTCTTCCGGCCCGCTATGGGCGCTGGGAACATCATCTTCCATGTCATGCTGCCGCATATGCGATGGCGCGCTTTCTTCGCCATGCGCGCTATGTTCGCTTTCAGACAAGGGATCGATCGGGGCAACAGTCTGGGCGACGCGCAAGGCATCGGCAAAGGCGATATGTTCGGCCACCGGGGCGGGCGTGCGTTGGCGCATCCGGTAGCCGGCAAATGCAACAAGCCCGATATGAATCAGTGCTGTATAGGCAAACAGGCTGCCAATCCCGAATATATCGGTCGCCAGCGATGCCAACAGCGGCCCGGCCACAGCGCCCGCTGCATAAACAAGCAGCAAGCCGCTCGCCGTTTCCACATAGTTTTCCGGCTGCACAAAGTCGTTCATATGCGCGATGCTCAGCGCATAAAGCGGAAAAGCGAAAAACCCGAACAGGAAGACCGAGTAGGTGAGTAGCACGCTGTCCGAATGCGCAAGCCAGGTCATGATAATTGCGGCCAATGCCGAACCGGCACTGGCCAGGACAATGACTTTGCGGCGGTCGATCCTGTCCGACCAGCGTCCAAGCGGCCATTGCCCCACGGCACCTGCAATTACCGCGATACTCATGAACAATGCGACATTCGTCGTGTCACCTGTGTCGCGCTGGGCAAAGATCGGCCCCAGCGCCCAGAATGCACCATTGGCCAGTCCAACCGTCGCGCAACCCATCACGCCGACCGGTGATTGGTGGTAGAGTGTGCGGATACGGATTTTCACTTGATCGATGGGTGCGGGCGCTTGCGCGCGCGTTAATGCGACGGGCACGGCTGCCAGCGAAACCAGGATCGATGCCAGCCCGAACAGCACGAAATCGGCCGGATCCGCCAGTATCAGCATCATCTGCCCGACCGTGATAACGGTGAGGTTGATGATCGTGTAGATGGAGAAAATCAGCCCGCGATTTTCATTGGTGGCGCGTTCGTTAAGCCAGCTCTCGATCACCATGTAAAGCACGGCGAAACAGAAGCCCGACCCCGCGCGCAATCCCCACCACACAGCCGCATTTGTTATCAGCGCATGGGCAAGCACAATGCTTGATGCGATAGCGACGATTGCCGCAAAGGTGCGGATATGTCCCGCGCGGCGCACAAGCCAGGGCCCGCCCAAACATCCCAGTGCAAATCCGAAAAAGTAGCTCGATCCCAGAATGCCGATATCAATTGTCGAAAACGCTTCCAGATCGGCGCGGATCGGCAGCAACGTGCCTTGAAGCCCGTTCCCCATGAGAAGTAGCGCGACGCCGATCAACAGGGCGGTGATCGGTGCAACCACGGCGGTCATAATTACTCCATACTTTTATCTGTCAACGGATCAATTTTTGGGCTCCTGCCACCAGCTATTCATATCATAGCCGTAAACAGGCGTCTTTTCAGGCCGTTCCAGTTCACTGGAAACACCGACCCAATCCACAGGCAGATAATTGAGCGGTATGACATAGTGTCCGGCACTCAATGCGCGTTCAAGCGCTTGCGCGGCCGCCGCGAAGTTATCGCGGTCGCGCGCATTGAGCAGGTGCCCGATCATGGCGTCAACGGCAGCACTCTTGATCCCCGGGTAATTGCGTGTACCGGGTTGGTCCGCTGCTGCCGATCCCCAATAGTAAAGCTGTTCGTTCCCCGGCGACAGCGATGCATACCAATCATAGATTATCATGTCGAAATCGAAGTTCCGCAGCCGCTCTTCATATTGTGTGGAATCGACTGTACGGACGGAAATTTTCGCACCCAGCAATTTGGCATTGCGCGCAAAAGACAGGGCGAGTTTTTCATCCTCGGGCCGGACCAATAATATCTCGAAGGTCATTGCCGCGCCGTTTGCGCGATTGCGCAATTGCCCGTTTTCCACGGCCCATCCTGCGCCATTCAGGATTTGCTTTGCTTTCCGCAAGTTCGCGCGAATGCGACCTGACCCATCTGTTGCCGGTAATAATGTCCCCTGGGTGAATACAGTTTCCGGCAAAGACCCCGCATAGGGGCGCAGTAGGTCGGCTGCCGCCTCGGGCAGCGGGCGACCCACCGCCGAGAGGTCGGAATTCTCGAAATAACCGCCGATCCGTTGATAGGCATTATGATAATAATTGGCATTGAGCCATTCAAAGTCAAGCGCGTGGGACAAGGCTTTGCGCACGCGCGGATCTGTAAAAATCTGTCGCCGGGTATTGAATACCAGTCCGCGCAGCCCCGATGGCCGGCCATGGGGCAGCGCATGTTTTTCGATCTTGCCTTTCCTGGCGGCGGGAAAATCATATCCGGTGGCCCAGCGCGCAGGATCGCGTTCTTCATGCAGGCTTGCGAGGCCTGTCTTGAATGCTTCGAACCCCGCACTTGTATCGCGATAATAATCGATACGAATCGTGTCGAAATTATACTGCCCCCGGTTGGCGGGAAGATCGCGTGCCCAGTAATCCGCATTGCGTTGATACACAATCTGCCGGCCGGGGGTAATTTTTGCGACCTGATAAGGCCCTGACCCGACGGGAAGATCGAGGCTTGTTTCTGAAAAATCGCGCAGTTCGTACCAGTGTTTCGGCAGTATCGGCATCAGCGCCAGAATCAGTGGCATCTCCCTGTCCGGCAACTCCGTGTCGAAATGGAAAACCACCTGATCGGGTGCCGGCTGTTCGATCTCCATAACCTTGCTGTAATAGCTGCGATGATTGGGTCGGCCTTTATCGCGCAAAGTTTCGAGTGAGAAGATCACATCTTCCACCGTGATCGGGTGCCCATCCGAAAAACGCGCGCGCGGATCGATGGTGAATCGCACCCAGCTTCGGTCGGGCGGGATTTCCACCGACCTGGCGATCAGCCCGTACAGGCTGAACGGTTCGTCATTATTGCGCCGCATCAGGCTGTCAAACACCCAATCGCGCAGCCCGCGCGGCGTTTGCCCGCGAACGATGAAGGGGTTCAGGCTGTCAAAGCTGCCATATTCGGCGAGCTTCAACTCGCCGCCTTTCGGGGCGTCGGGGTTTACATAGCCAAAGGCTGTGAAATCACGCGGCAGGGCAGGGTCACCATGCATGGCGATACCATGTTGGGCCTCGGCCCTTGCCAAGGCGGTAACCCCCAGCCACAAGATGAAAACGAGTCCGAAACCGCAAAATTTAAATTTCATGTAACGGGTCAATAAATTCAGTTTTGTCATAAGGGTCAGTGTAACGGAATTTATCGTAGCGAAGATTGCCTTTTTTGTGTCATCGCGCTGGTGTTAAACAGAGCCATGCGAAGGATTTATTTGCGTGGGCCAGCTTTAATTTGCGCCCTGATTGCCGCTTTGCTGCAGTCTGGCGGTTGTCAAAGCACACATTCGACTGACGCAACGGTCAGGGCGTTTGATGAGCTGGTCTTTGGCGTCAGCGAAAATGCCGAGGGGGAGGTAACAGCCGCCGATCCTGCGATCCGCCTGACCCGCTGGCAGCGCCCGCTGCGCGCGCATTTTGCACAGCCCCCGCCTGACCCGGTTGCCGCATTGGGGGTTGCTGTGCTGGCGGAGCTTGCAGCGATTACCGGCCATGATCTGGCCATGGCCGCGCCCGGCAGCTCTGCCAATGTCGCCCTTGTCTATGGGGATCCGGCCTTGCTTGTTCGCACAATGCGGGCGATGGGCGCGCGGATCGAAGGTTATGAGGCAAGCAGCGCGGTTTATGGCTTTTGCTGGTCTACCCACTGGCATGCGGCAGGGGAAATCCGTCGTGCCGTTGTCTATATCGCCGATGCCGGTGCGATGCCCGATGAAAAGCCCGGTGCGATTGCAGCCTGTCTGCGGCACGAAATGGGACATGTGATGGGGCTACGTTTTCATGCGGAGCGCAGCTACTCGGTGATGGCGGCGCAGCGCAGCCTGCGTGACTATACCGCAACCGACCGGCAGGTTTTGCGTTTGCTTTATGATCCGGCCTTGCCGGCAAATGGCACGCGTGATCAGGTTTTGAACCGACTCGGCGATTTGCCACCCGACCAAGAAGCAGCCCGATGACCGGACAGAAGATGCGATAACCCGTTAACGGAACCCGAAGCAATCAGGGGAACCCGCAATGGTCAGGGGGCGAGGAACGCCATGGTTTGCGACGGCGGTACCGCGATACAGCGGATATTCTTCTTCACCAGAATGCGGCAGGTATTGTGGGCGATGCGTTTGGACATGCCCGCAAGCTTTGCGCGATAGAGCGTGCGATTGGGTTGCTCAAGCGGCTCGACCCATCCGATTGCGGGTTTCAGATAGGTGGGGGCGACCAATGTCGCCTGCCTGATACGTCGCTTCGCCGCGTCTGCCGCCTTGAAGGTGCCGACCTGCACGCCCCAGCGCTGATGCCGGGGTAATTGGCCGAGCGCATTGACCGATGGCTTGTTGCCGGGAACGGGAAGTGCGCCGGCTGCCGCCATGGCGGTGGTAACAACAGGCTTGTCGCGCGGCTGAACCGCAAGGGCAACCGGTTGCGGTGCTGCTTTCGCTATATTTGCGTGTGGCAAAGCGGGCAGCCCGGCCAGTTGCCGCAGTGCGGCGGTAAAGCCCGGGGCCGGCTTTTGCGGCGGTGTCGGCAGTTGCAGGGATTTCATTGCATGGCGCGTATCCGCCGCAAGCGGCATGGTAAAGGCACGGTCAAGCAGCTTGCGCATTTGCGCATCGCGTGATTTCGCCGTGCGCCCACCCATGACAACCGCGATGATGCGTTTGCCGTCGCGTTCCGCACTTGCCGTCAGATTAAAGCCCGACGCCCGTGTATAGCCGGTCTTGATGCCATTCACCCCGGCATAGCTGCCAAGAAGATTATTGTGATTGCGGAATTGCCGCCGCCCCCACTGGAATTGCTCCGTCGCGAAATAGTGGAAATATTCCGGGAAATCGGCGCGCAACGCGCGTGCCAGGATCGCCATATCGCGCGCTGTCGTGAATTGCCGCCGGTTCGGCAAGCCTGTCGCATTCCGGAACTGGGTGCGATACATGCCCAGTTCATGCGCCTTCGCGGTCATCTTCTGGGCGAAAGCGAATTCCGTACCGCCCAGCGCTTCCGCGAGGATTGTGGCTGAGTCATTGGCGGATTTTGTGACGACTGACAAAATCGCCTGCTCGACGCTGATTTTGCGGCCTTCCTTGAGAAACAGTTTCGATGGGGTTTGTCCCGCCGCGCGCCGCGACACCGTCAGCATCTGACCAGGATGCAGCTTGCCATCGCGCATCGCCTCGAAAACCATGTAAAGCGTCATCATCTTGGTCAGCGAGGCGGGGCGGTTGCGCGTATCGGGGCGGCTTTCATAGAGCACGCCGCCCGTATCCGCATCGATCACAATTGCGGTATAGGTGCGTGCGCTGGCCGGGTTCGCGAGAAAAGCCAGAAAAACAGCCAGCGACAGTCCGAGAAAAAGATTGAATGGCAGGAAAAGTACAGAACGGCGGAAGGCGCCCGGATTGCCATCACTGCTTCTCGGTGACGGGCTGGTCCGAGCGTCTCGGTGAACAGTATTGTGCGCTGTCCGGCGCACCAATATTGCGCAAGCGGTTCTAGAAATCATTGGTGCGCCCCGTGCCCCTCAACGTATTTCCCTTTTGAATTCAGCAGCGTTATGCGAATCACCTGAACCAGAAAGTAAAAAAACTGCGACTCGCTGTCCAGCGGGTTTTTATTTTCCCGATGCTGAACGGCCCGCCGCGAATTCTAGGGCACAGAGTTATCGATATGGTTAAATTCCCCTGTCTGGTTCATCTGAGGGGTAAAAGCTTGTCAAAAGGCAGCGGATAAACATGCGTTCGGGTCAGCATCCAGGCATCGGGTGCGCGCGCGAATAATCCGGCGAATGCTTCCTCATGCAGGTCGAGCCCGCCCGTATAGGCCCCGAATGCCGGCAAGATAAGACGCCTGCCATCAGTTGCGAAACAACGCCTGCGCAAAGTCCGCCCGCGCCGCCGCAGCCGCGCACAGGGATGGAGGTGCCCCGCCAGCTCCCCCTCAACCGGCGCGGAAGCCGGCTCATGCCGGAAATGCAGCGGGCCACGCTTAACCATCGCTTCGGTTTGCCCGCCCAGGGATTGTGGCGGCGCGGGATCGTGATTGCCGCTGATCCAGATCCACTCATAACGGTCAGTCAGCGTTCGCAGTGCCGCCTGATCCTGCGGTGCAAGCCGGGCGCCCGCATTTGCATCGTGGAAACTGTCGCCAAGGCACAGCACTGTATGCGGTTGCAGTCGCGCGCACACCGCAGCCATCGCATGAAGCGTCGCGCGGCTGTCATAAGGGGGCAGGGCAACACCGCGTTCGGCAAAAGCCGATCCCTTTTCGAGATGCAGATCGGCAAAGATCAGCATGGCTTGCGCAGGCCAGAACAGCGCGCCGCTCGGGTCGGGGATCAGGATTTCGCCACAAACCGTAAGCGGTGTTGCGGCGCGTCGCTGCTCACCCATCGCCGGTTGCTTCCGCGATCAGTGCCTGCGCCTCAAAATCCTCAGCGTCACCGAATAGCGCTGCTTCAAGTCCTTCCCCTTCGACTGAAACGCGGCCGATTTCAAGCAGCACAGGCACCGCAAGCGGTGACACCCGGGCGAGCGTGCGGCACAGGATCCGGCCGCGCACCCGCCGCAGCAGATCGCCAAGCCGGCCGATATCAAGCAGCCCGGTTGCCGCATCCTGCCATGCCGCCTGCATCAGAATATGGTCCGGTTCATGGTCGTGCAGCACCCTGTAGATCAGATCGGATGAGAAGGTGACCTGACGGCCGGTCTTCTCGTGGCCGGGAAAGCGTGTTTCGATCAGCCCGGCGATAATCGCGCATGCCCGGAAGGTCCGCTTCATCAGGCTTGATTCCGCAAGCCAGCTTTCCAGATCATCGCCCAGCATGTCTTCATCAAACAGCAGATCGAGATCAAGCCCGCTTTCAGGCGTCATCGGCGACAGGCCCCACACCGCGAGCGAATATTCGGTTGCGACGAAACCCATCGGATGCCGCCCCATCCGGTCGAGCCGGCGCGTCAGCAACATGCCCAGCGTTTGATGCGCAAGCCGTCCTTCAAAGGGATAGCAGATGAGATAGTGCTTATCATTGCGCGGGAAACATTCAACCAGCATCTGATCGGCAGCCGGCAGGGTGGAATGTCGGCGTTGCAGCGCCAGCCATTCCGACACCTGTGCAGGCAGTTCGCGCCAGCTGTCGGGGCTGGCGAGGAGGTGGCGCACCCGGTCGGCCAGAAAGCTGGAAAGCGGAAATTTGCCGCCCATATAGCTTGGTATTTTGGGATTGGGGTCATGGGTTGCGCTGGCATAGGCCTCCCCCTCGCGCAGCCCCTCGAAACGCAACACCTTTCCGGCAAACAGAAAGGTGTCGCCCGGCGCAAGCTGGCTCAGGAAATATTCCTCGATCTCGCCCAGATAACGGCCACCGCGCAGCGCCCGGCCGCGGCTTCCGCCGCCCGGCTTCACTTGCCGGATTTTCAGCATCGGTGCCTCGATAATCGTGCCCGCATTCATGCGATATTGCTGCGCCACACGTCCGTCGCGGACTGTCCATCTTCCCTGTTCGTCGCGCCGCAGCCGCCAATAGCGCTCATACCGGCGCAGCGCGTAACCGCCGGTCGCAAGGAAATCGACGACCCGGTCAAAGCAATCGCGATCGATATGGCGGAACGGATCGGCGCTGCGAATCTCTGTATAAAGATCATTGCTTGCGAAAGGCGCCGCGCAACCCATGCCAAGCAGATGCTGCGCCAGAACGTCAAGCCCGCCCTGGCGCGGCGGCTCCCCATCACGCAGCCCTTCGGCAACCGCCTCGCGCGCCGCCTGACATTCGAGCACCTCGAACCGGTTAGAGGGAGCAAGCAGCGCACGGCTCGGTTCATCGAGCCGGTGATTGGCGCGGCCGATCCGCTGTACAAGCCGGCTGGCTCCTTTCGGGGCCCCCAGATGGATGACGAGATCGACAGCACCCCAGTCGATCCCCAGATCAAGCGTTGCGGTGCAGACCACCGCGCGCAGCCTGCCTTGGGCCATGGCGGCTTCCACCTTGCGGCGCTGGCCGACCGACAGGCTGCCATGATGCAGCGCGATCGGCAGATGTTTTTCGTTGAGCTGCCAGAGCTGCTGGAACGCGAATTCCGCCTGGCTGCGTGTATTGACGAAAATCAGGGCGGTCCCGGCATTGTCGATCGCATCATAAATTTCGGCCATGGCGTGTTTTGTCGTATGGCCGGACCAGGGGACGCGCGCGCTTGATTCCAGAATACTGACTTCGGGTGGTGTGCCCGGATCGCCTTCGATGAGCCGGGCAAGGGCCGGCGGTCCTTCGGGCGGTTGCGGCATCAGGTAACGGCGCAGCCGGTCGGGATCGGCCACCGTTGCCGACAGCCCGACACGGCGCGCCTCGGGTGCCAGCCGTGCCAGCCGCGCCAATGCGAGGCTCAACAACTCGCCGCGTTTCTGGTTGATGATGGCGTGCAGCTCGTCAAGTACAATACAGCGCAGCGACGCGAACAGGCGCGGGGCATCGGGATAGGAAAGCAGCAAGGCGATCTGTTCGGGCGTGGTCAGCAGGATATCGGGCGGGTTGCGCTTCTGCCGTTGCCGCCGATTGGCTGGCGTGTCGCCGGTGCGTGTTTCCACCCGGATAGCGAGCCCCATCTCCCCGATCGGGGCTTGCAGATTGCGCGCGATATCGACCGCGAGCGCCTTGAGCGGTGAGATATAGAGTGTATGCAGTTCGCCTTCGCCACGGGGGCGTGCTGGCAAATCGCCAAGCGCGATCAGGCTTGGCAGAAAACCCGCCAGCGTCTTGCCGCCGCCGGTCGGTGCGATCAGAAGCGCGGATTGACCTTGTGAGGCGGCCTCGATCATCGCAAGCTGATGCCGACGCGGTGCCCATCCGCGCGTCGCGAACCAGTCGGCAAAGCGCGGCGGCAGCAGCGTGGCGCTATCGGTTTGGGAAATGGCATCGGGGGCGGCATCCATTGCCCGACTTTAGCCGATCGCTGACTAAAGTGCAGCCGCGCGGCCATGGCTTTGCTTTGCAGGCCCGATTGCGGACGCTAAGCTTGCAGACAGGATCGCGGACCGGCTTTCTGGGTAAGAATTCGGATCTGTTTTTTGAAACTCTGTTCGGGGCGACGGGGTGCAATGCGCCAATGCGGGCTATTTTGATCTGATGCGGCAATGCGAGGATGGCGGCGTTGCCAACTACAAGGTGGTTCCCTGAGTGGCGGGTTCCACGTTGCCCGTGGCGGGCTCCCAGATGAATGGCCAGCCGTTCCAGTCATTCTCGATCCACCGCAGGATGTGATCGCCGATGTCGAGAATGAAATCGCGGGTACCTTCGATTACAGGGCGGATCGTGTCGCCGAAGGGCGGGTGGAAACACCAGGCGACGACGATGAAAGCGATGCCGCCGACAATCAGCATGTCGACGTTGATTGTCCGCCGCACTTCGAGTCTGGCATAGGCTCTGGCCGCGTCATCGGCGGCATCTGTGCTTGCATCCTGACCGATGCCGCGTCCGGCCTTGAGCTGTTCGATAATCGCGCGCCTTTCTTTCCCACTTCCGCCGCGCATCAGAAGTTTCAAGGCAAAATAGAAATGCGCCAATGTGGGCAACAGGGTGGTGCCGACCATCAGGTAAATCCACATATGGTCGGCGGCCAGGGAATCCCGCCTGATGGCGTCAAGAATGGCGGAAACATCGAACACCGGTGCTGCGCCGCCGAGCAGATGAAGCCGTTCCGCCGCCCCCAGACCAGCGATCGCAACCCATGAGACGAGAAAGAAAAAGACCACCGCCAACAGGATATCGCCCACAATCAGGAGAGGACTATGGCCGTCCGGTCCGGCCAGCCGCCCGAGCAGATAGCGCGATACGCCCAGCGACACCCAGTCGAGGATCGCGTTAAGCGCGGGTAAAAGCGCCAGAAACAGCAGGATCATCGCTTGCTCCGAACCGAGAGTGATGGCGGATGATTGGCCGTCATGCGCAAATAACAATAACAGCGCGATGGGAAGGGTCAGGGCGACGCTCCCCCAAATGGCTACATTGGTATGATAGCGCTGCCCGAAAATAGCGCCAGCGATTGCGCCAGCGCCAGCGATTGCGAAAGCGCCAGCGAAATCGAAAGCGCCAGTGAAATCGAAAGCGCCAGTGGCTGGCGCTTTCGCAATCG
>OBIC01000212.1_pt1 | contig 22121 bp, 19 predicted proteins | sample 1519831 | NCBI WGS metagenome assembly OBIC01 (sample SAMN03019805, study PRJEB22545) | beach sand metagenome | biome: beach; feature: sea beach; material: beach sand | place: USA: Municipal Pensacola Beach, FL | collected 2010-10-20 | depth 40-45 cm m
CCGGTTCAGGTACGCCCCGGTCGATGAGGGCCTGAAAAGCCTAAGACGTAAAAAAAACCCCCCGCCAGTGGCGGGGTTGTCGATCCAGTGTCGGTTCGCGTTTTCGCGCTTTAAGAAGCAACGCTGACATTCACCGCTGGGATTTTGGCCCGCTCTGCAGCGCTGATGTAATCGCTGATCTGGTCGAAATTGAGGTAGCGGTACACCTCGGGCGCCATCGGGTTGAGTGCATTTGCATATTCCAGGTACTCGGCGGGCGTCGGCAGCTTGCCCAGGATGGCCGCCACCGATGCCAATTCAGCCGAGGCAAGGTACACATCGGCGCCGTCCCCCAACCGATTGGGGAAGTTGCGGGTCGAGGTCGATACCACAGTGGTGTTGGCGGCGACCCGAGCCTGGTTGCCCATGCACAACGAACAGCCGGGCATTTCGGTGCGTGCGCCAACTCGCGCGTAGATGTTGTAGTAGCCCTCTTCCATCAACTGGCGCTGGTCCATGCGGGTTGGTGGCGAAATCCACAGCCGGGTGGGAATGGTGCCCGCCTTTTCGAGCATTTTTCCTGCCGCGCGGAAGTGTCCGATGTTGGTCATGCAGGACCCGATGAAGACTTCGTCGATGCCGTCGCCTGCCACCTCGGAAAGTGGTTTCACATCATCCGGGTCGTTCGGACAGGCAAGCAGGGGTTCGGTGATGGCGTTGAGGTTGATGTCGATCACCGCAGCATATTCGGCGTTGGCGTCAGCTTCCATCAATACGGGGTCGGCCAGCCAGCTTTCCATGGCGGCGATGCGCCGCTCAATCGTCCGGCGGTTGCCATAGCCATTGTCGATCATCCACCGCAGCATCACGATGTTGGAGTTCAGGTACTCGGCGATCGGCTCCTGATCCAGCTTGATGGTACAGCCGGCTGCGGAGCGTTCTGCCGATGCGTCGGAAATTTCGAAGGCCTGCTCGACCTTAAGCTTTGGAAGGCCTTCGATCTCCAAGATCTTGCCTGAAAAAATGTTTTTCTTGCCTTTTTTCTCGACGGTTAGAAGGCCCTGTTGAATTGCAGCGTAGGGAATTGCGTTGACCAGGTCACGCAGTGTCACCCCAGGTTGAATCTCCCCGCTGAAGCGGACCAGAACAGATTCCGGCATGTCCAGTGGCATCACTCCAGTCGCGGCGGCGAAGGCCACCAGGCCCGATCCAGCCGGAAATGAGATGCCCAGCGGGAAACGGGTGTGGGAATCTCCGCCGGTGCCGACGGTGTCGGGCAGCAGCATGCGGTTCAGCCACGAGTGGATGATGCCATCGCCCGGGCGCAGGGAGACCCCGCCGCGGTTCATGATGAAGTCTGGCAGGGTGTGCTGGGTCTCGATGTCCACCGGCTTGGGATAGGCCGCGGTGTGACAGAAGGACTGCATGACCAGGTCAGCGGAAAATCCGAGGCAGGCAAGGTCCTTGAGTTCGTCCCGGGTCATGGGCCCGGTGGTGTCCTGGGAACCGACGGTGGTCATATGGGGTTCACAGTAGGTTCCAGGACGGATGCCCTCGACACCACAGGCTTTGCCGACCATTTTCTGTGCGAGGGTGAAGCCTGCTGCACTGTCGGATGGGGCTTGTGGGCGTCTGAATGCATCGCTCGGCGCAAGCCCGAGCGCGCGGCGCACGCGGTCGGTGAGCCCGCGTCCGATGATCAAGGGAATGCGTCCGCCGGCACGCACCTCATCCAGGATGACGTCTGATTTCAGTTCGAAGCGGGTGACTTCCTCGTCGCTGTCATGGCGTTTGATGACGCCTTCGTAGGGGTAGATGTCGATGACATCGCCCATGTTGAGGGCGGTGACATCGCACTCGAAGGGCAGGGCGCCGGCATCTTCCATGGTGTTGAAGAAAATTGGGGCGATTTTGCCGCCGATGCACACTCCGCCACCGCGCTTGTTCGGCACGTAAGGGATGTCCTCACCCATGTGCCAGAGCACCGAGTTGGTCGCGGATTTGCGCGAGGAGCCGGTTCCGACCACATCGCCGACATAGGCCAGCGGGTGGCCGACCTTCTTCAGGCGGTCGATCGTTTCCAACGGTTGCTCGATGCGTTTTACCAGCATGGCTTTGGCGTGTAGGGGGATATCCGGGCGGCTCCAGGCGTCACCGGCGGGCGATAGGTCGTCGGTGTTGGTCTCGCCCTCCACCTTGAACACCGTGACGGTGATGCACTCGGGCACGGCGGGGCGGCTGGTGAACCAGGTGGCCTCCGCCCAGGCATTGGCCACCTGCTTGGCGTGGGGGTTCCCTGCGTTGGCCTTTTCCAGCACATCGTGCGCGGCGTCGAACATCAGCAAGGTTTTGCTGAGCGCCTCGGCAGCCACGGGAGCCAGTTCGTCGTCATCAAGCAGTGCGATGAGTGGCTCGATGTTGTATCCGCCGAGCATGGTACCGAGCAACTCGGCCGCATGGCGCCGGTCGACGAGGGGTGAGCTGGACTCGCCGCGAACGATGGCGGCTAGGAATCCGGCCTTCACATACGCAGCTTCGTCGACTCCGGGGGGCACCCGTTCGGTCAGAAGCTCAAGCAAGAACGCTTCTTCACCGGCAGGGGGTTGCTGCAACAACTCGACCAAAGCAGCGACCTGTTCGGCGTTCAGAGGCTTGGGGGGAACCCCTTCGTGAGCGCGTTCTTCGACATGTTGGCGGTAGGATTCGAGCACCTTGCACTCCCTCGTGGTTGACGGCTCCTGGCGAACGGGCAGCCCACTGTTGCTGGGCCAACACCCGGACATACTCAAGGGTTTGAGCTGGATCAGAGCGGCGAAATCAGGCGCGAAATTATAGCGGTGACCGTGGGCGCTGTCTAAGTGGCGGGCTGGGGTCGGGTTGACTACTTTTAAACGCATGGCCGCACCCGCAGTGCCTCATCGCGCGGTCTCGGCCGGCCCGCCAGGTCTGACTGGCTGCAACCCACGCCCTCCAGCCGACGCCGCGAGCGATATGTCCGACACCACGCCAGATCCGAGTTGTCTGTTGTTGATCGACGAAAACCAGGGTCGACGTGACGCCACCGAGCGTCACCTGTCACGTACAGGCTGGGACCTGCAATGCCTTCAGTCGTTGGAGCTTGCCAAACGGATGCTGGTCGCGGACCCCGAGCGCTGGGCCGGCTTGGTGCTGCAGTCGGTGGGCTGTGTCGACACGGTGGCCCGGCTGTTGCGTGAGATTGCTGCACATCCGCCTTTGCACGGATTGCCGGTGGTGGTTTCCACGGACAGCGAGGCCCTGGTTCAACAGATTCCAGCTGAAGTGCGCTTTGCCTGGGCCGCTCCGGGCGATGCCGCTGCGATTCAGGCCGCGCTGCGGGCTTACCCTCGCCGTCAATCGGCGGCATCGGTTCAAAGCTCGACACTCCAGCTGCTGCAAAGCGGCTGCTTTTACCTGCGCAACTTGGACGAAGCACGCCGCGTCGCTACCTTGGTTGCGGCGGTTTGCCCGGACCCCACCAAGGCACTTCATGGTGTGAATGAGCTGCTGATCAATGCCATTGAGCATGGCAACCTTGGGATTTCTTATCAGCAGAAAGGTGAACTCATCCGCGACGGGGGGTGGGAAGATGAGGTCGAGCGGCGCCTGGAGGACCCCGCGCATCGAGACAAACGGGTAAAGGTGGCTGTCGAACAGGAGCCGAGTGCGGTGGTGATTACCATCACCGATCAGGGCCAGGGGTTTGACTGGCGGCCGTTCATGGAGATCTCCACCAAGCGAATGCGCGATGCCCACGGTCGCGGTATTGCCTTGGCGGCTGCGCTTTCTTTCGATGCGGTGGAGTATCGGGGTTGCGGTAATCAGGTCGTTGCGCGCATCAATCGCTGAGCCCACTGTCTCCAAATTGCCTCGGGGCCGACCAGCAAGGATAATGTGCGCGCCCTGGGGGTTCGTGGCACCGTCTCTTTGGGAGGTTTGGGCAGGCCGCTGCGCCATGGCCCGGGTTCCGGATGTGCGTGGCGGCGTGCCAAGACAGCGATCGCCGTGTTGCAACACGGGCCTTGACCCGAGCATCAACTGACCGTTCAGGTTTCTCTTACACAACAGCAAGCAAGGTGTACACAACAGTGACCGAATCCAGTTTGGATAGCCATTTCGCTCAATGGAAAGAACGAGAAACCATCGCCGAAGCGATGATTCCGCTGATCGGGAAGCTCTACCGCGAACACAACATTGTGACTTCGATCTATGGGCGGGCACTGGTCAACCAGTCGGTGATCGACATCTTGCGCATTCACAAGTTCGCCCGCCAGGTCACCCAATCGGGGGTTTCCGTGCAGGAAACCTATCGGATTCTCAAAGCACTTTCAGCGCTGGACCTGGGGCCGGCCCGGATCGACCTGGGGAAACTTGCAGTCCGGTACGATGGCAAGGTGACGGTTGAAGAGTACGTGCGCCAAGCGGTTTCGAACATCATTGGGCGCCGCGAGTCGCCACTGCCGCAACCCCAGGATGTGGTGCTTTACGGATTCGGCCGGATCGGGCGGCTGTTGGCTCGCCTGCTGGTCGAGAAATCTGGCGGGGGGGACCTCTTGCGTTTGCGCGCGATTGTAGTGCGCCCTGGAAAAGACGCAGGCGACCTCGAAAAGCGCGCCAGCCTGTTGCGACGTGACTCGGTGCACGGCCACTTCAACGGCGCCATTACGGTCGACGCAGAGCGTCAGGCCTTGATTGCCAATGGCAATTTCATTCAGGTGATTTACGCCAAGTCCCCCACAGAGATTGACTACACGCACTATGGAATTCACAACGCCATATTGATTGACAACACCGGCATTTGGCGCGACCAGGCGGGGCTCGAGCAGCACCTCAGCGGGAGAGGCATCGACCGGGTTCTGCTGACTGCGCCTGGCAAGGGCGACATCAAAAATGTGGTTTTTGGCATCAACCACCAGGACACTGACGGCGAGAAGGTGGTCTCCGCGGCGTCTTGTACCACCAATGCGATTGTGCCTGTGCTCAAGGTCGTCAACGAGCAATTCGGTGTGCGCAGCGGCCACGTCGAAACCGTCCACTCCTACACCAACGACCAAAACCTGTTGGACAACTACCACAAAGGCGATCGCCGCGGCCGCAGTGCGCCCATGAACATGGTGATCACCGAAACCGGCGCCGCCAAAGCGGTCGCCAAGGCGCTGCCGGAGTTGGCCGGAAAGTTGACCGGAAATGCGATCCGAGTGCCGACTCCGAACATTTCGCTGGCCATCCTCAACCTGAATCTTGGCCGCGAAACCAGCGTTGAGGAGCTGAATGAGTTTCTGCGGGATGCGGCCCTGAACTCCGATCTGAAGAAACAGATCGACTTTGTGAAGTCGCCTGAAGTCGTCTCCACGGATTTCGTCGGGTCGCGCCACGCGGGCGTTGTCGATGCAGAGGCCACGATCGTCGATGGTGACCGCTGTGTGCTGTATGTGTGGTATGACAACGAGTTCGGCTACAGCTGCCAGGTGGTCCGAGTGGTCCAGTACATGGCCGGGATCCGCTACATTGCCATTCCGAGCGAGTAGTACGGGTACATTTTGGGCCGCCAAGGTGGCCAAGAGGGCCCGGCGGTCCGTATAATAATTCCGCTTTTTTTGCCGCGATTGAGCTCAGGCGTGGCGGGTGATCCTACTTGGGTGGCCCGCCGACTCTAGATAGGCATTTCACCCTATGATCAAAATTCGCAAGGGGCTTGATGTGCCCATTTCGGGCGCACCCAAATCCGAGATCGAAGAACAGCGATCGGTCCGTTTTGTGGCCGTTCTGGGCCCCGACTACGTGGGCATGAAACCCACGATGGAAGTGGACGTCGATGACGTCGTCAAGCGGGGGCAGGTGCTGTTCACCGACAAAAAGAACCCCGGAGTGAAATTCACCGCGCCGGCTGGGGGCAAAGTCACCGCAGTCAACCGTGGGGCCAAGCGGGCATTCGAGTCGGTGGTGATTGAGGTTGACTCGGATGAAGCGGTCCCATTGGCGCGTCTGTCGGTCGATGAAATTCGCAACCTGGACCGCGCCAGGGCGCAGACCCTGCTGGTGGAGTCGGGACTTTGGACCGCTTTTCGCACCCGTCCATACAGCAAGGTGCCAGACCTCGATGGCTCGCCCCACGCCATTTTTGTTACAGCGATTGACACCAACCCCCTTGCGGCGGACCCGCGGATTTTTATTGAGGCCCATGCCGAAGCCTTTGAGTTGGGGCTGCAGGTTGTGGCGAAGCTGACAGACGGGCGGGTGTACGTCTGCCAATCCCCTGGCGCAAAGGTCTGCTCAGAGCAAGCCAGTGTCAGTGTGGCCGAGTTTGACGGCCCGCACCCCGCTGGCCTCGTCGGGACCCACATTCATTTTCTGGATCCGGTTGGTGCCGAGCGGACCGTTTGGCACCTCAACTACCAGGATGTCGTTGCCATCGGCAGGACCCTGCTCGATGGCGAGCTCTTCGTCGAGCGCCTCATCGCGCTTGCCGGGCCCCAAGTGGAGCGCCCACGCCTGGTGCGCACCCGCATCGGCGCGAGCACCGACGAGTTGGTGGCCGGCGAGCTGATTCCGGATGAGAACCGCGTGATTTCCGGGTCGGTTCTTTCGGGCCGAAAAGCCCAAGGTGCTCTGGGATACCTTGGGCGTTACCACCTACAGGTGAGCGTGCTGCGTGAGGGCCGGGATCGCGAACTGTTTGGCTGGGCCTCACCTGGACGCACCAAGCATTCCGTGACGGGCATCTACGTGTCACGGTTTCTCAAGCAGATGCAGCTGCCCTTGACCACCACCACCAACGGCAGTCCGCGTGGGATGGTGCCGATTGGAACCTACGAGCAAGTGATGCCGCTGGACATCCTTCCAACCCAGCTGTTGCGCTACCTGATTGTCGGAGACACCGAAATGGCCCAGAAGCTGGGGTGCCTTGAGCTCGACGAAGAGGACTTGGCGCTGTGCACCTACGTGTGTCCGGCCAAGTACGAGTACGGCCCCATCCTGCGTGACAATTTAACCACCATCGAGAAAGAGGGCTGACGATGGGACTGCGCAAGTTTTTCGATGACCTGGCCCCGCATTTTGAAAAGGGCGGGAAGTACGAGCGGTTTTACGCCCTCTACGAAGTGTTCGACACCTTTTTCTACTCGCCACCGGACATTACCCGAAGCGCCGCGCACGTCCGCGACGGGATCGATTTGAAACGAATCATGATCACGGTGTGGTTGGCGGCATTTCCGCCAATGCTGTTCGGTATGTACAACCTTGGCCATCAGGCGCTCACGGCCATGCAAGCGGCTGGTGTCGACCGCGTCGGCGACTGGCATTGGATCCTAATCGAGCTTCTTGGAGGCTACGACCCGACCAGTGTTTGGCACTGCTTTTGGTATGGCGCAGCATTCTTCCTGCCCATTTACATCGTGACCTTTGGCGTCGGAATTGCGTGGGAAATCCTCTTTGCGATCAAGCGCGGCCACGAGGTCAACGAGGGCTTCTTTGTCACCTCCATCCTCTTTGCACTCATCGTCCCGCCCACGATTCCGCTGTGGCAGGTGGCCCTCGGCATCAGCTTCGGCGTCGTAATCGGCAAGGAGGTGTTTGGCGGCACTGGTAAGAACTTCTTGAACCCTGCGCTCACAGGCCGAGCATTTTTGTTTTTTGCCTACCCCGCCCAGCTTTCTGGAGATGCAGTCTGGACCGCGGCGGATGGATTCACCGGCGCCACTCCGCTGGCACAGGCGGCGGCGGGTGAGCCCTTGGGGGTCACTTGGTGGGATGCGTTCTTCGGCAACATGCAAGGCTCGATTGGCGAAACCTCAACCCTGATGATCCTGATTGGTGCCGCCATACTGCTCACGACTCGGGTGGCTTCCTGGCGCATCATGCTTGGCGTCGCGTTGGGGGTGCTTGCGACTTCGACGCTGTTTAATCTGGGAGGATCGGAAACCAACCCGATGATGGAGGTTCCGGCACATTGGCACTTTGTTCTCGGTGGACTCATGTTCGGCCTGGTATACATGGCCACTGACCCCGTTTCAGCGGCAATGACCGACACCGGAAAGTGGATTTTTGGTGGACTCATCGGGGTGATGGTGATCCTGATTCGGGTGATCAATCCAGCCTTCCCAGAAGGCATGATGTTGGCGATTTTGTTCGCCAATCTGTTTGCTCCACTGATCGATCATTTCGTGGTCCAAGCCAACATTCGCAGGAGAATGGCCCGCAATGTCCAGCTCTAAGGAAACCATCCAACACACGCTGATCGTCGCTTTCCTGGTCTGTCTGGTGTGCTCGGTCGTGGTGGCGGGGGCGGCAGTTGCCCTCAAGCCCATGCAGCAAAAGAACAAGGACCTGGACCGCAAGACGAACGTTCTGGCGGCGGCGGGCATGCTTGAACCCGGAACGGATGTCGAAGCGGCGTTCAAGCAGTTCGACGTTCGGATCGTCGATTTGGAGACCGGCGAATTCGTTGAGGGCCTGTCACCAGAAGAAGTCGCGCCCAAGGTGGCCGCGCGCAACGAGGAACTGTCGCACCCTTTGAGCGCATCGGAGGATCCAGCGTCGATCAAGCGCAAGCCCAAGTACGCGGCCGTTTATGTGCTGACCAATGAGGATGGCATTGAGCGGTTGGTGTTGCCGGTCTACGGCTATGGACTCTGGTCGACACTCTACGGCTACATGGCAGTGTCTGGGGATCTGAACACGGTCGCAGGCATTGGCTTCTACGAACACGCTGAAACCCCGGGGCTTGGGGGTGAAGTGGACAACCCCAATTGGAAAGCCCAATGGGAGGGCAAGGAACTCTACAATGCGGAGGGTGAGCTCGCGATTCGAGTCCTCAAAGGCGGCGTCGATACCAGCCGGGCAGGTTCGGAGCACCGCGTGAGTGGCCTCTCGGGCGCAACCCTGACCACCAAGGGCGTAGACAACCTGGTGCGCTATTGGCTCGGCCCCGAGGGTTTTGGACCCTTGTTGGCAAACCTCAAACAACGCGGAGGAGAGGTCTAAATGTCGGTGTCGTACAAAGAAGTCCTCACTGAACCGGTTTTCAACAACAACCCGATTGGGCTGCAAATCCTTGGGATTTGCTCCGCTCTCGCGGTCACCTCAAGCCTCAATACATCCTTTGTGATGGCGATTGCGCTGACCTTGGTCACAGGGTTTTCCAGCTTTTTTATCTCGACCATCCGGAGCCAGATCCCGTCGAGCATTCGCATCATCGTGCAAATGACGATCATTGCTTCATTGGTCATCGTGGTGGACCAGGTGTTGCAAGCTGTCGCTTACGACATCAGCAAAAAACTCTCGGTGTTCGTTGGGTTGATCATCACCAACTGCATTGTGATGGGCCGCGCCGAAGCCTTCGCGATGAAAAATGGCCCGGTTGCAAGCTTCGTCGATGGCATCGGCAATGGGCTCGGCTATAGCGTTGTGCTGTTGCTGGTTGGCACCATCCGCGAGCTGTTCGGATCGGGAAGCCTGTTTGGGGTTCAGATCCTGTCCCTTACCAGCGATGGTGGGTGGTACTTGAACAACGGCTTGATGCTGTTGCCACCAAGCGCCTTTTTTATCATTGGTCTGCTCATTTGGGCGCTGCGTTCCTGGAAGCCGTCGCAAGTTGAGGAGCAGGAATACCAATTGGCCCCCCATACACGATTGCAGGAGGTATGACCGTGGAGCAATTTGTTTCGCTGTTTATCCGTGCTGTGTTCATCGAGAACATGGCACTCGCCTTCTTCCTGGGGATGTGTACCTTCATCGCGATCTCGAAGAAGATCGAAGCGGCGATTGGGCTTGGCATTGCTGTTACCGTGGTGCTCGCCATTACGGTTCCGGTCAACAACCTGATCCTGCAGTACCTGCTCGCGCCTGGTGCCCTGGCATGGGCCGGGTTGCCTGAGGTTGATCTCAGCTTTTTGGGCTACCTCAGCTACATCGGCGTCATCGCAGCGATTGTGCAAATTCTCGAGATGTTTCTCGATAAATACGTGCCCGCACTCTACGCCGCTCTTGGTGTGTTTCTGCCGTTGATCACGGTGAATTGTGCGATTCTGGGTGCATCCCTGTTCATGGTTGAGCGGTCGTATGTCTTCAGCGAATCCGTCGTATACGGACTGGGTGCGGGCATTGGATGGGCGCTGGCGATTGTTGGGCTGGCGGGCATCCGTGAAAAGCTCAAATACAGCGACGTGCCTGAAGGGCTGCGGGGCCTCGGGATCACCTTTGTGACCGTTGGCCTGATGTCACTGGGTTTCATGTCCTTCGGCGGCATGACGATTTAACTTGATGCACCACGCACTGATTCCATTTCGAACCAACCGGACCCCTCGGAATTTTTCATGATCGATTTCAGTACGATTATCAGCGGCGTCGTCATGTTCACGGCCGTGGTGATGGCGCTCACAGGGGTGATTCTCGTTGCCCGTCGTAGCCTTGTGAGCTCCGGCGAAGTCACCATCAACATCAACGAAGAAAAGGACGTCAATGCCCCGGCGGGGGGCAAGTTGATGCAAACCTTGGCGGAGACCGGCCTGTTCGTGCCATCGGCGTGTGGTGGAGGCGGCAGTTGCGGTCAGTGCAAGGTGCGCGTGCTCGATGGCGGTGGTGCGCTGCTGCCGACGGAGGAGGGCCACATCAACCGGCGAGACGCCCGTGAAGGCTATCGGCTGTCGTGTCAGGTCGCGGTCAAGCAGGACATGCGCATCGAAGTGCCAGAAGAGGTGTTCGGGGTCAAGCAGTGGGAGTGCGAAGTGGCTTCGAACGACAACGTTGCGACCTTTATTAAGGAATTGGTGCTCAAGGTGCCTGAAGGTGAAGACGTGAACTTCAAGGCGGGCGGTTATGTGCAGCTCGAGATTCCTCCCTACAGCATGAAGTACTCCGAGATTGACGTGCCCACGGAGTACCGCGGGGACTGGGAGCGCTTCAAGGTATTTGAAAACATTTCGGAAGTGGATGAGCCCACCGTTCGGGCCTATTCGATGGCGAACTACCCTGAAGAGAAGGGCATCATCAAATTCAACATTCGCGTGGCATCACCACCACCGGGAACCGACTATCCCGCCGGACGCATGTCTTCTTACATCTTCAAGTTGAAGCCTGGAGACAAGGTCAAGGTATTCGGGCCCTTCGGAGACTTTTTTCCCAAGGAAACCGACGCTGAGATGATCTATATCGGTGGTGGGGCAGGGATGGCGCCGCTGCGCTCACAGATCTTTGACATGCTTAAGCGCCGCCACACGAAGCGGAAAATCTCCTATTGGTACGGGGCGAGAAGTCTCCGCGAAATGTTCTACGAAGAGGATTTCGAAACCTTGGCCGAGGAGTTTGACAATTTTTCCTGGCATGTGGCGTTGTCCGATCCGCTTCCTGAAGACAACTGGACCGGCCACACAGGCTTTATCCACAATGTCGTGTACGAGCAGTACCTGAAAGACCATCCCGCTCCGGAGGACTGCGAGTACTACCTCTGTGGTCCGCCCCCGATGATTGCTGCGGTCATGAAGATGCTCGAAGACTTGGGCGTAGAAAAAGAAAACATCCTGCTGGATGACTTCGGTGGCTGAGGTGCCCCAGGGGCGAGCTGTTGTGCGACGCTCCACCAAACTGCTGATCGGAGCCCTGCTTGCAGGGCTTCTTTTTTTTGTGCTGTGGAACCCGCTCAGTCCCGCCAAGGTGCATCGGTTCTCCGGCGCCATCATGGGCACCACCTACCATGTGACCTTGGTGAACGCGCCGCGCAATTTGAGCCTGGACGCAGTCGAACAAGAGACCATGGAACGATTGCAAGCCGTGGACGCCTTGATGTCCACCTACAAGCCCGACTCGGAAGTCTCCGGCTTTAATCGAACAGAGCCAGGGCGCTGGTATACAGTGACCGAAGATACCGCTCAGGTCGTCGACATTGCCCTCAAGGTCAGTGAGCTCTCCAATGGCGCCTTCGATGTCACTGTCGGCCCGCTCGTCGAACTTTGGGGGTTTGGAGCCGGTGGCACTGCCCAACGGGTGCCTTCTGCCGATGCAATCAATGCGGCGCGCGCGCGCGTTGGCCACTCCGCCATCCAGCTGCGTCCGGTCCCTCCTGGGCTGCGTAAAATGCAGCCGGTCGAGATTGATTTATCGGCCATTGCCAAGGGGTATGCGGTTGACCAGGTTGCTGATCATCTGGAAGCTCGGGGCATCACCAACTACCTCGTGGAGGTGGGCGGGGAGCTGCGCAGCGCAGGATCGAACCCGGATGGCCATGTCTGGGAAATCGGCATTGAGGCGCCCAGTTTGCTGCACAGTGGAGCGGTTCAAGTAATCGGCCTTGGCGCTGCGGCGGTCGCGACCTCAGGCGATTACCGCAACTACTTTGAGCAAAACGGACAACGCTACAGCCACACCATTGATCCGCGGACCGGTACGCCGGTTCAACACCGCCTGGCGTCGGTCACTGTGGTTCACCCGTCGGCGGCCTGGGCCGACGCGCTCGCGACTGCGATCAACGTGCTGGGACCAGAAGAAGGGTTCGAGCTCGCACAATCGATGAAACTGGCCGTGTACTTGTTGATCCAAACGGATGCGGGGTTTGAGCAGCGCTCGACCTCGGGGTTTGCCCGCTACCTGATCAACTGACAGGCGAACTTGTTTTCAGGGGAGAATCATCATGTTACAACTGGCATTAACGCTCACTTTTATGTTGTTGATTTTTACGGCTCTATCTATTGGCGTCCTGATGGGCCGAAAGCCCATTTCCGGAAGTTGTGGCGGCCTGAACGCGTTGGACGGCAACGGTAAATGCAGCCTCTGTGGCGGCACCCCGGACGACTGCGATCGGCCAGCAGGTCCTGATTTGTCCGACCAGGACCTTTCCCCTCTGGGTTACGAAGTGACAGAACGCAAGCCGTCGATCCACCGCAAAACTTGAGAATTTGAGGCGGTGACGTAGGCTTTTGGTACACATCCATCGCCGAGGACCCTTGCACACAGGGGTCCAAATTAAGGATCAAACATGGCGGATCTGCATTACGACCTCGTGGTACTCGGCAGCGGGCCGGCCGGGGAGGGCGCTTCGATCAACGCCGCCAAACATGGCAAACGGGTCGCAGTGGTTGAAGAGCATGGTGTGGTGGGAGGTGCCTGCACCCACATGGGCACCATTCCGTCCAAGGCGCTGCGGCACTCCGTGCGGCAAATCATCGAATTCAACACCGACCCAATGTTTCGCACCATCGGCGAGCCGCGCTGGTTCTCGTTTCCGCAACTTCTCGCCCGTGCCGCCGACGTGATTGCCAAGCAGATCCAGTTGCGTACGGAATTCTACAGCCGCAACCGGGTCGACCTGTACTTCGGTCAAGCCGTGTTCATTGATGAACACACCGTTGAAATACACCGGGAAGACAAGGCCAGCCGCACCATTCGAGGGGACCACTTCGTGATTGCCACCGGGTCCTCGCCGTACCGCCCGCCGGGGGTCGATTTTGACCACCCCAGGGTGTACGACAGTGACACCATTTTGCGCCTCGACCACACGCCCAGGTCGCTCATCATCTACGGCGCGGGGGTTATCGGATGCGAATACGCGTCCATTTTCACGGGTCTTGGCGTCAAAGTGGACCTGATCGACCAACACGATGAGATTCTGTCTTTTCTCGACGGAGAGATATCCGATGCGCTCAGTTACCACCTGCGCACCAACGGCGCACTGGTCCGGCTGAGCGAGAAATGGGAGCGCATCGAAGCGGACAATCGAAAGGTGCACTTGCACCTGGAATCCGGCAAGCGGTTGAAGGCCGATGCCTTACTCTGGGCCAACGGCCGCGCCGGGAACACAGCAGGTATGGGGCTTGAGGCGATTGGTTTGACACCTGATACTCGGGGCCGGCTGAAAGTGGACGAGTTCTACCGCACCGAACTGCCACACATCTACGCGGCCGGTGATGTCATTGGCTGGCCGAGCCTCGCAAGCGCGGCCTATGACCAGGGGCGGGCGGCATCAGACCACCTTGTCGACAACGGAAAAGCGCATTTTGTCACCGATGTTGCCACCGGGATCTACACGATTCCGGAGATCAGCTCGATTGGCCGAACCGAAGAGGACCTCACCAAGGCCTGTGTTCCCTATGAAGTGGGTCGCGCCTTTTTCAAGAACACCGCGCGTGCTCAGATCGTCGGTGAAGAAGTCGGAATGCTCAAAATTCTGTTTCACGCCGAGACCCTAGAAATTCTCGGCATTCATTGTTTCGGCGACCGGGCTTCCGAGATCATCCACATCGGCCAGGCGATCATGAACCAGCCAGGCGAAGCCAACAGCATCGAATACTTCATTCACACCACCTTCAACTATCCCACGATGGCCGAAGCCTTCCGGGTCGCCGCGCTCGACGGTTTAAACCGGCTGCTCTGAGCGCGCTGCCTGCGGCCAGCTGGCCGGGGCGTCATCCGCCGGTTGTCACCAGCCGGCTACACGATCGTTGCGTCCCACACCTATCAACACCGCAATGCTGCCTGGCTTTGGTTCAATGAGGGTTGATTTTTGTCTCCGGCATAATTGCGCATAATGTATATTATGTTAAATGATGCCATGGATTGGCGCACCGCCGCACAGACCGGTTTCGCCGCCCCTTTGTTCGCCAAGGCAGCTGCGCCTGCCGCGGTTTTTGCACGAGCGCAGGTAGGACAGGACATCGGAATCTGGCCCGCCCGGCTTTGCATCCTGTAAGTCCGGGCACCTATGATGGCGCGCGACAATGGACCACGGAGCATGCAGCCCAGATGACGCGCACAGATCACATGGATGAGGCTGGGTTCGGCCGGCTTCGGTCGGGCGAACCGGACGCTTTCGCCGAACTGGTGCGCAAGCACCAGCGGGCGTTGCTGGCGGTGGCCTGCACCCTGCTTCCGAAGCCAGAGGCTGAGGAAGCTGTTCAGGAGGCCTGGATTTCCGCCTACCGTGCCCTCCCAGCGTTCGAGGGCAGAAGCTCGATCAAAACCTGGTTGACCCGCATCGTGATCAACCAGGCAAAAATGCGGTTGCGCAAAAACCGAAAGGCGCCCATTTCCGAGTCCAGCCTGCACGCACCCCTTGACGACATGCCGCTTGCGGATCGGTTTTCAGGCGCCGGGCATTGGACGGAGCCACCGTCCAACTGGGGTTTCGATCGACCTGAGGATTTGCTGCAGGAACAAGAGCTAAGGGAGTGTTTAGATAAAACGTTATTGAGCCTTCCGCAGGCGCAACGGCTTGCGGTTGAGCTGCGTGACCTGCAAGGCCACAGCCTAGAAGACATTTGTAATCTTCTCGATGTTTCCGCATCCAATGTGCGCGTTTTGCTGCACCGGGGGCGGGCCAAGTTGTTTCTGCACGTTGAGCGTTTCGAGGAGACCGGAGAATGCTGAGTTGCCGTGAATTTGTTGAACGCACCAGTGCCGACCCGAACCTGATTGATGGCCAGTCCAGTCAGCCCGGAGGTCTTTGGTTTCATGCGCTCATCTGCCGCCATTGTCGGCGCTACAGGCGCCAATTGCGGTTGCTGGTTCAAGCGTTGCGCGGTCAGCGCCTGAAAGAACTCGAAGTCCCACTGGAGCCAGAGGCCGTCCAGGCCATCGTCGAACGCCTACAGGACCCAGTCTGAGCCCCCTTTCGGTGGCTACTGGCTACTAACTAGAGGGAGCCGGGCCGGAAGCTGAATTCCAGGCCTGCTGTGGTGATGCGGTCTGGGTCGAGCTGGTCGATCAGCAACCGAAGCCGGGTGTGTCCCCTGCCCCAACCCAACTCGACCGCATTGGTTTCCCATTGCCAGCCGGCCCACCCAGTCCAATTCCCTCTGTTCGTTTGGATCCCGAGCGATGGGAGCCTGACATCGTCGTACTGCTCGAAGGCTGCCAGGGCTGTCCAACCGGTCGTTAGACGCTGGCGAATCGTGGTGCGGAGCTGTATGGGGAGGTGCTGGGTGGCGTCCTTGTTGCTCTCCACACCCGACAGCAGCGGGCTGGTTTCGATGAACCCGTTTTCATCGAAGGTCAGGGTCGACGAAGTGACCAGGGCCCGCGTGTAGGGTGCATCCCGCCACCGAATGCGTGCCCCAAGGTCGCGCACATCCATGGTCCACAGGGTACCGGGGCGAGGCCGCCAAGAGAGCGACAGGTCGAATCCCGCGCCCCAACCTTCAGGCGGGTCCACCTTTCGGTCGAGCAGCAGATCCTGGTCGTAGCGGTAGTTGAGTCGGGCCGAACCCACATAGCTCGACGCTCCGGTTTCAATGGTGCCTCGCCCGCTGCCGTCAAGCAGGCCGGTGGCATGAAACAGCGACAGGCCCACCGCAAACTCTAGCGGACCGGCGACCAGCCTTGGAAATTGGATCCGCAGACCCTGGGCTTCCAGGTGGTGCACATCGATCCACAGGTCATAGGTTGCGTCGGTGCGCACGGGGAGGTCGTTTTTGTCACGGTAGAGCAACTCGATGGTATCCGGCGAGAACCGGGCCATGTAGTCGTGCCGGAAAAAGAAACCAAGGCTCCAACTGGTGTTGGCAACGCCAACCTCAAGGTGCGCGAGCGACAGCATTCGGTCCTTGCCGTTGGGTGCCTGGGGCCCTTCCAGCTCGTTGAACAACTGGTGCAGAGGTTGGGGTCCACCGTACTGCAGTGTTCGGAGTGTTGAATACAGCCGCCAAGGGCCTGCGTCCGGGGTCGGGTCCGCAGAGGCAGCGAGAATGCCGCTCAGCAAAGCCACAGCCAGTGCGCGTGCGGTGAAACACAGCCGCTGCCTCCAGCGGGCGTTCCGGATGGGTCGGTGAATCGAGGTGGGTAGAGGGGGGTGCGTCCGGCCCTGGATTGCATGGGGGGTCCGCATGGGGTTTTCCGTCTGTGGATGGAGGTCAAGCGCAACACGACCCCTCGGCCCAGAGGACCGGGCCGAGGGGGGTGTTTCGGGCGGGCTAAACGCTAGTACAAGGACTCGAATGTGCCATCCACGTAGCGCACGAGCCCCATGTCGTCGACGTTGGCGTAGGCAATGCCATCCACTTGGATGTCGCCTTCCAGTTGGCCGCCATCATCGGTGGCCGAGAGCACCACGCCATCCTGGTTGGTGATGGTCAGAGCAATCTCATCGGTTGCCCCGCTCGCGTCCCCTTCAAAGGCCAACTCGAGCATGTTGCCGTCCCAAGCAAGATCAAGCCCTGCCTCGGCGGCTTCAAGGCCAGTGCGCTCTGCGGAAAGCTGAACGGACACGGCGTCGCTGATGCCGGTCAGCACGGCACTGAAGCCCAGAGAGAAGCTGAGGTCAACGTAGTTGCTGGCGCTCTCATTGTCAGACCAGTCCTCGGTCTCCGAATCGGACCAGCTGGAGCCGTCCCAGGCGCCCATCCAGTTGCTGACCTGGGTGAACTCGGTGCCATTGCCGGCTGCGATCAGGCTGAAGGTGGCGTCGAAACTCTGCGCGCCCTGGGTGAATTCCCCCGACAGGCTAAAGCTCAGGCCATCGAATGAGACCACCGAGGTCCAGGTCTCCCCTTCCTCGAATCCGGACTGAGTGTTGGTGTAGTTCCAATCCCATTCTTCAGCAAGGGTTAGGCCGGTCAACTCGGCGCCAATGGAACCGGCAAAGGCCACGGGGCTCGCCACGCCCACCTCGGAAAGCACCACGTCGAGCGCCAGGTCCAAAGCGGCTTGACCTGATACTTCTCCCTCTTCAGCTTCTGAGGTCTGCCCCCAACTCCAACTCCCAGATTCGGAAACGTCCACCGAAGCCGTCAGGGTTCCGGTGTTGATCTCCAGTTCAGCGCCGGAGTTGCTGATGGACCCCGACAGGCCGAGGCTGAGCGCGCCTGCCGCATCCAATTGCCAAGAACCGGTCGAAGCTTCTGGATCGGTTTCTGTTTCTGTTTCGGTGAAGTTCAGGTCCAGGATACCGGTCAGATCAGTCTGGTTGTCGAAGCCATTGGCCGCGATGGTGCTGTCGACTGCAAGGGTGACCGCCGCGGTGGTGACGGCAGCGCCAGGGAAGGGAGAGACGGTCACCACGACGCCGTTGGTCGCGGTGTGGCTGGTGAGGTTGGCGTCTTCCTGCAACGCTTCGAGCGTTTCCACCATGGCTTGCGCAGCCAACACAAGGGCTTCCATGGCGGCAGCGGTTTCGGCTTCGGTGGCGATCGCGGCCGCTTCGATCTGGCTCGCGAAGGCATTGGCCGCGCCGTCAAGCTCCAGCGACACCGATCCACCAATGTCTCGCAATGTATCGACCAAAGCCTTGGCCTGGGCCAGTTCGCCATCTGCCGCCGTCTCGCTGGGCGTGCCGGCATCCGGGGTGTCCGGCGTTTCGGTGGCCGCTGCGCCTGCGTCGGCGATGAGGTCTGCATCAACGTTCGCCAGAGCGCTCAGGTCCACATCCGCTGCATCCGGCTGGGCTTCCGTAGCGTCCAGCACCTCTTGTGCTGCAGCGAGGATTTCCTCCAACGAGGTGGTTCCAGCTGATCCCGTGTTGCCCGGGATGCCTCCGCTGCTCACATAGGTGCCGGCGAAGGTGTCCAGTGCGTCCTCAATGGACAGGCTTCCATCGTCGTCCTGGGTGGCTTCAATGATGGCACCGGCCAGAGCGTTGTACGCAACGGCGTCTGCACCCAGATCTGGATCGGTCAATGCCGCTGCTACCGCCGCTGGGTCCGTGATGTCGATGACCGGTTGCTCCACCAAATCACCCATCAGACCGAACCGGTTGGCGGTTGCGCTGTTGGCGTCGGCGATGGCATCGGTGACCAGGAAATCTGTAAGGCTCGGGGCAGCTGCCAGGGTGTCAAGGGCCTGACGAGCGGCCACCTCGGTCAGAGGCGTGGGATTGACCGACAGTGTCTGCCCCCCTTCGGCAGCCGGAACCAGGGCGCTCAAACTGAATCCGCTGGCCGTAGCCACCGTGTAGTCATCGCCGTACGCCGTGGCACCGCAGCCGCTTGGCACGTCGCAGCGCATGGTGGTGCTGTCGTCGTCTGCTGGCGTCACGACCACGGCAACCGGACCTTCGTGGTCTGCAGGAAGTTGCAGGCTGTAGCTGCCCGAACTGTCCGTGGTGGTGGACCCGAGCGAAGAACTGGAGTCGATGGCGCCGCTTACAAGTGGGTAGGCAGTGACGACCGCCCCGACAAGAATGCCCTTGGAGGCCGTTCCCGTCAGCGAAGCGCCACTACTGCCGCTTCCCCCGCTGCTGCCGTCTCCTCCGCAGGCCACCAGAATGGCAGCGGACGTCAAGACCGCGAGCAGTTTGGGTTGAAATGGATGCATCGCAAAAATCCTTGTGGTGGATAAGGGTAAACTGAAACCGCACAGGGCTCCCGATTAAAAGTAGTCCAGCCTCCTGGCTCCGCAATGACCCTTCCCCGTGATGGTGCCGGAGCGTGCGCCCGGCATCGGCAAGCAGCGCTGGCCCCGCACGCCCATGGCGGACGCTGAATGGCTGCGCTTGCGCTGCGTGCGGTCAGTGCAGTGGCTGCATCCCAACTCCTTAACTCACCAAGCGTCGATCAGGGTCGCAATGTCCAGCATGCGGTTGGTGAAACCCCATTCGTTGTCATACCAGCTGAGCACTTTGCATTGTCGGCCAACCGATTGGGTGTGGGGGGCGGCAAGCGTCGAGGACGCGGGGGTGTGGTTGAAGTCGACCGACACCAAGGGCATGTCGCAGTAATTGAGCACACCGCGCAGCTCGTTTTCTGCGGCTTGTTTCAGGTGTTCGTTGATTGCTTCTGGAGTGGTGTCTTGTGCTGCGGTGAAGTGGAAGTCGACCACGGACACATTGATGGTTGGCACCCGCAGCGCCATTCCGGTGAGCTTGCCCTGCAACTCCGGTAGCACCAGTCCAACTGCACCTGTGGCGCCGGTCTTGCTTGGAATGATGGATTGGGTTGCAGAGCGGGCGCGGTAGAGGTCTTTGTGCTGCTTGTCGATCAGATTTTGGTCGTTGGTGTAGGCGTGTACGGTGGTCATGATGCCCCGCTCGATTCCCACTGCCTCGTTCAACACCTTGGCAATCGGAGCCAAACAATTGGTGGTGCAGGACGCGTTCGACAGGATGCGCTGGCTCGGGTCCAGTTGACTGTGGTTGACGCCGTACACCACAGTGAGGTCGGCTTCGGCCATTGGATAGCTGATGAGCACCCGCTTTGCCCCAGCGTTCAGGTGGGCTTGGTTGCGCGCCCTGGTCTTGAACTTGCCGCTGCACTCGAGCACGAGATCAATGCCGAGTGCTTCCCATGGCAATTGGGTCGGGTCGCTTTCGGCGATGAGTTGGATTCGGCGCCCATCCACCCGCAGTGCGTCTTCCTCCAGCGCAACCTCGCCCGGGAAGCGTCCATGGGTCGAGTCGACCCGGGTGAGGTGTGCGAGTGCTTCGAAACTCGCCAGGTCGTTGATGGCGACCACTTCCAAAGTGTCAGCCAGGCCCCGCTCATGAATGGCCCACACCAAACACCGCCCAATTCTTCCATATCCGTTGATCGCAATGCGCATGGTCGTCTCCTGCAATTGCTGACTGTGCCGAAGAGGGGCACGGACCGCGGGCACAAGTCCCATGGTCCGTAGCCGTTGGACCCTGATTGCAAGCAACGGTTTTGCCAATCGACACGCGGTTGTGACCTGCCACCGTTGTTTCGCTCAACGAGGGCTCAATCTTTGACCTGGATCAGTTCCGATCAGCTTCCGGCATATGCGGTCTGGTGCGGCACCCTGATTTGGTCATTGGCGGTCTTCACTGCGGCGTTCAATGCGCCGCGCGCGAGCGGGCTGGGCGGTGCGCGGGGCCGTGGATACTTTGGCGGTACGCTGTTGCTGTGGATGCTGTGGCAGATCAATGCGAGCGTCGCGCCAGGGCTTGGCTACCACGTGCTTGGGGCTGCGCTTTGGGTGCTGATGTTCGGCTGGCCGCTGGCCACGCTTTCTCTGTCTGCTGAGCTGGTCGTGCACGGAATGGGTGCTGCAGGTGGGCTGGCACTTGAGTTTTCGGTGCGCATTCTCCCGGCAATCCTGGCGCCTCCTGTGCTAGGCATTCATGGGACTGGTGAATTACCGGTCGATTGAGGTTTTTGAGCTACGTGCTCAAATCGAGGCTTGAACTTCCATTTTTGTGTTTCGTCACCGATTCGAATCCCACTTGTCGCGCTGACTATGAAACGGTTCGCCGTCGTGCGACCAAGCACTGGCAACTCCCACCACCAGTCGTTGGTTGGATGTTCTGATGGGTCGCGGGAAGCCGCCAACGTGGCGTTTCGAACGAGGTAAGTTCCAAGGTGATACAGGCAGCTCGAGCGCCGACATCATAGTTTCGACAGCAACCGCGTAAGCGTCATGGCTTCTTTGGACGTCAACTTCGTTCCTATGGCCTCGGAAAGGACACTGGCGTAGACGGGCCACATTGCCCGCCTAATGGACCGCCCCTGTTCCGATATAGAGACGATCTGCCCGCGACCGTCACCCTCGCAATCCTGTCGCTCTACTAGTCCGGCTTTCACCATGCGGTCTAACAGTCTCGAGGTGCCGTATTGAGGCAGCAAAAGCCGCTCCTTGAGTTCGAACGGGCGCAGACCTTCCGGGCTTGCCTTCTCAAGTTCTAGTAGCGCGTCGTACCAAGCGAGTGGCGGATGTCCGGCCGATTTGAGAGCAGTTTCTACCGCTTCCAGCAGAGTGCGGCTGGTTGACATTAAGGCCGCCCAGGCGGCTTGCGTTGCTCGGTTCGGTTTGTTCATAAGCCATCATCTCACCTAGATGCAACTGCATCACTCTTGACGTCTAGCATCCACCCTGCTCATATAGATGCAAATGCATCTATATGAGGGATGAACTCATGTCAGCGTACCAACTCACCGATATCGGCGCCTTCCTGCTCCGCGTGGCACTTGGGATCATGTTCCTGGGCCACAGCCTGCTTCTGAAACTTTTCATCTTCACACTGCCCGGGACGGCCCAGTTTTTCGTCTCGATCGGGCTGCCTGGCTGGCTCGCTTACGTGATTTTTGCGGCAGAAGCAGTTGCCGGCGTCTTCCTGATCCTCGGCGTCCAGACGCGGTGGGTCGCATTGGCAACCGTGCCCATTCTCGCCGGCGCGACCTGGGCCCATTCCGGCAACGGCTGGATGTTCGGATACGAGAACGGCGGCTGGGAGTATCCGGCCTACCTGACGT
>OBIC01000213.1_pt1 | contig 21653 bp, 15 predicted proteins | sample 1519831 | NCBI WGS metagenome assembly OBIC01 (sample SAMN03019805, study PRJEB22545) | beach sand metagenome | biome: beach; feature: sea beach; material: beach sand | place: USA: Municipal Pensacola Beach, FL | collected 2010-10-20 | depth 40-45 cm m
CTCTTCCGATCTGCGCAATAAATGAGGCATGGGTACAGCCAAGTGACTTTGAGCGGGAGCGCATGGTGGTTGCCATGCCGGAGCGGACAAGCGCCATTGTAAGGCTTGGGTCGAGTATATGGGACCGGCCAGTGGTCGGGGTTCGTCAAAGATGTGACCCGGTGGACGTGGCGAAGTTCGCGCTGCCGTCTACGCTTTAGTTTCAGGAGCGGGCGTGCGCGTCAAAATGAGATGCAAGCCCACGGAACGTGGCCGCGCCGTCAAGCCGGGCGAAGGCTCAGCCACCCGCACCAGAATTGTTTAGACCATGGTTGTTTGCGCGCTCTGAACGGGTCGTATTTAATGTGCCGATTCAAACTTGGGGCAGTCCACCTAATTAATCTGTTTGTCTAGGAATCGAGCCGGTGATGGGTTTATTTCGTGCAAAGCAGACGCCGATGCTGGGGCTGGACATCAGTTCAACTTCGGTCAAGCTGCTTGAGTTGTCCCGGGATGGAGACCGCTTGCGTGTTGAGAGTTACGGCGTAGAGCCCCTCGCGGACAACGCAGTGGTTGAGAAAAACATCACAGAGGTGGATGCCGTCAGTGCAGCCGTGCGGCGGGTTGTGGAGCGATCGCGCACGAAATGCAAGACGGCGGCCGTGGCAGTTGCTGGATCCGCGGTGATTACAAAAACAATTGAGCTTCCCGCGAACCTCAATGAAGAGGAAATGGAAACCCAAATTTCGCTGGAAGCCGACCAGTATATCCCCTATCCGCTCGAAGAAGTTGCGATTGATTTCGAAGTGCAGGGCCCGACCGAGGCAGACCCGAACCGTGCCGAAGTCCTGCTCGCCGCGTGCCGACGCGAAAACGTTGAAGTCCGCGAAGAGGTGCTGGCCAGCGCTGGGTTGTCTGCCAAGGTGGTGGATGTCGAGGCCTACGCGATGGAGCGCGCCTTCGGCTTGTTGCAGCGCCAAATCGACAGCGAAGCACAGGTGGTTGCCATGGTGGACATCGGCGCCACCATGACGACGCTCAGCGTGCTGGTCGATGGGGCGACGGTGTACACCCGTGAGCAGCTGTTTGGAAGCAAACAGCTCACCGAAGAAATTCAGCGGCGTTACGGTCTTTCGGAACAGGAAGCTGGGCTCGGCAAGAAACAGGGTGGGTTGCCGGACGAGTATGCCTCTGAGGTGCTGCGGCCATTTGTCGAGGTCGCTGTGCAACAAGTGGTGCGTTCGTTGCAGTTTTTTTACTCATCGAGCCAGTACAACGACGTCGATGGCATCGTGCTGGCCGGTGGCGGTGCCTCCACCCAAGGCTTGGCAGAGGCAATCCAGGAGCAGCTGCACACACCGGTGCTGGTGGCCAACCCCTTTGCCGACATGAGTGTATCGGCCCGCGTCAACGCATCGGCACTGGTCAATGACGCACCCGCCCTGATGATCGCCTGTGGGTTGGCGCTGAGGAGCTTCGACTAATGGCGAAGATCAATCTACTGCCCTGGCGCGAAGCGCTCAGAGAACAGCGCCGCAAGCAATACCTTTCGACTCTGGCCCTGGTGGCCGTTGGAGGCGCGCTTGTGGTGGTGGGCGTTGACCGGTACTACACGGCGCGGATCGAGTCTCAGCAGGCACGCAATGCCTATCTCAACGCTGAGATCAGTGAGTTGAATCGAAAAATCACCGAAATTTCAGGTTTGCGGCGCCGGCGCGATGAATTGGTCGAACGCATGGAGGTGATCCAGTCCTTGCAGGGCAATCGTCCGGTGATCGTGCGGGTCTTCGATGAGCTGGTCCAAACGCTTCCGGATGGCGTCTATTACACCAACGTCGAGAAGCGGGGGCAGGAGCTGCGCATTCGTGGGACGGCGAAGTCGAACAACCGGGTCTCTGCGCTCATGCGCCGGTTTGACGGTTCCGATTGGTTCACCGAGCCGAACCTGCTGGGCGTTACATCCAATCCGTCCTTCGGCGAGCAGGCCAATGATTTCAATCTGGTGGTACAGCAGACCACCCCGGACGCCGGTGAGTCGGACTAGGGGCACGTTGTGGCGTTTTCTGATCAAGTAAAAAAGCTACGAGAACTCAACCTCAACGAGATCGACCTCTCGGACTTGGATTTTGAAAACATCGGCTCTTGGCCGATCTTCGTCAAAATTGCGCTCGCGATACTGGTGTTTATCGTTGTGCTTGGAGCAGGCCATTTTTTCCATCTGAGCGCTTTGCGGGATGCGCATTCTGCAGCGGTTCGCGAGGAAGAGCAGTTGAAGTCGACCCTTGAGACCAAGGCTTTTCAGGCCGCGAACTTGGAAGCCTACCGCAGCCAAATGGTCGACATGGAAAACTCCTTTGCAGTTTTGCTTGAACAGCTGCCCAAGGACACCGAGGTGCCAGGTCTACTTGAAGACATCACGCACACCGGGCTCGGTGCGGGGCTTGAGTTCGACAGCATCAACCTGAAACGTGAAACCGAGCGCGAGTTCTATGTGGAATTGCCGATCGAGATTGTGGCGCAAGGCGGGTACCACGACATCGCAGCCTTTGTTTCAGGCGTTTCGGCCTTGCCGCGAATCGTGACCCTGCATGACTTTACCCTGACTCCGATTGGGAACTCAGCACTGCTGCGGGTGCGGGTGATTGCCAAGACCTACCGCTACAAAGGCGGGGACAGATAGATGCGTGCGTGTGTTCTGATGAGTCGATTGATGGCGCTGGGGGCGGTTGCTGTCGCCCTTGTTGGTTGTGCGGGCAGCGATCCTGTGGCCGATTTGCGGGCCTACGTCGACGAAGTGAAGACAAAGCCCTCCGGCCGCGTAGAACCGCTGCCCCAGTTTCGTCCGTACGAATCCTTTGCGTACTCGGCTGCAGGGAAACGCAGCCCCTTCGAGCAACCCATTGAGATCGTGGTTGTTCAACAACGGGACAGCAACAGCCAGGTGGAGCCAGACCCGAACCGTCCGCGGGAATACCTTGAAAACTTCAACATCACGGCCCTAAACATGGTTGGCGTCATGCAGCGCGGTCAGGCGCGCTGGGCCCTGATTGCGGATGCTGAAGGAGACATTTACCGCGTGACTGAGGGCAATTACCTCGGCCGCAACCACGGGAAGGTTACCGCAGTGGACGAGGCACACATCGAATTGCTGGAGATTGTTCCAGACGGACAAGGTGGCTGGGTTGAACGGCCAAGAACCCTAGACCTCAGAGAAGCGCAATGACCGCTCGCGTGGGTTGGAGAGAAGCAAGCATGAATGGAACCACTGACAGTTATTCCGGCGCAGTCGCCCACATTCTCCGCTGGCGTGGCGGATTACTGCTCTGGATGTTGGCGACTTTTTCGGGGGTGCTGCACGCAGCGGATCCCGTTCAGCTGACCGACATTGAGTTCTCCACCCTGTCCAACGACCGAATGCAAATTCAGTTGCACTTCGATGGCCCGCCCCCGGAGCCGCAGGGATACAGTGTGGAGCAGCCGGCGCGAATCGCCATTGACCTGGTGGGTGTAAAAAGTGCGCTCGAACGAAAACAGCACAAACTGGACTCGAGCAACGCCCGCAACGTCACCGTGGTCGAAGCGCAAGACCGCACCCGGTTGATCGTCAAGCTTGTCGACCTGGTGCCGTACGAGACCACACGCAGCGATCGCACGATGACGCTCGTGCTGGGTTCCCGCGCGCAGACCGCTGTGGCTTCCGCACCGAAACCTGCTGTTTCACAGCCACGCTCGGCGACCACCGCCTTGACTCGGATATCGGTTCAAGACATTGATTTTCGGCGCGGTGAAGCAGGTGCCGGTCGCCTTATGGTGCAGTTGAGTGCGCCGGGAACCTCGGTCGATGTGGCTGAACAAAGTGGAAAGATTCGTGTCCGCTTCGGCAGCGCCCGCTTGCCAGAAACACTGCAGCGGCGCTTGGACGTTTCCGACTTTGCCACGCCAGTCAGCACCATCGACGCCTTTCAGCAAGACAATGCGGTCGTGCTTGAGATCACCCCGGACGGCCGATACGAGTACCTTGCGTATCAAACCGACCGCGAATTCACCTTGGACGTGAAGCCACTCACGGCGGAAGACGAAGCCGATCCCAGCCAGCAGCGGTTTGCGTACACTGGAGAAAAACTGTCGCTGAATTTCCAGGACATTGAAGTCCGTTCGGTGCTGCAGTTGATCGCTGACTTCACCGATTTGAACCTCGTGGCAAGTGACACGGTCACCGGCCGCATCACTTTGCGCCTCAAAAACGTTCCCTGGGACCAAGCGCTGGATTTGGTTTTGAAGACCAAGGGGCTCGACAAGCGGCTGATTGGCAATGTGTTGATGGTGGCGCCTGCGGCTGAGATCGCAGCGCGCGAAAAGCTTGAATTGGAGACCAGCCGGCAGGTGGCTGAATTGGCTCCGCTGACCACAGAGTTCATCGAGGTGAACTACGCCAAGGCAAGCGACATCCTGGGCTTGCTGTCCGGGAAGCAGAGCATTCTGTCTTCGCGCGGCAGCGCCACGGTCGATACCCGCACCAATCTGCTGATTGTGCAGGACACAGCGGACAAGATTGTTGAGATTCGCCGCATGCTGCGTACCCTCGACATACCAGTGCGTCAGGTGTTGATCGAAGCCCGGATCGTTCGGGCCAACACGAGCGCAAGCGAGGAACTCGGTATTCAGTGGGGTGGCAGCTACGACGCCAACAGCAGCGATGGATTCAATCTTGGAGGTGGGCCAGTGTCGGGTGGGGTAGTCAGTCCAGGAGCTGTAGTGGACCTGGGCGTGACCGGATCCGGTGCCAGTTCCATCGCGTTCGGCATCTCGACCAGTTCTCGGATTCTCAACCTGCAGCTTTCTGCACTGGAAGACATGGGAGAGAGCGAGACGGTTGCCCAGCCCAAGGTGCTGACTGCCGACGGGCAGACCGCATTGATCGAGTCGGGAACGGAGATTCCGTACCAGGAAGCGACCTCGAGTGGCGCGACCTCGACATCATTTAAATCGGCGGTCTTGGGTCTGCGTGTGACGCCACAGATCACCCCCGATGGCCGCATCATGATGGACCTGCAGGTGAACCAGGACGAGCAAGGCGCCGAGACTTCGGATGGAATTCCGGTGATCGACACCACACGGATCAACACGCAGGTACTGGTCGATGACGGAGAAACCGTGGTGCTCGGTGGCATTTTCACATCGGTCGAAACCAGCACTGAGACCAAAACCCCGTTTCTTGGGGACATTCCCTACGTGGGCCGGTTGTTCAAGCGGACCGTGGACACCAACGAAAAGACCGAATTGCTGATCTTCATTACTCCCCGGTTGGTCAGCGAGGAACTCAGCTTGCGCTGATTGGCTCGCCCCGTGACAAGACCTTCTAGTAGCAGCATCATTTTGGTTGGCCCCATGGGGGCTGGAAAAAGCACCATCGGCCGGTTGCTGGCAAAGCGGCTGGGGCTGGATTTCTTTGACAGCGACCAGATGATCGAAGAACGCTGTGGAGCCGACATCGGCTGGATCTTTGACGTTGAAGGCGAGGCAGGTTTTCGTAAGCGCGAGTCCGCCATGCTGGCGGAGTTGGTCAACCTCTCCAACGCTGTGATTGCCACAGGGGGCGGGGCGGTGGTCGCCGAGAGCAACCGTGCACTGCTGGCGCAAGGCGGTGAAGTGATCTACCTCAAATCATCCCCGGAGCAGCAGTTCGAGCGCACACGGCGTGACCCAAACCGGCCTCTGTTACAATCCGACGACCCTTTGGGGGTGTTGAGGCGTCTGTTCGTCGAACGGGATCCGCTGTACCGAGAGGTCGCGGACCGTGTGGTGGACACCGAGGGCCGCGCGCCGAGGTCTGTAGCGCAAGACTTGGCCCGCCAATTTTCTCCCTCCGACCCAGACGGCGGCTGAACGCGACACCTCCGCACATCGGCCCGCGTGCCGTGTTCAGGTTGAGGCGTGTATGCAGTTTGAGGTCCAGGTGCCCCTTGGGCAGCACAGTTATCCCATCTTGATTGGCCAGAAGCTGCTCGGCGATTCGCAATGGATCGCCCCGCGCATCCGTGACCGCGCGCTTGTGGTCAGCAACGACTCTGTGGCGGAGCTGTACCTTGAGCCTTTGCTCGCTGGCCTGCAGGGCCTGCGGATCGACACTTTGGTGCTTCCCGATGGTGAACGCCACAAGACCCTGGAAAGCGCCGAGCGCATCTGGACCCACCTTTTGAGCCACCGACATGGGCGCGACACCACCCTGATCGCGCTTGGCGGTGGCGTCATCGGCGACCTGACGGGCTTCGCTGCGGCGTGCTACCAAAGGGGGGTCAATTTCGTCCAGGTTCCAACGACCCTGCTGGCGCAGGTTGATTCCTCGGTCGGCGGAAAAACCGGTGTCAACCATCCACTCGGAAAAAACATGATCGGGGCGTTCCATCAACCGCAGCTGGTGGTGGCCGATACCTCGACCCTGGAGTCGTTGCCGGCCCGTGAGTTCGCTGCCGGCATGGCCGAGGTCATCAAGTATGGGTTGATCCGCGACGCGGCGTTTTTCGACTGGATCGAGCAGCATCTTGAACAACTCCGCGCGCGCGAGGCAGAGGCAGTGGCTGAGGCGGTGCGGCGAAGCTGCGAACATAAAGCGGCGGTTGTCGCAGCAGACGAGCGCGAAGCGGGTGAACGCGCGCTGCTGAACCTGGGGCACACCTTTGGGCATGCGATCGAAACCGAGACTGGTTATTCGCAATGGCTTCATGGAGAGGCGGTGGCGATGGGCACCATGATGGCAGTGGATTTGTCGGTACGTCTCGGGTGGTGTCCGGAGCATCAGATTGCGAAGATCGCAGCAGTGTTTGGGGCCTTTGGCTTGCCGACTGCGGCCCCTAAGGAACTGGCCACTGATGCGCTTCTTGACGCCATGCGTCTCGACAAAAAGGTTGCAGGTGGCGAGATGAGGCTTGTATTGCTTCGGGGCATCGGACAGGCGGAGGTCCTTCGTGCTCCAGATTCGGTTCATCTGCGAGCAACTTTGGAACAGGTGCGCATGTCCTGACAGCGGGGGTGGCCATGGGTGATGGATCCACAGCGCGTGCAGCCCGGCCTGCCCCAATCCTCGGCGCGACCCAAGCGCAGCGGTTCTGGTTCGGCGGGGCAGGGCGAAATGCATTGGTCGCTTCAATACTGCATTGGGCGCGTTTCGGTGATGGTGTATTGCTCATCGAGGGTGGTCCAGGGGTTGGCAAAACCCGCCTCGCCGAACGGGCACAAGAAGAGGGACTTGAGGGGCTTCGAGTGCTCCGCCTGTCGGCCGTCCAAGGCGTTGGCGGGCCCGGCTGGCGCGAGGCACTTGCCACAGAATTGGGTTTGTCAGGGACGGATTCCGCGGCGCTTGCGCAGGCCCTGCTCCGTGAGCGCGAGGCTGGCCTGCATACGCTGTTGATTCTGGATGATGGTGAGCAGCTTGAACCAGCGCAGGTGCAGGCACTGGTGTCTTTTGCCCAGGGCGATGACAGCGACAATGCTTCTCCGTTGGCGGTTGTCCTGCTGGCACGTCCGGTTGACGCCTGGCCCGCGCCAACGGGTGTCCACCGGCTGCGGATCGCGCCATTGACCCGGGACAGTGCCGAAGATTTTCTCTCCGCGTGGTGCGTTGCGCAGGGATGCCCCTTGCCGAGTGCCGCCAAGCGCCGGGGCATCATCAGCCACGTGGTCGACCATGAAGCCGGGGCCGTCGCTGCGTTGTTGCAGCGCCTGGAGGGGCAGGCTCCGGACGCAGGGCTGTCAGGTGCATCGACGACCAATGTGTTCAGCTCGCCGGTGCTTCGACTGTGGCGCCACGGCGCTGCGTTGTTGGCTGTGGGCGTGGTACTTGCATGGGTGGCATGGAAGCAGGGGCCTGGGGTGGAGCCGGAGAGAGGAGCACGCCTTGAGGTTGTCCTCCCCAGTGCTCAGCAGAGCGCGCAATCGGGCCTGGCTGTAGCGCAGCGCCAGGTGCAGGAGGAGCCAGAGCCTCCAATCGCGCGAGCGTTTTCGCAGGATCAGCCAGATCAATCGGGCCCGGAATTGGCCCCTGCGCCGAGCGGCAATTCAAAGGTGGAGGCCGAGTCCGAACCGCTGATCCTGGCGGACCCAGACCCAGAGCAGCGGGCTGTCGACCAGCCGCCGCTGGGGCCGGCGCAATCACCAGAGTGGGCCCTTCTGCGCGAGCGAGAGGCGGCGGTCCTGGCGCTCAATCCGAGGCTGTACACCCTACAGTTTCTGGGTTCCTACCACCTGCGCACTGTGATCGATTTCGTTGAAGGACTTGGGGGGTGCGAACATTGCTACCTGCTCGAAACGCGCCACCAAAACCGGCCGTGGTATGTGGCGGTGATGGGGCTCTACCCATCCCGTGAGGCGGCCGCTAAAGCACGCACCGATTTGGAGCCTGACATGCGGCGCATGGACCCCTGGATCCGCCCGATTGAGGCGTTACAGACAGAAGTTCGAGGCCGGTCCCGCACTCGCGAAGAATGAGCCCAGGCGCTTTGGGAAGGGCTTCGGTGGTCTTCCCTGCCAGTGCGGGCGGACAGCGGGGCGAGCTTCCGAGGGCAGCGCTGTTTGTGGGCCAGTACGGCGCGCATGTAAAATAGGCGTCCTTTTTTTTCGTGCACGGTGTTGTTGCGCAGGAGGTACTTGCGTAACTCTATGTATTGAAAAGCATTTTAATCAGAGAATCGTTTTATGCGTCTCGGCTTAGCTGACCCTCAGGAGTATCGCGACAGCTGCGGATTCGGTCTGGTTGCTCAGATCGAGGGCAAGGCCAGCCACCGGTTGCTTGAATCGGCCATCCACGCGTTGGCGTGCATGACGCACCGGGGCGGCATCAACGCCGATGGCAAAACCGGTGATGGGTGTGGGCTGCTGATGCAGAAACCGGACGGCTTTCTCCGTGCGGTGGCGCGAGAGTCTTTTGAGTGCGCGCTCGCCGAGCTGTATGCAGCGGGCAATGTGTTCCTCAATGCCGAAGCCGGGAAGGCAGCGCGTGCCCGAGACGCCCTGAATGAGCGCTTGCAGGAACAGGGCCTAGAGCCGGTGGGGTGGCGGGAAGTACCCACCGATCCCAGCGTGCTCGGAGAGATCGCCCTTAGCAACCTCCCCAGGTTTGAGCAGGTGTTCGTCAATGCGCCGGCCGGGCTGTCGGAGGCGGAGTTCAACGTGCGGCTGTTTGTCGCCCGCCGGCGCGCCGAGTTGGACATTGGGGATGAAGACACCCTGTACGTCACCGCGTTGTCGAGCAAGGTGATCGGTTACAAGGGCCTCATGATGCCGGCGGATTTGCCTGCATTCTATCTGGACCTGACCGATTCGCGTATGGAAACGGCCATCTGTACGTTCCACCAGCGGTTCTCGACCAATACATTGCCCCGCTGGCCGTTGGCGCAGCCTTTTCGTTTGCTCGCGCACAATGGCGAGATCAACACCATCCAGGGCAACCGCAACTGGGTTCAAGCCCGCACTGCGCGCATGCGTTCGCAGACCCTTACGGACATCGAGTCGATCACGCCCCTGGTGAATACCAGCGGATCCGATTCGTCCTCCATGGACAACATGCTCGAGTTGCTAATTTCCGGCGGGGTGGGGCTGTACCGGGCGATTCGCATGATGATCCCACCGGCATGGCAAAACGCCGAAACCATCGACACCGACTTGCGCGCGTTTTACGAGTTCAACTCGCTCATTATGGAAGCGTGGGACGGACCTGCCGGCGTGGTGCTTACCGACGGCACCCACGCGGTCTGCGTGCTGGATCGAAATGGCTTGCGGCCGGCGCGATGGGTCGCCACCGAAGACGGTTTCATCACTGTCGCATCCGAGGCGGGGGTCATCGAGTATCCGGTTGACAAGGTCGTGGCCAAGGGGCGCGTTGGGCCGGGTGAGATTCTTTCGGTTGACACCTTGGCAGGAAAGATTCTGCACACCAAGGAAGTCGATCATCTTCTTAAGGCCGCACACCCCTACAAGCGCTGGCTGCGAGAGCATTCGGTGCACATTGAGTCCAAGCTCGTCGAGGAAGACCTGGAGCTCGCCTACCTCGATCCCAGCGAGCGCGAGACCTACATGAAAATGTTTCAGGTCACCCGGGAGGAGCGCGACCTCAGCTTGCGGGCGCTGGCCGAAACCGGTCAGGAGGCGACCGGATCCATGGGCGACGACATCCCCATGGCAGTGCTGTCTGCCAAGGTGCGCTCTCCCTTCGACTACTTTCGGCAACAGTTCGCGCAGGTCACCAACCCAGCCATCGATTCACTCCGAGAGGGCGTGGTCATGTCGCTCGAAACCGCCATTGGCGGAGAGCGCAATCTGTTCCAAGAGACACCCGAGCACGCCGCTCAAATCATGCTGACCTCGCCGATCCTGTCGCCGGCCAAGTTCAGTAAATTGCTGCAGCTGAAGCACCCGGCCTTTCGCTTGGCACGGCTGGAGCTGAGTCATTCTGCCGAAGGCCGCCTGAACGCTGCGCTGGATCAACTGGTGGCGGATGCACAGGCTGCTGTGCGGGCTGGCGCGAACATTCTGGTGCTGAGCGACCGTGGCTTGGCTCAAGACAGGCTGCCCGTGCACGCACTCTTTGCGGTGGGTGCTGTCCACCACGCCCTCACAGAAAGCGGACTGCGCTGTGATGCTTCCCTGGTGGTTGAGACGGCCACCGCGCGTGATCCCCACCAAATGGCCGTGCTGGTCGGTTTCGGTGCGACCGCCGTATACCCGTACCTTGGGTATGAGGTGATTAACCAGCTCGTGGCTGATGGAACCATTTTGAGTGATGTCGAAGAGGCCCGCAAAAACTACCGAAAAGGGTTGAACAAAGGCCTGTTGAAAATTCTCTCTAAAATGGGCATCTCAACCATCGCATCCTACCGGGGTGCGCAGCTGTTCGAGGCGGTCGGGGTCGCTCGTTCCGTGATTGACCGCTGCTTTGTCGGCGTCACGAGTCGCATTGAAGGTGCGGATTTCGACGATTTCGAAGCGGACCAACGCCAGCTCGCCGCGCGGGCATTCCAGCGCAGCAAGGCCCTCGAGCCGGGAGGATTGCACAGGTTCATCCACGGGCAGGAATACCACGCGTTCAATCCGGATGTGATAGGAACCCTGCACGAGGCGGTGCACACGGGCGACTATGCGGTATACCGACGTTATGCAGGCTTGGTCAATGAGCGTCCGGTGGCGACCATGCGGGACCTGCTTGGCTTGCGTGCGGACCTCGACCCAGTCTCCATTGCTGACGTTGAGCCCATTGAGGCGATTTTGCCTCGGTTCGATTCCGCTGGGATGTCCCTCGGAGCCTTGTCACCGGAAGCGCATGAAGCCTTGGCCGAGGCCATGAACCGCCTGGGTGCACGCTCCAATTCCGGCGAAGGGGGGGAGGACCCAGCGCGTTTTGGCACCAACAGGGTGTCCAAGATCAAACAGGTGGCGTCGGGGCGTTTCGGCGTCACTCCCCACTATTTGGTGAACGCTGAGGTTATCCAAATCAAGGTGGCACAGGGCGCAAAGCCGGGCGAAGGGGGGCAGTTGCCAGGCGGCAAAGTGGATGCCTTGATCGCCCGACTGCGCTACTCCGTTCCCGGGGTGACCTTAATTTCGCCGCCACCCCACCACGACATCTACTCCATCGAAGACCTGGCGCAGCTCATTTTCGATTTGAAGGAGGTCAACCCGCGTGCGCTCATTTCGGTCAAACTGGTGGCAGAGCCTGGGGTTGGCACCATCGCCGCCGGGGTGGCCAAGGCCTACGCGGATCTCATTACCATTTCGGGGTACGATGGGGGCACCGCCGCCAGTCCGCTGACGTCAATCCGGTATGCCGGCACGCCTTGGGAGCTCGGGCTCAGCGAAACCCACCAAACCCTGCGTGTAAACGGCCTGCGCCAGAAAGTCCGGGTACAGACCGATGGCGGGCTCAAGACGGGTCTGGATGTGGTGAAGGCCGCCATTCTCGGCGCAGAGAGTTTTGGTTTCGGGACCACGCCCATGGTTGCGCTTGGGTGCAAGTACCTGCGCATTTGCCACCTGAACAACTGCGCCACTGGTGTCGCCACCCAAAACCGCACCCTCAGGGACGAGCATTTCATCGGCACCGTTGAAATGGCCATGAATTTCTTCACGTTTGTGGCCACTGAAACCCGTGAATGGATGGCGCGGTTGGGCGTGCGTACCTTGGAAGAACTGATTGGGCGGACTGATCTGCTCGAAGTGTTGCCGGGCACCACCAGCAAGCATGCCAAATTGCGTTTGGATCCGGTGCTTGCCAACCAACATTTGCCCGCAGATCTGCCGCAGTTTTGCCAGCAGACGCGCAACGAGCCCTTTGACCGTGCTGAGCTCGCCAAGCGGATGGTTGCAGACGTGCTGCCGAATGTGGAAGGCAAGCTCGGTGGTGAGTTCACCTACGCCATCAACAACTGCGATCGCTCCATAGGCGCCCGGTTGTCGGGCGAGGTGGCCCGCCGTTACGGCAATACCGGAATGGACGACGCCGTGGTTCGGCTGAGTTTTTCAGGCACCGCGGGCCAAAGTTTCGGCGCATTCAATGCGGGGGGGCTGCACCTGGTGCTGACAGGCGATGCCAACGATTATGTGGGCAAAGGCATGGCCGGCGGCAAACTGGTCGTGCGCCCGCCGGAGGGGCACCGTTTCCGGTCCTCGGTGACACCCATCATGGGCAACACCTGCTTGTATGGAGCCACGGGTGGGGAGCTGTACGCCGCGGGTCGCGCCGGTGAGCGGTTTGCTGTGCGCAACTCCGGGGCGTTCGCGGTGATCGAGGGTGCCGGTGACCACTGCTGTGAATACATGACCGGTGGCACCGTGGTCGTGCTGGGTGCGACCGGACACAACTTTGGTGCCGGCATGACCGGCGGGTTCGCGTATGTGCTTGACCAGGACAACAGTTTTGTTGACCGGTACAACCACCAGTTGGTGGACATTCATCGCATCCGCAACGACTTCATGGAAGGGCATCGGTACCACTTGCGCACGGCGATCGAAGCTTTTGTTGCTGAGACCGGCAGCAATTGGGGGGGTGAGTTGCTCGATAACTTTGCCGATTTTGCTCGCATGTTTTGGCTGGTCAAACCCAAGGCAGCGGACCTGGCCGACCTGCTCAACAGCGTGCGGCGCAGTCCCCAATAGCGAGGCCAAAAACCGGCCCTTGGCCGGTCGCGGGCAGTGAGGTAATAGCCATGAGTGAAAGACTCAAGAACGACTTCCAGTTTCTGGACGTAAAACGAATTGATCCGCCCAAAAAAGCCGCCGCGGTTCGGCGGCGTGAATTCGTGGAAATTTACAATCCGTTCAATGCGAACCAGGCCGCACATCAAGCGCACCGCTGCCTGCATTGCGGCAACCCCTACTGTGAATGGAAGTGCCCGGTCCACAATTACATCCCCAACTGGCTGCAGTTGCTGACCGAGGGCAACATTCAGGCGGCGGTCGAACTTTGCCATGAGACCAACACCCTGCCCGAGGTGTGTGGGCGGGTTTGCCCCCAGGACCGCCTCTGCGAAGGGGCTTGCACCCTCAACACCAAGTTTGGCGCCGTCACCATTGGCTCGGCAGAGAAATTCATCACAGAGACGGCCTTCAGCATGGGCTGGAAGCCGGACTTGTCGCATGTGGTGATGACCGGCAAACGCGTCGCCGTTGTGGGGGCAGGGCCCGCAGGGCTTGGTTGTGCGGATGTGTTGATGCGAAATGGCGTGCAGCCGGTGGTGTTTGACCGCTATCCCGAAATTGGCGGGCTGCTCACCTTCGGCATTCCGGAATTCAAGCTGGAAAAACACGTGATGGCCCGGCGCCGCGAAGTGTTCACGGAGATGGGCATCGAATTTCGGTTGAACACCGAAGTCGGCAAGGACGTGACCTTCCAGGCGCTGCTGGATGAGTTCGACGCAGTGTTTCTTGGCATGGGCACCTACAATGCCATGCGCGGTGGATTCGAAGGTGAAACACTGCCGGGAGCGCTTGAAGCGCTGCCCTATCTGATTGGCAATGTTTCCAAACACCTGGGTCTGGACCCGGCCCCCGCCCCCTACGTCAATCTCAAGGGCAAGCGTGTGGTGGTCCTCGGTGGCGGTGACACGGCGATGGACTGCAACCGAAGTGCAATCCGACAAGGGGCCAAGTCCGTGGTCTGTGCATACCGGCGAGACGAAGCAAACATGCCTGGATCGCGCCGAGAGGTGCAAAATGCTCGGGAAGAAGGGGTGGAATTTTTGTTCAACCGCCAGCCGATCGAGATCGTTGGCCATGGCCGGGTCGAAGGGGTGCGGGTGCTGGAAACCCGCTTGGGAGAGGCCGACGCGCGCGGACGGCGCAGGCCCGAACCGATTGCCGGAAGCGAGCAGATTCTGCCAGCGGACGCTGTATTGATCGCGTTCGGCTTTCGCCCAAGTCCAGCTGACTGGCTGACCGAACACCAGGTAGAGCTCCACGATTGGGGCGGTGTGGTTGCACCAGAGAAAGGCCCACACGCCTTCCAGACGACGAATCCCAAGGTGTTTGCGGGTGGAGACATGGTTCGGGGCTCGGACCTTGTGGTCACCGCGATCTGGGAAGGGCGCACCGCGGCCGAAGGCATTCTCGACTACCTGGAGGTGTAACCGCGCATGGGTGCGACTGCGTTGGATGCCAAGAACAACGACGGCCTGCTGCGTGCATTGCGCCGTCAGCCGGTGGAGCGCACGCCGATTTGGCTGATGCGTCAAGCCGGGCGGTATTTGCCGGAGTACCGCGCGACACGTGGCCGGGCAGGCGATTTCATGGCACTTTGCCAGAATCCGCAGCTGGCTTTGGAAGTCACACTGCAGCCGTTGGCGCGGTTTGACCTTGATGCCGCCATTCTGTTTTCAGACATCCTGACGGTGCCGGACGCGATGGGCCTTGGCCTGTACTTCGAAACTGGAGAAGGGCCGAAGTTTCGCAAGCCAGTCCGGAGCCGCGCTGCGATCGATGCACTGCCGATTCCCGATCCTGAGGCAGACCTCGGCTATGTGTTGGACGCGGTGCGTGTGATCCGACAAGAGCTCGACGGGCGTGTTCCCCTGATTGGCTTTTCGGGCAGCCCTTGGACGCTAGCCACCTACATGGTCGAAGGCGGTTCGAGCCGGGATTTTCGCCAAATCAAGACACTGCTGTACAACGACCCCGAGGCGCTTGACGCCTTACTCGACAAGCTCAGCGAAGCCGTGGTCGGCTACCTAAATGGCCAGATTGCTGCGGGTGCCCAGGTGGTCCAGATTTTCGACACTTGGGGTGGCGTACTCACCACGGATGCCTACCGACGGTTTTCTCTGCGCCATATGGAGCGAATCGTGGCCGGCTTGCACCCGGGAAGCGACGGCGGCCAGGTGCCCGTGATTCTGTTTACCAAGCAAGGGGGCCATTGGCTCGAGTTGATCGCCAAATCAGGCTGCCAGGCTGTGGGCCTTGACTGGACCTTTGACATCGGCCGGGCTCGGCAGTTGGTGGGTGACCAGGTCGCGCTGCAGGGCAACTTGGACCCCGCCGTCCTGTTCGCTTCTACTGCGGCGGTGCGGGCCGAAGCGGCGCGTGTGCTGGATGGGTTCGGGCCGGGCCCAGGCCACGTGTTCAATCTCGGGCATGGCATCCAGCCGGGGGTCAACCCCGACCGGGTGAAGGACTTGGTCGATGCCGTGCACAACCACCCCAGAGGTTAAAGCCGGCACGGCGCTTTGGGTGCTTGACCCCCACGCCGTGCATAGGCGCTCAATCGCTTTGGGGTGAGGCACACGCCACGCGGTTTCTGCCCGCAGCTTTGGCTTCGTAGAGGGCCTTGTCCGCGTACTCAATCAACTGGTCAGAATCGGCCGTGGGTACCTGCGTAGACAGGGCCACCCCGACACTGACCGACAAGCGAATCGACTGTCCATTCCAGTCGATGGGCCCGTCCTGAACTGCAGTGCGAATCCGCTCGGCGATGCTGACGGCACCTGAGGGCTGGGTGTTCGGCAGCAACACGACAAATTCTTCCCCGCCGTACCGGGCCACGGTGTCCAGTGGCCGGCTGGCCGTGGCCGTCAGCACGCGCGCGAGGTGCTTGAGGCTCTCTACTCCGGCAAGGTGTCCGTAAAGGTCGTTGACCGTCTTGAAATGGTCGAGGTCAATCAGCAGAAGGGCCAAGGATGTGCCTTCGCGCCGTGCTTGCTTGAGGTCTGTGACCAGGCGTTCGTCGAAGTGGCGGCGGTTCTTCACCCCCGTAAGGCCATCGATGGTGGAAATCTCGCGGAGCTGGGCATTGGCGTCGGACAGTTCGTTCATGGCGCGCTGCAGGTCGCGGGTGCGTTCGACGATGCGCTGTTCAAGGTGCTGCTTGGCATCGCGCTCGATGCGCAGTGCACGTTCCTGCTCTCGGGTTGCCTGGGCTTGGTGGTGGAGGGAAGCAGCCTGTGCCCTGAGGGCAAGATTGCGCTCGTCACGCATGCGCGCAGCCAAGCCGAAGGAAAGCAGCAATATGAGGATGGCAACCCCGATGTGGACGGTGTATCCGGCGATGACCGATCCCGGGCTGTAGCCGATCTCGTCGAGGACCAGCAGGAAGGCACTGATGCCGAACGCCAGCCAGCCCGCTGCAAAGTACCAACCGCTGAGCCCGTGTTGGCGGATTCGGCGAATGGATGCGTAGGACACCAGCAGCAGACCGACAAGCAACAGGCACAACAGGGCGTAGCCGGCCCAGGTGTAGTCGATCCACCACTGTAGTATGGCGTACAAGGCAGCCGAGCCACCGGCGCCAAGGAGAAGCTTTCGGATTCGGTTGTCCTTTGTTAGACCCAGGTAGTCGATCACGAAAAAGCAGGCACACAAGATCAACAAAGACGTAAAAACAAGTGGTGCCCGGTTTTGCCACGCAGGGGCGTTTGGCCATAGAAACTGGTAGCTGTACCCATGCAGCCCTGCCATGGTCAGCGCAGTGAACAGGCAGAATCCGAAAAAATACAGAAAACGCCGCTCTCGAAGCCAAGTGAACAAGAATACGTAGTAGGTTGCGATCGTCGCGAGGAGCCCAAAAAACAGGCCCATTAGGAACACGTCCTGTTGGGCGCTGCGCCAAAAAGGGGCGGGCTCCCAAAGGCTGAACTGGGCGCGGGTCGGCCCGCCTGATCGGACCTGAATCCAGAGTTCGTAGTGCTTTCCCGCTTCGAGGTGCAGCGGGAACACCGGGTGGCGGTGCGGAATCGGCCATTCGGAGAACGGCACCAGGTCGCCGCCGCGGTGGTGCGCCAGCACTTGGCCAGCATGCACCAAGGCCACTTCCGTCACGTCAACCAGCGGGTCATCGGTATTGAACAGCCACTCCTCAGTGTCGGTGGGGTTGAAGATCTTCAGCCGCAACAGCAGGCTGCGTTCGCGGACGGGGTTGCGGGCTTTGCTTTGAAATGGGCGCCATTGCAGCGCCGTGCCAGCCCCCACCAGTTGCTCGATCGGCTGAGTGCCATTGTCTCCGGCGTCAGCGAACTCCAGGTAGGGGTCAAGTTCGATGCGCGCCTTGCTCTGGTCGATGGTGAGCATTTCTGCGCCGCAGGCGGTGGTGATACCCATGAGCAGGGCGACCCTGGCACCGAGGTGTGTCTTCCAACTTCTGTTTAGGAGTCTGTGTGCGCTCTTTGTACTCCTGTCCCTGAATGGGCCGCAGAGCCAGGCAAGGACAAGGCCTGGTCTCCAGTCTGACATCCAATTCAAAGTTCAACCGCCCTGCTGTTGTGGCGTCTTTGGTGTCCTGGGTACTGCTGAACCCTGTCGCAGGGCAGGCTGTCCCAATCCGACGAGACGTTGATATCCTGACTCATTCTAGGCCAAAGCGAGGGCACCAATGCCAATGGGAAGAATTTTGTGGCGCAGCGTTCAAGTCATTGCGCTTGTTCTGGTGGTTTGCCTGGTGGCGGTGGTGCTGCTGATCTCGTTGGTGGATCCAAACCGCTTCAAGCCGCAGATCAGCGCTGCCGTTGCCCGGAGCACCGGCTACCACCTCGATCTTGCAGGTGATCTCTCGTGGTCGTTGTATCCGGTGGCTGGTTTCGAAGTCAATGACGTGCGCCTCGCCGTCGCGCCAGATGCGCCTGCGCTCGTCGCGGTCGAGAATGCCCGGGTCGGTGTGCGTGTGTGGCCGCTGGTGCGCGGGGAAGTGGAGGCGGATGCACTGGTGCTCTCAGGTGGCCGCATCGATTTGCGTCGTGACCGCGAGGGGCGGCCGAATTGGCAGGCTGCCGTGCAGCAGGCCGGCGGGGCCACCCCTGAGCGGGACCCCGATCCTGGGGCGGTGAGGGGCGGAACAGCGGGCGCAGCCGGGCTTGCGCTTGCCGTTGGTCGCGTGCGCATCGAGGACGTGCGCCTCGACTACCGTGACGCCCAAACCGCCACCCACTGGGTCGCTGAAATCGAACGGCTGCAGGTGGAGGGTTTGCGGTTGGGTGATTGGTTCGCGCTGGAGCTGATTGCGCGGGTTCGACCGGATGGCCAACGGGTGCTGAACACTGAGGTGCGGTCCCAGCTGCGGGTCTCGCCCACGCTCGACCAGTTTGATTTCTCAGAGCTGGTCTGGAACCTGAAAGCCGATGCGCTGACGGGTCCGGGCACAGCTCCTGTGGAGGCTCGGGTCACCAGCGCATCCGGACACTATGCGCTGGCGCAGCAGCGGATCGAGGTCGCTCCCGTCGAGCTGGCTGTTGCAAACCTGGTTGCAACCTTGAGGCTTCAGCCGCTGCAGCTCGGGTCTGAGCTGGACGTGCGTGGTGCTCTTTCCATTGCACCCTTTGATGCCCATGCCTTCGCCCGTCGACTGGCGCAGGAGTTGCCTGAACTCGCGGGCTCAGAGGCTCTTGAGCACGTGGCGCTTGCTGCTCGGTTCAGGGTGACGCCGATGGCTGTTGCGGTGCCTGATCTCCAAGTTGAGCTGGATGAGAGCCGATTGACCGGGAGCCTCGCCTACGCACTACAGGGTTCGCCCGCACTACGATTTCAGCTGGACCTCGATGCCATCGACCTGGACAACTACCAGGTGGTTGCGACGCCCACGGAGCCGCTGTCCGAAGCGGCTGGATCTGGCCCTCCTCCGAGCCCTTTGGCGGTTGCGCTGGCGCCCTTGGCGCTGGTTTCGGCCGACGGGCGGGTGACAGTGGGCCGTGTCAAAGCGAGTGGTTTGACCGCAACCAATGTCAGCCTGCACCTGCGGGGGGAGGATGGCAGGGTGCGAATGGAGTCCGCCGAGGCCGAACTGTATGCAGGTCGGTTCAGTGGCACGGCCGGCCTAAAACTGCAGGCGGAGCAGGTCAGCGCTGAAGCGAGGGTTCTTTTGGATGAAGTACAACTCGAACGCCTGCTCGCTGATTTGATCGAACGGCGGCTGTTTCGCGGTGTGCTTTCGGCGGAAGGTGCGCTTGCGGCCCAAGGCCGGGACTTCGCAGAAATTCTTACAACGCTGGATGGGCCGGTCAGCGTTGCGGTGTCCGATGGTGCTGTCCTCGGAGTGAATGTGATGGAGCAGGTCTGCAAAGGTGTCGCTGCGCTGCGGAACGAGGATGTTCCGCCCGATAGGAATTGGCCCCCCTACACAGCCTTTGAAACCCTGCGGGCCTCCCTGGTGTTCAGCGACGGGGTGGGCACCACCGACAACTTCAGCCTCTCCGGTGGTGGGCTGAGCGTCAGTGGTACCGGGTTCGTGGACCTTCCCAGAGAACGGTTTGATTACCGCGTTGGCGTGCGGGTCACGGGAGACAGTGAATCGAAGCAGTGCGCGACTTCCGAGCGGCTTCGCGAGATTCGCTGGCCATTGCGGTGCCAGGGGAGTTTCTCTGATCCGCCTGCACAGCTGTGCGGAATCGACACCGAGCGGCTGTTGCAAATGACAGGCGAGGAAGCGGTGCGCAAGTTGGGGCGCGAATTGGAGGGCGTGCTGCCCAACGACCTGCGCGATCGTCTGCAGCAGTGGTTGCGGTGAGCGCGGCGCACCGCGCGCCGATCGCACCACGCTTGCTGACCTGGTACCAGACAAGCGGGCGCGAGCATCTGCCGTGGCGGCGGAACATCACCCCTTTCCGGGTGTGGGTGTCCGAAACCATGCTCCAACAGACTCGGGTGGAAACTGTGGTGCCCTATTTCGAGCGCTTCATGGCAGCGTTCTCCAGCCTGGAAGCCCTGGCTGGCGCGACTGAAGACCAGGTGCTCCACCTTTGGACCGGGCTTGGGTACTACTCCCGCGCGCGCAACCTGCACCGGGCGGCTGGAGAGCTGGTCGCTGCCGGGGTCAGGGAGCTGCCCCACAGCCTGGATGGGCTGATGGCGCTGCCAGGCATTGGCCGCTCCACTGCCGGTGCCATCCTGAGCATCGCCTGTGGCGTTCGTGCGCCGATCCTCGACGGCAACGCCAAACGGGTGCTGGCCCGGTACCACGCCATCCCAGGGTGGCCGGGGCGCAGCGCCACAGCTCGGGCGCTTTGGAGTGCGGCGGAGCAAGAAACACCTGAGAACAGGTTTGACGAATACACCCAGGCGATGATGGATCTTGGCGCCGCAGTCTGCGTTCGTGGCAACCCGCGGTGCGCAGATTGCCCGATCGCTGTAGACTGCGCCGCACACCAAAGCGGGCAAGCTGACCAGTTTCCGGCTCCGAGACCCCGGCGGGTGGTTCCGCAGGTTGAGGTTCACTGGGCCGTCATTCGCGATGCACGTGGTGCTGTGCTGCTCGAGCAGCGGCCTCAGCCCGGCATTTGGGGCGGGCTCTGGACCTTCCCTCAGGCAGCTTCCAGTGATGCCCTGCAGGACGCGCTTGGGGCCACCCAGGGTGAACTCCGGCAGTTGGGTAGGTTTTCGCATTTGCTCACTCACCGGCGGCTCGACATCCATGTACACCGGCTTTGTCTAGCTGATGAAAACAGCCTCGCTCGGTTGGATGGTCAGATGGGTGGGCGCTGGTACGATCCGCTCTCGCCGCCCGCTGTGGGTTTGCCAGCGGCCATGCGCCGCGTGCTCGATCAGCTGCAGCCTAGGGACTGAACAGAGGAACCCTGCCCATGACGCGAACGGTATTCTGTCGAAAATACAAACGGGAGCTGGCCGGGCTGGAGGCGCCACCGTTTCCGGGCCCGAAGGGGGAAGACATCTACGAGCGCGTGTCCCGCCAGGCCTGGGAGGAGTGGCAGTTGCATCAGACGCGCCTCATCAACGAGCGGCGGTTGCGGTTGATGGACCCATCAGACCGGGCTTTCTTGCAGCAAGAGATGGAAAAATTCTTCAACGACGAGAACTTTGCGCAAGCGGAAGGGTACCGTCCTTCCTCTTGATTCCAGGCCGCCACCACTCCCTGATGGGCTGGGTGTTGGTGGCGACACTGCTTGACTCATGCTTGGTCAGGCGGTTTAATGCCGCCCTCGCGTTTGGCCCAGGTAGCTCAGTCGGTAGAGCAGTGGACTGAAAATCCTCGTGTCGGTGGTTCGATTCCGCCCCTGGGCACCACAGCGCAGCGGCCCTGTCGTTGTCGGATGTACCCCCACCCAACCCTTGTCAATTGACCGGATCCGGCCTCAACCGAGCGGGACGGCCAGTGTCCTGTCCGGTATTGGAGTGTCAAAGCTCGAAAGCGTGCATCTTGGGAGCCGCTGCGAGCGCCGATCGGCTCCCAAGACTGTTGGGGTGTGGTAGCGGTGGCA
>OBIC01000214.1_pt1 | contig 21584 bp, 17 predicted proteins | sample 1519831 | NCBI WGS metagenome assembly OBIC01 (sample SAMN03019805, study PRJEB22545) | beach sand metagenome | biome: beach; feature: sea beach; material: beach sand | place: USA: Municipal Pensacola Beach, FL | collected 2010-10-20 | depth 40-45 cm m
CTGCCTCGCACCGCCCTGCAAACTGGGCCTTGACCCCGATGTGGTGGGCGAACTTGTGCTGGCCGGTATTCGCGAGGATCAGTTCTATATCTTTACCGACCCGCGCGCGCGGCAATGGGTCGAACGCCGCTTCGAACGGATCATGCAAGGCTTCAGCTGGTCAGAACGCAGTGAACCGCTTGTCAACGCAAAGGCCCCCGGCACAGTCTGGAAATCGTAAAAGACCAACTGCAAATCGTTTGCGAAAACGGGGCCCTTCCGATGTGAGGGCCCCGAATCTCTGCCGGCCCCCAAATCAAGGCGCGGTCAGCAATTATTTGACTGCAACTGATGAATTAACGCCGCGCAGGGCTGCGGTCAGATCGCGGTTGTGCCGGTGCCCGCGCCATTCGGGGCACGCAGCAGATTCTGCAACATATCGGCAAACTGATCGCGGAATTTGCGCGCATGTTCCGCGTCATCGGGATGCCCGGCCGCACGCCGCACCACAGAGCCAAACAATCCATCGCCCAGCGCAGCTATGGCCCCGAGCATCGTCAGAAACTCTGTCTCATCGCGGGAGGGCGGCGGGTCGCCAGCCTGCTTCGCATCCTTTTCGCGCAACGTCTGGATGACATCGGTCAACTCTTGCAAAAAACCGACGCGATTCGGATCATCGCGCCAGATACCCCCCAGAACCATCCAGCCAACCAGTCGCGAATGTCCCCGTTCCGCCAACACCTCATAAACGCGATCCATGATGGCATGCATATCCCGACCTGCCCCGTCATTGGATGAAAATGCTGTCATCAAACTTGCGCTCAACTGTTCTGCACCGCGCCGCGCCAGCGCCAGTACAAGCCCGTCGCGATTTTCGAAATGATGCAGGATAGTGGGATGCGAAATTCCAATGTCATTCGCAATATCTTGCAGACGAATTCCTTCCGGACCGTTTTCAGCCAGCCTTTTTTCCGCAGCATCGAGGATCACACGGCGCGCTTCTTCGGCTGTTCTGCGAATACGTTTTGGTTTTGCAATCACGGCTAAATACTCGGCTTCAAATAAATGGACAAATCGTCGCACAGATATTTCGTCGCACAGATATTGACAATTTCGAAAGGAGGTTTATCTACAATAGTGAAATTAAACCCCTGTTCTTTCATGCTATCTGCACTTGTTGACTATTGCTTTTAGCATAAGAATTCAAGGAAGTGGCCACCAATCATGCAATCGCAAACGTCACCTCAACCTGACACACGCGTCAAACCGCTGGTCGCGCTACGTGCAATCCGCGCGCTTTTCCGGAACAAGGAAGACACCGGACAGGTCTTCAAAGTTGTCGAAGCCTTGAAAGGCGATTCGATACTGCGCAATTTCGAACGCTTCAAAGCCAGCGAAACGGGCAGCAAAATTCTCGGCGACAGACGTCAACTGATCGATACCCTTTGTAATAAGGACTATCTGGCCAACCTACCTGAAAACAGTTACGGCAAGGCCTATCAGGATTTCCTCACCAGCGAGAATCTGACTGCCGAAGGGCTTGTCAGCGCCAGCGAGGAGGCACCGCGCTGGGGCAGCCGCGAAGCGGATATGGCGCTGTTTACAGCGCGACTGCGCGACAGTCATGATTTGCACCATGTGCTGACCGGTTATGGCCGGAACCCGGTCGGTGAATTATGCACGCTCACCTTCGGTTATCCGCATACGCGTAATCGTGGCATCGGGGTTCTCGTCTTGATCGGCATGTTCAAGATCAAAAAGGATATGCGCGACGTTCCGGTATTCAAAATCGTGCGGCAGGCCTATCGCAACGGCAAGAAAGCGGCGTGGCTGCCCGGTGTGGATTGGGAGGCGATGTTGCCCCTGCCGCTTGAAGAGGTGCGCCGACAGTTGAATATCCTGCCGCCGACCGAATATCAGAAGATCGAAAAATGCCTTAAATGCAAAGAAGCGGATTATCAAAGCCAGCATACCGGCATGCCGCAACCGGCCTGATTAGTTTCACCCCGTATTTTCGGGACTCTCCCTAAAACTTCATCGGCGGGCAGCAATTGCTGTCCGCCGTATTTTTATGACGCTTCTTCCTTCGCTTTTGCCGCCTGCTCCTTCTGATGTTTTTCAAACATCTCCATCGCCGCTTTCATCGCGCCACCCATCAGCCGCTCGCCATGCTCGGTCGTCCATTCAAGCGAGATATCACGATTGCGGTTGGCGCCGGTCAGCTGGGGCATCACATAACGCTGCCACAGCTCGTAGGACTTCTTGGTGCTGTCGAAATCGGCCCAGTTATGGGCGAGCTGAAGAAAGCAGCCGAATTCACCCTGTTTATCCTGCAGCCGGCGGATCTGTGCCACCGCATCGTCAGGCGTCCCGATCACGGCACTGCCCGAAGCAATCATCGTATCGACCGGATCGCCGCCGCGATTATCGACCTGCGCGGAAGAGGTGGGGTTGATGCGGCTGAAATAATCCAGCCATTTATGAATGCCGAACTGCACATTCTCGCGCGCTTTTTCACGGGTTTCAGCGATATGCACGGGGCCGACAAGCCGCAAGCGCCGGGGATCCATCGGTTTGCCGCGGGTTTCCTGCGCGATCTCGTTAGCGATTTTCCAGTTTTCGCCCAACGCGTCAAAGCCACCCGCCTGGGTCGCCGCCACGCACAGCATGCCCAGATCATATTTGCCGGCAAGCCGCCCGCCGGACGGGGTGATGGAACTTGCCACCGCGACTTCCGGATAGGGGTCGCTGTAAGGCAACAAATGCAGCCGCGCTTCGTTCAACGTGTACCATTCAGTTGTTTCGCTGACCGTCTCCCCCGCGAACAAGCGCAGGATAACATCAAGCGCTTCCGCCATCCGGTCGCGCTGCGTCGACGGATCGATGCCAAGCATGGACGCATCCGAGGGCAGCAATCCGGGTCCTGCCCCGAACATCACCCGGCCGCGCGTCATATGATCAAGCTGAATGATCCGGTTCGCCGTCATCAGCGGATTATGATAGGGCAAGGAAACCACCCCGGTGCCCAGCCGGATATGACGGGTCCGTTCCGCAACTGCTGCGATGAAAAGCTCCGGCGAGGCAATGATCTCGAACCCTGCGGAGTGATGCTCCCCGATCCAGGCTTCATCATAACCAAGCCGGTCCAGCCATTCGACCAGCTCCAGATCGCGCGCCAGCGCCATCGTCGGGTCTTCATCGACCGGATGAAACGGCGCCATGAAAATTCCGTTGCGCATCCTGTTCTGCATCACCCTGTCCTTCCACATTCTGTCATTCGCTTATCGGTGCCGCGGCACGCGCATCTCACCCCTGGAGCTGTTTTTGCACAGCCTTGATCATGCCGAGATATATCCCCTTCGCGATCTCGATCGCATCCGCGTCGGGTACGCCCTTCGCACGAAAATTGCCGAACCAATCAACCTGGCATGCCTGATCCGCCGTCGGCGTGACCTTCAATGTCGCCACATAGCCCGCAAATGGCAGCGGGCAATCATCATTCTGGATGCTGTAGGTCAAGGTGCGGCTGGCCGGGTCGTGATTATCCATCCGCTCGACCACCGTGCCACCGCCGATCGTCAATGTGCGGGTCATGCCAAGCCCCTCCCCCTCGATCACCTTGTTTTCGATTGCCGGTCCGTCAATTCCAGCAAAATCGCCAAGAATTGCGAACACCGCATCGGCATCCGCCGCAATTTTTTCCGATACTTTAGCTGTGGGCATTTACTGCTTCCCCTTCATTCTGTTGATTATTTTTCTGAAACGCGGCGTCCGAAGCCCCGCGCATCGTCCTTACAGCTGCCCGGTCACCAGGAACTGGGGCAGAATCATCATAAATGTCCCCTCTTTGATCGACTGCCGGATTTCAGCATAAAGCGCATCGGCGCGCGCGGGATCGATATCGCCGCCGGTTTTGGCATAATTGACCATATTGTGAAGAACCAGCGCCGAACGCCCCCTTGTGTCCGCACTGGCCAGAATTTTCACCGCCACATCGGCATAACCGGCCTTCTTCATCTCGCTATACAGAATTCGGCCGATCCGCGGCGTGTGATAGGCATGTTCGGCAGCGGCGAACAATTCCGCCAGCTTTTCATGGCCAAGCGGTTCGACCACCAGCATACCCCAGTCACTGTCAAGGATATGCACTTTACCGCCAGGCTTCACAACGCGCCGGAATTCGGCAATCGTTGCCGAAACATCCGGTACATATTCCAGAACATTCTTGCAGATCAGCCGATCGACCGACTGATCGGGCAAGGGAATCCGATCATCGCTGACATGGTGGAACTGCGTGCGCTCAGCAAACCCCTCCTCCGCAAGATATTGCACCGCCAGCTTGATGAACTGCGCATTCAGATCGATGCCGTGGACAAGCCCCCCGGCGCCGACACGACGCGCAAGCTCAAGCGACAGACCGCCCGGCCCGCAACCATAATCCACGACAATATGGCCTTCCTGAATGTCGGCCGGAGCCAGTAAGGGATCCATTTCCGGTCGCCATTTGAACAATTCCTGATAGGCATCGACACGTTCTTGCTCGACCTCTACCCAGTGATCCCGGTAATAGGTATCCTTGTTGATTGTATTCACTTTGGCCCGCTCCCACGCATTTTTCTTATTAGCGTTAAGTCAATCATGCGATCATACGGACAAACAAGTAGAAAAACATCGCGATGAGGCAGTCGGCCATCTTGATCAGACTTGCGGCTATTTTTCTGCTGTTGCTGGCAGGCACAGAGATAGTGTTGCGGCAATGGGTACTGACCCCGTCGCGTCAGACATTCGACCCGCAGCTTGGGTTCACCTATCTGGGCAATCAGGACATTCTGCACACACGCGAAGGACGTGCGCGCATTACACTGAACAGCCTGGGGCTCAATGCACCACCGCTCGATACCATTCATGCCGCCGCACAAAACCGACCAACAGTGCTTGTACTTGGCGATTCCTACACAGAAGCGTTGCAGGTGCCGCGTGAGACGAACTTTGTGTCACTTGCAGCCCAAGCCAGCGGCCTGAATCTGGTCAATGCGGGGCGCAGCGGCCTTGGGCCACTGCATTATCCAGAAATATTTGGGCAGCTTAGGGCAGACATTGTCCCTGACGCGCTGATTATCTGCCTGACCCAGGGCGATATTCAGGATGCACGGCGAACCCCTTACCGCGTTGTGCGCACTGAAGGCGAACGCGCAATTTCGGGCTTGAGCGTAACCGCCAGCACAAACAGCCGTCTGCGCGGCTATATCGAACCGCTTATTCATCATTCCGCGCTGGCGACCCTGATTATGCGCCGCGCCGCACTGGTTCTTGGGGGCTGGCAATGGCCTTGGGAGGATTGGCCGTTTTTCGACACCCCCGAAATCCGCAGTCCGGCCCGTCGGGCCGGTGATGACGATGTATACAGCGCCATCATGTTTCAGCTTGCGACCCTCAACTCGCAAATACCGACCGCCCTTCTCTATATTCCGACATTTCGCTATGCGGCAGGTGGTGTAATGATCGAAACCGCGCAATCGCGGCGCGACCGGCGCGCATTTGAAACCATGGCGGCCGAACTGTCCCTCCCGCTGTTTCAGGCGGGTGCGGCAATGCGAGCCAGCTACGCCCGTGACAGTTTCCCGCTGACCGGCTTTGACAATGCCACGCTCGGTCACGGCCATCTGAACGAACGCGGCCATGCAGCGGTGGCCCAGACGCTGGCGCAGGCTGCGCGCGCGGTGGCCGACCGTCCATGATCTTTACATCCCTCACATTCATCCTGTTTTTCGGCCTGCTGCTGGCGGCCTTCATGTTGCTGCGCGGCAATCTTCATATTGCTGCGCGGCAATAGGGCGCGACAGAATCTGCTGCTTGTTGCGAGCTATATCTTCTATGGGGCCTGGAACCCGGCCTATCTGCTGCTGATTGCGGCCTGCAGCCTGTGGAGCTGGGGGCTGGGGTTCGGCATCTATCACGCGACCAGTAGAGCGCGCCGACTGGGTTATCTTTGGGTCAGCCTCGGGCTCAGTCTCGGCGCGCTCGGCTATTTCAAATATGCCGGCTTTTTTGTCGAAAACACCGCCTTGCTGTTCGATCTGCCCAGCATTACGCCGCTTGAAATCCTGCTGCCTGTCGGCATCAGCTTTTTCACCTTTCAGGCGATGAGCTATTCAATCGACTTGTATCGCGGGCGCATCGAACCCTGCACAAGCCTGCGCCGTTTCCTTCTTTATATCGCTTTCTTTCCACAACTTGTGGCCGGTCCGATTGTGCGGGCCACAGAATTTCTGCCGCAACTCGAGCGCCCGCTGCGGCTGGAACGCCAGAATGTCATCGTCGGCAGCCAGATCTTCCTCGCCGGCATGGCGCAAAAGCTCCTGGTCGCGGATCAACTTGCTCCCTTTGTCGACAGCCTTTTTGCCCAGCCGCTGCTTTACGACAGCGTTACCTTGTGGCTCGGGCTGGTAAGTTACACCATTCAGATATTTTGCGACTTTTCGGGCTATTCGCTGATGGCTATCGGCAGTGCCCGCATTTTGGGATTCCACCTGCCCGAAAATTTCAGGATGCCCTATCTGTCGCGCTCCATCGCTGAATTCTGGCGCCGCTGGCATATGAGCCTGTCATTCTGGATGCGTGACTATGTGTATATTTCGCTTGGGGGCAACCGGACAGGTCCTGTCCGGACCTATGTCAATCTGGCTGCCACCATGTTGTTTACCGGCCTGTGGCACGGGGCGAGCTGGAATTTTGTTTTCTGGGGGGCAGCGCACGGGATTGGCCTCATCATCCACCGGCTTTGGCGACAAAGCAGGCCAGTGCAAGACAGCGCCACCCTTATCGGGCAGTTTGTCGGATGGGCGCTCACCCTGTTATTCGTCATGCTGCTCTGGATACCCTTCAGGGCGCCTGACTTCACAACCGCCTATCTTTATCTGTCGGGTCTTTTCGGACCTTCCGGCAAGGTTAGCTGGTTGTCTCCAACGGCTCTATTGCTGCTTACTGCTGTAATTATGTGGCATCTATTATGGTTGCGCGCGAGAATACAGAATTGGGCGCTTTTTCCGATTGCCGAGCCTTGGAGACCACTGCCTGCAATCGTGCTGTTTTCTGCGATGCTTGCCATAATTCTGTTTGCCCCGATCGGCGCAACGCCCTTCATCTACTTCAGGTTTTAGATCTGGCCGTGCACAAAATGATGGGAAAACCATTGATATATGGATATGCTGCCTGAAAATCTGGGCAGCGGCGGATTTATGTTTCCGTCGCGCCATCCGACAGGCACGCCAGTCCGGAAAGGGCCAAATAAAAGGGTTTCCGGGGGTGGAAAACGGCATCGCAACGACGCGGCAGCCGATTTCACCGGGGCGGCATGACAGCCGCGATATGCAAGGCATATTGCGGCGTTCAACTTCGGCGATCCGAGATTGTGCAGATACGCGCATGACGCATTTGCACGCTGACGATCAATCGGCTACGTTCCGCGGCCATTTGTGTTGCTGGGGCTGACGCTGCCATGTCCGGATGGTTGGTAATGAAACAATGGGTGCCGAATGAATATGACACCAACACTGGGAAGTTATAGCCCGCCGAAAAGGCAGGGGCTTTATGATCCTCGCAATGAACATGATGCGTGCGGTATTGGCTTTGTTGCAAATATCAAGAACAAGAAAAGTCATACGATCGTCGCCCAGGGTTTGGAAATCCTGAGAAATCTCACTCATCGTGGCGCCGTCGGGGCGGATCCGCTGGCAGGCGACGGGGCGGGAATCCTGTTACAGATGCCTGATGCCTTTCTGCGCGCGGAGTGCGCGGCGATCGGCATCGATCTGCCTGAAGCGGGTGCCTATGGTGTCGGCATGCTGTTCATGCCACGCGACCGGGCCGATGCGGCCGCCTGCAAAGGGGCGGTCGAACGCTTTATTCTGGCGGAAGGTCAGGAGCTTCTGGGCTGGCGCGATGTGCCGGTCGATAATTCCGGCCTGGGAGAGAGCGTCCGCGACGCAGAACCCAGGGTGCAACAGGTTTTTGTCGGACGCGGCAGCAACTGCGCGGATACGGACGCTTTCGAACGCAAGTTGATGGTGATTCGCAACCAGTTCGTTCAAGCCATTGCGAAAATTAGCGAATCGGCGGCGCAACAATTCTATGTGCCGTCCTTTTCCGCCCGCACCATCTGCTATAAGGGCATGCTTCTCGCCAACCAGGTCGGTGTTTATTACAAGGACCTTACGGACACGCGGATGGTTTCCGCGATGGCACTGGTCCACCAGCGGTTTTCGACCAATACCTTTCCGACATGGTCGCTGGCGCAACCTTTCCGCATGATTTGCCACAATGGCGAAATCAATACGGTGCGCGGCAACATCAATTGGATGAATGCGCGCAAGCAAACCCTGCAATCGGATCTGTTCGGCGATGATCTGGCCAAACTATGGCCGCTGATCCCGGAGGGGCAGTCCGATTCTGCATGTTTTGATAATGCGCTGGAACTGCTTGTTGCGGGGGGCTATTCGCTGGCGCACGCGATGATGCTGCTCATCCCGGAAGCCTGGGCCGGCAACGATTTGATGGATGAGGAACAGCGCGCCTTTTACGAATATCACGCCGCCTTGATGGAACCCTGGGACGGGCCGGCGGCGGTCGCCTTTACCGATGGCCGGCAAATCGGCGCGACACTTGATCGTAACGGTTTGCGGCCGGCGCGTTACCTCGTCACCGATGACGATATGGTGCTGATGGCGTCGGAAATGGGTGTCCTCGACATACCGGAAGAGAAAATCGTCGAAAAATGGCGGTTGCAACCGGGCAAAATGCTGCTGATCGACCTTGAGCAGGGCCGAATCATTTCGGATGCCGAGATCAAGGCGGAACTTGCGCAGGCGAACCCGTATCAGACCTGGCTCGAACAGACGCAATCGATGCTGGAGGATTTGCCGGCGGAATTCGCGGCCATGCGGCCCAATCACGATACACTGCTCAACCGGCAGCAGGTATTTGGCTATACGCAGGAAGATCTGAAGTTCCTGCTTGCCCCGATGGCCGATAATGGCGAAGAAGCCATTGGTTCAATGGGTACCGATACGCCGATAGCGGCCTTATCGGCCAAGCCAAAGTTGCTTTATCACTATTTCAAGCAGCTATTCGCGCAGGTAACAAATCCGCCGATCGACCCGATCCGCGAAGAACTTGTGATGTCGCTGGTCTCGATGATCGGACCGCTGCCCAATCTTCTGGATTTGAGCACTGGCGGCATGCACCGGCGGCTTGAAGTCCGGCAGCCGATTCTCAGCAATGAGGATCTGGAGAAAATCCGCCATATCGGCGATGTCGCCCAGCATAATTTCAGCTCGGTGACCATCGACGCGACCTATCCGGCCCGGTTGGGCGCAGCCGGCATGGAACCGGCCATCACGCGCATCTGCAACGATGCCGAACAGGCGGTGGCGCGCGGGGATAACATCATTATCCTGTCCGACAGAAAGGTTGATCAGGATAATATTCCTGTTCCTGCCCTGCTGGTCTGTTCAGCGGTGCATCACCACCTTATCCGCAAGGGCCTTAGAACCTCTGTCGGGCTTATTGTGGAATCAGGTGAGCCGCGGGAAGTACATCATTTCTGCACCCTGGCAGGCTATGGCGCACAGGCGATCAACCCCTATCTCGCATTCCAGACGATTTCCGAGATGCGCGGCATCCACTATGACGGCGCAACCGAAGCCGAAGCCCACAAGAATTATATCAAGGCGATTGGCAAGGGAATGCGCAAGGTCATGTCGAAAATGGGTATTTCGACTTACCAATCCTATTGCGGTGCGCAGATTTTCGACGCGGTCGGGCTGAGCAGCGAATTCGTTGATCTCTATTTCACGCGTACCAATACGGTGATTGAAGGGGTCGGGCTCGATGTAATCGCAAAGGAAACGGTAGAGCGGCATGCGCTGGCTTATTCCGACGCCCCGCTTTACAAGAACGCACTGGATGCAGGTGGCGACTATGCCTACCGTATCCGCGGCGAAGAGCATGTCTGGACGCCGGTTACAATCGGCAACCTGCAACATGCTGTGCGCGCAGGCAGCGATGCGCCCGGCGCGCAGGAGCAGTATGACGCCTTCGCCGCCGCGGTGAACGAACAGAGCGAGCGGCTGATGACGCCGCGCGGCCTGTTCAAAATCAAATTCGCAGATGCGCCAATCCCGCTCGACGAGGTCGAACCGGCAACCGAGATCGTCAAACGTTTCGCAACCGGTGCCATGTCGTTCGGGTCGATCAGCCGCGAAGCGCACACGACCCTCGCAATTGCCATGAACCGGATCGGCGGCAAGTCGAATACCGGTGAGGGCGGCGAGGAGCCCGACCGCTTTCTGCCGATGCCGAATGGTGATTCCATGCGTTCGGCAATCAAGCAGGTCGCATCGGGACGCTTTGGCGTCACGACGGAATATCTTGTCAATTCCGACATGATGCAAATCAAGATGGCCCAGGGCGCGAAGCCGGGGGAAGGCGGGCAGTTGCCCGGGCATAAGGTCGACAAAACGATCGGCAAGGTGCGCCATTCGACGCCGGGTGTCGGGCTTATTTCACCGCCGCCGCATCACGATATCTATTCGATCGAGGATCTGGCGCAGCTTATCTACGACCTGAAGAACACCAACCCCACCGGCGATGTCAGCGTGAAGCTGGTATCCGAAGTCGGGGTCGGCACGGTCGCTGCTGGCGTATCGAAAGCGCGCGCCGATCATGTCACGATTTCAGGCTTTGAAGGCGGCACCGGCGCAAGCCCGCTGACCTCCATCAAGCATGCCGGCAGCCCGTGGGAAATCGGTCTGGCGGAAACCCACCAGACGCTCGTGCTGAACCGGCTGCGCGGCCGTATCGCGGTGCAGGTTGATGGTGGTTTGCGTACAGGGCGCGACGTTATCATCGGTGCAATGCTTGGCGCGGACGAGTTCGGTTTCGCCACCGCCCCGCTGATTGCAGCGGGCTGCATCATGATGCGCAAATGCCACCTCAATACCTGCCCGGTCGGGGTTGCGACCCAGGATCCCGAACTGCGCAAGCGGTTCACGGGCCAGCCCGAGCATGTCGTGAATTACTTCTTCTTCGTTGCGGAGGAGGCGCGCAAGCTGATGGCGCAAATCGGCGTGCGCAACTTGAACGAACTGATTGGCAGAACTGATCTTCTGGAGAAGGAAACCGCGATAAGCCATTGGAAATCCAAAGGACTTGATTTTACGCGGCTGTTCCATAAACCCGATATGCCAGCCAGTGTCGCGCGCTATAACTCTGAAAAGCAGGATCATCAGCTCGACAAGGTGCTGGACCGGACACTGATTGAAAAAGCCCGGCCGGCATTGGAAAATGGCGAACGGGTAGCGATCGATCTGCCGATCCGCAATACCGACCGCACGACCGGTGCCATGCTGTCTGGCGAAGTCGCCAAACGCTACGGTCATGCCGGATTGCCTGCCGATACCATCCATATCAAGCTCAAGGGTACCGCGGGGCAGAGTTTTGGCGCGTTTGTCGCACATGGCGTCAGCATCACGCTGGAGGGCGAAGCCAATGACTATGTCGGCAAGGGCCTTTCAGGCGGCCGGCTCGTGGTCTATCCCGCGCCGGAAAGCAAGATCACGCCGGAGAAAAGCATTATCGTCGGCAATACCGTGCTTTACGGTGCGATTTCGGGCGAATGCTATTTCCGCGGTATTGCGGGCGAACGCTTTGCGGTCCGCAATTCCGGCGCACATGCGGTGGTCGAGGGCGCAGGTGATCATTGCTGCGAATATATGACGGGGGGCGTTGTGCTTGTAATCGGCTCGACCGGTCGTAACTTCGCGGCTGGTATGAGCGGCGGCATTGCCTATGTGCTGGATGAGGATGGCAAGTTCGCGCGCCGTTGCAATCAGGAGATGGTCGAGCTGATGCCCATCGCCCAGGAAGCAACCGATCCTGTCACCCCTGAATCCATGCTTGCCGATCCGCTGAGCTACGATTCCGAGCGCATCAAGACGATGCTGGAAGCGCATGTTTCTTATACGCAAAGTGCGCGCGCAAAGGCGATCCTGGCTAACTGGGCCGACTATCGGGACAAATTCGTGAAAGTTCTACCGGTGGATTATCGCCGCGCGATCTTGGAGCTGCAGGCGGAAGCTGCAAGTCAGGCAGGTAAATCAAGCGAAGCGCCTAATCTGCGCGTTGTCGGCTAGAAAGAGAGGCGGCTGAAAATGGGTAAAGTCACCGGCTTTAAGGAATATGAGCGCAGCGAACGGCCACATCAGGCGGTTGAAGAACGGCTCAAGCATTTCAAGGAATTTGTCATCCCGCTGGATGATGAGGAACTGGTGCGTCAGGGTGCGCGCTGCATGGATTGCGGTATCCCCTATTGTCACAGTGGATGTCCGGTCAACAACATCATCCCCGACTGGAACGACCTCGTCTATCAACAGCAGTGGCGCGAGGCGGCTGAAGTCCTGCATTCGACGAACAACTTTCCTGAATTTACCGGCAGGATCTGCCCCGCTCCCTGTGAGGCGGCCTGCACGCTGAATATCGATGATGTGCCCGTCGCCATCAAAACCATCGAATGCGCGATCATCGATCGCGCCTGGCAGGAAGGCTGGATCACGCCGGAAATCGCTGAACACAAAACCGGCAAGCGGGTTGCGGTTGTGGGCTCCGGCCCGTCCGGGCTTGCCTGTGCGCAGCAACTGGCGCGCGCCGGCCATGATGTCACCGTTTATGAAAAAAATGCCCGGATTGGCGGACTGCTGCGCTATGGCATCCCCGACTTCAAGATGGAAAAGCAGCTGATCGACCGCCGCATCAGCCAGATGCAGGCCGAAGGGGTAACGTTCCGCCACAACACGCAGGTTGGTGTCGATATGCCCGCATCCCGGCTGCTCGAACAGTTCGATGCGGTGGCGCTGACCGGCGGATCCGAACATCCACGCGATCTGCAGGTTCCCGGTCGTGAACTTGACGGCGTCTATTTCGCAATGCATTTCCTGCCGCAGCAAAATCGCCGGGTTGGCGGTGAAGCCGTGGCTCCGCTGCCCGAAGTCAGCGCAAAAGGCAAGCATGTCATTGTAATCGGCGGTGGCGATACGGGGTCTGACTGTATCGGCACATCGCTTCGGCAGGGCGCCAAGTCGGTGACCCAGCTTGAGATCATGCCGAAACCACCGGAAAAAGAGGACAAGGCGCAAACCTGGCCGGAGTGGCCGACAAAGATGCGTACCTCCTCAAGCCAGGCGGAAGGCTGCACGCGCGACTGGAGCGTTGCGACCAAGCGGGTTGTCGGCGCAAATGGCAAGGTTACAAAGATTGAGTGTATCCGGCTGGACGACAAGCTGAAGGAAATTCCGGGCACGGAATTCGAACTTCAGGCGGATCTTGTCCTGCTGGCGATGGGCTTTGTGCACCCGGTGCATGAGGGTATGCTCAATGAACTGGGGATCGAGCTTGATGCCCGCGGCAATGTGCAGGCCAATGTCATTGACTACCGCACATCGCTCGACAAGGTCTTTGCCGCCGGCGATATGCGGCGCGGCCAATCGCTGGTTGTCTGGGCGATCCGCGAAGGGCGGCAATGCGCGCGCGCCATTGACGAATATCTGATGGGCACAAGCCACCTGCCCCGATAACGATCAATCACGGTTCAGGTTGCAGGTTGTGCGGGCATGGGCTTATCCCCTGCCCGCCGCCATATATCTGAAGCCTGAGCCGGCCCCGCCGCAGCGCCTTCCACGAGCACAGGCGATCAGATAAAAATCTCCGCATTATCGAGCCCGAGCTTGAAACCGCCCAGATTCTTGCCGGCGGGTTCAGGTGTATTCAGCGCATGCGCGCGCATCGCATGGATATCGCGGAAAAAACGCTGTAGCGGATTATCGAGATGCAGCGAATGCCCGCCAGCAGCCTCCATAATCAAATCGGCGGCCTGCAAACAGCTTTTGGTAATATGTGCCGCGTCCCACCGGGCCTGCACCCGAAGAGGTAGCGGGATCGCCTGCCCCACCGCGATGAATTCCCCCATGCGGTTGAAATTGTCGCGCATCCGCAAACGCGCCCCGCGGATCAGCGCATCGGCCTCCGCAACCCGCATCTGAATCGTCGGATCCTGGGCGTAGCTCGACCCGCCTGTCACACCGCCCAGGGCATTGCCGCGCTGCTTTGTATAGTCGCAGAACAGTTCCAGCATCGCCGTCGCCGCGCCAATCGGCGGGGCGGCAATGGCATTGGCAAACATCTGTCCGAACGGATATTTGAACAGATCGCCCGGAAACACCTCCTGCCCCGGATTATCGATCCGGAACGCATCGACCATCGAATGGGTCCGGTGATCGGGAACGAAGGCATCGGCAATGACAAAATCCTTGCTGCCCGTCCCGGCAAGACCAGCAACATGCCAGTTATCATCGATTTCATAATCGGGCCGGGGAACAAGGAATGTCATCATATCGCGCCCGCCCCGACCGTTATCGACGATACCGCCGACAAACAGCCAGTTGCAGTGATCGCAACCGGTCGAGAAGGACCAGCGTCCACTCAATCGAAAGCCGCCTTCCACCCGCTCCGCCTTGCCGGTTGGCGCATAGGATGAGGAAATCAGAACATCAGGATCCTCACCCCACACATCTTCCGCCGCTTGTGGCGGAAACAGCCCGACCTGCCAGTTGTGAATGCCGACGATACCGAATACCCAGGCGCTTGAGGCACAACCCCGGCCGATTTCAGCACAGACATCGAAGAAGACGGTGGGCGGCAGCTCATAGCCACCATATTTCGCCGGATGCACGATTTTGAAAAAGCCCGCCTTGCGGAAATCTTCGATCGTCGCATCGGGAACCCGGCGCAACGCCTCACATTCTGCGGCACGCGCGCGCAATACCGGCACCATGTCGCGCGCCCGCGCGACAAGTTCTTCTCCGCCAGGGACGCTGCCGCCCCCTGTCCTCTGCGTCATCCTGTTTCCCTCCCACACTTTGTTGTCCGCGTATTCCGCGCTGTTATTTTCTTGTCGCAGGCGGACAGGCCGTGCCCCTTCGCTCAGAAGGTGCGCACGACATGCTTGCCGATGATGTTACGCTGGATCTGGTTTGTGCCCTCGATGATCTGCAGAACCTTTGCATCGCGGAAATATTGCTCGATCCGGTTGTCCTTCGACACACCGGCCGAGCCGAAAAGCTGCAATGCGTCGGTCGCGACCTTCATCGCGACATCGGTTGCAAAACATTTCGCCATCGCGGCAATCGGGGCAAGTTCCATCCGCGTCGCACCGCTATCGACGATTGATGCGGCCTTATAGACAAGATGCCGCGCCGCCTCTGTCTGCATCGCCATATCGGCCAGCATCCACTGCACGCCCTGGAAATCGGAGACGGCCTGACCAAACGCCTCACGCTCGCGCACATAAGCAACTGAAAGATCGATCGCCCCCTGCGCAAGCCCGATACCGCGCGCGCCGATGATCGGCCGGCTCTTGTTGAAGGCTTCCATCACCAGACCAAAGCCCTCACCTTCCGGGCCGATCCGGTTTTCCTCGGGCACAAAACAATCGGTGAAATAGAGCGGCGATGACGGAACCCCGCGCGAGCCAAGCTTCCGCTCGCCCTTGCCGATCTCGAACCCGTCCATCCCCTTTTCAACGATAAAGGCACTGATCCCGCCATGCCGCTTCGTCGGGTCGGTTTTTGCCGCCACAACGACAAAATCGGCAATCGCCGCATTGGTCGAAAAGATCTTCTGACCGTTAAGCCGGTAACCGCCATCGACCTTATCGGCACGGGTCTTGATACCGGCCACATCCGAGCCGCCACTTGCTTCGGTCACCGAAATCGCCGCGCGCATCGCCCCTGTCGACAGGGGCGCGAGATATTTGTCCTTCTGCGCCTGATTGCCGCCATACAGGATCGCACCAAAGGGAACCCACTGCACGATCAGCAGATAGGCGGTGTTGTAGCAGATGCGCCCCAGCTCCTCGACCGCAAGACAGGAAGAAAGAACCGAATTGGCGCCGCCATATTCCTCGGGAAATGGCAGTGCAAACAACCCAAGCTCGGTCAGCGCCTCGAACATATCCTGCGGATACTCGGCCTTGTCATCGATTTCCTGGGCCCGGGGCGCGACTTTCTCAAGCGCGAATTTCCGCACGGTTTCACGCAGGATGAGTTGTTCTTCCGTCAGACTGTACTGGTTCATTGATTCTGGCTCCCGTCCCTTACGTTATCGTGCCGCATGTTCGTCGCGCAGCGCGCGGCTCGCCGCCATCCGCAAGGGCGTATAGGTGATCACCGTCTCCCCTTTCTGATTGACGATATCATTGCGCGTCCGCACCAACCCGCGATTGGGATCCTTGGAGGTGGCGCGCGCCTCCAGCACTTCGACTTCCACATGCACCGTATCATTGACGAAGGTCGGCCCCTTGACGTCGAACTCCATATTCAGGAAGGCAAGTCCGGTCCGCTGCAATGTCGACTGCACCAGCAACCCCTCACAGATGCAATAGGCAAGCGCACCCGGAATCAATCGCCCGCCTTGCGGCGCATATTTCTCCGCATAGTCAGTATCGATGAAAAGCGTTTCGGCCATGCCGGTGGCATTGATGAAATTCACAAGATCCGCTTCCGTAATGGTGCGCCCGATGGTGCGGAACTTGTATCCGACCTTCAGATCCTCCCAACACATGCCCAAACCGACCGTTTCCATTCCTTCTCTCCCTGCTACTGCACTGAATAAATGTTCTATTTCATGCCGTTTGCGGCACTTTGTGGCGAAATCATATAGGTCGCTGACCTAATCTCATATAATATTTACCGCATAAGCGCATTCGCCTGACAGAAATGCGCATCAGAATTGAGTAAGCAGGGGGAATTTATGCCCAACAAGATCCGGATTGAGTCCGGTGGCGCCGTCCGTACCGTCACCCTGACGCGCGGCGATAAACGCAATGCGCTTGACGGCGAAATGCTGAACGAGCTTGAGGATGCATTCTCGGTCACGCCGCCCGATGCGGAACGGCTGACCGTATTGCGCGCCGAGGGGCCGGTTTTTTGCGCCGGCCTTGATATGCGCAACCGCGAAGGGACAACCGCCGGCATCAGCCCGATCGAATCGATGCTGTATGCGGTCGAGACCTATCCCCTGCCCGTCGTGGGTGTGGTGCAGGGCGATGCGATTGCCGGTGGTAACGAACTTGCGCTGCATTGCGACATCGTGGTGGCAAGCAGTAGTGCGCGGTTCGGCATGTCGCTCGCCCAGATCGGGCTTGCACCCACCTGGTTTCTGGCCAAGAAGCTGCTTGAGGTGGCTGGTCCGGTGAAAACCCGTGAATTTCTGTTTCTGGGCGATCCGTTCCCGGCCGAACAAATGCATGAGATGGGGCTGATCGCCCGCGTCGCGCCGCCAGAGCAGCTTGAGGCGGAAGCGGAGAAGATCATCGACCGGCTGGCTGCCAACGCACCTTTGTCATTGAAGGCGATGAAGGCACTGCTTGTACGCGAAATGTGTTTCCGTGACGGCATTTATCACAAAGATGTCGACCAACTTGTCACATTGTGCGGGCAAAGTGAGGATGCCAAGGAAGGTGTTGCCGCGCGGCTTGAAAAGCGCGCCGCCAAATTCCACGGCCGGTAAACCGAAAATTTGAACCGCTAAACGGAGAGGAACCATGTCCATCCGCTTGGATAAACCGTTTCAGGAACTGACCCCGGAAAATATCAACAAGCTGCAGGCGCAGCTTGGTGTCTACCAGATCGCCGAACCGGACGGCACGATCAGCTATATCGGCTATGCGGGCGGGCGTTCGCTGTTCGGGTTGAATGGCGATCTGAAGAAGGAACTTGAAAACCGCAACGGCCAGCCGGCGTTATTCCGGCACGAAGTCAACATGCAGTATATGAGCCGGCATGAAGAACTGCTGATGCTGCATGTCGCGGATTTCGGCGAATTACCCGAACGCAACCGGCGCGAACGCAAGCACAAGCTGGGGCGGCTGCGCCCGGCGGGCTGAGTGACACAGCCGCAGGCGGAAACAGAATTCAATAAGCGAAAAGAGCGCGGACCACGCGCAAGGAGGGCATCGTGGATTATCAAATGACGGATGAACAGCGGATTATTATCGATATGGTCCGCAAATTCGTGCGCGAGGAAATCGTGCCGCTGGAAGAAAAACTCGATCCCGATGCCGGCGAAATCGATCCGGAAGATCATGCGCGTCTGGTCGAGATGACAAAGAATATGGGGCTTTACGGGCTTGGTATTCCGCCCGAATTTGGCGGCCCGGAGATCGACGTCACGACCATGACGCTGATGGCGTTCGAAATGGCGCAGCACCGCGCCGGGCTCTACAATCCCTGCTACAGCGTGTTTGGCGGTGCCGGGCTTGCGCAGCTTTACGAAGCAACTGACGCACAGAAGGAAAAATACCTCTATCCCGTATTGCGGGGCGAGAAAGGTGCATTTTTCGGCCTGACGGAACCATCCGGCGGCTCTGACCCGGCACGCGCAATCCAGACCCGCGCTGTGAAAGACGGCAGCGACTGGGTGCTGAACGGGGCAAAAATTTTCATCAGCGGCGCCGACCGTGCCGATTTCGGCATCCTGTTTGCGCGGACCGATGCCGATAAAGGGCGCGGTGGCATCACCTGCTTCCTGATCGACACAGATATGCCCGGCTTCAATGTCCGTCGCGTCGTCCACACCCTGCGTTCGGCCCGTTACGCCACAGAAATTTCCATCGAGGATCTGCGCGTGCCGCAGGAAAATGTGCTCGGCGAAGTCAATAAAGGTTTTGCCATCGCCAATGACAGGCTGAGCCGGCAGCGCATTCCGTATGCGGCCGGCTGTGTCGGCGTCGCCATCAAGGCACAGGAGATGGCGATCGAATATTGCAAGATCCGCGAAACCTTCGGTGCGCCGCTTGCCACCCGCCAATCGATCCAGTGGATGATCGTCGATAACGAAATCGATATTCGCACCGCACGGCATATCTGCCTTGAAGCGGCGCAAAAGGCTGACCGGGGCGAATCCTTCCGGACAGAAGCAGCGATGGCCAAATTACTGGGCTCGGAAGCGGGCGGCCGCGTTGTCGACCGGGCGATGCAGATCCATGGCGGTTACGGCATGACGAAGGACCTGCCGCTTGAACGCTGGTACCGCGAAATGCGTATTCGCCGCATCGGCGAGGGACCAAGCGAGGTTCAACGACTTGTCATGGCGCGCGATCTGATCGGCGGCTCCTTCCACTAGGCCTTCTGGGCACCAGGGCACTAGTAGGCCACTCGACCACTAGGCGACCCGCCCCGGCAGTAATTGCAGAAAAGTGAGGACATCTGATGGACAACCGCCCTTACCCGCTTGAAGGCGTCACCGTCATCGATCTCGGGCAGGTTTATCAGGGGCCCTACGCCACTTTCCTGATGGCCAAGGCCGGCGCAAACGTCATCAAGGTCGAACCGGTCGCGGGCGAGCCATTGCGCGCGCGCGAGAAGGTTGGCGGCGGCGCCGTCCTGCCCATGGCGATGCTGAATACCAACAAGCGCGACATCACGCTGAACCTCAAATCGGAACGCGGCAAAGCCCTGCTGATCGAGCTTGTGAAAAAAGGCGATGTCCTGCTTGAGAATTACGCCCCCGGCGTGATGGAAAAGCTTGGTGTCGGGGCGGATGTGCTGCTTGCGGCCAACCCCAGACTGGTCTACGCCTCGGGCAGTGGTTTCGGTCTGTCGGGCCCTGATCGCGACAGTCTGGCCATGGATCTGACGGTTCAGGCGGTCTCTGGCATTATGAGCGTCACGGGATTTCCGGACGGTCCGCCGCTCAAGGCGGGGCCTGCGGTTGCCGATTTTCTGTCCGGGACGCATCTTTATGCTGCGGTCATGACGGCCCTGTTTGAGCGCGAACGCACCGGCAAGGGCCGCGTCGTCGAAGTCGCCATGCAGGAAACAATCTATCCCACCCTCGCTTCAAATCTTGGCATGTGGCACGGATCGGGCGGCAAATTACCGCCGCGCACCGGCAACCGGCATGGCGGGCTGGCAATCGCACCCTACAATGTCTATCCGGCGAAAGACGGACATATCGCGGTGATCTGCGTAACCGAGGGGCATTGGCAGAATCTGCTCAGCGCCATGGGACGCGAGGATTTAAAAGGCGATGAGCGGTTCGAAAGCAATGCCGCGCGGGTCCGCAATCTTGACGAAACCGACCGGATCGTGAGCGAATGGGCGTCCGCCCTTCCCAAGGCGGAAGTTTTCGAGATCACCAAGAAGCACAGGATCCCGAGTGCCCCGGTGCGCGACCTTCTGGAGGTCGTGAACGATCCGCATATGCATGAGCGCGGCATGCTGCAATGGCTCGAACATCCCGATATGGGCCGTATTCCGGTTCCGACAAGCCCGATCCGCTATCACGGTTCACCACAGATGAAGGCGGAACCTCACCCCAATCTTGGCGAACATAATGTCGAGGTTTATGGCGAGCTGCTGGGGTTGAGCGAAAGCGAGGTCGCCGCGCTGAAGGATGACGGGACGATCTGATTGCCGCATAATCAGGGCTGTTGCGCCTGCGTGATTCTTGCACGACGCAGGGGCTGCACGGTGTTTTGTGGAATTAGAGGTCGTTTTGCCCGACATAGCGGATGCCACCGACAATCTGAATGAATTCAGTGTCAGCGAACTTTCCGCCGCGCTCAAACGCACAGTGGAGGACCGGTTCGGCCATGTTCGTCTGCGTGCCGAAATTTCGGGTTTCAAACGCGCAGCCTCAGGCCATTGCTATCTGTCACTGAAAGATGACCGCGCCGTGATCGACGGTGTGATGTGGAAAGGGGTTGCCGCCGGGCTGCGCTTTCTGCCCGAAGACGGGATGGAGGTGATCTGTACCGGCAAGGTGACAACCTATCCCGCCCGCTCGAAATATCAGATCGTGATCGATCACATGGCGCCCGCCGGGGTTGGCGCATTACTTGCGCAACTTGAAGAACGGCGAAAGAAACTTGCCGCCGAAGGGCTGTTTGCCCCTGAACGCAAGCGCCCCCTTCCCTATTTGCCCGACGTGATCGGGATCGTCACCTCCCCCACCGGTGCGGTTATCCGCGATATTCTGCACAGGCTCGATGACCGGTTTCCGCGCCAGGTTCTGCTATGGCCGGTGCTTGTCCAGGGCGAACAGGCCGCAGACCAGATCGCCGCCGCGATAACCGGCTTCAACAACCTGCCGCAGGATGGCGCAATACCGCGACCGGACCTTTTGATCGTCGCACGCGGCGGCGGCAGTATCGAGGATCTATGGGCATTCAATGAAGAGGCTGTCGTGCGTGCAGCGGCGGGTAGCGAAATCCCGCTGATTTCGGCGGTCGGTCATGAAACCGATACGACGCTGATCGACTATGCCGCGGATCAGCGCGCGCCAACACCGACGGCGGCGGCCGAAATCGCCGTTCCTGTCAGGCGGGACCTGCAGACGCAGCTTCTCGATCTCGACAGACGGCGGCTTGGTGCGCTTGGCCGTAACCTTGACGAACGGCGCGCGCGCCTTGTCAGCGCGGCGCGCGGCTTGCCACGGCTTGGCGAAATACTGGGCCTGCCACGACAACGGCTTTGGCAAGGCGGCGGGACCAT
>OBIC01000215.1_pt1 | contig 21569 bp, 16 predicted proteins | sample 1519831 | NCBI WGS metagenome assembly OBIC01 (sample SAMN03019805, study PRJEB22545) | beach sand metagenome | biome: beach; feature: sea beach; material: beach sand | place: USA: Municipal Pensacola Beach, FL | collected 2010-10-20 | depth 40-45 cm m
GGCCCAGCGGCAAGCGATCAACAGCTCAGCTGCTTGCCAGGCGGCTTCGCGCCGGACCTGGGGCCTTGGGTGGACCTCAGCCAACGATTGCCACTGCCGCGCTGCGCGCAGTGGATGGCCGGTTTCCATCCACCCAACCGCGAGCTTGTGCTGGGCCTCGACAGCGAGTTCATGCTGAGCGAAGCGGGACAAATACTCCTGCAGCACCGGGATGGCCCGCAGCCAATCGTTGGCCTGTATATACGCAGCCGCTGCATCGTAGCGGGCCTGGGGCTCGATGCCACTGCCAGGGGCCAGCGCGACTGCACGCAGAAACTCCGAGCCCGCGGCCGATGGATCGCCGCCGGCGATGAGCGCCTCTGCCTGTCGGTAAACCGACAGGCCCAATTGGTCGAGCAGGGGTTGGCGGGCGATGTCATCAACGGCAAGCTGGTGCAACGCGCTGGCAAAGGCATGCTCGGCCCGTGGGTAGTCACCCGTGTCGAACGCCAGGTAACCAAGCCGCGTCCATCCACTTTGCAGCAACACCGGATCGGCCTGTGGGTACTGATTGACGAGCCGGGTGGCAGCCCAGAGTGCCAAGGTTTGTTCGCCCAGTTCGAAGGCCCGTTCAGACAGCTGCGCCAGCACGGCCGGCACCTTCGGGTGGTCTGCGAACTGCTCGGCAAAGCGGCGCATCGCGGGGTACATCTCAGCCCGCTGCCACTGTGCCTTGGCTTGTGGATCAGCCAACGACTGCAGGTGCGCCTGGTTGGCGAGCAGGGCCGCGTACCCGGCCTCGGCGGATCGCGCATGGGGCGGGTAGCCGTAGGCGATCTGTGTGTAGGCTTCGCCAGCACCAGTGTAGTCCTGGGTCTCAAGCAACAAGTCCGCCAGGCCGAAGTGACTCGGGATGGTCGCCAGCTGCCCAGCAAACTGGACGACCCGCTGGCGGTAATAGCCTGCAGCGGTCGCATAACTGGCGCTGTCTTTGTCCTGCTGAGCACGGGCGTGAAAATGCCGGGCCAGCACATCCAGTTGTTTCTCGACCACAGCCAGGGTGTCCAGGTGCTCCGCCCGGTCGTGGTGACGCCAGAATGGCTGATCCAGGCCATACTCGGCGACAAAACGGCGCCGAATGGCCAAGGCTTCCGGGGCGAACCCCGCGCTGTCGAAGGCGTGGGCTTGGTTCATCAGAAAGCCCGGAGCCGCCCGGTGAAGTGGGTGCCTGCGGATGAACCCATCCCAAGCAGCGACTGCGTCGGCGTAGCGGGAGTTCGCCAGATGGTGCTCGGCCAGGCGCGCATACACCAGGGGCTCATGGGCAGCCACCTCGGTACCGAAACGTTGGTCCAGTGCTGCGGACCCGCCCAGGTAGTCAGCACAGCGCGCAGCCATGGTCAGCGCATCCTCTATGCGGCCAGTGGCTGCCGATTCCTTCTTCAGCTGACCCGCCGGCTGTAAGGCGAGCAGGGCCAGAAACTCATCCAAGGCATCTGCATGGCGGTTCTGCCGGTACCGCGTCCAGGCGATTTTGTATTGGGCTTGGTGCCAATAGGGCGTGGTGTCTCCCAACGCCACCAAAGAGCCGTATGCGCTGTATGCCGCGCTGTAGTCTCCCGTGGCGTAGAACCGTTCCGCACGGCGAAACTGCACTTCTGGATGGGCATCGGCAGGACCGTATTCACTGACCACCCGATCGAGCACGGCGAAGGATGCCTCGCCCTCGCCTTGCAACTCGTACACCTGGGCCAGCTGATACAACACCGCAGGGTCTCGCTCGGTGCTCGGATGCTCGCGCAGCAATTGCTCATACACAGCAGCAATGGCTGCGAGCTCTCTGGACTCTGCATTTGCAGCCGGTTCTGAGGGGCCATCCTCGCCAAGCATCCGTTGGCGCACCGCCTGCAAGCGCAAATCGCCGACGCGCTGCAGCGCGTCGGCCCTAACTTGCGCGTCTTCGATTGCGGATGGCTCAGGCCCGGTCTGAAGATAGGCGGTGTAGGCATCGATCGCTGCCTGGCGGTGTTGGTCAGGATTCGCGAGCGAAGCCCCAGCGTTCACCGCTGCAGCTTCCGGCGGCGCGCCCTCCGCCAATGACGCTGGATCGACAAGGTCCGCCACCCTGGAGACGGGGTCTGGACTTGCGCAGCCCATCAGGCCGAAGGCAAGCAAAAGCCAGCCGATGTTGCCACGGTTGACCCTCACCGCCCGGCCACCCGGTTGAGCTCGCGGTCGTGGAGTCGAGCGAGAGCAAAGCGCGCCTGCGCCAGATAGGAGTCGGTGTGGTTCTGGCGGCGTTTCAACTCGGCAAGCACCTGCGCTTTCAGGAACTGCTGCTGTGCCTCGGAGATTGCGACGAGTTGACGACGCTGCGCCGAGATGCGCACGCGCAAATCCTGCACCCGACGCGTCATGTCGAGCACCTGAGCCCAGGCTGTGCTGCGGGCTTGTCCGAGCCGCTGAACCTGGCCCTCCAACCGGATCGCAAAAGTTTCGACTTCGCGAACACCCTTGGTGGCATCCCAGCGGCGCTGTGGAAATGCCGAATGCACTTGCCAGTCGAGCACTCCGGCCAAGCGGTCTACGCGCTCCTGTAAAACAACAGCCTCTTCAGTTTCAGTCATCCGCATCAACCGCTCGCGCACATCATCCACCTGGCGCCGCCAACTCCGCTCCTTGGCGGTGGCAAGTGCCCAGTGGTCGCGGTTGGCTTGTGCCGTTGATAGACGCGATTGCAGCCGGGTTTGTCGGTCCTGGAGTGCATCCAGATCCAGCTGTTTTAGACGCGCCGCAATCCGGGGAATGACCACATCGAAGCCTGCCGCGCGGGTTCGCAGCATCAACTCATGGTGCTCGAGCTGTTCAGTCCAGGCTGCGAGCTGGTGTCCGATCCAGTCCAGCTCCTGCACGCGCCGCACCTCGGCCTGCAAACCAGGGTTCGCCATCAGCGTCTGTATTAGGTGCTCGGCGCCTTCCGCCTCCTCCATGGGAATCAAGCGTTCACCCGATGGAGTCCAGCGTCCGCTGCCAAGCCCGTCCACCAACGCGGTCAGCCAGTTCTGCTCGGACTCGAGCACTTCAATGGCATGCTGGTACGCATCCTGGGCTGACGACACGCGCCCAAGCTCCAGTTCCGCGACCGGCACCGCCAGCAGTGCCTGCAAGACATCGCCGTCCCGAGGCGTACCCCGAGCCAACAGCCGCCAGTAGCCGAGGGCACGGCGATGGGCACCTTGTTCTGCAGCGGCCCAGCCGGCTGCGAGAATGGCGCGACGGGCGACCACGGATTGCGTGCGCACCCGCGCGAAGCGCTGTTGTGCAGCGCCAGCGTCCTGGGCCTGCAACAACGCGATTCCGGCGGCAAAGGCCGCAAAATCCGCCACCTCTGCGCTGTCTTCAGTCCGTGCATCGGCGGTCGCGATCTCGTCCCACAGGCGCACAGCATCCTGCACCTTACCGACCTGATGCAGCGCCAACGCCCGGTTGAAGCCGAGGTACGCGCCGAGCGCTGAGTCGCCGCGCAGGTCAGCTTCACCCACGCGTTCAAGCACGGACTGCGGATTCTCGGCCCGCAAGTCCAGCAACGCATGCAGCAGCAATTGCTGGGTGCCGGGGGCCTCTGGCGACAGGCGTGACAGCGCCCGCACGGCCAAGTCGGCCTGGTTGTGGTCATAAGCCAACCGCGCCAACCGCTCCCAGGCCAAGTCACTCGCCAAATGAGGAACCTGGTCTGCACCGACCCCCATCAACGTCGTTTCCGCATTTTTGGGCATCGAGTACGCGATTTGGATCTCGGCCAACAGCAAAGCCAACCGGGGGTCCGTTTGTTCGGAACGGGATTGCAAGGCCATGGCATGCGCCCCTGCCTCGAGGGAGTCACCCTGGAGGTGGTAGAACAGCGCCTCGCGGTGGCGAGGATGCAGATCATCGGCCGTGGCCGTCAGCCATCCACCAATCAGCAAGCACACCAACAGGATCCGGGTGCGCACCGGATCACCACTCCTCAATCCAAAAGTCCGCTTGGCGTTTCGGTTCATCCGCGGCCATTTGCAACTCGAGGTACTTCGGACCCAGGGCCTTCTCGAATTTCAGGGTTGCGCCGCGACGCATGGGGCGGCCTTCGGGCCCGATTCCAATGAAGAACGCGGTGACTTCATGCGCCCCTTGGTCCAGATTGCCGCGGTGGATTCGGTGAACCCCACCCCGCGCCAGCGCATCGAGTTCACGCGGCGTATACAGGTAGTTGGCGACCTCTTTGTTGTCGATCAACAGCTGCACCGAGTCGAGCTGGAACCAGTCGGTGGGTTCTGCGGAGACAAACACCAGCACCTGGGTGTCGGTCGGCGTCAGCAGGTCCTCTTCCAGCAGGAACAGGTCGCGATTCAGCGCAAGCAACTCCTGCTTGAGCGATTCGATTTCATCGGCAAGCGCGACCGGTTCATCGGCAGCTGCTGTCGCCGCAGCAACCAACCCAATGCCGACAGCCAAGCGCCGCATCCTACGCAGCACCTTGGTCAGGAATGGCGAGCTCATGGGGCATCCTCCATCGGAATGAGTCCATCGGACTGGTGCAACTGGCCCTGCCCGTCCACAACCAAGGCCTCATAACCCGCCAGGGCATTGATCCACTGCAGCCCGGTTTCAGGCCCAGCGACGAACAGCGCCGTCGAAAGCCCATCGGTCCAGGTCGCGTCCGGTCCAATGACAGTGACACTGGTGACCGCCCTGGCGGAATCACCCGTGCTCGGATTGATGATGTGGTGGTGGCGCAGGCCATCGACCTCGAAAAAACGTTCGTAGTCCCCCGAGGTTGAAATGGCTTCATTGTTCAGCGGGATTCGGGTGACCAGTTTGTGGGCGCTGCGGGGGTGGCGCACACCCACGATCCATGGCCGGCCCATTCGATCGCCCAAGAGGCGGGTGTCGCCTCCGGCGCTGATCAACGCGTGGGCGAAGCCCTCGGCTTGCAGCAGTTGCGCAGCGCGCTCGACTGCGTGGCCCTTGGCGATGCCGCCAAGATCAATCCGCATCCCCGGGCGTGCAAGGCGCACCGCGGGCCGTGCCAGGTCCAGCTCGATCTGGCGAAAGTCAATCAATTCGGTGGCGGCGCGCAGCTGTTCGGGGGAGGGGAGCAACCCCTGTCGATAGCCATACAGGTGTCCCGCGCTCGCAAAACTCAGGTCGAACGCCCCGCCGCTCAACACTGAGAGCTGTTCGGCGGTCCTCAGCAGCCGGGCAAGCTCGGCGGAAACCCCAACCCAATCGGCGCCGGCAGCCGCATTGATTTGGCTCACCTCACTGTCGACCTTGTGCGGACTCATCAGGCCGTCGATCCGGCCGATCTCCTTGAGCACCAGGGCAATCCCAGCACCGGCGGTATCGGCGTCGGGGTGCCACACCTCAACATGAATCTGGGTGCCCATGATGGCTGCGTTGGCCTGGTGCCATTCGGCTTCGGCGCTTGCAGCGCCGAACGCCATGCAGATCACGCCCAGACGGGCGATGGCGTCAATAAAAAACCGAGACATAGACTTGCACCACATCGGCGTCGAAGGCGTAGCTGGGCTCGGCGCCGACCACGCCAGTGGACCCTGTGAGGTCGCGGAAATCGCTGTACTCAAAGCGCACGCGGTCGTAGGCGAAGTTGATGCTCGCCCGGTCCAGCCAACCCCCGGGCGCTCCGCTGTACTCGTAGCTGACCGTTAGACCCAAGGTGTCGGAACTGAAGCTGCTGAGCTCTTTATCACGGGCCAGAAAGTTCTGTGCATCGGCGAAGGGGAACAGGTCGCTGTAGAACTCTGCTGCGCGCTGCGCATACCGGCGGTAGCGCGCCTCGACCAGCCACCCGTTGTCGAATGGGTGAATGTAGCCAAGTTCATAGGTGTCTGCGTTGATTTCCCAGGTGTCGTCGTACCACCGGTAGCCTGCGAACACTGCGGCCCTATAGGGCAAAAAGTACTTGGCTCGAATTGACGCGGCGTCGCTGGTCCGGGTACTTGGATAGACTTCTGCCTGCCAGCTGTAACCGACTGGAGCGCCCGGGTCGATGTAACGAACGGAGCGGTAGGGGTTGTTCAGGTAGCCTTCATCGGACTGGGTCTCCCAGGCGAGCGTTGCCACCAGCCGGGTGGTGAGCACCTGGGTCAAGCCCAACCGGTACTGGTACCGATCGACCGACTCGGAGAATGCCGGGTCCCCGCGCCGGCCAACGTCATCGCTCCCAAGCCCGAACCCAAAGCTGATGGTGGTGAGGTCGCCGAACAGATCCTGGCTCACACCCACCCCGACCGAAGTCGCCTCGTAGTCGTTCTCGTCGCTGCGGGTGAGCGAGAGACTAAGGGTCGACTTCTGATGCAGGTAGTCGAGCCCCAGGCTGGTCTCGGTGCGCTCATCCGTGTACGGACTCGCTGTGGTCACGACGTCGATGGATGCGCTGCTGACCGAGTCCAGGTAGTAGTTTCCGGACACCGAAAGGCTTTGGCCGATCTGTTTGCGCACCATCAGGGAAGGGCCAGTGACTTCCACGCCCCCGCCATCGTAGCTGTGATAGAGCAGGTCCAAACGTTCCTCAGGCAGCACCGCGGCGTGCAGCACACCCACTGGACCCATCAATAGAGTTCCGGCGGTAAGGACCGCGGCCGTTCGAACGCGCATCCGGTGGTCAATTGCAGCCACAGCCACCACCGTGGGCGCTGCCCGCACCGCGGGCGCCCTCACGCACTTCCCGCACGTGGTTCATGTACGCAGCGGAAACAGGATCACGCGTGAAACTCATGATCGGGTCGGCCAGATGGGCCCGCTCGTAGGGTTTTACCCAGGGCTCCACAGCGCAGCCACTGAGTGCCAACAGAGCCCCTATAGCGGGCCACAGCAGCACCTGGCGCCGTAGATCGATCATTGGCGCAGCAGTTCCCGCACCACCTCGCTGTAGCGCGTCTCATCACCAGGGACATACCCTGCGTGCTGGTAGCGCACCCGGCCGTCCCGGTCGAGCACCACCGTACTCGGCATGCCCGATACGTCGAAACTGCGGCTGACTGTGTTCTTCTGATCGAACAGCACAGGAAAACTCACCGGCACATCCGATATGAAGCGCCGCGCAGCCGCGGTGTCCTTCTCCACGTTGACACCGAGGAGAGTAAAGCCAAGCTTTTGGTACTTTCTGTGCAGCGCATCGAGCAGCGGCATTTCTTGCCGGCAGGGCCCACACCATGAAGCCCAGAAGTTGATCATCACAACCTGGCCCTTCAATTCGCTTAGCCGAAGGTTTTCGCCACTGTGTGACTTGAGCACAAAATCGGGTGCTTCAGCATCAGGCACCGTGGCGATCGACCATCCGGTGATTCCGCTCAACACACATCCGAGCAGCAACATACGCAGCCATTTCATTACCGGTCTCCCTTTGCTCTAAAACAACACCGAAAACCCAAAAACCATCTCCAGGTTGTGGGTGGTTTTGTTTTTGCCCAACAAATCGTGTTCAAACAGGTGATCTCGCGCCAACACCTCAACCGAGAGCCAGTCCGTGGGGAACAACCGAAAGCCAACCCCAAGACTCACCGTGAACCGTTCTCCTCCACCGAAGTCCGTGTTGCCGCCACCGAACAGCAGGTAAAACGCCGAGCGATAAGCGCGGGTGCTGCCTACAAACGCCTCACCTGCAAGCAGGTTGTAGCCCAACGACAGGTTGTAGTAGCTGTAGTCCCGCTGTGCCTCGGTCAGTAAAGCAGCGGCGCCACTCAACAATTCATAGCTGGTTTTCTCGGCCTCCGCCTGGGCATAGGAAAGATCAACAAAGATTCCTTCCGATATGTGATACGCCACACGTGCCCCCATCACCGGAACACTGCCAAAGTCCTCAATGCTGAGCAGTCCATAGTAGAGACCGAACGCAAAATCATCGGTGTCGATCTGACCAAGGTCCGGTGAAGCCGGGTCAGCCGACTGCGCGTACAGCGGGGTCGAAGCCGGGGTTTGCGCCCAAGCGCCGACGCAGCCCCAGAGCGCGATCAGAGGAATCAGAGGAAGAAGGAGAATCCGAATTTCCATGCCGCGGGGTCCTCGTTGTCATCGCGGTTGGTGAACACCTGGTACGCCCGGTATTCCAGGCGCACCGAAAAACGCTGCGCCACATAGGCCTGGAGGCCCAAGGCAACGGCCGCGTACTGCTCATCGCGGTCCTGGGGCTGCACGACGGCGGTCGACGGCTCGATGGTGATGGCACCAAAGCCAATGCCGAAGTACGGTGCGACTCGCCAATCAGGAAACGGTTGGTGATGAATGCCGCCCCCCCACAGGGTCAGGTTGGCCAAATGTCCAAAGGCCCGCTCCACATGGGCTTCAACCAAGAGGTGTCTGCCAAGGCGCAGACCCAATCCAAGGCTTGCCAGGTTGGCGCCATCGAAGTCGCCGCCCATCGCCGAGATTTCCAGGCTCCGGTGCGAAAATTCAGCGGCCCCAGCATCGGCCACCACCACGGGCTCACCGCTCGAAAACAGGGTTCGAACGAGCTGGGTGCGGTGCACCCAGCCAGTCCGTCCTCGGGGTGTGGACACCCGAAACCAATCGGTGTGGCGCTGGTGCACTTCGATCGCGCCGCCCCGCTCCACCACATCGACGACGGGAAAACCACGACCTGGCCCCGAGTGCAGTTCGATAAAGGGGTCGGCGACCTGCACTGCAATGGATTCGCCCCAGACCACCGGGACCGCGAGCAGACAGATGAGCCAACTCCACCTCCACCGACGCGAGCGCCAGCTCAGGGTGCGCCCGGATTTCACCGACTCCCCCCTAGTTTTCTGGAGCGGCGAATGGGTCGTTGTAGTACTGGGCCCCAAGATCGATCCATTCCGCAAGCAGGCGCAACTCGACTTCGGTCAAGTAACCGGCATGGCTTGCGCCAGGGGCAAAAGGAACGAAGAACGGGCTGGTCATAGCACCACCCTGGTCCACAGACGGTGGCACCGTGACCTGGTCCTCCGCAAGGTTCGGATTTTGGAGCACCCCACCCACCACGGATTGGGCGATGTCTTCGGAGAGCAGCTCTCGGTACGCCTTGAAGTGGTCGCCGTCGAGGTCCGAAGTCCCATCGGTGAGGTCCAACTGTGCGGCCGGCACCTGGGCCGCCCCTGCTGCATCGGTGGGTGCATGGCATCCGGTGCAGGTGACGTCGACACCACTGACCGAGCGCTGCAACGACCACAGTGGATGAATGTGGGCTTCGTAGTGAATGGCGATTCGGCACAGGTGGTTCCAGCTGAGGTCATTGTGGCTCGGTGGTGCACCTGAAGACGCGCCAGTGAAATCACAGTTGCTTGGGGATGGCGTCGACAGGTCACTGTAAAGATAGGCCAGGGGGGCATCCTTTGCCCGCACCGTGGCGTCGGTCCAGTGGTCCTCAAAAACCAGATCCATGCGTGGTTCAAGGGCTGAACAACCATCGGTCACGCAGCTGTGGCGCGTGCGGGTCTCCGCCATGGATTCACCAAAGTTGGCCCACAGCGCAGGTTCAGTGTTGGGAAATGGCTGCCCATCGGCGGGCGCGCCCGGGTTCACCGACGCGGGCGCGCCCGAAAGGCGTCCGTGGGGAATCTCAGAATTGGCCTGATGGCAGCCTGCACAGGCCACTTCTTCGCCCGGTTTCACCGCAACCCAACTGCGGTGGCGCCGTCCGATTCGGCGCCCATTGATGTCAACCACACTCAGGGACAGCGGCACGTTGGCCGGCACCTGCACGCGCACCGAACCATCGGGTTCGATGGGTGCGTACCCGACGATTTCGCGCATTTTGTGGCGCTGCTGCACCCCGAATGCGCTGCCGGAGATGCGCCGCACATCGCCAGACGGAATGGGCACCGAGCGGATGATGCGCAGGAACCGGGCCGGGCGGTCAGCAGCCAGGGTTTGGGCGGGGTCGCGCAAGGCCTCAATGTTCGGAGTCGCCTGGTCCACCCCATCGATGTCGTACACGCTGCGGATGCTCAGCACACCGACCCCGGCATTGGCCCAGTCGGTGTCCAGCCCTACACCGATGACCTCATCCGGCAGCGCCGCCGGCACAGGCCGCGCCTGCATCACCACCGCCTCGACAATCGCCGAGCCTTCTTCTGCAACCACCACCGGCGTTTGCGTGGTGGCGTTGGGATCGTAGATCCACAGGCCATACAGTGGTGGCGCTTCGACCACATCAGGGTCCGCCAGGCGCTCGGCGGTGCAGGCCACAGCCGCCCCGGCCACCAGCACGCGGCACGGCGACCAACTGACCAGTAGGCGGTCGGTCTCATCCCACAGCGGATAGGCCGAGCGGTACCGACCACCAGCCGATGGCGCACTCCGATCGGTGCTGATGTTCGCGGGGGTCAGGGAAACCTGCCCCGGGCTGGTTTCAGTTGGGTCCAGGGCGCTCAGCACGCTGATGTCTGCGTGGGTGTCGGCACGGATGGCGACCAGGTCTCCACCCTCGAAGCCCCCGGTGATCGGGCGCAGCACCGCCAGCAAGCGACCGTCCGGCAACTCGGCGGGAGAGACGAACTGCACCCGGCTCCCATCGGTGCCGCTGGAGTGGCTGTAGATCCCGTACAGCACCTCCGTGTCCGTGCCATCGGGTCGGGTGTGGTACAGGCTGAGCAGGTTGCGGTTGGCCATGTGGTCCCAACGCACAAAGGCGAGGCGGCCATTCGACCTCACGATGGGATCGATGTCGTGGCTTTGATTGAAAGAGATTTGCTCAATGTTGGTGCCATCGCTGTCCATTCGGTGCAGCACCAACGCGTCTTCGGTGCGGCTCTCGACACGACCGGGATACTGCGGGCGCCCCTCATCAAGCAGCCGTGCGCCAAAACTGCGTTGCCTGCTCGACGCGAACAGGATGCGCCCATCCGGCAGGTATTCCGGATCCAGGTCGTGGGCCTGGTCAGCGATGACGTCGGCCTCAATCAGGCGCCGCAGCTCGTCAAACTCGGTGTCGTACTCCCAGAGGTTCCACTTGGGTTGGTCGTTCGCGTTGGCGGCCTCATCAAAGGGTCCTCGCAACGCAAACAGCAGCCGTTTGCCGTCATAGGAAACCGCGAGTCCGCCAACCTCGAATGCCTGGTCCGCCGGGAAAAAGCGGGTCAGCAAGTTGGTCGCAGGGGCACTGGCTGAGGCCCGCTGTTTGAGCCAGAGCGCGTCGCCCGGGGCAAACTGCAGCTGGCGCCGAATGTCGGTCTGAATGACCGCCCCCTCTTCGTCGAATCGCAGCGGGCGCTGCACATACGCAACCGCGGCGTCCAGGACCACTGGGTCCGCACTTTGGCCGTCGCTCTCGACCAGTTCTTCGCCGCAGCCAACCATCAAGGCCAGGCCCACCAGCGCCCAGAACGCGCGAAGCCTGCGCTTCACCGGCGCCTCCGCGAGTAACGACCCACCGGCGCCCTGTGCCTCGTGCGACAACGCACTGAAGAGCCTGTTTCAAGTTCCATGCTGCAAGCATAGTTGGGTCCCAACGTGAGACCGGCGTTTGGACGGTTTGGGTCGATGACACACACAGCAAGGTCTACCTTGTAAGAACAGGTCTTTTCACCCTAGCCAACTGTGGCGCTCGGAGTGGGAGCCCGTTCACACACCGGGCCAGGTGACAGCCTGCGGCCCCAGCTTTTGCCAACCAGAGCACAGCGCGCCGGCGCCGATCACCTAACCTGCACTGCAGACCCCAAGCGGCCCTATGCGCCAGCGCTGAACGTATGGAACCGACCATGAAGTGGAGTCAGAACAGCAGCGGAGCGCCGTACAGGTTGGCCCTTGGAATCGCAGCGCTCTGCGCAGTGGCGAGCGCATCGGCGGGCCACCGCGAACAGGCCAAGCGCATGCACGACCGCCTGGCAGGCGTGCCACCCACGCCCGCAGTGCTGGACGCCATGGAGGCCCTGGTCGCTGGCGGAGACCCAGTCGCTGCAGCCGAGATGGCCCTCGACCACCCTGCCTTCTATGCGGTCACCGTGAAAAACTGGGCAACACCCTGGACCAATCAGGAACAAACCGCGTTCGCTCCGCTGAACGACTACAGTGCCACCGTGATCGGCATGGTCCGGGATGGACTGGATTTCCGCGGTCTGCTGTCCGAAAACATCATCTATGTTGGCGAGACCTCTGGGCTGCCAGCGTATTCCGCCACAGACAACGACCACTACGCGGCGCTTGAAGCCAGCGGGGAAGACCTGTCGGACACAGCCGTACTGGTGCAAAAGACACAGACTGAAGTCACCGGGCTGTCGAGCGGGGCCACGGCGGGGGTCATGACCACAAGAGCGGCTGCCAAAGCGTATTTCTACGCCGGGACCAACCGCGCCATGCTGCGATTCACCCTGATGAACCACCTGTGTAGAGACCTGGAACAGCTTAAGGACAACACCCGACCGGCAGATCGAATCCGCCAGGACGTGAGCCGCAGTCCGGGCGGCGACAGCCGCATCTTCATCAACAACTGCCTTGCCTGTCACTCCGGCATGGACCCCCTCGCGCAGGCGTTTGCGTACTACGACTACCAGTATGACCGCGACAGTGACCCGGAAGGCACCCAGGGCCATTTGGTCTATTCGCCGGGCATGGTGCAGCCGAAGTACCTGCAAAACAGCACCACCTTTGAGGCCGGCTTCGTTACACCGGACGACCGTTGGAGCAACTACTGGCGCTCCGGTCCAAACGCCGTGCTGAACTGGGATGCCGCCGGCACCGGCACGGGCACCGGCGCCAAATCCCTGGGTGAGGAGCTCGCCAACAGCGGTGCCTTTGCCCAATGTCAGGTGACCAAGGTATTCCGTGCAGTCTGTCTGCGTGAGCCGGAGGACGGCGCGGACCATGCTCAGATTGGAAACCTGGTCACGAGCTTCGGGGCCCACAACTACGACCTCAAGCCCGTGTTCGCCGAAACTGCGGCGTACTGCCGGGGAGACTGAGCCATGCCTGCATTGCCGCGCAAGCGAACCACCGGCTGGGTGCGCTGTTGCGCCTGGATCGCCCTGCTGGCGCTCGCCGGCTGTGGAGAAGAACGCGGCGGCGCGCCCATTGCGCTGGGCACTGGTGCACCCGGTGGCGGCAGCGGCGGAAGCCTGTACAGTGGTCCTGCACCTTTGAGTGATGACATCCAGGCGTTTCGACTTGAGCTCTGGGACCCGCTGCGCACCGAGGACCGATGCGGCAGCTGCCACGGAACCGGCGGACAGTCGCCGCAGTTCGTCCGTACGGACGATGTAAACCTGGCCTATACAGCCGCCAATACAGCCGTTGACCTTACATCGCCAGCGGCCTCCCGGTTGGTGACCAAAGTCGCGGGCGGGCACAACTGCTGGGAAGCCGTCGACAGCGTCTGCGCCGATGTGATCACCACCTACATCGCCGCATGGGCGACGGCGAGCGGCGCCTCGACCGCCACCTCAATCACCTTGACTGCACCGGCCTTGCGTGAACCCGGGGCGACGTTGCGCCTGCCCGATGACGCCTCACTGTTCGCCGCGTATGTGCACCCGCTGCTGGAGACCCACTGCGCGGGATGCCATCGGGAGGATGCTGCCATCCCCCAGGCGCCCTACTTTGCCAGCCCCGATGTCGACGCCGCCTACGCCGCCGCCGCACCGCGCATCAACCTCAACACACCAAGCGACTCTCGCCTGGTGAGCCGCCTGCGCGAGGAATTCCACAACTGCTGGAGCGATTGCGCCGACGATGCCAACAGCATGGAAGCCGCTGTACTCGACATGTCGCAAAGCATTTCACCCACTGCACCCGAGCCTGATCTGGTCACAAGCAAAGCACTTAGCCTGGTCGGTGACGGGGTGGTTGCCAGTGGTGGCGGTCGCCACGAAGCCAACCAAATTGCCCTGTGGCAGTTCAAAACTGGAAGCGGTGTGACCGCCTATGACACCAGCGGCGTGGACCCGGCGATGCACCTAACCCTGTCTGGAACCGTGGGGTGGGTCGGTGGCTGGGGGGTGCAATTCACCGACGGCAAACTGCAAGCCTCCACTGCGACCAGCCGCAAGTTGCATGACCTCATCGGGGCAGCCGGGGAGTACGCGCTTGAAGCCTGGGTCGCACCAGCCAACGTCACTCAGGAAGATGCCCACATTGTTGGCTACTCCGGCGCGAACAACTTGCACAACCTGGTTCTTGCGCAGCGCCAATACAGCTATGAAGGCTTCAACCGCAGCGGCTCAACCGATGCCGAAGGCGCCCCCGCACTGCTGACAGCCGATGCTGACGAAGACTTACAGGCCACGCTGCAACACGTGGTGCTCAACTATGACCCAATCGATGGCAGGCGAATCTACGTCAACGGTGTCGACACCGAGGACAGCGACCCGGTCGGTGGCAGTGGAATCGCCGGTTGGGACGACAACTTTGCCTTTGTACTGGGCAACAGTGTCGCCGGAGACCGCCCGTGGCAAGGCATGATTCGCATGGTGGCGGTACACAATCGAAATCTGACCCTCGAGCAGATTCAGCAAAACTATGCGGCTGGGGTGGGCGAGAAGTTCTACCTGTTGTTCGGTATCTCACACCTGATTGACGTCCCCGAGGCATTCATCGTCATCGAGGCCAGCCAACTCGACAACTACGCCTACGTACTACAAGCGCCCTATTTTCTCAGCCTCGACCCGACCGCAGCACCCAACGGGATCGCCATCAAGGGGATGCGCATCGGCATCAACGGCCGGGAATCGAGCATTGGACAAACCTACACCCACCTGGACACCACCCTCGGCGGAACCGCCTACACGCCAGGAGAAGGCCAGCCACTGTCGCGATTGGGAACGGTCATCCCCATGGAGAGCGGCCCCCTCAGTGACGAGTTTTTTCTGACGTTCGAGCAACTGGGCTCCGAATCCCACCTTTGGGTTGAGGCCGAGCCGGCCCCGCCCACGCCGCCGGCCGATCGCGCGCCCGCATCACGCGTTGCGGTGCGCAATTTCGCGGAGATCAACGCGAGCTTCTCGGCGATCACCGGTGTGCCCACCACTTCGCCGGGCGTCGCAGCGACCTACGCCCTGGTTGAGCAGCAACTGCCAGCGGTCGAGGACATCAATGCCTTCGTGTCCTCCCACCAGATCGGCGTCAGTCAGCTGGCCATTGAATACTGCAGCGCGATGGTGGACGACGATGGTTTGCGGTCCGCATTCTTTGGCCCGATCGATGCCAATGCGGATGTCGCCAGCGCCTTTGGCAGTGGCGACTCTCCCGCCAAGAACCTGCTGGTCGACGCGCTCTACAATGGGGTGATCGGCATCGGGGGAGTGGCCCTCAGCGACGCCCCTTCACGGGACCAGTTGAAGGATGAACTGCTGGTGAGCGTGGCCGGCGAGTCGGTCACCAACGGCCCACCGCTGTTTGAGCGCCTCACAGCAGGCTGCCCCTCGGGCTGCGACGCGACCCGCACGCGCGTGATTCTCAAGGCACTGTGCGCATCGACCCTGGCGAGCGCCACTGTGCTGCTCCATTGAATCAGGTACCCACCCCATGCCTCACCGCAAACGCCATTTTCTGCCCGACGATGCCCTGCGCCACCCCGACCACCACCGACCCCATTCGCGGCGCTCCTTCATCGCCCAGGGATTCGCGGCGGGCGGCGCTGCAGTATCGGCTCCGACCCTGTTCTCATTGTTCGCCAACCCGCGCCAAGCGCGGGCCGAACTGTCGGCGGATTTAAGTGCCCTCAAATCGCCCTGCGGCATCAAATCGGTCGGGTCCGGGAAAATCCCCTTCATCGCCTTCGACCTGGCCGGCGGGGCCAACATCGCCGGTTCCAATGTGCTGGTGGGTGGCCCCGGCGGACAGTTCGATTTTCTCTCGACCGAGGGCTACAGCAAACTCGGGCTCCCAGGAGACATGGTGCCTGGCGCCGCCAACCCGGCAAGCCCAAGCGGCGACCACACCGACACCCAGTTGGGACTTGCCTTTCACAGCGACAGCGCCATGTTGCGGGGCATCCTCGAAAAAGCGACAGCTGGAACCCGGGGGGGCATCAATGGTGCGGTGATTCCCGCCCGGTCGGACAACGACACGGGCAACAACCCCCACAACCCGGTGTATGGAATCTTTACGGCCGGGGCCGAGGGTTCGCTGCTCAACCTCATCGGTTCGCGAAGTTCTGAGTCCGGCGGCAACTCCATGGCGCCGCCGCACATGGTCAACCCCGCGGCCCGTCCCACCAAGGTCGACCGCCCGGAAGACGTCACGGGCCTGGTCGATACCGGCCAACTCATCGGGCTGCTCAGCCAAGAGGACGCGGTTGCGGTCTTGGAGTCCGTGGCCCGCATCAGTGATGGCAAGCTTGGCAAAGTCGACACCCAGGTCACCCGGGATGCCGTCATCAAGGATTTGGTCCGTTGCGGGTACGTGCAGACTGCGGACATCGCGGACCGGTTCGGCGATCCCAGCGACCTCAACCCCGACCTCGATCCCGACATCGTGGGCGCGGCCGGCATCTTTTCCACGGACGAGTACCTCGCCGACCGTGAATTCCGCAAAACCGCCGCCGTGATGAAGCTGGTGGTCAACGGCCATGCGGGTGCTGGCACCATCACCCTGGGCGGCTATGACTACCACACGGGTGAGCGCGCCACTGGAGAATTGCGCGACCTGCGCGCCGGACGCTGTATCGGAGCCTGCCTTGAATACGCAAAGCGCGTCGGGACACCGCTGATGCTCTATGTCTTCAGCGACGGGTCCGTTGCCAGCAACGGGCGCCCGGATGAATCTGCCGAGGGGCGCGGCAAAGGCGAGTGGACCGGCGACAACTCATCGACCGCCGCGTCGTTCTTTCTCGTCTACAACCCGTCTGGCGCACCTGTACTTCTTGGCGGTACGCCCGAGGTGCAATTCCAGCACCAGCAGCTCGGCCACATGCGCCCGGATGCTTCGGTTGAGACCAGCTCAAGCCCGGCCGCGAACAACGTGAACCTGTTGGTCGAGACCGTACTGCTCAACTACCTCGCTCTCCATGGCGAAGTCGGCAGCTTCCAAACGCTGTTCCCGACCCATGGCCTTGGCGGCAACCTCGACTCCTTGATCGCCTTCAACAGCATCCTGTAGCAGTGACCCACGGTACCCAACACCAACCATGCCACCGGTCCGGCTGGCTGGTTTTTTGTTCACTGGGGTACAATCTGGGCGCACTACAACAAGAAGCAATTTGCTAAAGCCGTTGCGAGGGCCCGGTCGCCACCCGCCGCCTGGCTCCAATTTCAGCATGCGCCCAACCCAACACCAATAATCAGGGAGTGGCCCGATGGACATGAACTTCGCGAACCTATGGGAACAGATTGCCGACGCCGTGCCGGAGCGCACCGCTCTTGCCCATGGGGACTGTTACCGCAGCTGGAAAGAATACGACGACCGTGCTGCGCGCATCGCCCAGTTCCTCAGCGACCAAGGACTTGGCAAAGACGCAAAAGCCGCTCTGTACAGCTACAACTCCAACGAATACTTAGAAGCCCAGTACGCCATCTTCAAGATTCGTGGCTGCCCGATCAACGTGAACTACCGCTACATGGAAGACGAGTTGATTTACCTGCTCGACAACTCGGATTCGCAAGCGGTGTTTTATCAAGGCATCTTCGCCGAGCGCATCGAGGCGATTCGCGACAAGCTTCCGGACCTGAAGGTGCTGGTCCAGATCGATGATGGCAGTGGCGCGCCTCTACTGGAAGGCGCCCACGATTTCGAGTCCATCGTTGCAGGCAACACGCCGATGCAACGCATCGAACGCGCCTACGACGACCTCTATATGCTGTACACCGGCGGCACCACCGGCATGCCGAAAGGGGTGATGTACAACAACGGGGAGATGTGTGGTGGCCTCGCCATGGGATTCGAACAGTTCGGCTTCGGCAAACCCGAGAAAATCAGCGACATCGTGGATGCGGTAAAAACGATGGACGCGGAAAACCGCAACCCGGTCTCACTCGTGGCCTGCCCGCTAATGCACGGTACCGGTGTTTGGCTTGGCGCCTTCATGCCCCACCACATGGGCGGCAAGGTGGTCACCGTACCCAACCGCAAATTCGACGCACACCTGCTGTGGGAGGCTGTACAGCGCGAAGGCGTCAATATGATCGTCATCGTTGGGGACGCCTTTGCCCGGCCCATGCTCGACGCACTCAACGAAGCCAAGGCCGCTGGCAAGCCCTACGACATCTCCTCGGTGTTCATGATCACCTCCTCCGGCGTCATGTGGACCCACGAAGTGAAACGCGGGCTGCTCGAGCACCACGACATGCTGCTGGTCGACAACCTCGGCGCCACCGAAGGCGGCATGGCCAGGTCCATCACCACCCGCGCCGATGTCAGCGAAACCGCGAAGTTCGTGATCAACGAAAACTCCAAGGTCTTCACTGACGACGGGCGCGAAGTGCAGCCTGGGTCTGGGGAGGTCGGGCGTGTTGCCAACGGCGGCTTCTGCCCCATCGGCTACTACAAAGACCCGAAGAAATCCGCCGAGACCTTCAAAGAGATTGACGGCCACCGCTACTCCTTTCCGGGCGACTATGCAACTGTAGAGCAAGACGGCACCATCAAGCTGCTGGGCCGTGGTTCCATGTGCATCAACACCATGGGGGAGAAGGTTTACCCCGAAGAGGTCGAAGAAGCCATCAAGAAACACCCGGCGGTTTACGACTGTCTGGTCGCCGGGGTCAAGGATCCAAAGTTCGGGGAACGGGTCACCGCGGTGGTATCCCTCACCAACGGGGCCCGCCTGAGCGAAGACGAACTCAACGAGTACTTGCGCGACAAGATCGCGGGCTACAAGCGGCCGAAGAACGTGTTTTTCGTTGACGAAGTTCGGCGGGCCACCAACGGCAAGGCCGATTACAAGTGGGCCAAGGCCAAGGCCGCCGAAGAGGTCGAGCGCCTGACGGCCTAGCGGTTCTCATGGAGCAAGCCGCCCCGCCCCGCTGGGTGCAGCGCGCATCCGCGCGGCTGTACAGCCGCAGCGACGGGGCGGGCTCCCCGGCCTTGCTGTGGTGCCACGGGCTCTACCACGACCATGCCTACGACGAGGCCAAAGGGCTGTACCCTCCCCTGGCGCTCACCGAGCACACCACCCTCGTCCGCCTGGACGCGCCGGGGCACGGGCGCTCCCGCCCGGCGCCAGCGGATCCAAACCGGTACAGCTGGCCGGCCCTCGCGCAAGATATGCTCGCCGCTGCCAGTGCGTGGAACCACCACAGCTTCATTGCCGGCGGCGCCTCCATGGGCGCGGCCAGTGCCCTGCACGCCGCAGTGGCGGCGCCTGAACGGATACTGGGGCTGGTGCTTGCGATTCCTCCAACTGCCTGGGGAGGCCGTCCCGTCCAAGCCGCGCGCTATCGCCAACTGGCCAGCATCCTGAACACCCGCGGCCCGGAAGCTTTCAAACGCGTGATGGCCCAAGCGCCTCTGGCGCCGGCATTTCTTGCAGACTGGGACCGGGATTTGACAGCGCTTCGCCGTGACCACTTGGAGCGCTTTGATGCCCATGGATTTGCCGCTGTGCTGGAAGGCGCGGCCCGCTCGGACCTGCCTGGCCCGATGGCGATTGCGAGCCTGCGCCAGCCGTGCCTTCTGTTGGCCTGGGTCGGCGACAGCACCCATCCGACCGAAACCGCCGAGGCCCTGCACCAAACCCTGCCGAACAGCCAGTTGCACCTGGCGAAAACCATTGACGACGTGCGCGACTGGTCCGCACTGATCGGGCGCTTCGTGCAAGACATCAAAACAACGAAGCCCTAAACCCCGAAAATCCAGCTACCTTGGGCCACGGCCATTGCCGCTGTGAACACCAAGCTCCCGGCCACCGGGCCCACTGGCCCTCAGCGCCCCGGCTCCTTCCAGACCAGGATCCGCTCTTCCCACCGGTTGAGTAAGCGGCGGGTTTCAGGCACCACCTGGCCGCGCACCGAGACACCGGCGCGGTGGACCGACTCGGGGTCGCCAGAAACCAGTGGGTGCCAGTCGGCGAGACCACGGCCCTCCGCGAGGCGCCGATAGGCACAAGTGCTCGGCAGCCAACGGTAGGTGGCCACTGCCGACGCCGTCATCTGCACACACTCGGGCACATGGCGGAGCCGGTCCGGGTAGTGGCGGCAGCGACAGCTTTCGGGGTCGAGCAAGCGGCACGCGATGTCGGTCGCGTACAGAGCTCCGGTGTCACTGTCTTCGAAGCTGTGGGTGCAGCAGCGCCCGCAGCCGTCACACAGGGCCTCCCACTCAGCGGAGGTCAGGGACCCAAGGGGCCGGGTCCAAAACGGCGGCGAATCATCCATCGTGGTCGGTGCGCCCTGCCGGCCGCGGCAAGCCATCAAGCACGCCCTCAGGCGCTGGCGGCATTTGCAAGAAGAAGCCCTGGGCCTCTATGGACTCCAGCACCCGCGCAGCGCTGACTCGGGACAACTTGCGCTCGGCTGTCAATGCCACCACCAACACGGGTCCCGGCTGCCCAAAGCGCTCGAGCAAGGCTTCAGGCACCCGGGCCAAGCCTTCTGCCTTGTCGACGTACAGGTACATCTCGGCCCGCTTTGGGCTGCGAAATACCTGGATGATCCGGGGGGCGGTCATGAGGGTGAACTCCTGGGAACCTGGACAGCGTCAGTCCAGGGGCAACACGGACTCAAGTGCACTTTTGCGCCACCCGGTGGCCAGGCGTGGCGGCATTTCACCCTCGCCCAGCTCCCGGTGCGCCACCAGGGCGTTGATCTCCTTGCTGCGCGCCAGCAACTCCTGGGGGATGTCGAGGGCTTGAGCGCAGGCGGCCACAGCGGATTTGAACTGCTTGACCTTGCTGCGCAAGGATGGCGGCAAGAGGCCACCGGACACCGGTGCCGGCTCCGCGCTGGTTTCTTCTTGTGCCGCGCTGACCAGCTCCAACAGGGTGGCGCCAAAGCGACGCACCTCGCCTCCGCCCAATTCCTGTAGGCCCGCCAGTTCAGCCAGGTTCTTTGGCCGCGCTTGGGCAATGGCCATCAATACCGGGTCTTTCAGCACAAAGCCGCGGGGCACATCGCGTTCCCGGGCCTGTAGCTCGCGCCACTCGGCCAAGCGACGCAGCACACGCCGCCCAGGTGCACCGAGCTGCGCCGCGCCGCGCACCATCTGGTAGCGAGCCTGTGGGTTCTGCCCCGCCTCCGCATCGGCCAACTGGATGGCCATTTCCTCATTGAACCACGCCTTGTGGCCACGCGCCTCCAGCCGTTCTTGCAGGTGCTCGTACAGCGGCACAAGGTAGCGCACATCCAGCGCTGCGTAGCGCTTCTGCGCCGCACTCAGCGGGCGCGCCAACCAGTCCGACCGGGTTTCGTCCTTGGGGATGTCCACCCCCAAGGCTGCGGCCAACAACTTTTGGTAGCCCAGCGAAAACCCGTATCCAGAGAACGCAGCCGCAAGTTGGGTGTCGAACAGCGGTTGTGGGACCTCCCCTGTAAGGCAGCGGAACACGTCAAGGTCTTCGCTGCACGAATGGAGCACCTTCACTCCACTGCTGCGCCACAGCTGCACCAGACCCGGCCGCGGGTCGAATGCCAACGGATCGATCAACAGCTCCTGCTGGCCATCAGAAAGCTCGGGGGCGAGTTGGAATA
>OBIC01000216.1_pt1 | contig 21477 bp, 19 predicted proteins | sample 1519831 | NCBI WGS metagenome assembly OBIC01 (sample SAMN03019805, study PRJEB22545) | beach sand metagenome | biome: beach; feature: sea beach; material: beach sand | place: USA: Municipal Pensacola Beach, FL | collected 2010-10-20 | depth 40-45 cm m
AGTCAGGTGTCCATGATATTGTAGCCGTGACTGGAGTTCAGACGTGTGCTCTTCCGATCTATATCATGGACACCTGACTCAGAAACACCATTCTTAGTCATTCTGATAAATTTCTTTTTCTCTTGTAACTCTTTAATATTATAGGCACCTGTATAGGTTAAGCCACTTCTAACACCGTTACATATTTGCCTTAATGTATCCTCTACTGGTCCAGAATAAGGAACATAACCTTCAACACCTTCAACAAATGAAGTAATAGAATCAGGTTCTTTTGTACCTTGTCTTTGAGAATTAGCAACATTTGCACCATAAGATGCCATTCCACGAATAATTTTGACTCTTTTCCCATCCTTAATAAAAACTTTACCGGGTGATTCATCTGAACCAGCTAACATTCTTCCCAACATAACACAATCAGCTCCTGCAGCAAGAGCCTTGGAAATATTACCATAATTGCGATTACCACCATCTGAAATTAAAGGAACTCCAAACTCATGACAGATTGGTGCGGCATCTAAAATGGCAGTTAATTGAGGAACACCGGAACCTGCCATAAGTCGAGTTGTACAAATACTACCTAAACCTATACCACATTTAATTCCATCAGCTCCCGCTTTAATTAATGCCAGTGCACCATCATAAGTAGCAATATTCCCGGCAACAATATCAATATCTTCAAATTGTTCTTTCATTTTTTTAACGGTATCAATACACATTTTTGAATGACCATGGGCAATATCAATTACAAGAACATCAGCACCGGCATCAATTAATCTTTTGGCTCTATCAAATCCTTCATCTTTCACACCAATTGCAGCTCCACATCGGAGTCTTCCATCTTTATCAAGATTTGCTAATGGTCTTTGTTCAATTCTATCAATGTCTTTCAGACAAATGAGACTTTTAAGTTTATAATCTTGATCAACAATTGGTAATTTTTGTATTTTATTATCAATCATCTTGAGTTTTGCCTGTTCCATGGTGATGTTTTCACTTTCATAAGAGAAAATCATATTTTTAACAGTTGTCATTCTTTTTTTAACATCATCATTATCATCACAATATTTTATATCTCTACGCGTCAAAATACCTTTTAAATGGTTTTCATGATCAACAATTAAAAAGGTTCCAACACTAGTTTCTGACATTTTGTCCTTTGCATTTCTAATTACATTATCCTCAGATAAAGTGTAAGGATCATAAATGATATGTGATTCGGCTCTTTTAACTTTTCTTAACATATTCACTTCTTCATCGACTGTACAATAACGATGTAATATACCAATACCACCATTTTGTGCCATAGCTATGGCCATTTTATCCTCAGTCACAGTATCCATATTGGATGAAACTAATGGCATATTGAGAGGCACATTTCTTGAGACTCTAGTCTTTAAACTAACATCCTGTCTAGACATAATATCGCTATATTGAGGAACTAATAAAACATCGTCAAATGTAAGACCTTCTGGAAAAGACATTCTATAACATTTAAATAATATAGAATAATAATTAAATAAATATTTTATTCAATTTTTATTTTCCTTTAAAATTGATGTATCAAAGGCTAAATAATCATATTTTAATTTGTTTCTTGGATAAATCATCGAATAATAATTATAAGCATATGTCTGAAATTTATAATTCAAATGTTGAGTGACATCATCTTCCAGATCATCTATAATTTTAAATAAATCTTGATCTAATTCATTTTTTTCTTTAATTGCTTTTTCAAACAAAGTAAAATTTTTAAAATCAGTTGTTTTTTTCATTTTATTTAATACTTTAGAAGCAAATTCATAAAACTCATTTTTACTATAAATTTTAAATGAAATAAACTGTTTTAGGTAAAATAAATCAATTAATATTTGTCTATAAGCTCCATAACTATCATACAATAAATATTTAATGTTGTCTATATGTTTCGGCTCATTATAGAAATATCTGGCCATATATGCCAAAATAAAATAATACTCTTTCTTTAAAAACATAAGATAAATTCCTTTGTCAAATTTTGGTTTAATATACATCTGTTTTTCTTTAACCAAGGCAACATCAATCGGAATAATATCATCCTCATAGTTTATTATAAAATGTAGAATATTGTTATCATTTTCATTAATTAGTTTATCTAAATCCATTTTAAAAACATCCTCCTGATTTAATTTTACCTTTGATTTTTGATAAAGATGATCTTCAATTAATAATAAATTATCAATATTAACATTGCCTTGAGATAATAATCCTGAACAATATTTTAAATCATCTCTTGTAATTTTATAATTATCAAATAAATTATTTAAAAATTCAACAGCTTTTAAAAAATCATAATTTTGTACATCACTTTCACTAATTATATTCCATGGTAATTTAAACATAGGATCAAAACCGGTTGTAAAATTTAAAAATTTAATATTTTTAGGCAAGTCTTTAATCACAGATCTTATTTTTTGGGTATTATTTTTACTTGTGTCAATATAATTTGTAATATCGACATCTGTAATATATTTTGATTTCCCAAAAGAACCAACTATTTTATAATTATTATTTAATATTAAATGGGATATCATTTCATTTACATTATTATAAACATTGTCTGAAAAATATAACATTATTATATATATAGTATAGATGATTAATTATAAAGAAATAAAAAACTATATTGATGACATAAATAATAATCAATTAGATCCTGATTCTAAATTATTAATTATGCTGTGTAAATATCATTATAGTGAATTTAAGTCTTTGATTTTAGACTATTTACCTTGGGGTAAAGATAACTTGAATGATATTGCTAAGATTATGAAGAATAATTATGTCTATATATTTTTCAGATATTTCTATCTATTTTATATTTTGACCAAATATGTTTATCACAATTTTAAAGTAGATCAGAATGTACTCAAACAAACATTTGACTATTATACACAATATAGCATTGAAAATTGTAATCAAAATAAAACACTATGTAATCAAATTTATTCTTTGTTAGTAGATAATTATGATTACTTATATGACACCTTTTTTGTTAAAGACAATATATATTTTGGAACCTATTTTAATAATTTAATAAAGTATTTTTTACCATTGCCCTATCAATATTTAATATATTCCCCAATTATTACTTTTAGACATAATGTTAACTCTTTTTATAAAAAAAATGATATCGATTATTTAGATCAAATTAAACCTATAGATACAACAGAAAGAAAAAGATATACAGGTAATAAAAATATAGATAAAATAAAAAATGAAATAGATATCCACATACCCTTAAAATATTACAAGGATGATCCAAATTATATTAAACTTGTTGCATATAAGATGGCCCCAAATAAATACAAGCTATTGATAGCTAATGATTTAGAATTTGGTGAAATTGTTAATATTAAAAATATAAGTTTTGAAAGAAATTTCGAGGGATATGATGAAGAACAATATAAATTGGGATTCCCATTTCAAATCATATCAAAAAGATGGGAAAATCGTAATAAAAATACACAATACTCAATTAATTCAAATGATATTGTTTATATTTCAGTCATGCGAAAAATAGATCAGAATGATTTATATAATGTTTTTAATGAAATAAATTTAGATAAAACAAATTATCAATTCCTTTTTCATAATACTGCTTATGATATCACTGGTAAAAATGTGAATCATATATTAAACAATCCATCTTTTTTTTATTTAACACCCATGGGTTCAGAGTCTTATATTGACAAGTATTTCAAAAACAGGAAATGTATTCTTTTTAAAATAAAAAAAAATATAAAAGTTCTTGATTTAACTCAGTCTGTAATCGTTAATAATCCTTTTATATATAATAAAATAAAAGAACAACATAGAGATGAAAAGCTATGGAAGTTTTATGATACCAAAGACATTATGAATTATTATCAAAATAAGGATTTACCTTTAACTTTCCATGAAAATAATAAATGTTTAACCACAAAAGATATTTATATTGGTGATTTTTTAAAAGAAAGACCTTATTGTGATATAGGAGCCAAACAATATTATGTTGGAAGAAGAAAATTATATGAAATATTCATAAAAAATAGGAAATATGAAATATCTACAATCTGGCCAGCAGATTACTTAATGGAAGTATTTTTGCCTGTAGATATCAACATGTGTAATTATATCATAGGATTACTTTATAATCGAAAAAATATACCAGCCGATACTGCAGATTGTGATTATATTAAAGATGAATTATATTATGATCCGGATATGATTATATCTAATGTATTGGCTTATTTGTATGATGCATTTTTATTAAAAAAAATAGGTTATACTGGTTTTTTCTTCACTGATTTTGATGAGGCATTTAAATATGGAGGTGAATTATTCTTGTCAAATCCAGATGAGTATATCAATCCTTTTAAATATTCAGATCAAACATGTAATATCAAAGTAGAATTTAATGAATTAGAGCTATCTAATAAAAAACAGTCTCGACCCATTACTAAATCAAGTAAATATGCTTATGTGGCATTATTAATGGGTAATTCTGCTTATTTTTTAGGTGCACTGGTTTTGGGATACTCATTACGGACTGTTGAAACTCAATATGATATTGTAATTATGGTTACACCCGATGTTCCACAAAAACAAAAAGAAATACTCAGTGAATTTTTCAAAATTATTGATATTGATTTTCTGACTATTGATAAGAGTTTAATTAAAGATTATGAAAATAATCGGTTTAAAGATGTTTTTACAAAACTCCAGTGTTTAACATTAACAAAATATGAAAAAATAATTATGATTGATATTGATATGTTAGTAATCAAAAACATGGATCATTTATTTAATCTTAATCCCCCAGCAGCATCTTTAAGAAGGTATGATTTGAAACATGGTAAACATATACCGGAAAATTTAATAGTGAAAAATAATAAATTGATAGGTGGTATAAATGCAGGATTAATGTTATTAAAACCAGATTTAAATGAATATCAGGATATTGTTAAAGATTTATTAAATCCAAATTCTAATATGACTGGTTTCAAAAATCCAGAACAGGATTATTTAAGTTATAGATATTCTAAGCAATGGACTAATATTTCCTTCAAATATAACTTTCAATTTGGACTCACTGACCGTGCGAAAAAATTTGAAACAAATGATATTTATAACTTACACTATAGCTCAAGACTAAAACCTTGGAGAATTTTGAAGAAACCAGAAGAAACTTGGAAATGGATTAATGAAGAACCAATAAATAAACCTTATTATGAAATGTGGATTTCAGTGTATGAAATTCTTTATAATAAATTTTATCTTAAAAATATAAATCTAAATGAATTATTTATATAACCTAATAATATAAATGGGAATTTTTTCAAGTAAAATCACCACCAAACCAGGTGTTAAATATTCTGAAATTCAGAATGAATTTAGGCCATTCGATATTATTTTATTTAGAGGGGGTGAACCAGTTTCTGATGCCATTGCATTTGTTGAAAAATTATTTGTAGGTCAAGGTGATTGGACTCATGTAGGTATGATTATTACAACTGATATAATACCAATTAAGAATGGAAAACCAGGAAAATTATATATTTGGGAAAGTACAATGTCTGGAGATTTAGGGGATGGTGTAAATAATGTTGAAACAGGAGATGGATTTTTCGGGGTCCAGATTAGAGATCTTGAACAAGTAATTAATAAATATGATAATGATGAAGATACTAAAATCGCATGGTGTAGATTAATTAATAATCCAATTTTAAAAAAAGAAACTGAATCTGAATCAGACTATGAAGTTAGAATGAAAGTTGTCAAAGATGATATTTTAAATTTTTATAAAAAACACAACAATACAACTTATGATTATAACTGCTTAAATTTAGCGAGTGCTGTTTACGATCATGTACCTAAATGTGGTAAAAATAAAAAATTCTTCTGCTCTGAATTGGTAACGGCCATTTATCAAATCTTGGGGTTAATTCCTAAAGAACTTGATCCCGAATTAATGTCACCAGTTGAATTTGTAACATCCACTGATCCTTTATTTATTTTACCTCCAACAACTATAACAAGAAATTGGAAAAAATGAAAATATATATTTATAGGTATATTTAATATATATAATATTAAATATAATGTCATCACCATATAACAAACAACATAAATTTACATTTAATGATCTGCATGATTTAAAAGATATATTAAATAACCTTGCAGACAACTGTTTTATACCTAAAGCAGAAAATTTTAGATATGAAATCAAAATTGAAGCAAATAATAATTCAAATGATAAATATAAAAATGAAGTACAAGTTACATATACTAAGATACACCATCCAAAACAAAAAACATGGGATGAACATTTTAGAGAATATATAAAGGATAAGGGTCCTGATTTTTATGTTATTTAGTCTAGTTGACTAAAGTCAACTTCGCTTCGCTCAGCTCACTGCGTTCGCATTTAAGTATGAAACCGATTTGTGAATTTATTCACTGAGCAAGAACTTCGTCTCACTACGTTCGGTTCGCTATGCTCACATTCGCTTCGCTCAGCTCACTGCGTTCGCATAAAGGTTATTTTACTTTTTGAGCCGAACGTAGTGAAAAGTACAAAAACATTTATGTGAACGCAGTGAACTGAGCAAAGCGAACGCGAACAAAGTGAGCCGAAGATAACTCGTAGAGTTATTCTGTTATTATGAACAATATTACAGCGGTTTTATTAAAAAAAATTGAAAAAAAATTTATCTTTAGCTATGGCCATTTGACAAAGACTATTTATTAAATGGATGATAAAACTACTACAAGTAATGTCTCTCATAGGACAAATTCATTATCTCATTCTAGTTTAAATGAAGAATATGATGTAGAAGAGGCACTTGGAAGACCATCCGATCTCCCGCCATCTCCACCATCAGATATTTCTATGCAACCGTTGATTAATAATCCAAAGACATTAGATCATATGCTTCCATGGTCTAGATCTTTAATACATGAATTTCGATTACTAGCTTATAATTCTGCGGGATATGCATGGATGTATTCAGTTGATGCTCAATATTATTTTAATTTGAACAACACATTGAATATAGTTATTGGTGTATTGTCAACTTTTGCAGCTATAGGTATGGGTGGTGCACTGACATTTATCCAAGATAATGCTATTACAATGAAATCACTATTTTATGTTTTTTCCATAGGTTCAATTGTTTTGAACTTGATAATTTGCATGATTTCAGCTTATAAATCAGTCTTAAATTTAGAATATAGGATTCAAGTTTGTCTTGATAAGGCTGCAAAATATGGTAAACTTTATCGAGCTATCAAATTACAGTTTGTCTTACCACAAGATGCTAAAGATTCTCAAGATACATTTGCCAGATATGTAAGCGATCGTTATGACGAACTAGACCGAGAAAAACCTTTCTTACGTAAATCAACAGTCAAACAATGGAATAAACATCAGGAAGAAATTCAAAATAATCCAGATGCGCTTAATGAAATTATTCCATTCCCTGATGAATTTGGCCGCGACAGACCTCTATCCAGATCAGTTGATGGATCTTCTAAAAAGCAAAATGAAATTACAAAATATATTCGTTCAATGTTATAAAAAATTGAAAAATTAATCTTCTGTCATATATCCATATTTATTTATCATTATTACCTAAAGTTATTCCATGAGCGGCATTATTTCAGCTATTACTTTATCATCTTATTTCAAATACTTGAGTGTTGCAGTGGGAGGATATGCTGTTTTAACTATCGTTTCCAAAATCCTTTTCAGAAAGAAGCCTCAAACACTTCCTCCACCCGATCCTTCTATTCTTCGGATGATTGACACGTTAGATCATAAGTTTACAATTTTTGATCTAATTTCTCCAAAAACTGATGCATTTGATAAACCTTTTGGTATTTGTGAATTTATTAAAAATGCTCCTCAAGACAAACCAATCAAACTAATTATTTGTACTAGGGGTGGTGAACTTTCAAGCTGTGAGAAAATTCTCAGACAACTCTTAGCTCATCCAGCTGGTTATGTGGCTTATATTCGTAATGAATGTTTTTCGGCTGGTTCAATTTTAGCACTTGGTGCGACTGAGATTGTTATGAAAGAGGATTCATATCTTGGTAAGATTGATCCACAGATGTCAAATGGTTTGACTGGTGGTTATCCTGTCATTGTTTACCATGATCTCAAACCTGAACACATTGGTCCAGATAACATTGCTAATGTAAAAATTGCCAAACAACTCATGAATCATATGGAAAAACTCTTAAAAATGCTCCCAGTTTCTGAAGATGCCAGAGATAAAATTCGTCAAGAGATGCTTTATTCTGAACTTCCACATGCCACAACATTCAATCAAACGGAATGTCGAGATATGGGTCTTAATGTGAGAGTGCCACGAGAAGATGAACTAGAATATTTCAAATAAATTTTTTTTTATCTATTTGATAATTTGAATAAACTTTATGAAAGATTAATAATTGTAACTTGTTTAATTCTTTTATTTTGTATTATGTTTTTAGCATCATTTAAATCATCTGTTTTGAAATTTATGGAACTTCCAGCTAAAGGACATAAGAATATATCACCATCAGGTTGCAATAAGACAGGCATTAAAACATTGCTACTATTGATGTATATATCACTGGGTAGCATTTTACCTTCTTCTATAAAAAATTTAATAAGATCATCTAAAACAAAGGGAGTCAGATATCCTAGTACAAATACAATTCTTACAGTTAATGCATCAATAATTCCTTGAAATTCTTTTTCTTCATCTGCACTTCTATTTCTTTTATACATTAAACTATTGTATTTTTTGAGTAATTTTTCATCTTCAGAATTTTTTTGTATACTTTTCTTAACTTGATCAATTGATTTTCTAGTAACAGCCTTTATAAGAACTAGTTCTTCTGGGCCTCTTTTAACTGGAAATCTTACAATTCCTCTTTCTAAGGGATTATCAATAAATCTTCGAAGATCTGCATTTTTAGAAATGAATCCACTAATTTTACTATAATTTGAAGATTTGTTTAGAATTTCAACTGGATTTAAACGTTCTTTAAAAGAAACACCTACATTACAATTTGTTTGAGTGGGTGCCTTTTCTAATTGTCGTTGTTCTTCAAGCATATCTGATGTTCTTTTTATTAATAAATCATTATTATCTTTAAAATAATTTTGAATCATTACATCAATTTCCTGGCCAGTCCATTTTTTCCATTGGCTTAAATTTGAAGAATTACAATTATATTTATTTGGGTTAGTGCTGTCAGGACGATACAAACAAAGATTACCGATAGCCTTAGTAAATCCTAATGTCTTACCGAATTTTTCAGTTGAATCAAACACTGGTTTTTCTGGCATAAAGCCGTTTATTTGAAATCTTAAGCTAAGTAAAATCATCATATCTTTCAAATATTTAATTTGTTGATCTGTTAATCCTTTGGTATTAACGTAAGTATTAAAAAAGTCGTCAACATCTTTCTTATAAAGATTTAAAAATTTTTTTCTTGTTTCTGTTGAAACTCTAGTATTGAATTCTTGAGGTTGAAACATTTTATTAATAAATGTTGGATCATCAAAAACTCGATTGCCTTCCAGTGGTATATTTACATTAAGTCCCATGTAATTGTTAAATTTAATTGGATCTTTAACAATCTCAAAGAGTTCATCATATGTTCTAATCATAGGTAAATATTGAGATGGTTCTTCTTCCATTGGTACTCCTTGTTCTGTTACATATTCTTTTACTTCAATTTGGTATGCTGGATACTCTTTTTGGACAGCTTCTAATTCTTCCCACTGGGGTTCATTTGAAACAGGTTTTTGACGACTTGTTTGTTCTTCAGGATTTAATTCCACTTGTGTCCAGGAAGGTTGGTCACCTCCTTTTTGTAAATATTTAGCCTTTAAATATTTGGCTTTATATTTAAGATATTTTTGTTGATAATCCATTATATATAATACTTCTAAAAAAAATTGATGTATTAATTAATTAAATAATTACAATAATAATTTAGTATATATCTAACCAATGGGTAATTATCATTTCTCAATGATTTATCGGGTGAACAGTGAAGGGATCGAAAAAGATGAAGATGTGATTGTATCATTTAACACTATTTTTAAGGATGGTTACAATACATTCTGTCAGAATTTTAAAGCACAGCACGGTCAAGAAATACCGGTTAATGAAACATTGTCTTTTGTTAAAAGTACAGTAGAAAAATTACCACATAATCATGATTTGTATGTTGCATCAGAATTAGCAGATTTATATAACATTTTTACCGATACATTGAAAATGAAGAAATACTTAATACTAAAGACAACAATTAATCTAGATGGTGAACTGGTAATCAAGTCATTGTCAGGACAGGAGATTAGTGTGGATGATGCCATTGCTTTTATTAACGATAATAGAATTTATGAGGAGGCCAAGAATTCTTTTGAAGAACATAAGAAAGAGATGGAAAATGGGAAAAGTTGATTTTTATTTATGAAATGGTATTCAATAATAGACCAAAAATATTCATATTATCAATGGGTAATACTTTTGAAAAGGGTTATATTTTTTATAAAAAGGATTTAGATAAGGATTATAGGTTTGAGAATTTATTAAATGAATATCATGTGTCGCATTTTTTACCACAACTATGTGATAAATTTGAACAATGCGATGGACAATATTTTACAGTTTCAATTGTGGAATTTATAAAAAAAACATTATCTGAAATATCTTACCCAAAATACAAGTTTGATGAGATCCCAAAACTAACACCATTTAAATTGGATGGAAGTACTAAACATTATATAACGAAAGATAAATTTAGTAAAAAATTAGAGGAATATTTTATAGAAAATGGATATATATTAGAACATTATTTAGTTAGAAAATGTATGGAAAACTGTATTATAAGTTTAGAGAGTAATCAAGATAAGCAAATTACAATTAAAGATGCTGTTGAATTTATAAACTATAATAAAGAACTTCAGATAGCGAAAGAGTCATTTGAAAAACATAAGATGGAGATGGAAAATGGGAAAAGTTGATTTTTATTTATGAAATGGTGGATGTGGTGATGGATGAAGGTATATAGTGTATGAATGATAGGATAATAAAATTAAAACAAAGAGGTAGATCAAAACCAAAAGTGAAAACCAAGAAATGTAGTGGAATTGTAAGAAATAAATCTAATGAAAAATGTCCGAAAAATATTAGTGAGAATGAGATTTATTGCAATCATCATAGTTATTTTAAAAATTTAACTGATGAACAAATAGATGAGATTAAGGATGGAAAAGTTAAATGTTGTAGGAGATGCGGTTGTTGGCATTTTGGAGATAAACCGAAATGTGATATATGTTTGAAACAGCAAAGTTTATACCATAAGCAGAAAAAAGAAAAAGAGGCGCGATGTAAAGGTAAAAGAAAAAATGATGATAAAGGGTGTCAGAATAGACCAATCAATAAAACGAATTATTGTAAGGATCATCAATTTATGGTTGGATATACGGATGACCAATTGAATAATTTAAAGAAATGCAGTGATTGTAAGAGATGGATTTATTTTGTTGATGGAAAGACGTGTGATAATTGTAAGGAAAGAGGAAAGGGAAACCGGGAGAAACATCGAGAGAATAAAATTATTTGTAAAGGGAATGTCAAAGGAAAACCATGTACTTTTGAAGCATTAGAAAATGGATATTGTGGAAACCATCAAGTACAAGCATGGAAAATAGAAGTTGAAAAGGATGAAAGTAAGAAGGTATGCAAGGATTATATCAGAGGATGTAAAAATGTTTTAGAAAAAATAATCAGTGGTAAACAAAATAAACAAGAAAGGTGTAATAATTGTCGTTATAAATATCATTATAAACATTATCAATATGGTGCACAGAAAAGGAATTTGGTTTTTGAAATAGAAAAAGAATTCTTTTACGAATTTATTAAAAATAAATGTGAATATTGTGGCATGATAGGTCATTATGGATGGAATGGTATTGATAGGAGTGATAATAATAAAGGATATACTATGGATAATATTGTACCATGTTGTTCTATGTGTAATAAAATTAAAAGAAAGTATACTGTTGACGAATTTATTAATTTTTGTAAGAATATATCAAATAATTATCCAACCATAGAATTACATAAAACAAATAAAAAAACTACAGAATATAGAAAATATAAAAAATCTCATCACAAACAAAGATCACATATTAATTTCAATTTGTCAAGAGAATTTTATGAAAATGAATTGCTTTATAAATGTATTTATTGTGGGGATAAAAATTTAAATAATCAAATTGGATTGGATAGAATTGATAGTAAAGGACATTATGATCCAACAAATATTTTCCCATGTTGTAAAATTTGTAATACTATGAAAAATAATTACGATTTAACAAAATTTATATTGAAAATACAAAAAATTGAAAAATATAATACATAAAGAAATATACATTTTATATAGTAATAATAATGAGTAATAAATGTAATTGGTTTATTGGTCCAGATTTAAAACCATGTAATAAAAACAAACAAGAAGATTCTGATTATTGTAAAACACATCTATTTGTAGCCGAATATACAGAAGAAGAAAAAGAAGCAAAAAAACATTGTTCAAGTTGTAAAAAAGTCTTATATATTCCTGATGGACAAAAAACATGCGGTTGTGCCGAAGCTAAAATAAAGAAATTAGCCGAAAAAAGAAGAGATGAAAGGCAACCACATATTGAAAAGAAATTAGAAGAGCAAAACAACAAATTAAAGGAAAAACAACGATTAATTAATGAAATGGGATATATATTATGTGGATATTGTGATGAAGTTCATCCTCCTACATCATTCATAGGAACACGTGGCCAACAAACACAATCTTGTGAAAATTGTAGAGAAATTCAAAAAGAAAGAGATGCTAGAAGAACAAAACAACGTGATTGGTCACAAGAATATAAAAATAATCCAGCTTTGGTAGAAAAGAAGAAACAATGGAAAGCAGATAATAGAGATAAACAAAGAGAGTATGAAAGAAAATATAAAGAAAGTAAGAAGGGTTTATAATTTTTTTATTGCATATTATTTAATTCATCTAATTTATTGACAGCTTGTTTTAACTTCTTATCAATTGATAAGAATTTAGACTTTGATCCAGTCCATCTTGTTTTTTCTTTTGGATGTCCTTCAATTCTGAAAAAGTCATGTGATTCATCTACAATATCAGGATTTTTGTAATAAACTATATATTTTGGCAATTCAATTTTGTAGTTTGATTTAATACCTTTTAATGATGAGTGTGTTAATGTTCTGTTTAAATTTTGTTCTGTTTGTGTTGCAATTCTTAAATTAGAAATTCTATTATCTAATTTATCTTGATTAATATGGTCTATACTTTGTGTATTATTACCATGGCGGTAATAATTCATAATGATTTGATGCATATATAATACAGACTTATTAATATGTGCTCCAATATATCCATTTGTTAATTTATACCATGTAGGAATAATATTATTATCATCTGGTTTAATGATCTTATCAAGTGATTCTTCGGAAAAAATAGTGAATATATTATTACCACAATTCATAATGTAAAATGGATTTGATTGAATAGTTTTATCATTAACTAACCAATATGTATTTTGTGTTTTACCAGCACTTTTACCAAAATTTACAACATGCCCTGGATATTCTGCCAAAATTTTAAAGGATTTTGGTAAATTATCTGTTAATCTCAATTTATATTTAATATTTATTAATTGGTAATCATTACTATCATTATTTTTGAATGACCAGTCATATGTATCAAATGGTAGTCCTGTTAAAATACTTATTATATAAATAGTTTTATTATTATTTCCTCTATAATGATAATAGTCTGAATCAATAGATTTACTTATTTTAAGGAGTCTTCCATTATTTAATAGTAAATCTATTTTATCTATATCTATTTTAAAAGTATCACCATCATTTGTTGTTATTTTAAAATAATTGTTTTCTTTAATTAGTTTCATTTGTATATGTTAAGATAATATACACAAACCTTTAAATTACTTATAATAAATATATATTTTTCAAATTTAATTGCTGTAAGCAAGGCCTCCCATGCCACTCATGATGCGAAGGACATTGTAGTTATAAGCATAGATGTACAATTTGTTGTCTGGGTTAAAGACATTGAGTGCTGGTAGACCGCTCTTGGCAGTTGGGTCATGGAACCAGATGTTGAGTTGAGTGTTGTCAATACGTGACAAGTTAGCAGTGCCTGATGGTTGATGTTGTTCAGGGTGTAGGGCAAAGCTGTAAACGTTAATACCATCAGCTGGGGTGTTGGTGTGATGTTGATCTGGTTGGACATAGTTGAAGTAGGAGCCTTCACGTCTGTCAAAGCGATCGTGACCGTTGAGTTGGATGAGAGCGAATTGGACGGGGTTACCAGAACCATCGATGAGAACACCAAAGTTGCTGCATTGGTTGACGCAAGGATCATCACGTCTGGCACGAGTATCTTCCATAAGGTCAACTGGGAAAGAGATATCTCTTACAGTTAGGGTGGTGCTGATGACATTGATCTTGACATCATCGACACATTTGGCATCTTCGCAGACAAGGACATCAGCGCAGATCTTGTCGGTGAGGTTGTAGTTACCGATCTTGAGGGTGCTGGTGCTGACCCATAGAGCCTTATGCTCATGTTCGTTCTTGACGTGGACTTTGCCGTTGGTGGTGCAACCCCAGGTGCCAGGGCAGAATTCTTCCCATTCACCGCATTCGGGTTTTTCTTCACCGCTAAGGACATTGCATTGATCACCATCACTGCTTGGGACGTTTTCGTCAACAGTGAGGAGGCAGAGGGATTCTCTGAGGATCTTCTCGGCACATTTGTTCATTTCGGCTTCCCAGTCATCAAGATGAGTGTAGCAGACGAATTGTTTGCCAGTGGTGTAGTTACCGTTCTTAACAGCCCAGATAAGTTCTTTGGTGGGGTGGTTAAAGTCAAGTTTGTATTTACCAGTTTGAGTTTGAACTGATTCCTCACCAGTGAATTGGAGTTGTTCAATAAGGTATTCGTGACCGACTTGAGCGAATCTACGTCTTTCTTCAGAGTCAAGGTAGATGTAGTCAACAAGGATAAGGACATCCTTCATGCCAAGGCATTTCATGTCATTGGCCTTGAATTCTTGGTTGGCAACAATGAGTCTGTTGACATCAGTGAATTCGAAGTGAAGGCGGACTTCGTGGTATTGGAGGGCAATGAGTGGGAGAGCAAGACCAACGTGTCTGTTGAACCAGAATTTAAGAGGAATGAACATCTTGTATTCGGGTTTTTCAGCAGAGTTGTATTTGGTAAGTTCGGGAACATCACCAACCATCTTGGCAAAGCCGCGTTCTTTGTCTCCGGCATCACGAGCAAGTTCGTACCAGATGTTTAGCCAGACACCGTATTGTTTATCGATTCTTGAACCACCGATTTCAACTTCAACAGAGTGGATAAGGGCGTGGCCAAGTCTGCGGACCCAGGCGAATTTGGAGCCGAGTTCAGCAGATGGGCGAACATGGTCAAGAGTGACGAGGAGGTAGATTTTAGTGATAAGATCACCGTTTCTGGTGATGGTGACACTTGATCTACGACCAAAGTTGGGGTTACCATTGAGAGAGTGTTCAATAGCTTCCATAGAGAAGTTAGTGTGTCTTCTGTAGACCACTTTGAAGAATGTTATTTGTGGGTTACCAGTTCGTCTGGTCCCTAAGTTTCCTTAGGGGACGGACTATATCTTAAGCCGGATAATTCCGACCCATCTCCTTATAGTCTCTGGACTTCATCCCAATTAAGGGACTTTGCTCAGCGCTCATCCATGTATTTAACAAAATATTACCATACTCTGGTTTGCTTTTCCAGACAATTATTAAATTTCTTTAATAACTTGGTTTTGTTAACTTTAGGACTTCGCCTGAATTTGAAGATGTCGCAAATATCTTTTAATAGATATTCACTAGTAGTTGTGTACATCATATATCATTTGGAGGTAATTAAAGATATATATTATATGATGGTGGAAACACTAACTGATTTCCTATGATCTTTTTTTCCACATGATCATAGCAGACTACTTTTTAACCCAACTAGTTTAGGTAAACGTCTTGTGCGCCATAAGCGACTAGTTGCATGAGACCTCCAGCCATTTAGATTATATATACTATATGTAAATAAAAAAAAATTTATTAAATTTTAAAATTCAATAAATTATTATATATAATGTTTTAGATAATTAAAAATTAAATGGATGATAGGTTTGATATTATTAAGTTAAATTTATGTGAAGTTAATATCATTTTAATGTGCGTTTTTATATAAAAAAGATATTAGGTATATGATTTTAATATTTATATGATTAAATATCAAATGTTTTTGGACAATAAATAAACAAACAAATATTATAATTGTTCGATTTCCTATACTAAAACTGGTTGTAATATAACCATTTTTACCACAGTACCATTTGAATTTCCTAATTTTATTGAAATCATTGTGATCGACTACAAAAAAATTGATTGCATTGTCTTTGGAAATAACTTTACAAACAACATATTTCTGATTTTCATATTTTATAATTTCATGTATGATGTCTTTGTTTTCGGTGGATTTGGCTAGATGCTTTTTGAGATAATTATTTTTAAGTTGTACAGAATTTTTCTGTCGTGGTTTATTTATTTTAGTGGTTTTGTTTTCTGTTATCGTCTTTTCATTTTCATTCATTTATATTATGTTTATGATACAAATAAATGCATATAATATAACGTTTTCAACTTTATCAGGCAGAATAAGCAAGGCCGCTGAGCCCGCTAAACACCCTAAAGATGTTGTAATTCATAGCATAAATATAGAGCTCATTATTTTCATTAAAGTATTCCAAACTAGGGGCGTCTGTAGATCTAATACTGGTATCTGCAAATGCTATGGTTAAATCAGAATCATCAATACGAGACAAATTAGATGTTCCGGATGGTTGATGTTCTTCTGGATAAAGAGCAAATGAGTAACAATTGACACCATCTTTAGGAGTATTAGAATGATGTTGTTCTGGTTGTACATAATTAAAATATGCCCCTTCTCTTCGATCAAATCTATCTTGCCCATTGAATTGTAATAATGCTTCGACAACTGGATTAATAGTACCATCAATCAACAAACCATAATTGCTAAATATATTGACAATTGGATCACATTGATTAAATCTTGTATCTATCATCCTATCTACAGGAAAACTTATATCTCTTATAGTTAATGCAGTCACTACATTTTTACATTCAATAGTTCCATCATCATTAATTGTGACATCTGCTGTGATTTTATTTGTAATACCATAATCTCCAATTCTTAAACTTTCTGGATTAACGTAAACCACATTAGTATTCCTGTTATTTATATTTAAATTACCAACAGTTTGAATATCATTTGATGCTACTTCAGTCCACGTTCCTCCTACACTAGGTTCTGGATTAACACCAATTGAAATACTTTTTTCTATAATTGCACAGCTTGCATCAATTACTGACCATGTATCTTGATTTGTATAATAAACAAATGCACGTCCAGAAGAATATGTTCCATTTCTGACTGCCCAAACTAATTCTTTTGTTGGATGATTAAAATCCAATCTATATCTGGTTTCTGGAGCCAAAACTCTCTCAATACCATTCCATTGTAATTGTTCAATTAAATATTCATGACCAACTATTGCAAATCTTCTTCTCTCTTCCGTATCTAAGAATATATAATTAACTAGTACAGAAACATCACCTAATGAAATTAAATTAATATCAAAATTACAATCTCTAATAATTAGTCTATTTAATGCTTCAAATGTTACATGTAGGTAAACCTCATGATATTGAAGTGCAATTATTGGAATTGCTAACCCGACAAATTTATTAAACCAAAATTTTAAAGGTATATATAAAATATATTCTGGTTTTGGTGCTGTGTCATAATTGGTTAATTGTGGGACATCCCCAATCATTGCTGCATATCCGGACTCATGATCTCCCTGTCTTGCTAATTCATACCAAACATCTAACCAAGTACCATATTGTCTATCAATTCTTGTTCCTCCAATATCAATATCGACTTGTCTTATAAGCGCATGACCAAGTCTTCTAACCCATGCAAAATTAGAGTTAAGTGGTGTTACACTATTTACTATAACTCTTAAATACATTTGTGTAATTAAATCACCATTTCTAGTAATATTTGAAGAAATGGTTCTATCAAACCCAATAGTTCCGACAAAAGAGTGTTCAATTGTTTCCATTGCAAAATTTGTATGTCTTCTATAAACCACTTTAAAAAATGTTATTTGTGGATTTCCAGTTATATATATATCTTGGGCTCCATATGCCACGAGTTGCATAAGTCCTCCTCCCATGTTATTTATACTAAAGTAATAGAATATTTTTTATATTAAACTACTGCACTATTTTCAAAATTTATTGTTGTTATATTTTTTATAAATGTTTCAAGACAAAATGATTCCATGTCTCTATTTGATTTAGTCAACTCATATTTATTATTACCAATTTTTCTAACCTTCCATCCCAAAACAATAGCATTATATAATGAAACAATTTGAATTATGTATAATAATATTTCTCTATTCATAATGAAATTATACTATATATAATAAAACTTTGTAAAACGAATCCGCGGAAAATTCTTCAAAAAATTATTTTCATCAAAATTTTAATTTGATAATACATAATCTTTTGATGCAGCATATGTCAAATTACTTAAAGATCTTATTATAATAATATTCATATAAATTATTGTATGGCCACTAATTTTAAGATTAAACACAATAGGGCAAAGAATGTAATTGAAATAAATACTTTAGATGAAACACACAAAAAAATTATGACGTCATTTCAAAATCGCCGAGAACTTTTACCTAAAAAGAAAGAAAAGATTCAATATCTAAGAAACCAACTTTCCAGAATAGAAAATTTAGATGGGAGTAATTATACTACAGAGGATATTAAAAAAAGGGCTGATTTAAAAATTAGAATTTCAAATTTAGAAACTGAGATTAATGATATAGAAAATAATTTATCTGAACTAGATTACTATTTTAAAACGGAAGATATTATCATGGACTATTATGAAATTGTTGATAATGATGATAATATATTATACCACAACCATCCAGAATTAAGTGAGGCAAAGATATTTGAAGAATCAAAAAATGAATCAGGAGAAGATGTTGATAAACTAGATATGTTAAATCTGATGAATAGAGATAAGAAGAAAATTCGACGTCCAACTAAAAGGAGGAAAAAAGGATTTATAAATGATGGAAAAGCAGATATATTGAGCTTTTTCTCTACTTCCCCTGATTCTCAACTACAACCAAAAAATAATGATGTAAATGGAAATAATACTGAAGTAACTGAAACAGAAAATTATAATTCTGAAATGGAAGATGATAATTATTTAGGAGAAACCACCGAATGTTGTGACACAACTAAATCAGAGGCGGTAAATAGTGATAGTCCAATTAATCAAACAAAAAAAAATAAATCAGAATTATTAGATCAATATATGATGTTTGTAAATTCAGACTATGTAAGTGATCAAATTAAAATTAATGAAGTTATCAGATATTGTTTAAAATGTGGAATTGAAAAGACATTGATTCATTCTGAAAGTATTTATGTTTGTCAAAAATGTGGCGAAGTAGAAACTGTTATTATAGACAGTGAGAAACCAAATTATAAGGAGGCGGTAATTGATACAAAACCGGGATATCCATATAAGAGGTCAAATCATCTGAATTTTTACCCTTATTTTTGTATGAAATTCCTAATGTTCCAAAACATTTAAAGATAAATTAATTTATCTAATTATTAATGCCAAGTTTATCAAAAGAATTCATAGACAAAAACCACAAATCTAGTACTGAACTGCCTGAAGATATTGAAACAGGTGAAATTTATATGGCAACGTGTAAGACAAGTGGTAAATCCTATATTGGACAGGCCAAAAGTTATTATATTTATTATGGCAAATATCGTCAATGGGGTGGAGAGAAGAGATGGCAATCTCATATACATGAGTCGAGATCAACATATGATCACAGTAAAGTTTTAAATTCAGCTATTCGAAAATATGGTGAAGATGATTTCACATTAAAAATTTTAGAAAAATGTAAGAGTGATGAATTAGATCAAAAGGAAAAAGAGTATATTGAAAAATATAATACTTTAATTCCAAATGGATATAATATTATGTCCGGAGGTCAAACTAGAACTGTTTCTGAAGAAGGTAAGAAAAAATTAATCGAGAGTAGAACAGGAAGAAAACATTCCGATGAAACTAAATTTTTGATTACCTTATCTAACATTCTCAATCGACAGAATAAGGATCTCCCAATGTTTATCACTAAAAATAAAGATTCAAAATATATGATTAAATATCCAGTCATTGATGGATACGATATTAGTTTTGAAATTTCTAAATGTGATGAGTTAGATGAAGCTAAGGTAAAGGTAGCTGAATATGAAAAACTTTATGACACCACTAATAAAATTAAGAAGATTAAAGAAGAAAGAGTTACTAAAAATAAGAAGAAAAATGATAAGATAGAATTGCCTGAATATATCACCCCCATATATGAGAAAACTTATAAAGTAGGTTATCGAGTATCTAATTTTAAATACTATGATGATTCCATCGCTCAACCAATGGATTTTACGAATGCCAATATAAATATAAGAAATCTTCATAATGCCAAACAGTATCTCAAATTGTTAGAAATTGAAAACAAAAATAAACAATTCAATATTCCAAATGATTTGCCTAATGGAATCAGACGTAATAGAGATATTAATAGAGTTGGTACTCCAATTGATGGATTTAAAGTGGTTAAAGGTTATAAGGATGATGGAACACCGCAATTTAAAAAATTCACAGATATGCGAATGTCTATGGAAGAAAAATATAAATTGGCTAATGAGTTTTATGAACATGAAGGAAAAAAATATATTAAAAATAAAAAAGTTCAAAACAGCAAACCTAAAAAGGGTGTAATTTGCTAGTTAATTCAAATGGAGTTAGCAACATCTTCAAATTGCGGGAATCTCCTCCAAGGTCCATAATACTATTTACTAACTAGAAATATTAGTAAAGACCCCGATTAATAGTCGGACACAAAAGTAAAAATATATGGAATAATGAGGACAATCCGCAACTAAACTTCTTTATAAGAAGAAAGCTCAGAGACTATATGGAGATGGGTCATAAATTATATGGCTTAAGATATAGTCCGGCCTTTATGGAGACATAAAGGAGACCACCGGAATGGTTAAATTGTCTGACCAAAACAATATACATGAAAAGTGTATGTTAGTAATATGGAAAAAAAATATTGCGACACACTTAAATTGCGGGAAATACCTAAAATTCTTAAATTGCGGGAAATAC
>OBIC01000218.1_pt1 | contig 21105 bp, 11 predicted proteins | sample 1519831 | NCBI WGS metagenome assembly OBIC01 (sample SAMN03019805, study PRJEB22545) | beach sand metagenome | biome: beach; feature: sea beach; material: beach sand | place: USA: Municipal Pensacola Beach, FL | collected 2010-10-20 | depth 40-45 cm m
ACGTTGCTTTCTGAAGGGTACCCGGTGCGCATCACTGGGCAGGACAGTGGCCGGGGTACCTTCTCGCACCGCCACGGCGTGATTCACAATCAGAAAGATGGCAGCCACTACATTCCGCTCGCAAACCTGAATGAGGTATCGACGCGGTTTTCATTGTACGACTCCTTGCTGTCGGAGGAGGCCGCTCTCGGGTTTGAATACGGCTATGCCACGACCGACCCAGTGAGCCTCATTGTCTGGGAAGCACAGTTCGGCGACTTTGCCAACGGTGCTCAGGTGGTGATCGATCAATTCATCGCGAGTGGCGAGACCAAGTGGGGGCGTGTGAACGGACTCACGATGCTGCTTCCGCATGGTTACGAGGGACAAGGCCCCGAGCATTCTTCTGCCCGCTTGGAACGGTTCATGCAACTGTGCGCGGAACACAACATTCAGGTGTGTGTGCCGACCACTCCCGCACAGATCTTTCACCTGTTGCGCAGACAAGTGAAGCGCAAGCTGCGCAAGCCCCTGATCGTGATGTCCCCCAAGAGCCTGTTGCGTCACAAGCTTGCAGTGTCCACCCTCGAAGAACTCTCCGAAGGGCAGTTTGAACTGGTGGTTCCCGAAGTGGAGGGTCTTACGGCGAGCAAGGTGAAGCGCATTGTGCTGTGCAGTGGCAAGGTGTACTACGACCTGCTCGAACGCCGGCAAGAAAACGAGCAGACGGACGTTGCCATCATTCGAATCGAGCAACTTTATCCGTTCCCTCACGAACAGCTGATTGAGGCAATGGCGCCGTTCGCACGGGCGAAAGACGTGGTTTGGTGCCAGGAAGAACCCATGAACCAGGGGGCTTGGTACAGCAGCAAACACCACCTTGAGCGGGTCGTTAAGATGCACAACAAACGCCTTGAACTGCTGTACGCTGGTCGTGCGGCTTCGGCCGCACCGGCGACCGGATACATGAGCCTGCACGTAGAAGAACAAAATCGGCTGGTGAACGATGCCCTCGAAGTCGAAGGCTGAGGCTCTGAATGCCTGGCGTTGCCGCGGCCCTACAGACCTGGGAAGGCACCGCCGCATTGATCCATAAGCACAGCACGTCAATGCTCCCTGCGGAGCGAAAAGGAAAGCGAAATGTCCACTGAAATCAAAGCACCGGTGTTTCCTGAATCCGTTGCCGACGGGACCATTGCGACTTGGCACAAGAAACCAGGTGAAGCCGTCACGCGCGACGAACTCTTGGTGGACATTGAGACAGACAAGGTGGTGTTGGAGGTGGTGGCGCCCGCGGACGGACGATTGGTCGATGTCGTCAAACAAGAGGGGGACGTCGTTGAGAGCGCTGAGGTCATCGCGCACTTCGAGGCTGGCACGGCGACCGCTGACACCCAAGCAGGTGGCGCAGTCGAGAAACCCCAGCCCACCCCTGAACCCGCTGCACCAGCCTCGAGCGAGGAGCCGGCGGGGGCGGGTCCGGCTGCACGCCGCTTGATGCAGGAACACGACTTGGATCCCAAGGCGGTCACTGGCAGTGGCCGTGGGGGGCGGATTACCAAACAAGATGTTATTGCGCACCTCGAGGCCGGTGAAGTGGAGAGCGACACCGCTGCGCCTCAACCGGCCGCCGAACAGGCCCCAACCCCCGCCAAGCCAACTCCGGATCTGAAAGCCGCTGCGACTCCGCCCTCCTTTGACCAAGACGGACGGCCTGAAAAGCGCGTTCCCATGACCCGCATTCGGGCTAGCATTGCGCGTCGGCTGGTTGAAGCGCAGCAGACTGCAGCGATGCTGACGACCTTCAACGAGGTCAACATGCAGCCGCTGATGGCACTGCGGCGCAAGTATGGTGAAGAGTTCGAGAAGCGCCATGACGGCACCCGCTTGGGCTTCATGTCGTTTTTCGTTCGCGCTTCGGTCGAAGCGCTCAAACGGTTTCCCGAGGTCAACGCGTCCATCGACGGCAACGACATCGTGTACCACGGCTATCAGGACATCGGTGTCGCTGTATCGACTGACCGTGGCTTGGTGGTGCCGGTGTTGCGGGATGCGGATCAGCTCGGGCTGGCAGAGATCGAGAACAAGATCCGCGCGTACGGGACCAAGGCGCGGGATGGCAAGCTCGCCATCGAAGACATGCAAGGTGGTACCTTTACCATATCCAACGGCGGTGTTTTCGGCTCGCTGCTGTCGACGCCCATTTTGAATCCGCCCCAAACCGGTATTCTTGGCATGCACGCGATCAAGGAACGACCGATGGCGGTAGATGGCGAAGTCAAGATCCTACCGATGATGTACCTGGCTTTGAGTTACGACCACCGCTTGGTAGACGGGCGAGGCGCGGTGCAGTTTCTTGTGACGGTCAAAGAGCTGATCGAAGAGCCGGCAAGGGTTCTGCTCGATCTGTAAAGAACCAGCGTCCGCCGGGTGCGCAATCCTGAATTCACTGTCCCAACCGGGGAAGAGATGTTATGGCCGATTCCTTTGATGTGATTGTCATCGGTGGTGGACCGGCAGGTTATGTCGCTGCCATCCGATGCGCGCAACTCGGCATGAATACCGCTTGCGTGGAAAGCCGTGGTGAAGGTGATGCACCGCAGTTGGGCGGCACCTGCTTGAACGTGGGCTGTATTCCCTCCAAGGCCCTGCTCGACTCCTCACACAAGTACCATGACGTTCAGCATGCCCTTGAGGCCCACGGCATCTCAGTCAAGAGTCCGGCGATCGACATCGCTGCCATGATGGGGCGCAAGAACCAGATCGTTGAGAAACTTACCGGCGGAATTGCGACCCTCTTCAAGGCGAACGGAGTGACCCCGATTCACGGCCGCGGTCGGCTGCTTTCAGGAAAAAAAGTCGAGGTCGTATCCGGTGAAGCGACCAAAGAGTACAGCGCTGAGCACGTGATTCTAGCGACTGGGTCCGAACCCATTTCCATCCCGCCCGCTGAGCTGGATGGCAAGTACATCGTGGATTCAACCGGGGCACTGGAGTTTGATGCCGTGCCCAAGCGCCTGGGTGTGATCGGGGCAGGAGTGATTGGCCTAGAGCTTGGCAGCGTGTGGAACTTCCTTGGCGCCGAGGTGACCATACTGGAAGCCCAGGACCGCTTCCTCTCAATGGCCGACCAGCGCCTGGCCAAAGAGGGGTTTAAATTGCTTTCCCGCCAGGGCCTAGACATCAAGCTCGGCGCGCGCGTGATGGGCACCGAGGTCAAAAACCGCAAGGTGCGCGTCAACTACACCGAAGGCAACGATGAACACGAGTTGCTCGTGGACAAACTCATTGTGGCCGTCGGGCGCCGCCCCCTCACCGACGGGTTACTGGCCGCAGACTCGGGCGTCAATCTGGACGAGCGCGGTTCCATCTTTGTAAACGACCACTGCGAGACCGACGTGCCTGGAGTCTATGCCATCGGAGATGTGGTGCGCGGTCCAATGTTGGCGCACAAAGGCATGGAGGAGGGCGTGATGGTTGCCGAGCGAATTGCGGGGCAGCCGGCGCAGATGAATTATGAAGCCATTCCTTCGGTGATCTATACCCATCCGGAGATGGCCTGGGTCGGAATGACCGAAGAGGACGCGAAGGCCAGTGGCGAGCCCTACAAGGTGGGGCAGTTCCCCTTCTCTGCGCTGGGGCGGGCGCTCGCGGCGAACATTACCGATGGGTTGGTTCGAATTGTCGCAAGTGAGGCGACTGACCAGGTGCTCGGAGTGCACATCATCGGGCCCCAGGCCTCGGAGTTGATTGCTCAGGCTGTGGTGGCGTTGGAGTTCAGTGCCAGTGCCGAAGACCTGGCAATGACCGTTTGTGCCCACCCCACCCTGTCGGAAGGAATGCACGAAGCGGCTCTGGCCGTCAATGGCCAGGCCATTCACATGGCGAACCGCGCCAAAAACAAACCCTAGCTTCAGGTTTCGGAGCCGCCCTTGGAAACGAGACGGCATGGGATCAGACGCAGCCAACGGAACCCACTATGAACGTACACGAGTACCAAGCCAAAGCCCTGTTTGCCGAGTATGGCTTGCCGGTTGCAACTGGAGTCGTCGCTGAGGATGCGGACACGGCCGAGGCCGCGGTGGAGCAACTTGGCGGTGACCGGTGGGTGGTCAAGGCGCAGGTGCACGCCGGTGGGCGTGGCAAGGCCGGTGGCGTCAAGCTGGTCCAAAGCAAGGCGGAGATCAGGGCGTTCGCAGAGCAGTGGCTGGGGCAGCGCCTCACCACCTACCAGACGGATGCGACAGGCCAGCCGGTCAATCAGATCCTGGTGGAGCCGGCGACCGAGATTGCACAGGAGCTCTACCTTGGCGCCGTGGTGGACCGCAGCTCAAGGCGCATCGTCTTCATGGCGTCGCGCGAGGGCGGAGTGGAAATCGAGAAAGTGGCCGCGGAAACTCCGGAAAAAATTCTGCGTGCAACCATCGATCCCACCGCTGGTGCGCAGCCATTCCAGGGCCGACAGCTTGCGTACGGACTGGGGCTGGAAGGGGTGCAGGTGAAGCAGTTCGTGGACCTGTTCCTCAAGCTCGCGAGCCTGTTCGCGGCTTGTGATCTGTCGCTGATCGAGGTGAACCCACTGGTGATCACCTCGGCAGGTGATCTCTTGTGCCTGGACGCGAAGCTCAATGTCGACGGCAACGCGCTGTACAGACACCCAAAACTCCAGGCACTGTACGATCCGAGCCAAGAGGATGAGCGCGAGCGCCAAGCCGTCGCAGCCGACCTCAACTACGTGTCCCTGGACGGAAACATCGGCTGCATGGTCAACGGTGCTGGGCTCGCCATGGGCACCATGGACACGATCAAGCTCTACGGAGGCAGTCCAGCGAACTTCCTCGATGTGGGCGGTGGGGCCACCAAGGAGCGGGTCAGTGCGGCCTTCAAGCTGATTCTTTCGGACAACAACGTCGCGGCGGTGCTGGTCAACATTTTCGGCGGAATTGTGCGCTGCGACCTCATCGCAGAAGGGATCATTGCGGCAGTGGATGAAGTGGGCGTGAAGGTGCCGGTCGTCGTTCGGTTGGAGGGCAACAGCGCTCAAGCGGGAGCTGACCTGCTGGCGCAAAGCAACTTGAACATCATCGCGGCGACCAGTTTGGCCGATGCCGCTGAGAAAGTGGTTGCAGCGGCGGGAGAAGTGGCATGAGCATTTTGGTGGACCAACAGACGAAGGTCATTTGCCAGGGGTTCACCGGTGCCCAAGGCACCCAGCACTCTGAGGCTGCACTGGCCTACGGCACCCAGTTGGTCGGTGGCGTGACGCCGGGCAAGGGTGGACAAACCCACCTGGGACTGCCGGTGTTCAATACGGTTCGAGAAGCAGTCGATGCGACCGGGGCCGATGCCTCGGTGATCTATGTGCCCGCGCCGTTTTGTAAAGACTCGATTCTGGAGGCGGCGGATTCGGGGGTGCGCCTGATTGTTTGCATCACTGAGGGGGTCCCAACGCTTGATATGCTGGATGCGAAGGTGGTCTGTGACTGTGCCGGCGTGCGCCTGATTGGGCCGAACTGCCCTGGGGTGATCACTCCAGGGGAATGCAAGATCGGTATCATGCCCGGTGAGATTCACCTGCCAGGCAAAGTGGGCATCGTATCGCGCTCCGGGACGCTCACCTACGAAGCGGTGAAACAAACCACTGACAGGGGCTTTGGTCAAAGCAGCTGTGTCGGGATCGGCGGAGACCCCATCCCCGGAAGCAACTTCATTGACATTCTGGCGCTGTTTGAGGCCGATCCCGCGACCGAAGCCATTGTCATGGTTGGGGAAATTGGTGGCACTGCAGAGGAAGAAGCAGCCGAGTACATTCGGTCCGAGGTCAGCAAGCCGGTGGTGTCGTACATCGCCGGGGTGACGGCACCGGCCGGCAAACGCATGGGGCATGCTGGGGCCATCATCAGCGGAGGCAAAGGAACCGCGGCCGAGAAATTTGCTGCGTTGGAGGCGGCTGGTGTGCACACCGTGCGCAACCTCACCGAGATTGCTGACGCCCTCGCCACCGCTGCGCGCTGGGACTGAGGTTTCGGCTCGATCGCTGGGGCTGAACACCAGATGAGCCGGCTGAAGTGAGTTGACAGCCGCTGCGGGGTCTACAGGAGAGTAGAACATGACGATTCCATTTTGGTGCTTGGTCTTTGCGATGCTGATGCTCGTTGTCACCAAAGTGCCGGTGGCTGTGGCGCAAGGGCGGCAGGGCACTGGGTACGACAACCAGAACCCTCGCGATCAACAGGCGGGCCTCACAGGCTGGGGGCGGCGGGCGCTTGCGGCACATCAGAACGCCTTCGAGTCCTTTGCGCCTTTCGCCGCGGGTGTTTTGGTTGCCCATGTGGGCGGCGCCAGCGGAAGCGCTGCAGCCGCACTGGCGGTTGCGCATGTCCTGTCCCGAATCCTCTATACCATCCTATACATTGCCGACCTCGACAAACTTCGGTCGTTGATCTGGGCTGTCGGCTTTTTTTCCAGCGTCGGCCTTGTCTTGCTGCCGGCGTTTTCTTGAGGAGCCTGCGCCGCTCAGGTGCCTGTCGTTCTCCCCGACTCCTAGCGCTGGCGCGCTCTTATCCGGCTTGAAATCGCGTCGGTCGACCCCCACCTAGGGCGGCTGGCCGGGCCGCCTGTGTGCCCGGCCAAAGCCTCCAAAACTCGAACACGAGGAACTCCCAAGCCATGAGTGCAGCCGCAACTTCCGAAACCCGAGGATTCGAGACCGAAGCCAAGCAGTTGCTTCGCTTGATGATCCATTCGCTCTACAGCAACCGCGAGATTTTTCTGCGCGAACTGGTGTCGAATGCATCAGATGCCGCGGACAAGCTGCGCTTTGCAGCGCTCGGTAACGACAACCTGTACGAGGGGGAGCCGGAGCTTCGGGTGCGTGTGGACTGGGACCCCGAAGCACGAACCCTGATGGTGGCCGACACCGGGATCGGCATGAGCCGTGATGAGGTCATCGCCCACCTTGGGACCATCGCCAAATCCGGGACGGCGGATTTTCTTCAGAACTTGACCGGTGACCAGAGAAAAGATGCCCAGTTGATCGGTCAGTTTGGGGTGGGGTTCTATTCCGCCTTTATCGTTGCGGATCGGGTCGAGGTGTTCACTCGCAAGGCCGGGGCGCCCCCGGAGGAAGGGGTGCATTGGGAGTCGACCGGCGAGTCTGACTATCAGGTTGCAACCACCACGCGGCCTGAACGTGGAACCACCGTCGTCCTGCACCTTAAAGAGGATGCCGGGGAGTTCTGTGAGCGGTTTCGCCTAAGAAACATCATCAAAACCTATTCCGACCACATTTCGATTCCGGTCTATCTGCGCAAAGACCGCGACGAGGATGGGGACGCCGGTGCGCAAGAAGACGCTTGGGAGCAGGTGAACGATGGCCGCGCGCTCTGGACGCTGCCGCGCACAGAGGTGAGCGAGGAAGAGTACAAGACGTTCTACAAACACATCGCCCACGACTTCGAAGATCCCCTGAGTTGGAGCCACAACAAAGTTGAGGGCAAGCTTGAGTACACCAGTCTGCTGTACCTACCGGCCCGCGCACCATTCGACCTTTGGAACCGCGACAAGCCGCGAGGACTGAAACTGTACGTGCAGCGCGTGTTCATCATGGACGACGCAGAGCAGTTTTTGCCACTGTACCTGCGGTTTATCAAAGGCGTGGTCGATTCCAACGACCTTTCCCTCAATGTGTCCAGAGAGATTCTGCAGCGCGACCCAAAGATCGACTCGATGCGAAGCGCATTGACCAAACGCGCGCTCGATATGTTGAACAAATTGGCGGCTGATCAGCCGGAGGAATATCAGAAATTCTGGGATGAGTTCGGCCTGGTACTTAAAGAGGGGCCTGCCGAAGATTTTTCCAATCAGGAAAAGATACTAAATTTGTTTCGGTTCGCTTCGACGCACAGTGGACCGGAGCAGACGGTGTCGCTCAAGGAGTATTTGGAGCGAATGAAGGAGGGACAGGACAAAATCTATTTTCTGGTCGCTGATTCATACAGCAGTGCAACGACCAGCCCTCACCTCGAAGTGTTTCGTGATAAAGGGGTGGAAGTTCTGCTCTTGAGTGACCGGATTGATGACTGGCTCATGGCTCAGCTCAGCGAGTTTCAGGATGTGTCCTTTCAAGACGTGGCTCGCGGAGACCTCGACCTTGGGAGCCTAGAAGACGAAGCAGAAAAAGAAGAGCAAAAAGCGGCAGCGGAAGAAATGGCGCCGCTGGTCGAGCGGCTCAAAACTGCGTTGGGCGCAGAGGTTCAGGAGGTTCGGGTCACCCACCGGCTCAAAGAGTCACCAGCCTGTCTGGTGGTGGGTGAGCATGACCTGGGCCTTCAGATGAGGAAGATCATGGAGGCCGCGGGGCAGAAGGTTCCGGACAGCAAGCCGATCTTTGAGGTCAACCCTGGGCACCGCTTGATTCAGCGGCTTAGTGCCGAATCGAACGAGGACCGGTTCGCTGAGCTGGCCCACATCCTGTTCGATCAGGCAGCACTCGCCGAGGGTGAAATGCCAAAGGATGCGGGAGCCTATGTCGCCCGCATGAACCGGCTGCTGGGCGAACTGATGTCCTAGCCGGCGTTGGCTTGGCTCGGCAAGGGCCTCCGCCGCTTTGAGGCGCCCACCCTTCGCATGGATTCAGAAGCGAAAGGTGGGCGCTTCTCGTTTGGGGACTTAGGAAGTGTGATTTTCCTTTGTTCTTATTGGGTGCTGTCAGGCATGTTCGGCCGCAGCAGCCAACGAGCGAGCGCCGGCAGCAGCACCACGGCGCCGAGCATGTTCACCACGAACATGAAGGTCAACAAAATGCCCATATCGGCCTGAAACTTAAGCGGCGAGAACACCCAGGTGATTACCCCGACTGCCAGGGTGAAGGCGGTGAACAGCACGGGTTTGCCGGTCAGCCGAAGCGCCCGGTAGTAGGCCTCCTCCAATGGCAGGCCGTCTTGGAGAAAGACACTGAAACGGCTGTAGATGTAGATTCCATAGTCCACGCCAATGCCGACCCCAAGTGCGACCACAGGCAATGTCGAGGTCTTAAGACCGATTTCCAGCATTGCCATCACTGCGTAGGCAAGGACCGAAACAAACGCCAGCGGCAGTACAATGCAGAGCGTGCCCATGACGGACCTGAAGGTCAGCAGGCACAGCACAATGATCGCACCATAGACATACAGCATGATGGGCAGTTGAGCAGCCTCAACGGCTTCATTGGTGGCAGCCATGATGCCCACGTTGCCACTCGCGAGCCGCAAGCGGAAATCGCTCTCGGGCAGCCCGCTCTCGTACTGTGCAATGGACTGTACGATGTGGTCGATGGTTTCGGCCTTGTGGTCCTCCGTAAAAATCAGGATCGGCATTGCTTCACAACTGGCATTCAAAAGGCCGGTGTTGGTTTGGATGGGGGAGATGGACTGCGAAAGCACAAACCGGTTGCGCGACAGCACCTGCCACTTTGGGCTGCCTTCATTGAAGTTCGCGTTGATCTCCTTGGCGGCATAGGGCAAAGACATCACCGCTTGCACGCCCGGCAGGTTCTCTGTGAACCAGGTGAACTCATCAATGGCGTTCATGTAGGTGTAATCGACACAGGATTCGGCGGGTGCTTCGGCGATGACGGTCAGCACATCGATTCCGATGCCGAAGCTTTCGGTCACTGCGCGGGCGTCAATGTTGTACCTCGAGTCTTCGCGGAGCTCTGGAACACCCGCATGCAGGTCGCCGATCTTGAGGTCTGCGCCTTTCCAAAATCCGAAGACGAGCAGCACCGCAGCCACGCCCAGGGCCGACAGGGACCAGGACGTGCGGGTGAAGCGCGCCAGCGTGCGCCAGTAGCGGTCGCGCTTTTCTTCGCTGACGTGGCGTTTGTGTTTGTACTGATCGAGGTTGGAGATTTTGGTGAATGACAGCAGGATCGGCATCAGCACCAAATTGGTGATGATGATCACCGCCACACCGGTGCTGGCTGCAATGGCCATCTCCTGAATGATGCCGATCTCGATCAACAATACGGTCAGGAACCCGATGGTGTCGCTGGCCAGTGCGAGTGCACCTGGGACGATCAAGCGTTGGAAGGTGCGCCGCGCTGCCGTCTCGCCGTCCACGCCGGGTACATCCTCGGCTGCGGGAACGACTGGGTGGTCAGGGTCGACACTCGGACCGCCGTACAGGATTTCACCCATCCAGCCACTGATCATCTGCACGCCATGGCTGACCCCGATGGCGAACACCAAAAACGGCACCAGGATGCTCATGGGATCGAGCCCGAATCCCATGGTTGTCAACAGCCCGAGCTGCCAGATCACGGCGACGATGGAGCACACCAGTGGCAGGATGGACAACTTGATGGATCCGGAGTACAGGTACAGCAGTATGGCGGTGATCACGAGGGCGATGCCGAAAAACAACACCACGCTGGTCGCGCCTTCGGCGATGTCCACGATGGACTTCGCAAACCCGATGATGTGCACACTGAATTGATCGCTGTCATGCCGCGCTCTGATTTCTTCGAGCTCCTGTGCAACCTGGTAGTAGTCGAGTCGCTCTCCGGTTTCCGGGTCAATGTCGAGGAGTTCTGCGGTCACGAGTGTTCCGGTGAAATCGGTTGTAACCAACCGACCGAGCTGACCGGAGTTGATGATGTTCTGGCGAACGTCTTCCAGGCTTTGTTCACTGTCTGAGTCAAACCTGGACGGGATCACTGGGCCGCCCGCAAAGCCCGCCTCGGTCACCACCGTGTAGCGGACGTTGGGTGTGAACAGAGAGGTGATGCGGCCTTTATCAACCCCTGGAAGTCGAAAAACCGCGTCGGTGACTTCCTTCAATGCATCGAAGTATTCGGCGTTGAAGATGTCGCCCTCTTTCTGTAGCAGCGCGATGATGATTTTGTTGCCACCGCCAAACTCGTTTTGGTAGTCGAGCAGCGTCTGGATGTAGGGGTGCTTCATTGGGAGCAGTTTGGAAAAACCCGCGTCAACATGCAGCTTGGTCGCGTTGTACCCCATCACCACAGTGATCAGCGCAAGAATCACCAGGACCGATTTGCGAAAGCGGAAAAGGACGTGTTCGATGGCGCTGACTACGGAATTGTTCTTCATGTTGTCTCCCTGGATGCCATGCCATGCGCTGTGTCGAGCGCGGCCGCAATTCAAAGGTATGTCAAGGCGTGTGGGGCCTTATCGTTCTTCGTAGCCCCGTGCCGGATCGGGCTTGGGGCGGAGCCGCCGCGCGGCGGTCTACAACTCGGGTCGCTGAAGTCGAAGCGTACCAGCGATTGCGGTTGGAGCTGCGGTCTTATTGGTTTTCGCCCCATCGGTCCCTTTGCGCCGCGCGGTGCGACGACGCGATCGCCCGAGCCCAACTGGCGCGTCGCAACTTTGCGGATCTTGGGTGGTTTTTGTCAAGTAATACTGGGGGCGGGCGCGCGTGCGCCGCGCCTCCGGACTCCGAGATTGCGGCAGATCAATTCCGCCTGCAGGCACGTTTTTCCCGAAGCGTAAGCGGTTGACAATGCGCGATGCCCTGTGATTATTTACGTCGCGGGTCACCACCCGACGCCGACATATAACAAAAAGGTCGGATCACTGCCTCGCAAGTGCAATGCGCCGCTTCAGGTTCCATCGCAGCCCAAGCGCACAGCCAGGTCCGACGCGACAACCAAAGGCTCGACTCAACCAAGGAGCGCCATCATGAAACCAGTTTCGCAGCGAGCACGCCCGCGAATTCTATCCCCATGGGCAGGGGCCGCCGTTGCCGGCGTTTTGCTTTCCCCGGCCGCCTGGTCATTCAGTTTCAACCTGGGGGACAACTATTCAGGCAGCCTCGACACCATCTTGTCAGCTGGCGCCTCGTTGCGGGTAGAGGAGGCAGACTCTCCTCCCGGTTCAACCGGCAACGCGAACTTTGATGATGGCGACCTGACCTCGGTTCCGCTCAAAGGTGTGACGGACCTTGGCATTAAGGGCAACCGACACGGCGCGTTCTTCCGGGTCAGCTACCTGTATGACCCCGTCATTGAAGACAAGGATGACAATGAGATTCCCAAGGAGGCGAAAAGCCGTGCCGGACACGACATCCGGTTGCTGGACGCCTTTGTCTACGGATCCTTCGATGTGGGTGCGCGTTCCGTGGAGGCTCGTTTGGGGAGCCAGGTTGTGAGTTGGGGTGAAAGCACCTTCATCTCGGGCGGGATCAACACCATCAACCCTGCGGACATTGGGCGTTTGCTCACCCCCGGCGTCGAGGTGAAGGAAGGTTTGCTGCCGGCCCCCATGATCTGGCTGTCGGTGCCCATGTTGTTTGACTACACCGGCATCGAGATGTACTACAAGATGGAGTGGGACGAAACTGAGCTTCCGCCCGTTGGCACGTACTTCAGCCCGACGGACCTGATTGGGGAAGGGAAGGTTGACATGCTGGCCACACCGCTCGGAACTTTGCCCAAAAGCATGGACCGCCTTCCCGACGATGGCGGTGAGTACGGGGTGAGAATTTCGCAGGCCTTGCCTTCGTTTGGGTACGCAGAACTTGGCTTCTACTACATCAACTACCATGCGCAATCTCCGATTATTGCGGCGGAGTTCGTGGGCGCTGTGCCTTCATTTTACCTGCTGTACCCGGAGGACATCGAGCTGTTCGGTGTCAGCGCCAACAGCCAGATTGGTGAATGGGCCATACAAGGTGAGCTGTCCTACCGGCCCGACTTTCCCATCGCCAATGACACCCTCGCTGTCCTGGGCAGCCTCGCTGGCGGGCCTACAGCGGTTGCCGACCCCTACCAAGAGTTCGAATACAAGCAAGCCCAGGTCACTGGGACCCGCGTGTACTCTCAATGGTATGGGGGCATGGACCGCATGACTGCAGTCATTGAGGCCGGTACCGCCTGGCTTCCTGATGGCGTCGAGGGGTACGACCACATTGACAACAGCGCCTGGGGCGTACAAGCCCGCTTTATCGGAGACTACTTCGATGCCATGCCCGGCATTACCGTATCTCCCCAGTTGGCGTTGGAGTGGGACGTGAATGGCACCTTGGGTTCGGCCTTTAGCGACAACGCCAAGTCGGCGACACTCAGCGTCGATGCCAAGCACGTGGACGTTTGGTCGGTTTCGCTTGGGTACACCCGGTATTGGGCTGGCGGGACCTACGAGGACCGGGACTTTGTTAGCATGAACTACAAGCACGCGTTCTAGGGACACAGTCAGAGGAGAAGCATGATTGGGGGGCCTAAAGGTACGCCAGGGGTGGACTTTCCGTGACCTGGCCAGTTTGTCAGGTGCCCGGCCCCCTCGACCATCAACGAATCAAATCGAATAGGTGTGGCAGTATGCGCAGCAGTGTCGAAACAGCATTGAGTCAAAGGAAGCCAATTGCCGCCGCATTGGCATTGGTATTGGCATCGGGATTGGCGGTGGCAAAGGTGCCCAAAGAAGAAGCAGACCGGATGCTTCCCGGTGGAGATTTGACCCCGATGGGGGCAGAGCGTGCAGGAAATGCTGCTGGAACCATTCCCGAATGGACAGGCGGCCTTCCGCACAAAGATGTACCCGTGGGAGACCGGCACGAGAACTTGTTTGCCGACGACGAAGTTCTTTTCACCATCGATGCCAGCAACTACCAGCAGTACGCGGAGCAGTTGTCGGAAGGTGCCAAGGCGATGTTCGAGCGGTATCCCGAGACCTTCCGGATGCACGTTTACCCGACCCGACGTTCAGCATCCAATCCGCAAAAGGTCTACGACTGGAACTACGAAAACGCCTTAAATGCCGAGTTGACCGACGATGGAAAGTACGGGCTGCTCAACGTGGTGGGGGGCAACCCGTTCCCGATTCCGCAAAGCGGTGCCGAGGCGGTTTGGAACCACACCATCCGCTACCGCTCGGACGGTGAGATCTACTACGCCAACCAGGCTGTGGTGGAAACCGATGGTGGCTACGTGCTGAACGTACAGTACCGGGAACTCAGCTATGCGTATGGCACCGTTTGGTACGAGCCTGAGCGCAACAACATCTTGCTGCGGGCAATCCAGCGCACCGAGGCGCCACCGCGCTTGGCCGGGCAGATGACGCTGAGTGTAGCGACCATCAACCCCACTGTGGAGCCGGCCATGGCGTGGAGCTACAACCCTGGGCAGCGCCGCGTGCGCCGCGCACCGGAGTATGCTTACGATGCACCGACTGCCGATGGCCTCATGACCCGTGATCAAAGCGATGGGTACGGTGGCGCACTCGACCGGTACAACTGGACGCTGCACGGCAAGAAGGAAATGTACATTGGCTACAACGGGTACAACTTCCAGGTGGACCAGTCTGAGATCCGTGAAGAGGACATGATCCTTCCCGGTCACCTGAACCAAGACCTGGCCCGTTATGAGCTGCATCGGGTTTGGGTGGTCGAAGCCAACGTGAAGCCCACAGAGCGCCACATCTATGCCAAACGGGTGTTCTACATCGATGAGGACAGCTGGACCATTGCCCAAGCGGACATCTATGACGGCCAAGGAAACCTCTGGCGCTACCAAGATGGCCAGATATTCAACATGTACACCATTCCGCTGATGACGACCACGGTGCAGGCCACTTACGACCTCAACTCTGGACGGTACTCTGCCGAAGGGTTGGACAACCGCTATCCGCCGAGGGACTATACCTACTTCCAGCCGCCCAGCTACTGGACTCCGCAGCGGCTTCGCACCATGGGGGTTCGCTGATTCCTTCTGGGGTGACTCCCGGAGGTCTTGGACCCTTTTAGAAAGCCAGGCGTGGCCGGGTGAACCCGGCCACGTATCCCGACAATTGACAACGCAGTGCTCAACCCAGTGATGACTTGATTTCCAGGTCAGTGGTTCCTGAAAAACAATAACAAGGATGCCCTGGTTTCAGAGGCAACCAAATATGGAGCCAACGCATGGTCTCATGCGTACACGAGCAGGTTGAGGCGGTTCGTTCGCTGTTCACGCCAGCGATCGCCCCAATACAGCAGCGGCTGTTTTCCCCACACCGGCCGGTCAGAGACCGCCCGATCCGCTTGCTTTTCCACTTTGCCCTCATTTTCTGTAGTACGCGAGCTTGCGCTTGCGCGGATTCCAGGTTTGTGTGATCTCTGGTGCGCCCCGCGGCGCGGCAGTTGTCCGGTTGCTGCGGCTTCAATCCGCCACCCGTACTTGACTGATCGCAGGACTCAAACTTGTAGAACCCACCGCGCCGGACATTGGAAGAAAAGCATAACAACAAAAACTACAAGGAGAGCTTCACCATGAGCCGCAAGTTGGATTGTCTAAAAGGTGCACTGGTTTACCCTACATTGTTAACCCTGCTTGCGGGCGCATCTGGCGTTGGGCACGCAAAAGTCTCGAAGCAGGAAGCAGACCGAATGCTGCCCGGTGGAGATTTGACTCCCATGGGGGCAGAGCGTGCAGGAAATGCTGCTGGGACAATCCCCGAATGGACTGGTGGCCTCCCGCACAAGAACGTCCCCGTTGGCGAACGGCACGAGGACCTGTTCGCCGACGACGAAGTGCTATTCACCATCGATGCCAGCAACCACCAGCAGTACGCGGAGCAGTTGTCGGAAGGTGCCAAGGCGATGTTCGAGCGGTATCCCGAGACCTTCCGGATGCACGTTTACCCGACCCGACGTTCAGCATCCAATCCGCAAAAGGTCTACGACTGGAACTACGAAAACGCTTTGAATGCCGAATTGACCGAAGATGGCAAATACGGGCTTCTAAATGTGGTGGGTGGCAACCCCTTCCCGATCCCCACAGATGGCGCGGAAGCCATCTGGAACCACACCATCCGCTACCGCTCGGATGGTGAAATCTACTATGCCAATCAAGCGGTGGTCGAAACCGATGGCAGTTATGTCCTCAACGTGCAATATCGTGAACTTGCCTACGCATATGGCATGGTCTGGCATGAGCCTGAGCGCAACAACATCTTGCTTCGGGCAATCCAGCGTACTGAAGCACCTCCGCGTCTGGCTGGCCAGATGCAATTGATCGTTGGCACCATCAACCCCACTGTGGAGCCGGCCATGGCGTGGAGTTACAACCCAGGGCAGCGCCGTGTTCGACGGGCACCGGAGTATGCCTACGATGCACCGACGGCCGATGGCCTCATGACCCGTGATCAAACGGATGGATACGGTGGCGCACTCGACCGGTACAACTGGACCCTACACGGCAAGAAGGAGATGTACATTGGCTACAATGGGTACAACTTCCAAGTCGACGAGTCCGAAATCAAGGAAGCGGACATGCTGTTGCCCGGGCACATCAACCAGGACCTTGCCCGCTATGAGTTGCATCGCGTCTGGATCGTGGAAGCCAATGTAAAACCAGATGAACGCCACATCTATGCAAAGCGTGTCTTCTACATTGATGAGGACAGTTGGACCATCGCTCAGGTCGACATCTATGACGCACAGGGCAAGCTCTGGAGGTATCAGGACGGGCAGGTCTTCAACATGTACACCATCCCCCTCATGACCACGACCATTCAGGGCAACTACGATCTCAACTCTGGACGATACGCCGCCGAGGGATTGGACAACCGCTATCCACCACGCGACTACACCTACTTTCAACCACCAAGCTACTGGACTCCTCAGCGGCTGCGTACGATGGGGGTGCGGTAGAAACAATTCTAGAGCCGGTTGCAGTCGCCTTGGCTGCAACCGCATTGAGGGCTGGATGACCCCAGTGGTCTCGAGAACATGAGCCCGACCAAGGAGAGTGGTGCACGAAAAGTCTAGTAGTTCTCCTCTATACCCTATAAATACAAAGGAGTACTGCCATGAATGACCCGACACCAATATCGAACAAATGCAGTTTTCTTTGCTTGGTCCTGATCTGTTTCGGTTTGATCGTGCCGTGGAGCCATGCGAAAGTCCCTCAGAATCAGGCCGATCGATTGCTCCCGGGGGGAGACCTGACACCCTCTGGCGCCGTCCGGGCGGGCAACGCCGAGGGCACCATCCCCGAGTGGACCGGTGGCCTGCCACTAAAGGTGGTACCGGTGGGCGACCGCCACGACAATCCATTCAAAGACGACAAGCCGCTGTTCACCATCACGGCCGACAACCACGGTGCCTATACGGACAAACTGACCGACGGGATGAAAGCGATGTTCCGCAAGTACCCCGATACCTTTCGGATGCATGTGTACCCGACGCGACGCTCGTTCTCGATGCCAGAAAAGTTGTATGCCGAGACCTACCGAAACGCGACTGAAGTGATTTTGGTGAACCACGACAACTACAGCATGCGCAACGAATCCGGCGGTTATCCCACTGGAGGCTATCCGTTTCCCATTCCACAGCATGGTGCCGAGGTGGTGCTGAACCAGTCGATGCGCTGGATCTCCGACGGTGAAATCTACTATGCCAACCAGGCAGTTGTGGAAACCGATGGCAGCTATGTGGTGAACGTTCAGTACCGTGAGTTCGCTCGATTCAAGAGCAATCTTGATTTCCCATCTTCAGATACCCCAATCACTACCCGTGCCATACAAAGGGTCGAAGCGCCGCCCAGGCTGGCCGGACAACTTACGCTGAGCGTCGCATCAATGGACCCTTTGAATGAGCCCAACCGAGCCTGGACCTACAATCCTGGACAAAGGCGAGTGCGGCGGGCTCCGGAGTACTCCTATGACGCGCCCACAGCCGATGGCCTCATGACCCGTGACCAAACTGACGGATTTAACGGGGCGCTCGACCGTTACGATTGGCGGATCGTTGGCCGCAAGGAAATGTTCATCGGATACAACGGCTATGTCTTTCAGGAAGATCAAGCAGTGGTGCGCGAGGAAGACATCATTCAGGCCGGGCACATCAATCAAGACCTGGCGCGATACGAACTGCACCGCGTATGGGTCGTTGAGGCGACTGTTAAGCCATCGGAGCGCCACTTGTATCCAAAGCGTGTGCTGTACATTGATGAAGATTCTTGGCTCAACGCCGCATCCGATATCTATGACAATCAAGGGCAGCTCTGGCGGGTGCAAGACAGCGCGATTACGAACCTCTATACCTGTTTGACGATGACGACGACTTTTCAGGCAAATTACGATTTGGCATCAGGACGTTATGCCATCGAGGGACTGGACAACAAGTATCCGCCGCGGGATACCACCTTTTATCAACCTGCCGAGTATTGGACGCCCCAGCGCCTGAGGACCATGGGCATTCGATAGAGTCCAATGCGGGGCTTGCAAGAAGAGACCCCATGGTGCACGAGGTGCCATGTTGAGGCGGAGTCGATGGTTTTGGGGTTTTGCCCGGAATCCATCCGCCGGACAGGGATGCAGCAACACTGCTTGAAAGATAACGATAACCAAGGAGCGCTTCGCATGAGTTGTAATTTAGTACCGCGTTGGACAGTGGGCCTTCGAACCCTGTGTTGTACTGCGGCATTGGTTGGTACGGTGGGCCCGGTGTCCGCCAAGGTGTCCCAGGAACAGGCGGATCGACTGCTGCCTGGGGGCGACCTCACTCCATCCGGCGCCATCCGCGCCGGAAATGCCGAGGGCACCATACCTGAGTGGACTGGGGGGCTGCCGCTAAAGGTGGTTCCTGTCGGTGATCGCCATGAGGATCCGTTCAAGGATGACAAGCCCCTGTTCACCATCACGGCAGACAACTACGAAGACCATGCAGACCGACTGACCGAAGGGATGAAAGCGATGTTTCGCAAATTTCCCGAGACTTTTCGCATGCATGTCTACCCCACCCGGCGTTCGTTTTCTATGCCAGAAAAGTTGTACGCCGAGACCTACCGCAACGCAACTGAAGTGATTTTGGTAGACCATGACAACTACAGCGTCCGACTGGAGTCGGGCGGCTACCCGACGGGTGGGTACCCTTTCCCAATCCCGCAGCACGGATCTGAAGCGATCATCAATCAGTCGATGCGCTGGATCTCGGATGGGGAGATTTACTATGCCAACCAGGCGGTCGTTGAGCCGGACGGCGGCTACATCGTGAACGTTCAATACCGCGAATTTGCCCGCTTTAAAAGCAACCTAAACCATCCCTCAGAAGAAGGCCCGGTCACCACCCGATTGATCCAGAGGGTAGAAGCGCCGCCGAGGTTGGCGGGGCAGATGACATTGACGGTTGGGTCCATGGATCCTCTGGAAGCCCCCAACCGCGCCTGGACCTACAACCCTGGGCAAAGGCGGGTGCGCCGAGCGCCCGAATATGCCTACGATGCGCCAACAGCCGACGGCCTCATGACCCGGGACCAAAGCGATGGGTTCAACGGTGCGTTGGATCGGTACAATTGGAGGTTGATTGGCAAAAAGGAAATGTACATCGGCTATAACGGGTACATCTTCCAGGAGGACCAATCTGTGGTGCGCGAGGAAGACATCATTCAGGCGGGTCACGTGAATCAAGACTTGGCGCGCTACGAATTGCACCGGGTTTGGGTGATCGAAGCGACCGTGAAGCCAACGGAACGCCACCTGTACCCAAAGCGGGTCCTGTATGTGGATGAGGATTCTTGGCTGAACGCTGCATCTGACATCTACGACAGCCAAGGCAAGCTCTGGCGTGTGCAGGACAGCTCGATCACCAACCTGTACACCTGTCTGACGATGACCACCACCTTTCAGGCCAACTATGACCTAGCGTCTGGCCGGTATGCCATCGAAGGCCTAGACAACAAGTACCCACCAAGGGATACAACCTTCTATCAACCGGCCGAGTACTGGACTCCGCAACGCCTGCGTTCCATGGGCATACGCTAGCCCTTAGTTGGGATCCGGCTTCAGCCACGCGTCGGCGTCCGCCCGGCGCGTGGCTTTTTTGTTGCGGGCCCAAGGTGTGGCTGAGTCGTTTACATTCCGCGCTCCATTTGCCGATAATCGCCGGTGTGTTCGTTTGTCCTTTAGTAGAGCCTGAACGGAGCCCTCAATGGCGCAGTACGTGTACACCATGAATCGGGTGAGCAAGGTTGTTCCTCCGAAGCGAGAAATCCTCACCGACATTTCGTTGTCGTTTTTTCCCGGTGCAAAAATCGGTGTGCTTGGTCTGAACGGCTCGGGAAAGTCGAGCCTGCTGCGCATCATGGCCGGTGAGGATCAGGACTACACGGGCGAGGCGCGACCGCAAGCCGGCATACGCGTCGGTTTTTTGCCACAAGAACCCCAGCTCGATGAGACCAAAGATGTGCGCGGCAACGTCGAAGACGGGATTGGCGAGACCAAACAGCTGGTTGATCGCTTCAACGCCATCAGCATGCAGTTTGCCGAACCCATGAGTGACGACGAAATGAATGCGCTGCTGGAGGAACAGGCCGAACTGCAGGACGCGATTGACGCTGCGGGTGCCTGGGAGTTGGACCGTACCCTTGATATCGCCGCAGAGGCGTTGCGGTTGCCGCCGTGGGATGCCGATGTATCCAAGCTTTCCGGTGGTGAGCGCCGTCGCGTCGCGCTCTGCCGGCTGTTGTTGTCGCAACCTGACATGCTGCTGCTGGATGAACCCACCAACCACTTGGATGCCGAATCAGTCGCCTGGATCGAGCGCTTTCTGCACGACTACAAGGGCACAGTGGTGGCAGTCACCCACGACCGGTATTTTCTGGACAATGTCGCGGGCTGGATTCTGGAATTGGACCGCGGCCGCGGCATTCCTTGGGAGGGCAACTACACGGCTTGGCTCGAGCAAAAAGAGAAGCGCCTCGAGCAGGAGGAACGCCAACAGCATGCCCACCGCAAGGCTCTTGCCGCGGAGCTGGAATGGGTCCGCAGCAATCCCAAGGGAAGAACCGCCAAGAGCAAAGCGCGCATCGCCCGCTATGAAGACCTGGCCTCGCAGGAATTCCAACAGCGCAACGAAACCCAAGAACTCTACATTCCGCCCGGCCCTCGCCTTGGCGATTTGGTGGTCGAAGCCGATGGGTTGCGCAAAGCGTTCGGGGACCGGCTGCTGTTCGACCGCCTGTCCTTCCGCCTGCCCCCGGGCGGCATCGTCGGCGTGATTGGCCCCAACGGTGCGGGCAAGACCACCTTATTTCGTCTGTTGTCCAACCAGCAGGAGCCCGATGCCGGCAGCCTGACCGTGGGCTCCAGTGTCTCTCTGGCCTACGTCGACCAAAGTCGCGACAGGATGGAGTCTCGTAGCTGC